>Ga0209828_1002929_pt1 | contig 13550 bp, 11 predicted proteins | sample MaitaG_FD_187429 | JGI IMG/M metagenome (GOLD analysis project Ga0209828, IMG submission 187429) | Marine algal microbial communities from Maine, USA - Maine_Asex2 metaG (SPAdes) (version 2) | ecosystem: Host-associated > Algae > Red algae > Unclassified | place: Maine, USA | collected 2015-01-05 | reverse complement strand
TACCGATTCGGAGCATGCCTTGGTCAAACCATCACGCGCTTACACACAAAATCGGACGCTCCCACGGTGAGCGTCACAGCGGGGTCTGGGTCCGCAGTCACGCCGACAACACGTTGAGGTGTCAAGGCAATAGCCTCGACCTGTGGTTTCGACGGCGCTTCCTGGTCCTTGGCGAGCCCATGCAACCGACGACGAACTTCGGCGCCATTTCATTGAGACAGACTTTGATGACCGCGCGTGGCTGCCCGTCACTGTGCCTGGTCACTGGGCTCATCAAGAAAGACTGGCATCACGGCGCTCAGTCTTGTACCGCACCACGTTTACTCTTGCCGACGACCCAAATAACGACCAGGGCCGCCACTGGCTGGTTTTCGATGGCATCTGGGCGAGCGCCGATGTTTGGCTCGACGGCGCCTACCTGGGCCCCACCGACGGATGGTTCACCCCCCACGAGTTCGACATCACCGACCAGATTCGCTCGAGCCCCGACAGCACACACATCTTGTCGGTCGAGGTCATGTCGCAGCGGCCGAGCGTCGATGAACCGACCCGCAGCCTCAACGGCATCTTCGACGACCCCGACATCGTGGGTCACCAAAATCGGGGCGGCATCTGGCAACCGGTTCGGGTGGTATCGACCGGCCCGGTGCGCATGGCGAAGAACCGAGTGGTGTGCACCGAAGCATCGTCAACTTCGGCCAAGTTGCATTTGCGCAGCCATCTGCTATCCGAAGAACAACAATCGGTCACCATCACGACCACGCTGCGGCCACCCGGCGGCGCGCCCCCGATCGTGTCAAGCCGCGAACACGAGCTCGCGAGCGGATCGACCGTGCTGGAATGGGATCTCCATATCGCTGACCCACAGCTGTGGTGGCCATGGCAACTTGGCGAACAGCCGCTCTACCGGGTCACCGTCAGCGTCGAAGTAAACGGTTCGATCAGCGGAATCTCTGAGCGCACGGTCGGGCTGCGGCAACTGCGTCTCAAGAACTACGTGCTCTGGGTCAATGGCGAACGGCTCTTTGCCAAAGGTGCCGACATCTGGCCCACCACCGCCCTACCAGCCGATGCCACCGCAGAAATGGTCGCTGGCGATATTGAGCGAGCCAAAGACCTTGGGCTCAACTTGCTGCGGGTAGAGAGCCATGTTGGTCGACCGGAGCTCTACGAAGCCGCCGACCGCGCCGGCATGATGCTCTGGCAAGACCTACCAATGCGAGGCGAAGTCAAGCGCAGTATCCAGGCGAGCGCAATCGAAGCCGCCCATCGCCTCGTCGACAAGCTTGGCGCTCACCCCTCGATTGTGGTTTGGTGCGCACACTACGACCCGACCGGCACAAGCACAGGGCCTCACCCGCTGACGGCGGTGCCGAGCCGGCGAGCGATTTTCACCGTTGCAAAACAGCAGACACCCACCTGGACCCGGTCGGTACTCGACCGCCTGGTTGGCCGCGCATTTAATCGTGCCGACGGCAGCCGTCCGGTGGTGCAAGGGTCGGGTTCATGGCCTAGCGCCCCGCGCTTCGACGGCTCCGACACCCATTTGCGATTCGGATGGCTTGCCGGAACTGGTCGAGATCTCGAAGCGTTCGCTCGTCGTATTCCACGCATGGTGCGCTGGGTGTCGTCATTTGGCACCCAGTCAATTCCCCGCAACGACGACGTCAAGGTCCTCGACTGGCCCGCTGACCTAGGCCTGCTCGCGGAGCGCTACGGATTGAACGAACACGGCTTCCGGCAATACTTGCCAACGTCGGATTCGAACACGATCGATGACTGGATCGACGCATCGCAGGCCTATCAGGGAACGGTGCTGCGTCGCCAGATCGAGACGCTGCGGCGCCTCAAGTACTCGCCGACAGGTGGATTTACTTTCTCAGCTTTGGCCGACAGTAGGCCGGCAATCTCCCACGCCATCTTTGATCACAAGCGGCAACCCAAGCAGGCAGTCGACGCCGTCAGAGCAGCGTGCCAGTCGGTCATCGTTGTCGCCGACAGGCTGCCGACCGAAATCTTGGCAGGCGAAGCTGTGCTGCTCGACGTGCATGTCGTGAGCGACGAACGAGACCCAATAACGAACCTTGTCGTAACGGCCGAGTTGGCGTGGCCCGATGGACACCACACGTGGGCTTGGCGAGGTCAAGTTGGCGCAGACAGCGTGGCCCGGATTGGCTCCATCAATTGGGTTGCCCCGCAGGCAAGTGGGCTGGTCGAGCTCCGCCTCCGTCTGCTGCGGGGCGAAGATGAGCTTGCGATAAACCACTACCAGAGCGACATCCGCCCCAGCTAGCAATCGCCGACTATTCTTTGCCTCGATGTCAGTGACGCTGGGCTGGGTGCTCCTGAATACCGCTTATCTCATCTACACCGCTTCGGGCCTGTTCAAGGACATGCTCAAGCTGCGGGTTGTATGGCTGCTGTCCACGCTCTTCTTCATCGCCCATGGCTTGGTCGATCAGCTCTGGCCGGCGGTCTGGTGGAACGTTCCAGTCCTCATGATCCACTTTTGGATGATCGGCTCGTTGCTGTTCCAACGGCGAGCCGTCAACCTCGACGACGAAGCTCTGGCCATCGGCACATTGATTTTCCCCGGACTCGACCGAGTTGGGTTCAACACTCTGTGGCAGTGCGGCCAGGAACGTAAGCTCGCCAACGGTCACCGTCTGATCATCAAAGGCGAACCGGTTCCCATGCTCACGCTTATTCTCGACGGCAACGTAGACGTAGAGATATCCAACGACTTCACGCTCCAACTCAGTGAATATCGACTCTTGGGCGAGGTCAGCAGTTTGAGCGGCGAGGTCGCGAACGCCTCGGTCACCGCCGCGGGCGAGGTGCGAGTCCGAGTCTGGGACAAAGATATGTTAGATCGGATCGCAGCGGACCAACCCGGAATCAATGTCGCTCTGCTTAAGGCGATGGGCCACGAAGCCGCCCGCAAACTCAATTAGCATTGCCAACCCCAGGCGCTCTTTGAGCGCACGGCCGGCCTCCTCGAGGAACTGAAACGACCTTGAATTACTAGCGGGTGAGTAAATCGTGGTGGTGGTCGTTGTCACGGATGTGGCTGGCGGCGAAGGGACAGCGAGGCACAATCGTTCGACCGGACTTGCGCAGTATTCGCAATAGGCCGTCCATGAGCTTGGCGGCATAGCCGTTGCCTCGATGTTCGGGCGCGGTCTCCACATGAGGAACCGTGACGCTGCCTTCATCCTCGGTGTAGCTGGCGAAGCTCACGACTTCGCCCATGTGGAGCAGCTCGAACCGGCCAAGATGCGTGTTCTCTACAATGGCAGGTTCGTGGTCGGGGGCAGGTTCGTCGTCGAGCACTTCAGCGGAAGCGCCGGCTAGCGCCTGCATTTTAGCGGCGAGTTCGTCGTTGGTCGGCTCGACCAGGTGGCTGTCGTCGGCGAACACGATGACGGGAATCTTCTTGCCGCCATTGTTGTGTTCGAGCACTCGTTCGGTCTCTTCGGGATTCTCGACCAGGTCGACGTAAGTGAAGGCAATGCCTTGCTCATCGAACCAAGCCTTGGCGCGCCGACAATCGCCACACCAGTCCGCGCCGTACATCGTGATTGTCATGAAATTAGCAACTCGGCCATTGCCCATAATGTTCCCACCCTGCGTAGCCGTATGGCTAGCTCCGTCGGAGGAAATTGGGACCGGCCAGCCAAACGCTAGTTGTTGAGTTTCGTGTCCCCTGGCCCGGACCGATACCGTGCAGGAGTAACACACCGTTGCCCGGGCGGGCAGGCTTTCGAGCTCCCGGCTTATACCGCAACATCATTGGAATCAACAAGGTTGGATACATGGCCGTCACGCAGCGTCCGCAAGACAAATTGCGCACGCCGAAACCTCTCAACAAGCCAGCTCGCTTCATTGCACCTTGGCCGCTGAATCTGTATCAGACAGCAGTTGGCAAAAAATGGGTCATGGGCTTGACCGGACTTGGACTCGTCGGGTTCGTCGTCGCCCACATGGTTGGCAACCTGCACCTGTACGAAGGTCAGGTCGAGGTCGCCGAATACGCACACAGCCTGCGCACCATTGCCGATGGTCTGCTGCCCGAGACTGCAGTCTTGTGGGTCCTGCGCATTGGACTGATCACGATGTTCGGGCTGCACATTCATTCGGCGATCACGCTGACCCGAATGAACCAGGTCGCGAACTCCCGTTACCAAGCACCACGCGACTACGCCAAGGCCAATGCCGCCAGCCGCACGACCCGTATCACGGGAACCATCATTGCGGTGTTCGTTGTCTGGCACCTTGCTGATCTCACCTGGGGATTCACCAGTGGATTCATGGGTTGGCGAGACGACGGCTTCAACCATGGTGACCCGCTGTGGAACGTTGACAACTCGATGTCCAACATCGGGGTTGCAATCTTTTACATGATCGCCGTGATCGCCGTGGCTATGCATTTGTTCCACGGCATCCGCTCTGCATTCATCAGCATTGGCGTAAATAGCCCCAAGTTCAATGGGCTGCTGAAACCAGCCGCCGCAGGAATTGCTGGTTTGGTGCTGGTTGGCAACCTTTCGTTCCCCATCATGGTGTTAACCGGCGTCCTCGAAGCTGATGCTGCCGCCGATGTGCACGAACTGATCGAAGATGGCTTCCCCCATGGCGAGCCCATCCCGACCCTTGGAGATAAGTAGATGAGCCTGAAAGTCGGAGAACTCAATAGCAATCTCCCGCAGGGATCAAAAGACAACATCGGCGAAGCATGGACGAACCACAAGTTCGACATGAAGCTCGTGAACCCTGCCAACAAGCGCAAGTTCGATGTCATCGTGATCGGCACCGGCCTGGCCGGCTCAAGCGCCGCCGCCACCATGGGCGAGCTTGGCTACAACGTCAAAGTTTTCACCTACAACGACTCACCTCGGCGTGCACACAGCATCGCCGCCCAGGGTGGCATCAATGGCGCCAAGAACTACCAGAACGATGGCGACTCAGTTCACCGATTGTTCTATGACACCGTCAAGGGCGGCGACTTCCGCTCACGCGAAGCCAACGTGCATCGCTTGGCCGAGGTCAGTGTTGACATCATCGACCAGGCCACCGCTCAGGGTGTTCCCTTCGCTCGTGACTACGGCGGCTTGCTCGACAACCGCAGCTTCGGTGGCGCTCAGGTGTCGCGCACCTTTTACGCTCGGGGTCAGACCGGCCAGCAGCTATTGCTTGGGGCCTACTCCGCGCTGATGCGCCAGGTTGGCGCCGGCACCGTTGAGCTTCACACTCGCACCGAAATGCTGGATCTCGTCGTGCACGACGGCGCCGCTCGCGGTGTTGTTGTTCGCGACTTGGTAACGGGCGAAGTCAGTTCCCACTCGGCCCACGCTGTGGTACTGGCCACCGGCGGTTACGGCAACGTGTACTACCTGTCGACCAACGCCATGATGTGCAACGTCACAGCAGCGTGGCGTGCGCACCGCAAAGGCGCCTTGTTCGCCAACCCGTGTTACACCCAGATCCACCCGACCTGTATCCCCTCGAGCGACGAGTTCCAGTCCAAGCTCACCCTCATGTCGGAGTCACTCCGCAATGATGGCCGCATCTGGGTTCCAGACGGTTTCGACGAGTCTCGCCGAGCCGCCGACATCCCCGAAAGTGAGCGCGACTATTACTTAGAGCGCAAGTACCCCGCTTTCGGCAACCTGGTACCGCGCGATGTTGCTTCTCGTAACGCCAAGACTGTGGTCGACCAAGGCAAGGGTGTTGGGCCACTCAAGAACGGCGTGTACCTGGACTTTGCTGACGCGATCGGCCGCCTCGGCAAAGACGCCATCGCTGCCAAGTACGGCAACTTGTTCGACATGTACGAGCGCATCACGGGCGAAGATCCGTATTCAAGTCCAATGCGCATCTACCCCGCCACTCACTACACCATGGGTGGGCTGTGGGTCGACTACGAACTGCAGTCAAACGTACCGGGCCTGTTCTGTGTCGGCGAAGCGAACTTCTCCGATCACGGAGCGAACCGATTGGGTGCCTCGGCGCTCATGCAAGGCTTGGCCGACGGCTATTTCGTGCTGCCGTACACCATTGGCAACTACCTCGCCGATCAACTGGGCGATGCCCCAATGGCACCTACCGACGCCGCGTTCGGCGCGGCTGAGGCCGAGGTCCAGGGTCGTACCGATCGCTGGCTTGCAACCAAGGGCACCAAGTCGGTCGACTACTACCATCGTGAGCTCGGCAAGCTCGTGTGGGACTACATCGGCATGGAGCGCGATGAGAACGGTCTCGAAAAGGCAATCAGCGAGATCCCGGCCCTCAAGGCAGAGTTCTACAAGAACGTTCGAGTCCTCGGCAACGGCGATTCGCTTAACCAGTCACTCGAAAAGGCTGGCCGAGTCGCCGACTTCTTCGAACTGGCCGAACTCAAAGCACGCGATGCTCTGGCCCGCAACGAAAGCTGCGGCGGTCACTTCCGAACCGAATACAAAGACGACGAAGGCGAAGCCGCCCGAGACGACGACAACTTCCAGCACGTTGCGGCCTGGGAGTGGAACGGCGAAGACGCCGTGCAGACCCGCCATCAAGAAGAACTCGAATTCAACTACGTAATCCCGAGCAAGCGCTCCTACAAGTAGGCGTGCAGTCCGGATTCGGCGCTTGGGGCGCCTTATCCTGTCTACGGGCCTCCGGGTCCATAGTCCCGGACTGCTCCGCTGCCTACTTAGGCCCCAGTTGCCCGCCTTCGGCGAACGCTCAGCCCGCCCATTCTCAGTCCCCGCTCATCCGCTCTGAAAGATCACCATGGAAGAAACACTAAACATCACGCTCAAGGTCTGGCGCCAAGACGGCCCCGAAGCGCGCGGCCGATTCGAGACCTACAACGCGCCCAACGTGGGCACCGACATGTCGTTCCTCGAAATGCTCGACGTTGTCAACGAGGGCCTTAACGACAAAGGCGAAGAGCCCATTGCGTTCGAGAGCGACTGTCGCGAGGGCATTTGCGGCACCTGCAACCTCATGATCGATGGTAAAGCGCACGGTCCCGAGAAGGGCACCGCGACCTGCCAGCTCCATATGCGTAAATACAACGACGGTGACACCATTGTCATCGAGCCGTTCCGGGCCAAGTCGTTCCCGATCCTCAAGGATCTGGCCGTTAACCGTGCTGCGCTTGACGCCATCGTCATGGCCGGCGGTTACATCTCAGTTAACACCGGCGCCGCACCCGACGCCAACCTGATTCCCGTACCCAAGGAAGCAGCCGATCAAGCCTTCGATGCTGCCGCCTGCATTGGCTGCGGTGCTTGCGTGGCAGCCTGCCCAAACAGTGCTGCTCAGTTGTTTACCAGCGCCAAAATCCAGCACATGAACCTGCTTCCCCAAGGCCAAGCCGAACGTTGGCAGCGCACCGAAGCCATGGTCGAGACCATGGAGATGTTCTTTGGTAGCTGCACCAACCACGGCGAATGCCACGACGCCTGTCCCAAAGAGATCCCGCTCGATCTCATTGCCTGGACCAACCGTGACTTCGTTAAGTCCAAGAACAAGAACCGCAAACTCGCTGGCCAGAAGAGCTAGCGGGAAACCGGGTAGTCCGCCTTTTCAGCTCGTTCCTCGCCGAACACTGGCGTGGGTGGGTGGAAGTCACAGGAAACAAAGAGACGCCGCGTAGGCCACGCAACATAGGGTGTTTACGTGAATCCTGTCGGCCATGTGCAGAACCTTTTCGCTCATGTGCAGAACAATCTGCGAACGTTCTATGGCTGGAAGGTTGTCGCAGCCGGAGCCACCATTTGGGCGTGCACGGCGATTGTGTGGACGCAGGGCTACAGCAACCTGGCCGTGGTCCTCAAAGATCTCGACGGTGAATTCGGCTGGTCAAATGGCTTCATCGCTTTGGTTTTCTCGATTACGCGCGCCGAAGCCGCCCTGCTAGGTGTGCCCCTCGGGGTTGCGCTCAAGCGGTACAACATCGGCACCATCATGCGGGTCGGAGCGATCGTGCAGATGATTGGCTTCCTGGTGCTGTCGCAGATGCAGAACAAGGCCACGTTCATCGTTGCGGTGATGGTGATCATGGCGGGGGTGACCCTGGCTGGATTCCTGACGATCACTGCCTCCACGGTGTCGTGGTTCGAACGCAAACGAGCTCGCGCCTTGTCCTTCGGCACCATGGGTTTCGCGCTCGGAGGCATGGCCGGACCCGTGATGGTTCTTGGATTCAACTACTTCGGTTGGCGTTGGACCGTTGCCGTCGCGGGCGTCGCCTTAGCGGTGATCATCTGGCAGCTTGCTGGCGTAATGGGTGTCCGGCGCGAAGATATCGGCGAGCCCTTGGATGGGCTTGACCCGCTCAAGCTGACGAACGACAAGCGTGCCGAGGGGGTGCAAGACAACCACTTCACCACCGGCGAGGCCGTTCGTACCCACTCGTTCTGGATGATCGCATTCGGCCACGGCACGGCGCTCCTGGTCGTCAGCAGCGTCATGCTCCTCTTGCCGCTGTATCTGGTCCAGGACCGCGACTTCTCGCCAACACGTGCTGCGGTCGTGGCAGGGCTTGTGCCAATGGTCCAGTTGATCGGGACCGTCGTTGGTGGCTATCTCGGTGATCGTTTCAACAAGCGACTCATTGCAGGGGTCGCGATGCTCATGCATGGCCTTGGTCTGCTTGCCGTTACCTTTGCCAGCGGCTGGTTCTTCATTGCCGTATTTGTTGTCCTCCATGGTCTGGCCTGGGGTGCCCGTGGCCCGCAGATGGCTGCAATACGCGCCGACTATTTCGGCACGACATCGTTTGGGCCGATCATGGGACTTTCGAGCCTGATAATCACCGTGTTTGCCATTAGCGGACCACTGCTTGCTGGCACCTTGGCTGACATCACTGGCGACTTCCAGCTCGGCTTCACGATTCTGTCGGTCGCAACAATCCTTGGATTCGTCTTTTTTGTGTTCGCCACGCCGCCAAAGAAGGTGCCAGCATCAGCCAAAGCGGCTGTCTGAGCGGGCACCATGAGAGTCCTGTGAACCCAATAGATCTCATCTCCAACGCCGCCCGAGGCTTTGCCATGGGCGCCGCCGACATTGTGCCCGGTGTTAGTGGCGGGACAATCGCCTTAATCCTCGGCATTTATGAGCGTTTGATTGCTTCAATCCGCACGGGTGCTCGATCCCTTGGCCGACTAGCTCGGGGCGACGTATCTGGCTCCATCGATCAGATCAAAGCGATCGAGTGGCCTTTCATCGTGCCACTGCTCACCGGTATCGCTGCAGCCTTCGTGGTGTTGTCTTCGATCATTGACCGGCTGCTCACCGACGAACCCGAAGCTATGGCTGGACTGTTCTTTGGTCTGGTCGTCGCGTCGATCCTGGTTGCCTGGCAGTTGCTCAACAATCGTGACAGCGCCCGCATTGTGGTCCTCGTCGTGGTCGCAGTCATCGCCTTCTTCGTGCTTGGTTTGCAGTCAGGAGCTGCGGCATCGCCACCGGCGATCGCATTCTTCTTCACCGGAGCCATCGCAATCTGCGCCATGATCCTGCCCGGCATTAGCGGGTCGTTCCTCATGCTCATGATCGGCATGTACGCCGCGTTCGTAGGCGCCGTTCACGACCGCGAACTCACCAACCTGGTGTTCTTTTGTCTTGGAGCACTCGCAGGCCTGGCAGCCTTCAGCACATTATTGTCCTGGATCCTCGAGCACCATCGCGACACCCTGTTGGCGGCTCTCGTTGGTCTCATGGCTGGTTCGCTTCGGGTTCTGTGGCCCTGGCCAAACGGGGTCGGAGCAATCGAAAGCGAGGCCGAAGAAGTCGTTGATGGCACTGCCATCGAGTGGCCATCCTCGTTCGACGAAGCGTGGCTGCCAGTTCTGCTCGCCGTCGCTGCGTTCATCGTGGTTACTGCGTTGAATCGGCTGGCGCCAACCGAGCACTAGTTCGGGACACGAGGAACACCGCTAGCTACGCGGCGGGCAGATACGAAAGAAAGAGCACAGCGGCAATGAACGCGGCGAACGCTATAGCGGGCACGTACTTGGCGAAGGGATCATTGGCCCGGTCGTGGTACCAAAAGGCAAAGCCGAAATAGATCAGCATGCCAATGCAGGCAAGAGCCCCAATCCAAGGCGTCCACAAGCCAATGATCAGGCCGGCAACGGCCAGGAATTTGACGGCAGGGATAATCTTCATCTCCTGAGGCGTGCATCCGAGGCGCTCCAAGTCGGCCTTGATGTAAGCAATGGGTCCGGCGCACGCCACCGCGTCGAGGCCCAGCACAACGATCAAGGCAATGGCCAGTCCAGCTAGCTCAACATCCATGCAGACACACTACTGGTCGAGTGATCTGTCACTCGTGCCGCCGCACTGGTTAGCACGGGATCGTGGTTGGCCGCGATGATTGAGCTATGGCAGCTCCCCTCTCAATAAGTTCCCCCCTTCAAGGCACCATTTGGCAAGTGAAGGTCGCCGTTGGCGAAGAGGTCGCTGCTGGCCAAGAGCTCGTGATTATCGAGTCGATGAAGATGGAACACCCAATCAAGGCACCGGAATCTGGCGTGATCAGCCTGATCCGAACGGAGGAGGCCGCAACGGTCGCCAAAGGCGAAAAGATCCTTGAGCTCGTACCCCAAGAAATCACTGCGGTCGTCGCAGTGGCCGAGGAAGCGGCCGGCGCCGAGATGACTTCGATGGACCGTGCAGATCTAGCCGAGGTATATGCCCGCCACGCACTGGGTCTCGACGAAAGTCGGCCCGAGGCCGTTGCGAAGCGACGCAAGCGCCGCCAACGCACGGCCCGAGAGAACATCGCCGACCTGATCGACCCGGGCAGCATGGTCGAGTACGGGCCGTTGGTTATTGCTCCGCAACGACGCCGCCGTGAACTGCAGGATCTGATCGAGAACACCCCCGCCGACGGCATGGTCAGCGGCATCGCTTCGGTTAACGGCAAAAGCTTCGGCCCCGCAGCTGCCCAGACCGTAGTGATTTCCTATGACTACATGGTGCTTGCGGGAACCCAGGGCGGGCAGAATCACCGCAAGAAGGACCGCATGTTTGAGCTGGCTGAGCGCCAGCAGCTCCCGGTGGTGTTCTTTACCGAAGGAGGCGGCGGCCGACCCGGCGACACCGATGGCGTCGGTTTCGCTGGCCTCGATTGCCTAGCATTTGCCTACTGGGGCCAGCTCTCGGGTCTTGTACCGATGATCGGCATCAACTCCGGATACTGCTTTGCCGGCAACGCTGCGATCTTGGCGTGTTGCGATGTGATCATTGCGACCGAGGACTCCTCTATCGGTATGGCAGGCCCGGCCATGATCGAAGGCGGCGGACTTGGCGTTTACTCACCCAAGGAGATCGGTCCAATCGATGTGCAAGAGGCCAACGGTGTCGTCGATATTCGGGTAGCAGACGAGGCCGAAGGCGTCGCTATGGCCAAGAAGTACTTGAGCTACTTCCAGGGCGCTCTGCCCGAGTGGGAGCGGCCCGATCAGGACGCGCTTCGACATGTAGTGCCAGAGAACCGAAAGCAGATCTATGACATGCGCGATGTCATTGACGGCATCTTCGATGTTGACTCAGTCCTTGAGCTACGTCCGAAGTGGGCCGATGGCATGATCACTACGCTGGCTCGCATCGAAGGCCGCCCCGTGGGTGTCATTGCCAACAATCCTCACCATCTTGGCGGCGCGATCGACGCCACCGCCGCCGACAAGTCGGCGCGGTTTATGCAGCTATGCGAAGCACACGGACTTCCGATCGTGTTCCTTTGTGACACGCCCGGGTTCATGGTTGGTCCCGAAAGCGAAGCCGAGGGCATGGTCCGCCGGGCGGGTCGGCTGTTCGTTGTGGGTGGCAGTTTGAGTGTGCCGTTTATGACCATTATCACCCGCAAGGGTTACGGCCTTGGCGCTCAGGCGATGGCGGGAGGCGGCTTCAAACAACCACTGTTTACGGTTGCTTGGCCCACCGGAGAGGTCGGCGGCATGGGACTTGAAGGCGCCGTGGTCCTGGGCTATCGCAAAGAACTCGAGGCGGTCCAAGACCCCGTAGAACGCGAGGCGCTGTACGAGAAGATGGTCGACAAAATGTACGAGCATGGCAAGGCTGTGTCTGCCGCTAGCTACTTCGAGTTCGACGACGTGATCGACCCGGTCGATAGCGGCAAGTGGATCATGTCTGCATTGGTGTCCTCACCACCGCAAGACCAGGTCCCGCGGCGACACCGACCGATCGATACCGTGTGAGTGCGCTCACGAGGCGGCACCGCTTAACCTGAGCTCTACTGGGGGCTCAGGTTACGACTCGGCGGATCCAGGCGGCGTCGCCGTTGTCGTTGCGGGCAAGGTGCTGATGCAAGTGTGCACGAACGAGCGACGGGTCCGGCACCGGGGCCGCTCCCAGCACTTCCATCGTCAACTCGCGGCCGATATCGGACTCGTTGAACCAGATTCCGGAACGGGTACGGCCCCGGATACGGGCCCGATCTGTAGGCGCGGCCACCCCCCACCGGTGAGAGCGCCACCCCCAGCCATCAATCTCTAGAACCTCGTCGCCAACCAGCAACTCACCGTGCACGATGCAAGGAATCTCGTACGAGTCGGCCGTTGATCCGGCTTGGATCGGCGCTGCACTCTCCCATTCGAGTTCGCCACCAAGTGGCAAGCGAATGCCATAGGCCCCGGCAAACACGTCTGCTGGTTCGTCGAGCGCCACGGCAAACGCCTCGAGGTCAACCGTCATGTGTTCAAGAGGTGTTTGCACACCTATGTCAGTCCAGAGTCCAGGAGCACGCACTTCAAGGCTGGGTGGCTTTGGCGCTGCAGCCTCGAGTTCCACGAGTGAAACCAGGGGTTCGCCCGGTCGAACAAGCGATGTGTGGAAGGCCACCCGCCGCTCGACCGGCCAGAGCAGGAACTCGATGGACACACCTAGCGAAACGTCTTGCTGGACGAGGTCAAAAAGCCATGCTTCGACCCAGCCAGGCTGTTCTGATCCGTTGTGAGGTCTCTCGTCGGCTGGTCGCGTCATTGGAGATTGCGCATGAGCAACGACGTGTTTATGAAGCTGACGGCGGCCACAGTCATCGCCAAGTGGGCGTTAGCGAGATTCTTTGTCTTCTCGTCGAGAAGCGACCATAAGCACGCCGCCAATGGCCATCAGTGCGAGTGAGGCGGTGGCTAATGCAGGAGCATCGGAGCCTGTCACGGCGAGTGGTGGCGAAGATGTTGTTGAACCTGCGCCGCCAGCAGTTCCCGAACCGTTCGCATTGGCCGCGCTGCCTGCACCATTCGCATTGGCCGCGCTGCCTGCACCATTCGCATTGGCCGCGCTGCCTGCACCGTTGGTAGATCCGTTTGTCGCGCCAAGCGCTGCCGATCCGCCAGCCGCCCCGAATAGCTGATTGGTAAATGGACCGGGGTAAGGAAGAGCAGCGGAGCTAAGGGTCTGAGCCGAAGCAGTCGGCGTCGGGCCAACAACCACAGCAGCAGTCGGCGTCGGAGCAACAACCACAGCAGTCGGCGTCGGAGCAACAACCACAGCAGTCGGCGTCGGAGCAACAACCACAGCAGTCGGCGTCG
>Ga0209828_1002928_pt1 | contig 13557 bp, 10 predicted proteins | sample MaitaG_FD_187429 | JGI IMG/M metagenome (GOLD analysis project Ga0209828, IMG submission 187429) | Marine algal microbial communities from Maine, USA - Maine_Asex2 metaG (SPAdes) (version 2) | ecosystem: Host-associated > Algae > Red algae > Unclassified | place: Maine, USA | collected 2015-01-05 | reverse complement strand
CTGCGCGCAAGCAGGGAGATCGAACTACCGAGTTCGGTAGACTTGTTACGTCGACTCGGCGCGGACCACACGCTTGCGATTGTGTCGGGTTCGACCAACGGCAATATCGCGCATCACATCGACGAGCTGGGCATCGCGGAGTTCGTCGATTTTTATCTCGGCTGCGAAAGCTATTCGCCCGGCAAGCCCGATCCGGCCTGTTACCTGATGGCCGCCGAGAAAGCCGGGGTGGCGCCGGACGACTGTTACGTGTTCGAAGATTCTTTGGCCGGGGTGACCTCCGCCAAGGCCGCCGGCATGTACTGCGTCGCGCTCAAGCGCCCAGAGGCACCCGACCAAGATGTTTCCGCGGCCGACGTGGTACTCCCCGACCTCGCCGACTTCCAGTTGCCCTAACGTTCTGATGACCCGCGTCGCTCTCTATCTTGGTGGTCCGCCGCCGCCGAACGCGATGATCGCGCAAAGTGGCAAGGCGGCTGATTTCCGCATCGCGGTGGACGGTGGGATCAACATGTTCATCGATATCGACGGGCTGGCCTGGGAGCCGGACCTCCTGATCGGTGATCTCGATTCGGCCGTGGCGGATGCCCTCGTATCGGGTTCGTGGCTGAAGGTTGAAGAGGCGGATCAAAATACGACCGACCTCGAAAAAGCACTCCGCTACCTCGCGCAGGACAGTGCCTCCCGCGCTCCGGGCCTGGCGAAGCTCGCCGAACTCGACCTCACCTTGTTCGGCGCGGTCGGCGGCCGGAGCGACCATTTTCTCAGCAACTTGTTTGCCCTCGGCAAGCTGCCCGCGTCTACTGGCGTGCGCCTGCTTGCCCCCGGCGAATTGATGATCCGCGTCACTCCCGAACGCCCTCTGTCACTCGACACGCGTCCCGGCGATCAGGTTTCCATTCTGCCATTTGCGCCTTGCGTGGTCAGCACGCTCGGCCTCAAGTGGGAACTCGAGAGCGAGCCGCTCGCCCCTGATGGTCTGGTCTCGCAGTCCAACCAAGCGACTGGAACCGGGTTCAAAGTGCGAACGCATGCGGGACAGTGTTGGGTCATCGTGAACGATGCGTGAGCCGGCGATGAAACCCGTTTTGGTTGTTCATGGCGGCGCGGCCCGCTTAAGCGCGGCCCAACGTTTGCCGGCGGCTCGGGCACCGTTCGAGGCGGGGATGGGTGAGGCCATCGCTGCCGGAATGGCGGTGCTTCAGAAAGGTGGTGCCGCACGCGATGCGGTGGTCGAAGCGGTGGCCGCAATGGAGGACAATCCGATTTTCAACGCCGGGCGGGGTTCGGTGTATTGCCGCGATGGCTCGGTTGAATGTTGTGCGTCGGTGATGTGCGCCGAGACCGAACGCGCCGGCGCCGGGGCGCTGATTCAGCGCGTTCGGAATCCGGTCCGCGCTGCACGTTTGGTGCTCGATCACGAACATACGCTGATTGTCGGTGAAACCTTGGAGCAGCTCGCGCGCGAAGCCGGACTGGACATGGTGCGTTCTGATTATCACATGACGCCGCACCGACGGGCGCAGTGGGATCGGTTCAAGCACCGCAAAGAAGTGGTACTCGATCCTACGGAGTTTGAAGAAGCCGAGATAAACGTCGGCGGCGATCTACCAAAAGGAACGGTCGGCGCAGTGGCGTTCGATCAACGTGGTCAACTCGCCGCGGCAACCTCAACCGGCGGACTGGTGAACCAGCTTCCCGGTCGAATTGGCGACTCTCCGGTGATTGGTGCGGGAACCTGGGCGGACCAACGAGTGGCGGTGTCCGCTACCGGGGATGGCGATGTGTTTGCCCGCGTGGCCTTTGCGCGCCGCATTGCCGATCTGATCGAGTTGCGCGGCGTTCTGCCTTCGACTGCGGCTCGCCGCGCTCTCGCAGATGTTGCCTCGGGCGGAGGCGAAGGCGGGTGCGTGATGCTGGACGCGCGCGGGCGCGTGTTCGGACTGCACAACAGTCCGGACATGCATTGGGCCTCGTCCGAAGACGGTTAGCGATAGATATCGCGCGCCTCCAAGAAGGTGAAAAACTGGAGAGGGGAAAAGCCGGGACCGCCATTCTTGAGATGAGTGATCCTTGCTTCGTCTATTCGTGATCTAAATGAGTCAAACGTTTCAAATGCCTTTAGTCGAATGGGAGAGAACGTGGCACGAGCTGCGTTCACGGTGACATCCGACTAGTGTGCTGCCCCAAAATTTCGTGATGATAAGACAGGGTAGAGTTGAGGTCAACGGCCTCATCTCGGCGGGCTAAAGCCCGCCGGGCAATCACAGGTTGAAACCTATGCCACACCGTACGCGCGCGACGACTAATGTAGCGAGGGCTTTAGCCCGCAGGCCCGGTCAGCACACTAGGGTGCTGGTTTTTTAAAATCTATGGGTCATGTCGCTGAGTCCCGGAGGGACGGAAGACAGTAGCCGGGGGTGGAGCGTGAGCGCAACCCCCAGAACCGCGAGAAAGAACAGGGAGTCCCGGAGGGACGGTCACAACAAACTTCAATAATTCAAATATCTTTGGCTAGGGATTCTCCATCCCACTGGCGTGCAAGAATCTTGCCAAGACTATGCGTTATCTGGCGGTCGCGCCGAGCAGCGGAGTGATCAGAGGGTCGAGCTTTACGTTGTAGTCGATCTCGGAGATGATCCATTCGCCACGATCGAGTCGGTACATCAGAAAGCGCATGAACAGGGGCCCTTTCTCAAGGTGCACGCCCATGTAATTTACGCGGATGTTGGGGGTGAGATCAACGTTGTGGATCGGCGCGAAGGACCGTGGTTTCCCGTACGCGCTTTCGACGGCTCCGAGATCATTTTCCAGTCCGGCGACGTAGCCTTTGTCTTTGGCGAGCGGGCTGCTTTGAAGCCAGCGGCGAATCGCGGCCTTGTGTCCGCCGCCACGCCATGAATCGAGTCCGGTCGTCATGTTGCTTGCGAACGCGGCCCGGCCAGGCGCTTGTGCCTCGGCGTCGCGGGGGAAGAGGAACAGTCCAAGGAGGGCAATGCTGGCGACAAGGATGGCGGAGGCGACAAGGCGTTTCATGAAAGGTAATGGGTTCGGGATTCAGGCAAGGGTATTCAGGGTGAGGACCTCTCGTCAACGTCAGAAAAATTGCGGCCGAAGACTCACGGGGCATCGACCCAGCGATTCGCCTTTAGTTCGAACCGCGGTAACGCCCCGGACTCCACCAGAGCCACGGGAATCCGCATGGAGAACGCCTCGCGTAGCTGTTTCGTCGCACCGTCGACCAGTTGTTGCCGTTCGGACGCGCTTTGGGATTCAAGCGGTTCGATATCGATCTCAAGTTCGGTCAGGGCCCCCACCTCTTTTACTCGTACTCGATATTCGGCGATGCCCGGCAGCCGCCGGAGAACCGCTTCGACCGCCGCAGGGTAGATGTTGACCCCGCGCACGATACGCATGTCATCGGCCCGCCCCAAGATACCCCCGAGCAGAACGCCATCTTCCGCGCGCAGACGAACCAGGTCCCCGGTTCGGTATCGGATCAGCGGCGAGCCGACCCGGCCGAGGGTCGTGAGGACGAGTTCGCCCAGGCCGGACTCATCCGTTTCGGGCACCTCGGCAAAATAACTCTCGGTGATGATCTGCAGACCTTCGGCGTGTGGAATGGTGACCGGGCCGACTTCGGTCATCCCGTGGTGGTCGTACAGCGTCGCCCCGAAGCCTTGTTCGATCGCGGCACGCGTCGCCGGAATCGAACCGCCCGGCTCCCCTGCGACAATCACCGCGCGCACTGTCGAACCCACGAGATCAAGGCCTTCCGCCGCCGCAACCTGGGCCAAATGCAACGCGTAGGTCGGGGTGCAGCAGAGCGCGTTTACTCCATTGTCGAGAATCACCTTGAGGCGCGCCACCGAACTCAATCCGCCGCCCGGAATCGCCATGCAGCCCATTCGGGAGGCACAATCATAGGCGGTCCAAAACCCAAGAAATGGACCAAAGGAAAACGCACAAAAAACCTTGTCACCCGGCACCACCCCGGACGCGCGGTATACCTGCTCCCAGTTGTCGAGCATCCACGCCCACGATTCGTTGGTGTCGAGCCAGCGCATCGGTTTTCCGGTCGTACCGCTGGTTTGACAGAAGCGGGTGTAGCGTTCGATCGGATAGGTCAGATTGGTCCCGTAGGGTGGGTTGTTCAACTGGTCTTCCACCCACTCGGCCTTGGTGGTGAAGGGAATGTCGGACAGCGTTTCGAAGGTCGAACGCCCCGCAAATTTGGCGGTGTAAAACGCGTTGTTGCCGACCACTTGATCGAGCAGGTTTTGCAGCGGGGCGGGGATCATAGCAGCAGGTCGTTGAACGGCCGACGATTCTCCAATCCGTTCAGGCGAACAGATCGAGCACGGGTTTTCCTTTGCCGTCTTCGGTCGCATAAAACGGACGTTTCTCGATATCGAACGCGGTCTTCGGACTGATGCCCATGGCATGGAAAATCGAGGCGTGCAGGTCGGGAATCGTGACCGGATCTTTGGTCACCATTAGCGGGCGCTCTTTCCGCGTTTCGCCATGCAAGTGACCTTGTTTCACGCCGCCACCGAACATCAACACACTGCTCGATCCGGTGAAGTGCCGGTGCTGTCCGTAGTGCTTGAGCTCTTTGAGTTTGTCGGTGCGGGCGCGCGATTGGTCCCGCGCTTTCGAACCCGGCACACCCTCGATCATCATGTCGCGTGAGAACTCGCTGGCGAGCACGATGAGGGTTCGGTCGAGCAGGCCGCGCGCCTCGAGGTCAAGAACCAGTTGCGCAATCGGCTGGTCGATCTGCTGCTTCATCGCCTTCACCGTGGTGTGGCCGTTCTCGTGCGTGTCCCAACTTTTGAACGGCACATATTCAGTCGTCACCTCGATGAAACGCGCGCCGGACTCGGTCAATCGCCGGGCGAGCAGGCAGCCGAGTCCGAAGCGGCCGGTGTTGTATTTCTCGTAGCTCTCTTTGGGTTCGAGGGTCAGATCAAACGCTTTGCGATCGGGCGAGTTCAGCAGCCGATGGGCGTTGTCCATGGCGCGGAGCATGGAGGCCTGCTGGTAGTCGCTGGCGGCGGCGGTGTCGGGATTGTTGTTCACCAGTTCGCGGTAGAACGTGTAGCGATTTTGGAAGCGCGACGGCGTCATGCCGGCCGGTGGCTGAACCGCAGCGATCGCTTGATCGGGGTAGGGCAGCATGAACGGGCCAAACTCGGTGCCGAAAAAACCGGCGGTGTGAAAGGCTTTCAGTTCTTCCTTCTCGCCGACTCCTTCGAGCCGCTGGCCGATGTCGATGAATGCCGGAATGGCGGGATTCACCGGGCCGAGCACTTTGGACATCCACGCCCCGATATGCGGCGCGGCGACGGTCTGCGGCGGCACGTAGCCCGTGTGCCAGTGGTATTGGTGGCGCGAGTGGAGAATGTGTCCGAGGTCGGGTTGGACGTGCGAGCGGATGAGCGTTCCCCGATCCATCACGCCGGCAATGTGCTCGAGACCTTCGGTGATCTTGATGTGGTCGACGGCGGTGTTGATGGCGGGAAAGGTACTGATGATATTTTCCACCGGCACGCCCACTTCGAACGGCTGGTAGGCGAGCGGGTTGAAGGTGTCCGGCGCGGCCATCCCGCCGGCCATCCAGAGCAGGATGCAGGTGTCGGCTTTCGCCGCTGGATGTACCACCGCTTGTTCTGCAGATGACCGTTGCGGAGCGCCGCAGGCGAGGGCGGCGGCGGACGCGGCTCCGAGTTGGCGGACAAAATCACGACGCTGAATATGTTCCGGAATCATGCCCGAATGTGCCGTAACCGGTTGGCGTTGGCAATCGTTTGCGACGGCGGATTCGCCACCTAAAAATTACCGGCGGCTTGGCTGGTAGGGGGACGCGGAGGTTCCGGGGTAGGGGTAGGGGGACCCCTCGACGAATCCGCGCTGCGGCGTGCGCCGTCCGTCGAATTTGAACCGGAAGTCTTTTTCGTTGCCGAGCAGGTCGACCACCCGCACGTCCACGTTGTTGAAGTTGAGGCCACTCAGGCGGATCGGTTGCGTGTAGGCGGTGAGCGGACCGTCATTCAGGCGGTAGCTTACCGAGGCGATGCCGGTATCGTCTTTGGGCAGAAGGCGGAGCATCTGGTCGGTGCCGCGCGACCCCGGCACATCGACGGCACCACCGGTGAGGGTGGGCGGCGTTTTATCCACCCGGACTTTAATTTTAATCGGCTGCTGTGGCTGCCCGAAGGCGTCGAGCGCGGTGAACTCCAGCGCGGTTGTCCGCGTCGAGAACTTGCTCAGTGCTTTTGTGGTGTTGCGGAATGGGCTGCTGCCGAGGCGCGAGCGGAACTGTTCGATCCCGTTTTGGCCGTTGAGAATTTGTGGCGCGAGTGTGGTTTTGTCGCTGATCACATAGGTGTCGCCCTGCTGGGTCCAAGGGCCGTCCCACACCAAATCGAAGCGGAAGTCCGGACGGATCACGAAGGGAATGGTAGGCGTGGGCGGTCCGACGATGCCGTTTTTAAGCACGCTCATTGAGCGCAAGAAATAGGTGCCGGGTTTGAGTGCCTCGCTCAGGAAGGCCTTGGCCGGTGTTTCCTCGGTGCTGACGAGGTCGCGGAAATCCACATCGCGGGCGATTTCGACCCGTTTGATACCGCCGCCGGCAAAGGTCAGATCGGCGAACGAACGCGTATAGACGCGTCCGGGAAAGATGCCCTGGAGAACGGGTGGCGGGGGAAGCCCGGTCATCTTGCCCAGTCTCTTGCCGGTGATGGTCATGCCTTTGTTCGCAGCCAGGTTGGCTTTCTGTTTGGCCGGAACATCAGCCAGATAGTCGAAGCCCTGTTCTTGAACGTCCTTTAAGTCCGGTTGGTCATAATGGCCCGCGGTGACCCGTCCTTGCAGCAGAGAGATCGCGTCACGGCGCCCAGGTTTGACGCCCAGGCGCACGGTGGTTCCCCGAACCGCGATCGAGGAGGTGGACCCTTTGAGTTCGATGGTGGACTTGCGGTGGGCGCTCGGCGTGACGGCGCCGGTGATTTCCCCTTGGCGCACATAGAGGCGGCCGTTGACTTGCCCGGTGCCCTTGTTGTGGACGAACGACACGTACTCCATGGTGGTGTTGGGTTCGATTTCGACCTCGGACCCGTCGGAAAGAAGGACGGCCGCTTTGCTTGCCTTGCCGGTGCGGATCCATCCGCCTCCCTCGAACTCGACTCCGATGCGGCTTGGCACCCAAGGCACACTTGCGCTGTTGCGGTGTTCGACTTGATTGTGGACCATCGTGACTTTCGCATTCTGGGGAACACGCAAGCGGGTGATCGCAATCAGGCGTGCTGTCTTCGCTTGGTACGCCGACTTGCTGAAGAACGTGGCGCTCATATCAAACTCGTTCTTCGCGGCATATTGTTGCGCCTCGGTAAAATATTTTTCGGCGTTGCCGAACTCCTTGGGGGCCTGGGCCGGTGCGAGTTCTTCACGCGCGTCCTTAATCAACGTTTCGGCCTCCAGTTTGGCCGCCGCGCTGCTTTTTAAGTAGGCGTCGGGATTGAGAATGACCTGTCCGGGTTCCAGCGGGGTTCCGGGGGCGATCTTGTTGAATCCGAGAAGCAAGCCGGCCTTCGCTGCCGAACCGAGGTGCTTTTCCGCCAATTTTGCCGGGCTATCGCCTTTGACGACGAGGATCATTCCTTCGTCGTCCTGTGCGTCAATAGCGACGCCAAGCAGGACAAGCGCGCATAGTACACGCAACCAAACCCGCCAACCTCCCTTCAAAATACAGACCTGCGCTGTCATAATTGTAATGTTGGTGTTATCGTTTCTAACGAAGGAGCATTATGTGGGGAATTGGGAAAAATTCCACTTTTCTCTATAGGAATTTAAGCCGATTGAACATTTCTCGGCAATTTCACTGTAATCTGAAGCCCGTCCTCGTTGCCGGGCCAAGGGGAATGGGCTGAGATGCCGCCTTCATGGGCTTCAATCGACAATTTGCAGAATGCCAACCCGAGACCGGTGGACCGGATGAGGTCATTGTTGGCAACGCCACTAATGAAAGCATCGAACATGGTTGAGGTAAACGCCTCGGTGAGGGTGTCGCAACGGTTGGAGACCTTGATCATGATGTCCCCGGCCGTGGCACTCGTCTCGATCTCGATGGTCGAGTCGAGGCGCCCGTATTTTACCGCGTTCCAGACGAGGTTCTCAAGCACCCGTTGAATGATGCCGGCATCGAACGAGGTGAGGATGGTCGGATCGATGTCGTTTTTTACCAGCAGGGTTTTCTGCGTGCGCGCTGCCGCCCGGTGAAACGTGTCGGTCTTGGCTTCGACAAATTCATGGACTGATAGTTTTTGTTGGTGGAGCGGTAGGCGGCCTTCCTGGATCCGGCGGATGTCGAGCAGGTTCTCGACCAGACGCAGCGTGTTCTTGGACGCGGTCTCGACATCTTCCACCAAGCGGCCTGTCACCTTCGGATCGACTTTGTGATCGTGCATGCGCATGAAATCGACGAACATCACCACCGGGGTCATCGCATTTTTCAAATCGTGTACCAGCATGTCGGTGAAGGTTTGTTTCGACTGCTCCAACAGTTCCTGATCATGGCGGGCCTTGCGTTCGCGTTGCCAGTAGTTGGTGCCGAACAGGGTGCTGCCGAGGGTGAGTCCGAAGAAGGGGAGGACCACCGGAATCATCCACGAACTCGACAGCACCAAGACGATGGCGGCGGCAGACAGGGCGACCAAGGCGACAAGATAAAACAGGACCATGCGTGCCGGGCGTTCCCAGAACGGCAGCGCGGACAGCAGCAGCAGCAGCAGGCAAATCGCCCAGCCGACCCAGACCGGGGTGCGCCGGATCGGGTTCGCATTCAGCAAGGTATTAATCGCCTCGAAGTGCACCTCCACGCCGAACCGCTGGCGTTCTGACTGGGCCGCGGGCGTGACCAGGCGGTCGCCGAGGCCCTCGGCCATGGCACCGATCAGCACGATTTTATGATCGAAAAACGCGGCATCCAGTTCGGGATGGTAGAGCGCGGGATTTTGCGCGGCACCAATAATCTTGCTGGCGCTGAAGATGTTCCACTTGGCGGTGTCCGACTCGGGGAAGAGAAAGGAGCCGTCCGGATTGCAGGGAATCAGTTGGTCCCCGAGGTGCAGCCCTTTCTGGTCGAGGGACACATCGCGCATCGACAGACCGCGATGGCGCATCACCGCCCGCAACGCGAGTGAAGGCAGGTAGCCGCGCAGGTTGCCATCCGCGTCCGCCGTGGGCAGCAGCACTTGGTAGGAGCGCATGACACCGAGTTCATCGCGGGTGCTGGCGACGTGACCAAGGACGGCCTTGGTCTTCAGCAAGGCCTCGTGGGGCACAACAAACTTTTGCTGGGCGGTCCCCCCGGTGCTTTCAATCTGCGTCGCGGGCAGCAGGTGGCGGAGCGAAATATCCACGTGCGGCCCATCCTTGTTGTTCGGTACGGCGACACTCAGAACCGGGCGGGAAGGATCGCCGATCTCACTGAATGAAATCTCGTGCTCGGGTTTGCTGATTTTTTTCTCACAGTCCTCGCACACATGCGGTTTGCGGGGTTCGGAGAACAGGATATCGTAGGCCTGAACACTCGCGCTTTCACAGAAATTATGGAGTTCCACCCAGAGTTTGTCGGACCACGGCCAACTTGCACCTCGGTGCTGCTGCATTTTTTCCAAATCCTCGTCGTCCACGCCCACCAAGCAAAGGTCGGGATGGACGGGCGTGCGCTTGCTGAGGAGTTTGGCCCGCAAGTCATAACTCATCGCCTCCATGTTCCGGCTGAACTCACGGGTCGACAACAGCCAGACCACCAGGGCCAGCAGCAGCAATAAGAAACAACGGATCAGCCAAGAAAGACGCATTTTCCAAGAAGTCTAAGCACAACTTACGGAATTGCAAACACGGCAAAGGCCTTCGGCCTGAAGATCGAAGATGGAAGATGGAAGGTGGCAGATTCCCAGGGATTCGATGAGGTAGCGCCGAATTCTATGCGGTGTAGGTACACCTGCTTCTAGCAGGGAGTCCTTGAGGCGCCGATGGACTGCCGCCTGAGAAGGCGACGTACCGACACCCGCTGGAGGCGTGCGCTACCTACGACATGCGCACCTACACATGCGCTAAGGTGCGGGAGGCAATCCACGCACTTCCCAGAATCAAGGCCGATATTACAACCGCGCACAACACTAAACTAGGGGCATGTTCGAGCCGCCCCGCGATCTTCCATATTCGATCTTCAATCTTCCGACGCAGGTCTTCTCAGGGGGTCGGCTGAACTTGAAAGGGTACAGGCTGCGGCTGGCCTGCACCGGGGGCAGGCGCGGGTTCGATCGGGAAATAGGGCGCGGGCGTCGGTGCCGGGGCCGGAATCCCACGCGGCGCGATCGCCGGAGCGGGGACGGGTGCTGGCACCGGGGCTGGCACCGGGGCGAAGCCGGGCGCGGGCGCCACCGGTACCGCTTGGGGGAATTGTGCCGGAACGGCTGGTACAGTTCTCGGATCAGATTGCGGGGCCGCCGGCGGTTGCGGCGGCGCGACACTTACTGGAACGGCCGGTGCCGGTGCTGGAACTGCGGTCGGGCGTGGCGCGGGACGCGGGCGGCGGGCGGTGTTGGTTTCCGGCGGCGGCCACAGACCTTGGGCCTTCAGCTGTTCCCGTTCCTGATGGGCGCGGTATTGTTGCTGGACAATTTCCTCTTTCACGTGTTCGCGGATGAGCGGGATGTCGATGAACGAGCGCAGACTTCGCAGTTCCTCGAGCGGGAAGCCGAGTCCGATGATGTCGACCAGCACGCGGTCCTCGACCAGCACTTGGAATTTCGACCAGTCTTGATTACCGGCGGCCTTTTGCATTTCGAGGCAGGGCATGCCTTCGAAGTAGACGATCTCCTCCCGCTGAATGTCGTTGTTCTCGAGCTTTTCCGGATTAAAAAAATGGCCGCTGTTGACCCGCAGGACGTTCTCTTTGTGCGTGTCGATGATCGAGTAGAACAGCAGGCGCTTGCGGTCGGACTCGTCTTCGTACACCCGCTTGGCCATGGTGGTCTCCACGGTGTATTTAACGTTGGTCCGGCTTTGTTCGCTCTGCATCCGGAAGCCGCGAATGGTTTTCGGCAACAGGGCTTGGAGGGTGCTGATTCCGATCGCCTCGGTCGGCAGCGGAATCTCTTTCACCGGTTCGGGCGCGGGTTGCTCGATGGGGTCGACGCCGGGCAGATCTTCAGGATCGCCATTGACGACGCCGGGATCGCTCACCACGCCGGTGGTGTTGGTTGTGGTGGTTCCGGGATCGACCTTTTTGCCGCCGCAACCAGCGGTCAGGAACGCGAGCGCGAGCGTGGCGGGGAGTAACGTGAGAGAGCGGAGCGTTGGTTTTTTGGGAAGATGGGTCTTCATGTCAGAGTTAAATTCGGGATATATCCTAGCCTTGCAAATGAATATGGAAACCGTGAATGTCTGATTTGTTCAATTTTTTGATCGTTGGTTGTGGCTATGTCGGCTCCGAACTCGGCCAATCACTCGTTCGGGACGGCCACCGTGTGTTCGCGCTGCGGCGCAACCCTCCCACTGCAAACAAGCAGGGGCACGACCCATCCGGCGGCATCGAATGGCGCCGTGGCGATGTGGCGGATCCGGCCAGTTTGCGTTTGGCGGTGCCAGCTGAACTCGATGGCATTTTTTACACCGCGGCGGTGTCCCGCGCGCGCGGCGACGACCCCGAACTCGTCTACCATCAGGGACTTGCGAATCTTTTGGCAGTTCTCGCCGAACGGGGACAGAGCTTGCGCCGGCTCGTGTTCACCTCCAGCACCGGGGTCTACGGCCAGACCGACGGGGCTTGGGTCAACGAGGACTCGCCGGTGCGCCCGGCCCTCCCGGCGGGCAAGGCCATGGCTGCCGGCGAAGCCCTGCTGCGCGCCTGCCCGTTCCAGACCGTGGCGCTTCGTTACAGCGGCATTTACGGACCCGACCGCATCCGCATGCTGCGCATGATTCAAGGCGAACGGCCTGTTCTGGCCGCGCGCGACCACATTTGGCTGAACCAAATCCATCGCGACGACTGCGCCGGCGCGTTGCGCCACGTCTGGAATCTGGCGAACCCGGACCCCGTCTACATCGCCAGCGACCACGCGCCCGCGACCCGGTTCGAAGTGCTCTCTTGGCTGGCCAACGCCCGCGGTGTGCCGGGTCCGTTGATCGACCCGGACATGGCCGTGCCACCGCGCCTGCGCGGCAACAAGCGGGTGGACGGTTCGCGCTTGCGCGCCAGTGGCTACCGCTTTGTCCATCGCTCCTACCGGGAAGGCTACCGGACCTTGTTGTCAGACGAGTGCCGTCGCGCATGATCTCCCTTGCATGCCGGGACCATCCCACTATATCCCCGCCACTATAACTACTCATGTTGCTCGAACCCATCATCGCCTCGCATTTCCGTTCCGACGGCGGCAACATGTTCGGCCCCGTGCCGCGCGGAATCTGGTCGCGACACATCGCGCCGGACGAGGACAACACCATCGCCCAAGTCGCCCACGCGATGCTGGTCACCATGCCCGACGGCAGCCGCGGCTTGGTTGAAACCGGTTGCGGCAACCGCGAAAAATACTCGGCCAAGCAGTTGCGCTTCGCCCGGGTGGGCGAGGGCTGGCCGCTGATCGAGGCGCTCGCAGAACGTGGGATTGCGCCCGCCGACATCGAGTTCGTCATTCTCACCCATCTCCACTGGGACCACATCGGCGGCGCGATCCAGCCCGACGGTTCGCTCACCTTTCCGAACGCGACCCACTACGTCGATCTCGAGGAAATGGTCTTGGCCGAGTCCGGTTCGCCGCTGCTCGGTTCGGCGTATCCGCCCGAGGACATCGCCGCGCTCGCCAACTCCGGCAAACTGCGCCGCTTGCTCCACCGCAGCGTGCCGAAGTCCGCCCCGCCGATCACCGAAGTCCGGCCCGGCATCCGCCTGCTGCGCACCGGCGGCCACACCGAGTTCCACGGCGTGGTCCTGTTCGAGGGCACCGAGGAGCACCCGATCGAGATCGCCTATCCGCACGCGCCTGCCGGAACGATCCGCCGCGTGTTGTTCGCGGCCGACATGGTGCCGACCCGGTTCCATCTCCGCCTGCTGTTTCACACCGGCTACGACACCTACCCGATGGATACCCGCCGCTGGAAACAACACTGGCTGCCGCTGATGACCCGCGACGACACGCTGCTGATGTTCGGCCATGACGCGACCGCGTTCGGTGCGCGGTTGCAGGCCGGCGTGCGCGGATCGGAGGTGCGCGAGTTGTGGGAGGTCGGCGCCAGATGACCGACCAAGCCCGCAAAGAACTGGAGGCCTATCCCAAACCGGTGCGTTGGAACTACCAACAAGCCGACGGCTATCTCGATCTGGGTATGGCCGACGAGGCGCATCATGTGCTCGACAAAATTCCCGAAAAATTTCTCGGCGGCATCGTCTACGACGAGTTCCTGCTGCGGCTCGCGTTCGTCGAAGAGGACTGGAGCGCCGCCGCGCGCACCTGCGAACGCCTGCTCGCGATCGTGCCCGATAAC
>Ga0209828_1002927_pt1 | contig 13561 bp, 11 predicted proteins | sample MaitaG_FD_187429 | JGI IMG/M metagenome (GOLD analysis project Ga0209828, IMG submission 187429) | Marine algal microbial communities from Maine, USA - Maine_Asex2 metaG (SPAdes) (version 2) | ecosystem: Host-associated > Algae > Red algae > Unclassified | place: Maine, USA | collected 2015-01-05 | reverse complement strand
GCAGTTGGTTCTAATTCAACATTGTTTCGTGGTATTACAATTATGCAATTGGTGGCAGACTCGATTCGGGGTCTGTCCATCGCCGAAATAGTGGAGTTGACTGGCTTAGCCAAGCCAACGGTGCATCGTATTGCCATTCAGTTGGAAGAAGAAGGGTACTTGCAACGAGGGCCGGATAAGCGTTTTGCGATTGGCAACAAGCTAAAGCAGTTTTCGCTGTCTATTCTTTCAAATGTTGCGGTGGGTGCGCCGCGTCATGCCATCTTGGAGGCGTTAGCTGAAGAGATTGGTGAGACCTGCAACTGCACGATGTTAGATGGCAATCACACGGTCTATTTTGACCGAGTGGAATGTAACTGGCCGATTAAAGTTGATCTGCATTTAGGGTCTAAACTCCCTCTGCACGCGACGGCCAGTGGCAAGCTATTTCTGGCTTACATGCGACCAAAAGAACGGGCTCGTTTATTAAATGCAGCACCGCTCTCTCAAAATACTGAGCACACGGTTGTGTCTCCAGAATTGCTAGAGCCAGAACTGAAAAAAATCAAAAAAGAGGGTGTTAGTGTTGATAATGAGGAGTTGCTATCCGGTATGGTGGCGATAGCGGTTCCAGTATTTGATCAGGCTAATCGAATTTGTTTCACGGTGGCGGCACACGCACCCACCACGCGCAGAAGTTTGGATGACCTGAGAGCATTCGTTCCGGCTTTACAAAAAGCAGCGACGGCTTTGGCGTCATACTACTGTCACGATCAAGGGTAGAAAATGGAAAGCAGTCAATACGACTATATTATTGTGGGTGCGGGCTCTTCGGGTTGCGTACTAGCCAATCGTTTGTCGGCTGACCCTGCCAATAAGGTACTGATTCTGGAAGCGGGTGGTAGAGACCTCAACCCTTGGATCCATGTGCCCGTTGGCTACTTTAAAACTATGCACGATCCAAAGCTAGATTGGTGCTATGAAACTGAGCCTGATGCTGGAATCGCAGGCCGTAAACTGCAATGGCCTCGTGGAAAGGTGCTCGGTGGTTCAAGTTCTTTGAACGGTTTGTTGTATGTGCGTGGGCAGGCAGAGGATTATGACCGCTGGCATGCGCTGGGCAATACGGGCTGGTCGTATAAAGACGTTTTGCCTTATTTTAAAAAATCTGAAGATCAGTCGCGTGGTGCAAATAAGTATCATGGGGTGGGTGGTTTTTTAAAAGTGTCGGATTTGCGTTTGCGACGACCGATTGCTGATTTTTTTATAAAGGCTGCGACGCAAATTGGCATCCCATTAAACGATGATTACAACGGCGAAACTCAGGAGGGTGTGGGTTATTTCCAGCAGACGGCGCATAAGGGTTTTCGTTGGAGTACCGCGCGTGGTTTTTTAAATCCTGCCAGAAAGCGCGACAATCTGGAGATCATCACTCAGGCGCACACCTGCAAAGTGTTGTTTGAAGGCAGTCGCGCGGTGGGCGTTGAGTATTTGAAAAATGGTCAACGTATTCAAGCTAAAGCGAGTAGGGAAGTGGTGCTGTCAGCGGGTGCTATTGGCTCGCCGCAGATACTTCAGCTATCTGGAGTGGGCGAAAAGTCCTTGCTTGAGCGTGTTAATGTCCCGGTTGTGCACGAACTGCCGGGTGTTGGTCAAAACTTGCAGGATCATTTGCAGATTCGCTTGGTGTTTAAGACCAGTCAGCGCACGCTAAACGATGAATTAAATAGCTATTGGAAGCAGTTTAAGGTCGGTCTTGAGTACATGCTGAAACGCACCGGTGCTCTGACATTGGCAGCTAGTCAGGTGGTGATTTTTACCAAAGCCACGCCTGAAGCAGAGCGTCCTGATATTCAGTTCCACTTTCAGCCGTTGAGTGCGGATAAGCCAGGTGAAGGTGTTCATCCTTTCTCTGCGTTTACTGCATCGGTTTGCGCGCTGCGGCCTTACAGTCGTGGCCGTGTGGAAATTAATTCGAATGATCCACTGGTCTATCCTGAGATTCATCCTAATTATCTGTCTGACGAGCGGGATCAGCAGTTAGCGGTTGATAGTGTAAAGGTCGCCCGGAGCATTGCTGAAGCGCCAGCACTTGCACCACACATTCTTGATGAGTATGTGCCGGGTCGTAAGTACCAGACGGATGAGGAGTTGCTACAGGCAGCGCGTGAACACAGTCAGACGATTTATCATCCGACGAGTACTTGTAAGATGGGTCATGATGAGATGGCGGTTGTTGATGAGCGTTTGAGGGTGTATGGGGTTGATGGTTTGCGGGTGATTGATGCGTCGATTATGCCGGAGATTGTGTCTGGGAATACGAATGCGCCTTCTATTATGATTGCGGAGAAAGGGGCGGATATGATTTTGCAGGATAATGCTTAGTGCCGCTTAGCAGCCTCTGGGTTTTTGACATCAAATGAAATGAAAATTGATTATAAAAATAATTCCGAAGATAATAGAAAAAACAAGCTGAGTATAAACTTCTAACTCGATGCAAAACTGCAATATCAAAGTAAACCAATATGGATTTAAGACAGAGTAATATTGAGCGACTAAGAGAAGACGACCGAATCTTCGATGTTTTAGTGCTTGGTGGTGGTATTAACGGTGCAGTTTCAGCAGCATCACTTTCGGCCAAAGGCGCAAAGGTCGCCCTGATCGACCGAGGTGATTTTGCAGGTTTGACTAGCTCGAATTCCTCCAATTTAGCGTGGGGCGGTATCAAATACCTTGAAAGCCACGAATACCTCTTGGTCAACAGTCTGTGTAAAAGCCGCAATCATTTAATGCGCAGTTATCCTTCCACTGTCAAAGAGATTCGCTTCTTAACCACGATCCAGAAAGGTTTTCGTTTTCCGGTTTGGTTCGTTTACTTGGGTACGATTTTCTACTGGTTAATCGGTCGGTTCTTCACGCAAGGCCCAGATTTTATGACGGTTGATACCATTAAAAAACGCGAGCCTTCTATTAATACGGATAATGCTGCGGGTGGGTTCGAGTATTCAGATGCGTATCTTTACGATAATGATGCGCGCTTCGTGTTTAATTTCATTCGCACTAGCATGAATTATGGCTGCGTTGCCGCTAATTATGTCGAGTCATTGGGTGCGGTCCGAGAAGATGGGCTATGGAAAATATCTGCACGCGATACGATCAGTGGGGAAACCTTTACCATTAGGTCAAAGGCCTTAGTCAACGCTTGCGGCCCATATGTTGATGCCCACAATAAAATGACGGAGCAAAAGACGGATCATCAGCATCTGTTTTCTAAAGGCATCCATTTGATTATTGATCGTATTACAGAGGCTGACCGCATCCTTGCCTTTTTTGCGAGCGATGGACGCTTATTTTTTGTAATCCCGATGGGCAACAAAACGTCAGTAGGCACTACCGATACGCAAGTCAGTGACCCTAATGTAAGCGTCACTGAAGAGGACAGGGAGTTCGTTTTAGAAAACATCAATAGTCTGCTAAATCTCGATAAACCCATTACAAAAGCGGACATCATTGCTGAACGTTGTGGTGTTCGTCCGCTTGCGCAAAAAGGTGGTGACGGCATTGCTGATTGGGTCAAGCTCTCGCGTAAGCACGCCGTGGATACTAATCTAGAAGACAAGCACATCAGTATCTTCGGTGGAAAGACCACAGACTGTATTAACGTAGGGAATGAAATTGCTGGTTTAATCAAAGATATGGGGATTGACCTGCCATTTGCGGACTTTAAGTGGTACGGAGAAGATGATGACTCAGTGCGTGATGAGTTTTATCACCAAGCCAAATTAATGAACTTAGATGCCTACACCGTAAAAGGCTCATCTGAGCCATTAACCCAGCGTCTCTGGCGTCGTTACGGTGGCAATGCGCTTGAACTGTTAGAAGACATTCGCCGCAACCCGCGACAAGCCGAACGACTTATGAAAGATGCGGAATACTTGCGTTGCGAAATCGAGCACACCGCCCGTCATGAAATGGTGACTAAGCTAGAAGATTTTCTAAGACGTCGTTCTAAAATAACCCAAGTCGTCAGAGACGAAGACATCATTGACGCCCCAGGCCTAAAAGAAGCTTGCAAAATTTTCTTTGGTGACGAGGCAGAAGCCAAGCGACAAGAGTATATCAAATCATTGGACTAGCCTCTTGAAACACAACCCTCACTAACCCCCAGCATAATAAATTGTATTTTGTGACATTGCCCCAATCCTTGGTACACTACCGCGCAATTCACTAACTCAATCAGGAGGACCCTATGGCTCTGGTATATTATGTAAAGCACGACGGCGCAAAATTCGAAGCAAACGTTCCAAGCGGAAACACAGTCATGGAAGGTGCCGTAAATAACGGTATTGACGGCATTCTAGCGGAATGTGGTGGCGCATTAAGCTGTGCGACTTGTCACGTTTACGTAGACGAAGCTTGGGTAGATAAGCTCGAGTCTGCTGAAGAAATGGAGCAGGATATGCTGGAGGTAGTCACCGAGCCTAAAGATAACAGTCGTTTGAGTTGCCAGATTCATCTCAAAGATGAGCTAGATGGTTTGATTGTTCACTTACCTGAATCCCAATTTTAAGGCTGCGCCAAGCTGAGTAACCGATATATGACCACTTTTGACGAGCAAATCCAGCACGCAATTGATACTAAAACTAAGCCGCTGGGCGCTTTAGGTAAGTTAGAAAGCATTGCTTTTCAAGTTGCCAAGATTCAACAAACACTGACACCTCAGTTGGTCGCGCCATCCATTTTGACGTTTGCGGGTGATCACGGTGCGGCTAATGCAGGCGTGAGCGCATATCCTCAAGAAGTTACTTTCCAGATGGTGATGAACTTCCTGCAAGGTGGCGCGGCGATTAATGTGTTTTGCCAGCAAAATGACATTGCGTTGCAAGTGGTTGATTCGGGTGTCAATTTTGACTTTGACAACGCACCTGGCCTAATTAACGCTAAAGTGGCGCATGGCACGGCTAACTACCTCGAAACTCCGGCAATGACTGAAGAGCAGTTGACTGTATGTTTGCAAAAATCAGGCGCTATTGTCGACGAAGTGGCGGCCGGTGGTTGTAACGTCATTGGCTTTGGCGAAATGGGTATCGGCAATACGGCTTCAGCCAGCTTAATTATGAGTGCGCTTTGCGAGCTGCCGATTGAGCGTTGCGTTGGCCGTGGAACAGGGTTAGATGATGCGGGTTTAGACCGCAAATTAGGCCTATTGATGGAAGCCGAAGCGTTGCACGGTGACTTGTCAGATCCTCACCAAGTATTGCAAGCGTATGGTGGTTTTGAAATTGCACAAATTTGCGGCGCGATGCTAGCAGCCAAACGCCACAATATGGTGATTATGGTTGATGGGTTTATCGCAACAGCGGCGTATATTGTGGCTCATGCAATCAACTCTGACATAAGCGAGAATGCGATTTTTTGCCACACGTCAAATGAAGCCGGACACCAATTGATGCTGGATTATTTGAAGACAGAGCCTCTGGTCAACCTAGGTATGCGTCTAGGTGAAGGAACCGGTTGTGCGGTTGCTTACCCGCTAATCAAAAGCGCAGTTACATTTCTCAATGAAATGGCTAGCTTTGAATCAGCGGGTGTTTCAGAAGCTGAGACGGCTTAAGCAGCGATATAATGTTTGCCCACTTTGGTGATATTTGCGTTCAAATAACGTTAAATATTCTGGAGTGGGTTCATAGATTTCACAGTCTGTGCTTCCTTGTCCAGCTAGCCTGACCGCCTCACTAAATTCCTCGATATAGATTTTCCAGTTGCTACGCACTTCAAGCAGCCCACCCAGTTTCAATAAATCTGCAAACGCAGGATGGCCATGCCAACGGTATTTTAACTGCACCGATTTAGGGTAGGGGTTGGGGTAAAGCAAGAAATGTTTATCTAGTTGCCAGCCTGCATTAACAGCAAGTTTCCAGAAATCCACGCAGTCTGCCTGCACCATCAGACAGTTAGGCGGCGATGGTTCTTGATCTTCTTTATTCAAGCGATTTGCTGAGCGGTCTAGACCAATCACCCAATGATTCGGATGTTGCTTGGCAATGCTACGACTGCTGAAGCCAGTGCCGCAACAAGAGTCCAAAATGGTCGGCATCTCAGGATCTGAGGCAATCTGATCAACTACATCGTTAAATGCTACAACAGTGTGTTCTGCTGGTGGCTTCTTGAACTGACTATTCAGGTGCTTCAAAATAAGCTTTTCTAAATTGTCATGAATGCCTGATTGGTTTGTATAAATTTCACGTGAAGAATGCTGATTCGAATCTGCCTGAACTTTGTCTTTATCAATCATTTAAAAGTCCTTTAACTAACTTTTAGTGGGGCACGAAAAACTCTTCGCGTTTCCATATGCCTGAATATTTCTGACACGGCATCATAATTGTGAAAACGAGCAAATAAGCTTCGTGTACCACGCGCCTGCATTCGCAAGGTAAACCCGTTTATGCAGAGGCACTGCCGCACTCGACAGTACATATATCCAACCTTTTTTCATGATAAGTAATTGCCTACAGAGATGTGGGGTAAACAGCTAAAGCTGACCGAGTACCCGACCTGGATTGAGTATATTGTTAGGGTCTAGAGCGCGTTTTAAGGTTTTCATCAAGGCTATTTCTTCAGGCGTTCGGCACAGTTTTAGGTAGTCCGCTTTCATCACCCCAATCCCATGCTCGGCAGTGACTGTGCCTTGAAACTCTTGCAGCAGCTCATAAACCTGTTTGTAAATAGCCTCACTACTATTCATGCCCTCAGTCCATGCAGTGATGTGAATATTGCCATCAGCCAAGTGTCCAAAGGTTAGTGTCTGTAGGTTGTCAAAACTCTGGTTGAGTTCGGTGTCTGCCTTTTCAAGAAACGCCTGCATACGGCTGATAGGTAGGCCAATATCAAAATTAGCCGCATTAGGAATTCGCGATAACATATCGCCAATAGAGTCGCGAATGGCCCAAAACTGATCACTGTCTTTGCCTGATTGGGCAATTACAGCATCTAACAACACGTCACTTTCTAGTTGATCAAACAGTATCTGTTGAAAGCTATCAAGCGAGTCATTCTCAGACTCTAGTAACACGTAGTAAGGGTGGGTCGCGTCAAAAGGATCGCTTGCATCGGCTGTTTCAGCAACAGCACGTGAAAAATAGTCATCCCACATTACTTCAAAAGCACTGAGGCGTGCAAAGCCAGATTGAGAGGCATGCATTAGCTTTATTACGTTTTCAAAGCTATCCAAACAGACTAGTGCGGTATGTTTATTTCTAGAAGCAGGGAATAGCCGCAATACGACCTCAGTAATAACCCCAAGCGTTCCTTCGCTGCCAATAAATAGCTGCTTAAGGTCGTAGCCTGCATTGTTCTTCAACATTTTATTGCGTGAGGCAATAACGGTACCATCGGCTTGAACCGCTTCCAAGCCTAATACTAAGGCACGAGCCATGCCAAAGCTCAGTACTTGGTTGCCACCGGCGTTTGTTGAGACATTACCACCAATTTGGCAAGAACCCCGTGCGCCTAGATCAAGTGGCAAGCGTAACCCTACGGCTTCTGCCGCTTGTTGAATGAGCTGTAGAGGAGTTCCTGACTTAACCGTCATGGTCATAGATTGGTGGTCTAATTCAACAATACCATTCATCCGCTCCAGTGATAGTACGATCTCATTGTCACGCGGTGTTGCGCCACCCGCTAACCCAGTCATCCCGCCTTGTGTAACCACCGCTAGCTGATGTTCATTGCAGTATCTCAATAACTGACTAACAGCTTCAGTGCTATCAGGTCGTACGACAAGCTGTGGTAGGTGTGGGTTTTGACCGCTCCAGTCGACCTGATATTTCTCGCCTATAGCGTGTCCCGTCAGAAGTTGCGTCTCGCCTAGTAGTGCAGTTAGGGCGTCAGTATGGATTTGCATGTGCATCTCCCTTAAAATCGAAGGTGTTTCACCGACACCCCTTGGTTCTTTAGCTCTATGAGTGAGTCAATGCCGATTTGCAAATGTCGGTGAGCAAACTGTTGCGTAACGACCTCATCGGAGACTCCAGTTTTTACCCCCTCAGGCACCATCGGCTGATCAGAAACTAATAGTAGCGCACCTGTCGGTATTTCATTATGAAAACCGGCAACAAATATGGTCGCTGTTTCCATATCAACACCCATACAACGTAAGGTGCGGAGTTGCTCTTTAAACACTTCGTCATGCTCCCAAACACGTCGATTGGTGGTGTAAACGGTGCCTGTCCAGTAGTCACAAGTATGGCTACAGATAGTAGCCGAGACGGCTTTTTGCAAGCTAAACGAAGGTAATGCGGGGAATTCGGCAGGCATATAGTCGTTAGAGGTTCCTTCTCCACGAATAGCTGCGATAGGCAGAATCAAATCACCTAATTTGTTTTTTTGCTTGAGGCCACCACACTTGCCTAGAAAAAGGCAGGCTTTTGGGTGTGAGGCCATTAAAAGATCCATAATGGTTGCAGCATTGGCGCTACCCATACCAAAGTTTATGATTGTGATGTCATTGGCAGTAGCGCTAATCATATTGCGATCTTGTCCACGAATCGGAACATCGTGCCATTCGGCAAAGAGTTTTACATAGCTGCTAAAGTTGACGAGCAAGACATAAGAGCCCATTTCGTCAAGGGAAAGGCCGGTATAGCGAGGTAACCAGTTTTCTACGATTTCTTGTTTTGTTTTCATTTTATTCTCCCAGTTGCTAAAAATACTGCTTTTTAGCAGTTTCTAAGCATAGCATTGGAAGTGTTTATCAAAACGAGTTTTCTCAAACCGAAATGTAATTTATGGAATTGAGAGGCTAGATAGAGGATGGTTGATGCAGAGAATGGGCTGAGAGATTTTGTTGCTAAGAGTCATCCTTGACCCTTTTAGAAGGTAGGTATATGTGACTAACTAACGAGCACCAAACCCTGTCATGATGGTGTAGATCGTTTTCAGCGTGATCTGTGCATCTGTTAAAAGTGACATGTTTTTAATGTAGTAAAGGTCGTACTCCAATTTGGTAATAGTAGCCTCTGCATCAGCGACATAGCCTTGCTCTGTCTGAGCTAAGCCAGTGATTCCGGGCTTTACCATATGGCGTAAAGAATAGTTTGGGATGTTTTTATTAAATTCGTTCACAAAGCTCTCCTGCTCAGGCCTTGGGCCAATAATACTCATCTCGCCTTTTAAAACATTCCACAGTTGAGGGATTTCATCAACGCGGAACTTACGAATAAACTTTCCAACACGGGTTACACGCATGTCATTGCTTTGAGCAAACTGTGAGCCGAGTTTCTCTGAGTCTGACGTCATACTGCGAAATTTCAGCATATTGAACACTTCGCCGTCCATCCCAACACGCTTTTGCCAGAAAAATACATTACCCGATGATTCAAGCTTAATGGCGATGGCTGTAACTGCCGCAATGAATATAGCTAAGGGTAGTGCTAGGGCGATTGCGACAAGGTCGATGGCGCGTTTGGTTCGCACATATCTAAAAGATTCTGAATTTTTGAACGCATTTGCGCTGTCCCGATTAATATCAGGAATAGTGACACTCATTCTTATTCTCCTAAGAGCCTCCGCGAGGATGCTCTGGTATTTTTGCTATTAAGCTTGTTTTTAGTTGTTAGCAGAGTCTTTAACGACAGATGACATCGAGGGAACGGCACCTTTGCTAGATGTGATAATAGTAAAATGAGTTGGTGGCTGTTACATCAATTGTCAGGACAAATGGTTGGAATTTGTTGAGCAAAAGATAAGCGGTAAGAGGGGTGTTTCAGGTTTTCAAATAAACAAAAACCGCACTTGATGAATCAAGTACGGCTGATGCTTTCTCGGGTTGACCTGTAGTTTAATGCTTGGCGCATTAGTAGCGGCTTAATGGCACGCTATATTGTGGAATAAAAGTCTTGCTAGTCATGTCAGCTGAATCACAGAATGATAAAATACATGGCTAAAATTTATTATCACCTTTGATGCTTAAAGCGCAAAACAAATTCAAATAGGCTCATTTAATTTGCAAAATAATTAATCAGAGTGAAAAAAGGAGTGGTTGAATTCATTGCAGAATCCTGAAAATCTGCTATAAAAGTACGTCAAGGGAATGATTTATAAGTAAAAAATGGGAGTTAGTCATGAAGTTTGTACATATCAGTGATCTGCATGTGGGTGAGCACGGCACTCGTGATGCATTAGTTGAAAAGCTAATCGATAAGATTGTTAGACACTATGCGAGGGAGCGTGAAAAGCCCCTAGTGCTGATTACGGGTGACTTTGTGCATGATGGAAAGCAGGAACAATTTAATCAAGCTGACAAGCTATTATTTAAATTACATAACGCTGGATTTCAGATGCTGATGTGCCCGGGAAACCATGATTACGGTGAAACCGGCTTGGCTGATGACTTTCAGGCCCGTCAACGCTATACCCGCTTTGCCATGAAGCTGACGACTCGCAAATCTGATCCAGATTCTGGCGTACAGAACATTCGTGATGGCCAGTGGAATTATCCCATCGTTAATAAATATGATAACGATTACTTCATCGGGCTTGATACAATGCAGGGTGTGTTTAGATTGAGCTGGTACTATCGGTTCTGGGCTGGATTTACAGCAGCAGGATGGTTGGGCCAGTCTCAGCTAACCAAGCTAGAAAGCATTATGGCGACTATCCGTAGAAAAAATGAAAACGCCAACATCATTCTTTATATGCATCATCATCCGTTTAATTTTAACTTCCGATTCAGGGTGATGCAGCTGCATGACCGCTTGCGCCTGCACAAGATCATTAAGAACAAGGTGAGTATTCTACTATTTGGCCATAACCATGTAGAGAGGCGGCTTTGGGATAAGCAGAAGCAAAATGGCATTGGCATTGTGCAGGTCTTTGGGAACTCCGTGCACGATAGGAACACGCCGTTCTATGAGATTGATACTGAGACGCGAAAGATGCGACGTATTTAGGCGCGCATCAGATTCCGTAGCGTTCTTCACCCTGCTTTCTAAACTCAGTAGGGGTCATGCCCTTAACTTCCATAAACCGACGATTAAAGTTCGCTACGTTATTAAAGCCAACGTTGTAGCAAATCGTACTAATGTATTGATCTGTCTCCATTAGTAGCTGGCAGGAGCGATTTATCCGCATTCTGTTAACAAAATCAGTAAAAGTGTTACCTGTTGCTCGCCTGAAATAGCGTGAAAAACGGCTTTCGTTCATACCAACTCGCTCAGCGATTTCGGCCATGGTAAAAATGGTTGAATAATTTTCTGAAATATAATCGACAACCTCACTAATGCGTTTTAGCGACGCGTCATCTTCAAAGCTTTGCAGCTGTACACTTGAGAGCAGGCGGTAGTTTTGATGATGAGATAATTTGGTGAGGAGTATCAGGAATTCAGAGAATCGCTCCATGCCAGAAGTTTTTTTGATGCGTGTAATTGACGCATCCGCCAGATCGCTTACGCCTATGAACTCGATGCCATGCTTAGCTCGCTCTAACAAAGGTAGTGCTTCTTTTAGTTCGGGTAGCAACTTACTTGCTTCGCGCAACGGTTCGTCAGGAAATTGTAATACGCGATCTCTTATTTCTACGCCTTCTTTAGGTAAGTCTATGGAAATCCAGTTATGTGGCAAGCGTGGACCTGTGAGTACTAAGTTGCCGGGTTCAAATCGACCGATATAGTCGCCGACAAATAGTTTACCTGAGGTTTCAGCAATGAGGTGGAGCTCGTATTCCTCATGATAATGCCAACGAATCAGCTCATTGGGCGCACCATGCTCAAGGCAGCGGACATAACCAAAGGAGCCTTCTGGCTCATAGCCAAGCTCTGGGTTACGTTGGAACGCGTGCTCTAGTTCAGGGCCGCGAGGGTTTTTTTTACGAGTTGTTCCTGTGGTTTGCATTGGTTCAACCTCCTATGACATTACGTTGCCACCATCAACATTTAATGTTTGTGCGGTTATATGAGCAGATAAGTATCTTGCTTGCTAGACAAGGCTGATGATACTACCTATTTTATCTGACACCAAATCGTTGTCTTGTTGAATAGCAAATCTGGTTAATTTCCCAAATAGTAACCAGCTTTTTGCATCTCGTGCATTGCAGTAGCTTGACCCGCCGCAAGAGCGCCTTTAACCGAAGTCTTACCGGAAAGAGCATCACTTATTTGCTGACCAACAGCGACACCGATCGCTTGGAACTCAGGGATGGCAGCGAACTGAACACCAACATATGGCGATGGGTTCATTGTGCTGTCATTCGGGTTAGCGCTTTTGATGGCAGTTAATTCGGCATCAGCAAACTTAGCAGCAGCTGCGAACTTAGGGTTCTCATAAGTTGAAGCACGTGTGCCTGTAGGAACGCTGCCCCAGCCTTTAGTTTCACCCACTAAAGCGATGTAGCTCTTAGAAGTAGCCCATTGGATGAACTTTTTAGCTTCTTCTTGTTTAGTAGAACCGTTTGGAATCGCCAGCGCCCAAGCCCACAACCAGTTAGCGCCTTTGTCAGTTGCTTGTCTAGGAGACTGTGCAAATGCAATTTTGTCAGCCACTTTAGATTGCTTAGGGTCAGTGATGAAAGATGCCGCGATAGTCGCGTCAATCCACATGCCACATTTACCTTCATTGTAAAGTGCTAGGATTTGATTGAAGCTGTTTGCAGATGATCCTGGAGGACCGTACTTTGATAGTATGTCAACGTAGAATGTTACTGCATCTTCCCAAGCTTTAGAGTCTAGCTGTGGCTTCCAGTCTTGACCAAACCACTGTGCGCCAAAGCTGTTAGCTAACGTTGTGATAAACGCCATGTTATCACCCCAGCCTGGCTTACCGCGTAGGCAGATGCCATAAACGCTGTCGTCTGGCTTATGGATTGCAGCTGCAATGTCACGTACCTGATCCCAAGTTGGGCGATCTGCACCAGTAGGCATTTTCTTGCCTGCTGCTTCAACTAGATCTTTACGGTACATGATCATTGAGCTCTCACCATAAAATGGTGCAGCAAACATTTTGCCGTCAGCAGAAAGACCGTTACGCATAGCAGGTAGGATGTCAGCTGTATCGTAAGCTTCGTCAAAGACTAAAGGCTTCAACCAACCTTTCTTGCCCCAGATCGGTGCTTCGTACATGCCGATAGTCATGATGTCGAACTGGCCGCCTTTAGTCGCGATGTCAGTGGTAACACGTTGACGTAGTGTGCCTTCCTCTAGTGTTACCCAGTTAAGTGAGATGCTAGGATTAGCTTCTTCAAAAACCTCAGAGTGCTTCTGCATTTCAACCATGTGGCCGTTGTTTACAGTAGCAATGACAAGCTCAGTCTTGGTGTGAGACGCGGCTTGTGTAAGGCCTGTAGCGGTGATTAATAAACTCCCCGCAACAGCGAAAACTAGTTTAGTAAGTTTCATACGTACCTCTCATATAGAGATTATGTTATTAGTGAGGTTTGAAATGACTGATACCTTATGCCAAATAACGCTGGAAGTAACCTGTTGAGATATTTAGTTTTCGCGCACGCACTAAATGCGTATGATGCGCTGTGAATTGAATAAAGGGGAAGGTAATTTAACATGAGCGCGAAGAAGATCAAAAATATGGCGGA
>Ga0209828_1002926_pt1 | contig 13567 bp, 10 predicted proteins | sample MaitaG_FD_187429 | JGI IMG/M metagenome (GOLD analysis project Ga0209828, IMG submission 187429) | Marine algal microbial communities from Maine, USA - Maine_Asex2 metaG (SPAdes) (version 2) | ecosystem: Host-associated > Algae > Red algae > Unclassified | place: Maine, USA | collected 2015-01-05 | reverse complement strand
GCTGGGCGGATGGAAAGAGTACTATACCAACAAAAGACCACCTGGGTCAAAAACCTTCGCATGGGGATTAGAAAAATTTGAAAATATGTGCTTCGCTTTTTCTTTTCAAGATGTGTCCTAACGACAGCATGGAAGGGAGCGACCCACTTATCCTGAACGTAGTGGTGGGATAAGTGGGGCACGCCCAAATACAGAAAATTCTTAAAGCAACTTGTAATAGAATATTGTAATTTAGAATTCTAATTAAAATCTAATGAATTATTTGAAGTCGTTCTTTTCTCTATCTCTATTTATGTGCATCCTGCTCTGTTCTTGCGAGACGACCACGGATACTCCGCCCAAATATTCTTCCATTGATTCTGTAACCGGTATGAGTCTGTATGACGCAACTGGTGCTGACTTAGGTACTTGGCGAGAACCCAATGATTATCATCCAAATATTTCTGCTTTTCCAAATCCTGCGAATGGGAATATTACAGTTTCTGGTGTAACAAATATCACCCGAATAATGGTTATCCCTGCAAATTGTTTTAGAGACACTGAAACAGAAAATATACCTGAATTATCGGTCAGTTCAGCATATGATATAGAGGACATTGAGGAGTTTGAGGTTCTTGATTTAGAATTTACAAGTGCAACAGATCTTATTTTTTTAGATCTGTCGGATAGGAGTGAAGGATTTTATAGAGTCTTTTTTATCGAGAACAGTGAGACTATATACAGACAGAATATTTACATAGATCCAGATATGGGTAATGTTGTTGATGTTACGGCAATTGATAATGCGTGTCCATGATAATTAGATAACTTAGAACATTAACAGCTTATTTACACTCTCCTTGCGTTGACCTAAGTTTATATGCTATAAAACAGAACTAAGATGCGATCGCTATTCCTTTTTATTTGTTTGATTTTTTTCCTGGCGTGTAATTCAGACAGTGGAAGCTTTCATGCTTCAGATACGCGCGCTACAGCCATGGATATGGCTATAGAAGAGGAGTCCTATGGCGGAAATGACGCATATTACGAGCAGGGACAGGGCAATGTATCTCAGTCAATGGAGCGTAAATTAATAAAACATGGGGAACTCCGTTTCGAAGTAGAAAACCTAGAGCACTCCACCAAAAAGATTGAGGAAATTGCCAAAACGCATAATGGTTTCATCTCTAACATGAATCAAAGCAATTCTAATTACTCGCTTGATAATAGAATGCAGATAAAAGTGCCTACTGAAAAATTTGAGAGCTTCGTAAATACCGTCGAATCAGAATCTGTATATACTGACTATAAAAACATCAACTCCAATGATGTTACAGAGGAATATACAGATGTTAGTATCAGACTAAAAACGAAAAAGGAAGTAAGAGATAGATATATAGATATCTTAAAATCAAAAGCAAAAACTGTACAAGATATATTAGATGCAGAAGACAAAATTCGTCGCATACAAGAGGAAATAGAATCCATGGAAGGGCGATTAAAATATTTAAATGACCGTGTGGATTACAGTACAATCGTTGTGAACATTTATCAGAAAGTACCGTACCAAGCTAGAAGAAAAACGCACACAAAATCGTTTCTCACAAAGGTCAAAGAGAGTTTCGTGCAGGGAGGGGAGCTGTTTGTGAATCTCATTCTATTCCTCATTAATCTATGGCCTCTGATTTTGATAGCGTTTATAATATTCTTATTTAAAGACAGAATAAAAGCATTGTTTAGTCGCAAGTCGTAATTGACAAGGCATCGCGGCTTCTAGGCATCGTGGCCTCCAGGCATCAAGTCATAAAAAATAAACATGTCTAACAGTGAGCCTCCGGCGAACGACCTGCCTGCGTTCCTTGAAAGGCAAGTCTAACAGTGAACAAAGTGAGCGATCTAAACTAGTACATAGCAAAGCGTCCGACTATAGATTTTAGGTAAAAGTGCATCCATTTCTAAATAGATGTTCCATATCTTTAAGGTATGACAAAGACCATACTACAAACGTTCATTGTTCTCGTAATATCCCTGCAGATGTCTATTGCCCAAGCAACCATAGGCACGACTATCCATACCGAAGATGCATTGGATGGCTATACTTTTTTTTCTCCGTTCTCTGGGACTAAAGCATACATGGTAGATAATTGCGGACGCCTTATAAACGAATGGGACAGAGGAACACGTCCGGGTCTTGCTGCTTATTTTTTAGAGAATGGATTGATGATGCGCACTTACAAACCTAGTCCATTAGGACCATTTACTTCTGCGAGTAATTCGGGGGGATTAGAGCTTGTAGATTGGGACAATAACACGATGTGGTCTTATGAATTAAATACGCCAACACAACTCTCGCATCACGATGCTGTTATGATGCCGAATGGGAACATACTAATGTTGACATGGCAATTAATAGGACAAGCAGAATTGATTGAATTAGGTAGAGACCCGAATGAAATAGCTCCAGAAGGCTTTGCTTGGAACGAACGAATTATCGAGATAGAACCTGTAGGAACAAATGAAGTAAATATAGTCTGGGAGTGGCATATAAAGGACCACTATATCCAAGACTTAGATTCTACAAAATCCAATTTTGGTGTAGTCTCTGAGCATCCAGAACTTTTTAATATAAACTTACCCGATCTGAATAGTCCAAATTCACATTCGGATCTTGATTACAACCATTTTAATGCCATAGACTATAACGAAGAACTTGATCAAATACTAATATCGGTTCGAAATTCTGATGAGATTTGGATTATTGATCATAGCACGACAACAGAGGAGGCTGCTACACATACAGGAGGTAACTCGGGCAAAGGTGGTGATATTTTATATAGATGGGGGAATGGTTCTGCTTATGAAAGAGCAGATATCAGCGAAGAAATACTGTATGGACAACATGGATCACATTGGATACGTGAAGGTGCCGATAAAGGCAAGATTATGATCTTTAATAATGGAAACGGTAGACCTGGTATCGACTTTTCACGCATTGAAATATTGGAGCCTTTGCAAGATGCAGATGGTGCTTATCTAGTTCCAAAAACGGAGCCTTTTGGTCCTGAAAGTTCGGAATGGACGTATGGCGACGGGACTGGAGAGTTTTTCTATTCGCCTTTTTTGTCGAATGCACAACGTCTTTCAAATGGAAATACTTTAATTAACTCTGGTTCGCCTGGAGATATTTTTGAGATAACTCTGGAGAAGGAAAAAGTGTGGCATTACGTGATACCTTTATTCGGAGATACACCGCTATCGCAAGGATCGAATGCTAACAACAATGGAAACTTTAGAGCGTATAAATTTCCTAAGGATTTTGCTGGCTTTGACGGGATAGATATTCAAGTAGGGGAGCAAATAGAACTGAATCCACTTCCATGTGAGACGTTTACTTCTGTGAACGATAAGGAACTGGCTAATGTTATTGATTTTTATTGGTCGCAAAATCGACTATATATTGAAAGCCAAACAGAATCACAACTGACTGTTTCGATATTTGACACAAATGCTAGAACACTTTTTAATCAAAGAATTCATTCGGCAAATACCGTCATAAATACTGGATATTTTAATTCCGGGATGTACCTAATCCAATTTGTAAATGCCCAAGGTCAATTTTATACAGATACGTTTCTAGTAAATTAATATTGCCCACACTTACAAACCGTTCTCTTCTTTAAACTTGCTGACAATTAAGTTTGTGTTAGACAGGTAATATCATAAGCAAGAAAGCAGTTCTTAATTGCAGTATATTTAGTTAATTGGTACTTGAAGCACCTATTTGTATGCTTTTTTTGACTACTTTTTAAAATATTACATAATTCTTGGTCCTTTTTTCTTCTTCTGAACTCTTTTAAAGTGAGTACTTAATGAAAATAGATGATTTGAATTGGTTAAAAGCTTTTGAAAACTCTCGGAATGGTGATAGAACACTCATCGATAGCTATGTGCATATGGCATACAATGAAATTGTAATTCCTACACTTAAAGCAAAGACAAATTCTAAAGTTGAAATAATTGATTTAGCGAATGAGGTGATGGCAAAATTTTGGGAACGATTTTATGTCTTAGGCGAACCCCTTCCTTATAATATAAATGGCTACATCTATACAATGGCAATGAATAAAGCATTCCAACACAATAAATTAAATGCAAAATTAAGAGTAAAGAAATTAGACCTGGATGGAATTCGGTTAAAAGATGTTTTGACAGGTGCATTGATTGAAGATGATTTGTCTGGAGTATTGGAAAAAGAGGCAAAGTTTGAAGCTATGGAAAAAGCTATAAAAAGACTGTGTCAGACGTGTCGAAAAATTATCATTTATAGTTTTATTGAGAAACGGAAATTAAAGGATTGTCATTTAGAATTAGGAATTCCAACGGCAAATGCAGCTTCCAAAAAGAAAGTTAAATGCTTAAATAAGCTAATAGGTTTTGCATACCAAGAATTAAATGAATCAATAGAAATACAATCAACTTTAAATAATTAGCAATTATGCTGAGCGAAACAGAAATAGAAATTGTTAGAAGATATGCTGATTTAGATTTAAGTGAAGAGGAATTGAAGAGTTTTGAGGCTAGGATAAATTCAGAACAAGCGTATAAACTAAAAGTAGAGAAATACCTTGGCGTGCGAAATGAAATAATCGAAGAGTTTGTTGCAGAAGAACCTAAAGCTCTAGCATACTCCAAACCGTCAAAAAGACCTTTGTTGATAGGTGCATTTATGCTATTGTTTATTACAGCAATAAGTCTTTTCTTCTTCTTGCAAAAGAAGTCAACGCCTTCTTTAATCGCCAGTTGTGAAGAGTATGTTGAAATTATAAGTATGAATGATTTACGATCTACAGATCCAAAGTCGCAGGAACAAATGAACTCATTTGATATACGCATCCAAAAACTCATTCAACTCAAGGAAGAAAATGAATGGAATATTTTAGGGTCAGAAATTGAAAAGATGCGTACAGATTTTAGTGCAACTGAGGATCAAGAGATATTAGAATGGTGGAACGTACTTTCACATTTAAAAAAAGGACAGGATCAAAAAGCAAAAGAAGCCTTAATTAAAATTAGTAAGAATGAATTGTATAATTCTCACACTAAAGCAGAACAATTATTAAATTAGATAGATACTAACTAAATAAATTAAATAAACATGAAAAAATTGAAAAACTTAAGTTTAATCCTATTTGTATTACTTGCTACAATAAATATGGCTTTAGCACAACCGCCCCTGGAATCATCACCAAGAGGCAAAGAAGGAGAAGGGAAGGAATGGTGTTATGATGAAGAAGATTTTACTATTAGTATATTTTCCTATTATGGCTTAAATGAAAATCTCGAGCTAGTAAGTATTTCGTGGAATGGAGAGCCTATAGATTTGGAAGTGAATACCACAGTTACTTTGACTGAACAAGAGGATTATCAAGTACAATATAATCTTACTTTTCCCGAACCCGTTGAAAGTTATGGAGGATTAAAAGGTCTCAAATTACAAGTGACTTTTTTATGGTGGCCACCAAATGCTGAAGAACCTGAGTTAATAACATTGCCAGTTTCCATATATCCTTGTAATGTAACCGCAAGTGAATTTGGAGGGTTAGATTCGACAAGTAGAAGATCTAAAAGTGTAACTGTTTACCCTAATCCAGTTTCTACCTTTTGTGAGCTCACTGTTGATTTAAAAGACAAGAAATTGCAAAGAATAGATGTGCTTGACCGCAGTGGAAGATCATTAAAGTCTGTTTCTTATGAGAATAGAGGAATCGAAAACACTCTGTTTTCTGATAAGTTTGACATGGTAGAATTTCCAGCTGGTATGTATTTTATACAAGTAGTTACAAATCGTGATGTGATGACTTATCAGTTAATTAAACAATAAACAAAATCAAAATGAAGGCCCGTTGACAGTATAGCGCATTCAACGAGCCATCATTTTTTTACAAAGACTGCATTGAATATCAGGAACCAACTTTCATACTTGTTCGTTTGTTTTATATTTATTCTGAGTCCTATAAACAATGGTTTAAAGGCTCAAAATTCTAATATTTCAATTTGCGACTCCACATTCTTTGCCCAAAAATGGATGGACTATGTTGCAGTGTACCAAACATCCCCTTCTGAAACTGCATTGTTGTTAAAAGAAATTATTCAGTGCTCTAATAAGATGGGTGTAAACGACTCCATGTACGGTCATGTTATTAGTGCAAAAATGTATTTAGCAAATCTGTATTCATCTCAAGGTCAGCTAGATGAAGTAATCATATATTTGAAATCAGCCGAATCTGATTTTTCTCACAAAGACAATCTGAGTGACAGGGATGCTATGAACAAAAGAATGCTAGATTATCTCATGGGTACCTATTTTCTAGACAGAGGACTTCATGAGCAGGCTAAAGAAAAGTACAAACAGGTTATTGATGACTTACTTAACAAGCTTGATTATGAAGCAAAGGGATTTTTTGACAAGGAAAAAGTTTGGAATTTTATTCAGTTCCCTGCCTTAGATCTCTTTAACAATGCTGCTAATACCTTTGAAACGATTGGGGATTTCGAACAGGCAAGTTTGATGTATAGAATTGCATTATCATTATGTTCTGAAAAGGATATCTGGCAAACAGCTACAGTACATCAAAATTTCGGATTTAATTGTATGCAAATGGGGTTATTACCCAAAGCGCGACAAAATTTCAACTTAGCTTTAGATTTGATGAAATCAAATGACGGGGCTGAGTTTCAAAAGGCAAAAGGAAGAATTTACAATAACTTAGCCCGGAGTTATCTATTGGATAATAATGTTGATAGCACATTGTACTTTCTAAACCTATCTAAAAAACTAGAACTACATGTGGAATCTCAGTTAAATAGAGAAGAACTTTTGTCCAAAGCAAACTTGAAAGCTGGACATACTGATCTAGCATTATCGAGTATTTATAATCAAAAGAAATTGGCTCTGGATAGTTTAGGGAATGCGCATCCACGACTTGCAAAGGCCTTCCGATTAGAAGCCGAAATTCTTCTGAAACTTAATAAAGAGGAAGCAGCACTACAAGCAATAAACAAAGCCATTCAAACCTTAAGTCTTAATGATGAGTTTGATTGTAGTACTTTAAATGTATCTGAACTAAATTCAAAGAAACTCGCTCTAAGTATTCTAGCAGATAAAGCATCCATATTATTTGAAATGGAAAATAAAGACTGTTCTGATTGCTATTTTAAAATAAAAGAATTGGTGGACCTGCTAAATACAGATTATGTTATTAGCGAATACTCTAAATATGACCTTGCCAAAGAGGCGAAACTAATTTATGAAAAAGCAGTAATAGCTTTTCTTAAGTTCGGAGAAGTGATAAATGCGTATTCATTTGCCCAGGAAGCAAAAGCAATGGTCTTACTATTTCATGTCAATAATAAAGAAGCAATAAATTCAGGTTTGTTACCTGAAGAAGTAGTTGCAGTGGGAGAGAATGCAATTTTAAAATTGAACGAACTAAGAAAGAAAAAGGAAACGATACTTAGTGAAAACGCAAACGAAGACATTTCTGAGCTTTCCCTAGCTATTATAGAAGCACAGAAAAAGTATGATCGCTGGTTGGGAAAAGTAGAGGCAGAATACCCGCTTTTTTATGACCTTAAATATAAAGATCAGCAGAAACCCAAACTTAGTCACCTACAAAACCAGCTAGCAAAAAATGAAACAATAGTTGAATACTTGTTAGGAGAAGAAGAGCTGATTAGCTTTATAATTAACGAAAGAAGTATAGATTTTTCGCTCCAAAAAATTGATAGTAGCTTCGTAAATAGAGCTGTAGAGCTATACAACCATACGAGTGCGTTGACTTACGACCTTAGTTCATTTAATAACTTTGTTGAGAACAGCAGTTATTTCTACGAGGTATTAATTAAGCCAATTCAGGATCAGAACCTGTTGAAAGAAGTACTTACAATAATCCCGGATGAGGAAATAAACCTAATTCCATTTGATGCATTGATTCAAGAAAAGAATTTGGTAGAAGGAACGATTAATTATCAGAGTCAAAATTACCTTTTGGAATCGCACCTTATCTCGTATCACTATTCAAGTGAACTCATAAGCAAGAATGACAATACATCTTCTGAAATTAAATTCTTAGGGCTTGCACCAAGCTTTCAAGATCAAAAAATCCCTGTTCTTAAATACAATAAGAATGAAATAGAGACTATAAATGAAAAAACCGAAGGAATGGCATTGTTAGGCGAAGAAGCAACGTATAGTTCTTTTTCTGAGCACTACAAGGACCATAATGTCATTCACTTTTCAACGCATGGAGAGTTTAATGACTCAGTTCCCTTAATTAGCCACATAAAAGTAGCTGATAGGCCCATATATATCTACGAATTTGAGGCGTTAGACCATGATTTCGATTTGGTCGTCTTGAGTGCCTGTGAAACTGCATCAGGACTAAACAAAAAAGGGGAAGGTTTAATGAGTATTTCACGCGCGCTCATACAATCTGGGTGTCCTACGGTTATTTCGAATATGTGGTCTGTTTCTGACCAAAAGATCACAAAACAAATGATAGATTTTTATGGTCATCTCCAAAATGAAATGGATAGTAGAGTCTCTCTTAATCTTGCAAAGAGAACATACCTCAATAACGCAGTTACAAAAAACACACATCCATTTTATTGGGCAGGACTGATTCATATTGGTACACCATACCAACATAGTTCACAGTTTTCTGCTCTCGCTTTATTGTCTTATGCTATTCTTCTTGTATTCATTTTGTTTTATCTTTTTAGATTCATAAAAAGATAAACACTCCGTGTAATTTTAAAATATTTCTTCAGGAAAAGAGTCCTATTTATTTTTCCCTCTCTCTTAAAGTATGACAGTTGTTATAAGGTAAACAAAATCATATTATTTTCTTAAACATTTTAATTCTGAAAACTTAAAAGCAAAAAACAAATGCTAAAGACAATTCAGTCGAATTTAAAAATCATGATTACCTATCTGCAGTTTAGATGTTGATAATTGTAAGCCCAAAGGCAGGAATAGATATGACAAAAGGAATTGTGTTAAATAAAATCTAACTAACGTTTTTCAATTTTTAGGAGGCCTAAATCATTTTGGGTCTCCTATTTTTGCATAAATGTGAACCTGCAGACCAAGGGTGAAAGCTTGCAAAGTTTGCAGTCATCTTATCCTTTGGTATATTTGACCCTAATCATAAAAAAGAAAAATATGCCACAGAAGAAAATAAAATTTATGAATAGCAAGGGAATTGAACTTGTAGGAGTAATTGAGTTTCCACTTTCTTCAAAACCGGTTGCATATTCTGTGTTCTCTCATGCCTTTACGGGAAGTAAGAATCTGACAGCTTCTAAACACATAGCGCGCGCAATGACTCTAGCTGGAATTGCTGTATTACGATTTGATTTTACGGGTTTAGGGAATAGTGGTGGTAATTTTGAAGACACAACTTTCTCTGATAATGTAGACGACATCAAAGCTGCTGTTAAGTTTCTAACAGAAAATTATGAGACTCCAAATATATTGATCGGGCATTCTTTAGGAGGAGCTGCTGCCGTTTTTGCAGCAAGTCAGCTAGACGAAATAAATGCAGTAGCGACAATTGGGACGCCCTCTGAACCAGAGCATGTGACGCATTTATTTGGCTACAAATTAAAAGACATAGAAGAAAACGGGTTTGCCGATGTTAATATTGGCGGAAGGACCTATACCATAAAAAATCAATTTGTGCAAGATTTGTTAAACAAGGATATGCATGAAGTTGTTCAGAATTTAGATAAAGCTCTTTTGATCCTACATTCTCCGCAAGACAGGGTTGTAGATCTAGATAATGCAGCAAAGATTTACCATGCTGCTATGCATCCAAAAAGCTTTGTTACATTGGAAAGGGCAGATCATATGTTATCCAGTAAAGACGATGCGTTTTATGCGGGCACTGTCATCTCTTCTTGGGTAAAACGATACATTCCGATTCCGACTAAAGACACTTTAAAGGCAGAAAAACAGGTTTCTGTACGCTTGGGTAACAATGGGTATACAACAGAAATTATGGCAGGTCATCATGGTTTAGTCGCGGACGAGTCTGAGGAATTAGGAGGAAATGATTTTGGACCATCACCTTATGAGTTACTGAATGCTGCATTAGGCGCTTGTACAGCTATGACCTTGCAAATGTATGCCCGTAGGAAAAAATGGGACCTCCAAGAAGTGAAAGTCCATTTAGAATACAAACGTTCGTATAAAGAGGATTGCGAAGCCTGCCCAGATTCCGAACGACGCCTAGATAATTTCGTAAAGTGTATTGAATTGATCGGCGATCTAGATGATGCACAAAAAAAACGACTTATGGAAATTGCGGATAAGTGTCCAGTGCATAGAACGTTATTGGGCGAACCGAAATTTAAAAGTGAGATACAGGAGTAAATATATAACCCGCGAAGAAGACAGGAGTCATTTTACTGCAGATAAGACTTCTACATGTAAAGGAGTCCCCTCCTCTTGCATAGTTCTAAAACCCAGAGTCATCTCTTCTAACCCGCGAAGAAGACAGGAGTCCTTTCAATGCAGATAAGACTTCTACATGCAAAGGAGTCCCCTCCTCTTGCATAGTTCTAAACCCAGAGTCACCTCTTCTAACCCGCGAAGAGGACAGGAGTCCTTTCAATGCAGATAAGACTTCTACATGCAAAGGAGTCCCCTCCTATTGCATAGTTCTAAAACCCAGAGTCATCTCTTAAACCCGCGAAGAGGACAGGAGTCCTTTCACTGCAGATAAGACTTCTACATGTAAAGGAGTCCCCTCCTCTTGCATAGTTCTAAAACCCAGAGTCATCTCTTCTCGCATAATTCCAAAACCCACGCCTGTGCTCTTGATTTTTTTTCAAAATCTTGATTACCTATTATAAATTTTTTGCATAATTAAATATGAATGGATTGTTAAAAACACGTCAAGTTTATTTTTCCACGTTTACAATAAATAAATGGATATCAATATTTATTGATTTCAAAGAAACCAATAAATTCATTTTAGATTGTCTACAATTTCTGAATATCCAAAAGTCAGTGTCTGTTTACAGCTTCGTGATAATGCAAGATCACATTCATGTTATTTGGGAAATTCTTAAGCATTTAGACATTAAATCCATCGAAAATTCATTCAAAATAAACACTGCAAGGAATATTGTAATTTATCTTAAGTCAGTAGACCTTTCTTATTTAGATAACTACTTCAGAAGTTTGAGAAAGGATAGGCATTACAAGATTTGGAAGCTAAATTCTAATTCATTCCATCTATTACATCCTGACATACTTAAGGTAAAGTTGAATTATATACACCTAAATCCAACTAGAGGGAACTATAAAAGCTGTACTAAAGCTGAACAATACTTGCACTCTTCAGCACTTTCATACAAGGAAAAAAAATATATTTTTGCTTTTTATCTCTTTTAGATTTTGATTAAACCCGCGAAGAGGAAGGAAAAAAATAGCCTATATTATTAGTTTTTTCACATAGAAGGGATAGTAAGGACACCGAAGGTGGTTACGCAGTGACGAAACTCTTGAATAGCCCGACCGCAGTTAGGGGGATATGCCCAACTAAAAAAAGAAATCTTACGCCGTTAAATGTCCATTAATCTTAAGCACACTATCTTTCGCATCGCCATATAACATATCTGTATTCTCTTTAAAGAAAAGTGGGTTCTGTACACCTGCATACCCCGTTGCCATAGACCGCTTCATAACAACAACGTTTTTAGCGTTCCATACTTCCAGCACGGGCATTCCATAGATTGGGCTGTTTTCGTCATCAAGGGCGCTTGGGTTTACGATATCATTTGCACCAATTACCAATACAAGATCTGTTTCTGGAAGGTCATCATTTATCTCGTCCATCTCCATTACGATATCATACGGGACATTGGCCTCTGCCAAAAGAACATTCATATGGCCCGGCAATCTTCCTGCGACAGGATGAATCCCAAATTGTACTTCCTTCCCTTCTTTTTTCAAATGCTCTACCATAGCATAGACCGGAAACTGCGCTTTGGCAACGGCCATACCGTATCCCGGAACAATAACCACTGATTTTGCCTCTTCTAGTAACTGCGCAACTTCTTGGTGATTAAGAGCGGTTACTTCACCTTCAACAGCTTTTGCGGGACCTGTTGGAGCTGCTCCGAAGCCACCGAAAATAACCGACAGAAAGGATCTATTCATCGCCTTACACATGATAATAGAAAGTATCGCTCCCGATGATCCTACGAGCGCACCTGTTACAATCAGCAAATCATTTCCTAACATAAATCCTGCCGCTGCTGCTGCCCAACCGGAATAGGAATTCAACATAGAAACCACAACGGGCATGTCTGCTCCTCCGATTGCCATCACCATCATCACACCGATAAAACATGCGATCGCTGTCATGATATACAGAAATGTCATCCCGCTTGTACCTGCTGCTTTAGTAAAGAAAACACCTAACACAACACAGCCAATAACGAGTAAAATATTTACGAGATGGCGTCCCGGATACAGCAACGGTTTGCTCCGTATTTTACCGTCGAGCTTTCCCCATGCAATGACAGATCCTGTAAACGTAATGGCACCGATGAAGACTCCAATAAATATTTCTACGAGGTGGATATTATGTTCGACTCCCGTTAATTGGGCTGTTTTAGGGTCTAAATATGAGCCAAAACCCACGAGCACTGCTGCCAAGCCTACAAAACTATGTAAGATTGCGACGAGCTGTGGCATAGAGGTCATCTCTACTTTCCGCGCTAGAAATACCCCTATCACTGAGGCGATTCCTATTGCAATTAAAATATATTTTTGTCCGGTTACTCCTTCTCCTAATATAGTGGAGACGATTGCAATAATCATTCCTACGATGCCATACATGACACCACGTTTAGCGGAAGTCTGTGAGGAGAGTCCACCTAAACTTAGTATAAAAAGAATACTAGCAAATAGGTAAGAGGCGAGTTGTACTTGTGATGATATCATAATTTACTTTCTAAACATTTTCAACATACGGTGCGTAACAAAAAAGCCTCCGACAATATTTATTGTCGCTACCAAAATAGCGATGAACGCCAGTATGGTCATCGGGTTAGAAAGATCATTTGTTGTTTGTAATAAACCACCTATAATTATAATTCCACTAATCGCATTAGTAACCGCCATAAGAGGTGTATGGAGTGAATGGGATACATTCCATATCACTTGCCATCCTACAAAAACAGCTAACACAAAAACCGTGAAATGTTGCATAAATTCTGCCGGTGCAACACGTCCTAGTAAATAAAGCATCGCTCCAATGCCTGCCAAGACCATCCACATGCGCCGCGTTTCTTTTGCTGCTAGTTCTTCTTCTAAAACTTTAGGTGCTGCGGGAATTTCTGCGACTTCTTGCTTAGGTTTCTGAGGGCTGACAGGTAATGGGGCCGGGGGCCAATTGACTTTACCATTATGTGTTACCATTGCTCTAGAAACAACAGCATCTTCCATGTCAATTTTAAAGTTTTCCTCTTTTCCCATATCATCTAAGAGATGACACAGGTTATTTCCGTACAA
>Ga0209828_1002925_pt1 | contig 13572 bp, 11 predicted proteins | sample MaitaG_FD_187429 | JGI IMG/M metagenome (GOLD analysis project Ga0209828, IMG submission 187429) | Marine algal microbial communities from Maine, USA - Maine_Asex2 metaG (SPAdes) (version 2) | ecosystem: Host-associated > Algae > Red algae > Unclassified | place: Maine, USA | collected 2015-01-05 | reverse complement strand
AAGAATTGGAAAATTTATAAATCTATTGACCAAGCAAAACTAAAATAGGTGAGAGAATACTACCGCCAACAATAGATGACCACAGCATATCCTCCTTCGTCGGAGACGCTGGGTATCATTATACGTTCTATGCCAGTAGAAAGAGAAAACCATCAATTACCAAAAATATCCTTGTATACAAATTAAATATTTGTACATTTGTCAAACAATGACAAGTCTTATGAAAGCAACATTTGGAGAATATATCAGAACTCTAAGAAAAAAACAAGGATTAACTTTAACAAAACTTGCGGCAAAACTAGACCTGGACTCTGCCAATCTAAGCAAAATGGAAAATGGAATTCGAGAATTCGACGAAAAGAGATTAAAAGAGTTAGCTTTTATTTTTCAATTGGACTTTGAAGAACTACGAAATGAATATATCACAGACCAAATTGGTAAACAGATATACGAAACTAATTGCAGTCACGAATTACTTGCCGTAGCAGAAGAAAAGGCAGAATATAGAAGATTGAAAAATCAAAACACGAAAAAGGAAAGAGTATGAGAATAGTATCATTTTTTGCTGGTGCAGGCGGTCTAGACTTAGGTTTTGAACAAGCTGGATTCAATGTCATTTGGGCAAACGAATACGATAAAGATATTTGGGCAACATATGAAAGGAACCATAAGAATACAATTCTTGACAAAAGAAGCTTAGTTAATATTGAAGCAAACGAAGTTCCTGATTGTGATGGTATAATTGGCGGTCCCCCATGTCAAAGTTGGAGTGAAGCAGGTGCATTGCGTGGAATTAAGGATAAACGTGGTCAATTGTTTTTTGATTTTATTAGAATTCTTGAAGCTAAACAACCAAAGTTCTTTTTAGCTGAAAATGTTAGTGGTATGCTTTCTTCTAGACATACGGAAGCATTAGCGAATATTAAAGAAATGTTTAAAAATGCGGGTATTGGATATGACTTGTCATTTAAGATGCTTAATGCATCAGATTATGACGTTCCTCAAGACAGAAAGAGAGTTTTCTTTATAGGCACTAGAAAAGATCTTGGAATCAATTTTAAATTTCCCTCACCACAAGCTACTAAAATTGATTTAGAAGAAGCAATTGGTGACTTGCAGAATTCTGAACTGCCAGCTCTACCATATAACAAAACTAATGGAAAAAACTGTAAGGTGCTCAATCATGAATATATGATTGGTGGTTTCTCATCCATGTTTATGTCACGAAATAGAGTCAGAGCTTGGGATCAACAATCATTTACAATTCAAGCTGGTGGACGACATGCTCCTTTACATCCTCAAGCACCTAAAATGCAATTTATAGAACAGAACAAACGAGAGTTTGTAAAAGGATCTGAAGATTTATATCGTAGATTGTCAGTTAGGGAATGTGCAAGGGTACAAACATTTCCAGATAACTTTGAATTTGTCTATACTCATGTTGCCGCTGGTTATAAAATGATTGGGAACGCAGTTCCAGTTAATCTTGCAAAGCACATTGCTGTTAGTATCAAAACACAACTTGAAGAAAAAGAACAAGAAATTAGGTCAGTTTTAGTACAGCCACAATTACAAGAAACAGAAATATAATATGGCTACTCAAACAATAAATGGAAAAGCATTTGAATATTCATTACTCCTCGAATTCTTTGAACGATTAAACAAAGTTACAACTGTTAGCATAACTCAAAATGCTCCTTATGCCACAGCTAAAGGTCATTTTGAGAGTTTCGATGAAAAAGAACAATCAACATTCAGAATTTCCGCTAGTGCTGCAATCAATTTTCTAGTTGATATTGAGCCAAGGTTATCAAATGCAATCAATGAAAAAGATATTTTAATTCTTGAGATTGTTAGTGACCAAGAAGGTCAAACTGGTGACGTAAGAGATGTATTATCAATTAGGTCTGAACAAAAGTGGCAGATCGGTATTTCAGCTAAAAATAATCATAGAGCAGTTAAACATTCAAGACTATCAATGAATATAGATTTCGGTGAAAAATGGTTATATCATCCTTGTTCAAAGACATATTTCGAAACTATTAAGCCAGTTTTCGATATGCTTCAAGAAATAAAGACAAAAGATAGAAGTACAAAATGGACAACGATTGAAAACATGCACGACGTTGTATATGTGCCTATTTTGGAAGCATTTAGAGCTGAATTACTTAGACTTGACAAAGAACATCCTAATTCGGTAGCAGAAAACCTTGTTCAATATTTAATTGGTACAGAAGATTTTTATAAAGTGATAAAGGGAAAAAGAAAAGTTGAAATTCAGGCGTATAATATTCACGGCTCATTAAATCTTTCTTTTCAAAAGCAGAAACCAAAAGCAAAAATTCAAAAACTTAAACTCCCATCTAGATTAATAGAAGTAGTCTTTAAGAAGGACTCGAAAACAACTTTGCTCGTATCATTAGATGAAGGATGGCAGATTGCATTCAGAATTCATAATGCTAGTTCACGTGTTGAGCCATCGCTAAAATTTGATATAAATCTTATAAGTGCTCCTCATACTTTGTTTACACAGCATGTCTTATTGGACTTGTGAACAAATTAAGTGTGAACAAGAGTACCGGCATAGAACAATAGATATGACGTAAGACTCCCTTCGGTCGTCCTCCGCATATCATGATCCGTTACATGCAAGCTGAAAATAAAAATGGCCACCCGAATATCAGCAAAGAGTAATAAATTACACATTGCTGATAAGCTAAACACAAAAAGAACATATGGAATACTTATTTATAAATGGCACAAACTCTGTTGCAATAATTAGAGACGGAGAAAGCAACAAGGTTGAAAAAGTGATAATTGATGGCGTTGAAAAAGAGTTCGATCCAGAAGATATGCAAGACAAGGAGAATTATGCAATTCAAACCAAAAGAAATAAGTATGCTAACATATTAAATAGGCAATATGAAAACCTTATTGTCTTAACTGGAGCTGGGTCCTCTGTAGGAATAGGTAAAGGTGAAATAAAAGGTAAACTATTAGGTGAATTATGGAATTTGGTAAGTGAACAACTAACAGTAAAGAAATTAGAAGAATTTTGTGAATTAGTAAAATATACCGATAAAGACAAAAGCGGTAATTATGTAAAGAATTTAGAGAAGCTCCTCTCAACGGCATCCGCCGCTTTAGACTTTGTTCCAGATTCTAATGATATTAAGATTAAAGACACAATTGATATAATTCAAGAATCTATTTTAAAAAATTGTAAACTAGACTTACCTGAAGATTCTCCACATCAATTATTTCTTGAAAAAATCACAAAAAGAAAAGTGACCTTGCCAAGGGTTAAGATTTTCACTCTTAACTACGATACCCTATTTGAGCAGGCAGGGAGAAAAGGCAATTTTACAATAATCGACGGATTTTCATTTTCGCATCCAAGAACTTTTAGTGGTAGAAACTTCGATCTTGATGTTGTTATAAGAGATAAAAGTAGACTAAAAGAAGAAGACAATTTTGTTGATCGAGTATTTCATCTATACAAAGTTCATGGCTCTGTAGATTGGGAAAGAAAATCTAATGCAATAATGCAATCTGAGAAAGTTAAATCTGCATTAATGATTTATCCGAAGGACAGTAAATATGAAAGCTCTTATGAACAACCATTCTTTGAGATGATGTCTCGATTTCAACAATCACTGCGGAAAGAAAATGTTGTAATTGTATGCATTGGATTCAGTTTAAATGACAAACATATTGTTACAGTAATAAAAGAAGCATTGAATCAGAATTCAAGCTTCCAACTAATACTAGTAAATAGAAGTATCAGGGAAACGGGGTCAAGTAAATGGCTTTATGATTTGTCCAAAAAACATACAAACATTGCTCTTGTAGCTGAAGAATTCACAGAGTTTGTGAAACATTATCCTTATCTAAAATCGTATTCTGAAGATAATCTGGAAGTTCAAAAACCTAAAACTTAATGATCAATCCATTTCAGCATAATTATTTTATTGGATATGTGAACCAAGTCCTCCCCCAATATGTAAAAGTACATTTCCCTTCTTCTACATTACTAAAGTCATTCACATTTAAAGGAGAAAATCTCCACGGCGGATTAGTTGGTAATTATGTAGTTGTTGAAGGTGATCAATTTGGATTCATAGGTAAGATTTTAGAATTATCCCTGCCAGAAAATGAGAGACTAGAATTGAGTGAAAGATCATTTAATGACAAAGACTTTCACCCAGCAGGAAAGGTTGAAATATTGCTATCTTTCAATTTATTCGAACCTTCAAAAGTAGACAAAGGGATATCTTCTTCACCAGTAATAGGAGCAAAAGTATTTGTATGTCCTTCCGAGTTTCTAAAAACTTATTTCAAGAATTTTGGTGTTAAAAAAGATAACATCAGTAATAGTCCTGTTTTTGAACTTGGTTCATTGACATATGATAAATCTGCAATACTCGAGATATCACAACAAGCATTATTTGGAAGACATTGTGCAATTGTCGGTACAACTGGAGGAGGTAAAAGTTATACAACAAGTAAATTAATTGAAGGTATTGTATCAAACGGCTCTAAAGTTATCCTCATTGATGCAACAGGAGAATATTCAAAACACGACCCTTTGTCATATTCCTTTAAGCCCGCCATTCTTTCTAGTAATTCATTTTTCCATTATTCGAATTTAACTATTGGCGACTTATTTGTTTTATTACGACCTTCAGGACAGGTTCAACAACCGCTGTTATTAGAAGCAATTCAAACTTTAAAACTATTAAGCATTCTAGAAAGAGAAGGTATAACATTAGAAGGAGTAAGTGATGGGGTATTTAAAAAACAAGGAAACTTAAAAAAACCTTACTTCGATTTATACAATGAGTTTTCACAAGAAATTGAATCCGATAAAGCGGATTTTGACATACAAAAATTGACAAAACAGCTTCGTAGAGAATGTGTTCATTCCAGTGCTGAGTACGGTAAAGATTTGACAAAATGGGGAGACTTAGACAAAAGAAAGTATGAAAACAGCACTAGTCTCTTTCTAAGAACAGAAACATTAATTCAATCACCCATTTTTAAAGAAATTTTTGGGTTCACAAAACAAAGATTGGATACTGGTGAATTAGTTCAAATAATAAATAAATTCTTGAGCAGCGAAAACAAATTACTTCGCATCAGTTTTGATTCTGTTGGGTTTGATTTTCAAGCTAGAGAAATTCTCGCAAATGCAATAGGAAAGAATTTATTGAAAAAAGCACGAGAAGGAAATTTCAAGAAAGATCCATTAGTATTATTCATTGATGAAGCTCATCAATTTATGAATAAAGCCGTGAAAGATGAATATTTTGAATTAACACAGCTAAGTTCATTTGATTCAATTGCAAAAGAATCAAGAAAGCAAGGACTATTCCTTGCGATATCAACACAAATGCCACGTGACATACCAATAGGAACATTAAGTCAAATGGGTACATTTATAGTGCACCGATTAATAAATCATTTTGACAAAGAGGCAATTGCAAATGCCAGTTCTTCAGCAAATAAATCTACATTGGATTTCCTACCAATACTCGGTGCAGGGGAGGCAATTTTGATGGGAGTAGATTTTCCAATGCCCGTTATGTTGAAAATTCAATTACCTATTACTAAACCAGATTCTGAAACTCCATTATTTACAATGGGTGTAAAAAAAGAAACTAATGAAGAGGAATAAAACTGTCTACATATTAGGTGCAGGATTTTCTATTGAAGCAGGAGCACCTTCTCAAGAAAAATTGGTTAGTAAAATATTTGAAGTCAATGAATCCGACCCAAATTTCTTTCAAGTAGGAACAATTAGCACGTTTGAAAAATTCCTATCAGAATCTCTATTACTAAAAGATTCTCAATTCAATTCAGTTGCTTTGGAAGACATTTTTACGCCACTAGATAAATGCCTACAAGAGAACATATCTTTCAGGAATCTGACGTTGAAAAACGTTTTTGAAACAAGGGAGCTAGTATATTATTTAATAGGGAAAACACTTCAAAAACTTCTTTATGATTCAAGTAAGGACTACATAGATCATTTTGCAAATGAAATAGTTCAAAAATGCTCGTTAAGAATTAGTGGTAATTATAGTGAGATAGATTCAGTTTCTGTACTTAGTGCAAATTGGGATATTTTACTTGACAATTCTATAAAGAACATTTTGGACAGAGATTTCTATAATATGGCAGTTGTTGATTATTGCTGTCATATTAGTTCCTATAATAAAGATGATGAATCTGTAAAACCCGGATTAGAGATATTAGGGAAAGGAGGATTTAATGCTAAAATCATTAAGCTACATGGTTCATTGAATTGGCTTCAGTGTCCACGATGTTCAAGAGTATATGTTGACTTTAATAATAAGATTGCAATAAATCAATATCATCTCCAAGAAACATGTCGTCATTGTGATAAAAATTATAATAAAACTGATTCGAACATTTTAACTTCAAACTTAATAATGCCAACCTATTTTAAAAATTTAGGTAATGCTCAGTATAGAATGATATGGAAAGCAGCAGAAACTGAAATTTCTGAAGCTACTAAAATAGTATTCATTGGATACTCATTGCCATTTGCAGATTTCGAAATGCGACAACTATTATCAAGAATGACAAGAAACAATGCCAAAATTGAAGTTGTTGACTATGGCAATCCTGAATCAGAATATATTAAAGGTCAAATAAAGAAGTTTGAGACCTTTTTCGGATCAAGAAAGATTGATTGGTATTTCAAAGGAGCAAGTCATTACATCTATAATAATATAGAAGCTTAGCTTTTCAGCACCCTGCCGTCTTCGTTCTTGCGGGCGACAGAGAGCTGTAAAAAAGGGAGAGTAAATGTCGCAATATCTCTCCCTTTTAATTTGTAGTATCATTATTAGAATATTCCCTTAATCAACAAAATAAGCAGCACCATAAATGTAACTCCACCACCAACTACTGCCTTTTTTCTACTAAGTATTATTTTACTTGCTCTGTTTTTAAATGTAGTAAAGACTGAAAGAGACTTCGTGGATTCATAGATAAAATCATCTACATCATTCAAGATTTTCTTAAATCTGGCAGATGGTACTCTTCTCTTCTCTCCAAACAAAATAGTATGATCTTCACCTGGCAAAAACATAGTCTTTACACTGGTGCTGTCAATTGATCGTAATTTCTCAGCCACCAGAAACGAGCCATCAATCTCCTTAAGTTTAGCATTATTTATCCAGTTGTTTAACCCGAAAAGGCTTGAGGCACCCTCGATTGCAGGATGTCTGCTTTCAACTTGCTTTATAAGTCCTTCCAAACCAGATAAGCCATCGTTCACAAGCTTACCGATATCAGTAAAAGGTAGATCCCTTTCAGGTGCGACAATTTTGTCATGCTCCCCGTGGATTAGAAAGTATTTGCAATTCTTCGTATCGGAAACATCGATCTGATTGACATCTGCTAATGCTGCCCCTAAAGTAATTACTGCAGCAGGATTTAAGTCTATTCCTATATATGGAGAGTTCCCAAATAAAGATCCATACTTGTCTTCAAGATCGGAAACACCAAAAATTTCATTGGATTCTTCATCCAATGTACTGATCATTAAGCTGCTTATGCCTCCTGCTGATATACCAAATAGTGTTAACTTCCTTGGGTCAATATCAAATTCTTCTGCTTTATGAATGATGTCTTTAAGTCCCGCAGCAATTGATTGAGTTCCTTTGTAAGCCAAGTCTTGTAGTGGTAAAGGTATGAGCCCTTTGTGATAGTTCATGTTGAATGTACTATATCCAAGTTGAGCGAAGTACTCAGCCACCATAGTTACATTGTCCTTCGAGCCTCCGTACATAAGATAGCTGCTGCCACCGATAATCACAAGAGGTATATCGTTTTTGTCGTTTTCTACCGCTGGTGGATAGTAATCAATTACAGTACTAATTGTGTCTCCTGCTAATACAGGGTATTTGAAACTTAACTTTTCAATAGCTGCTGCTTTTGCTATAAAGCCGATAGCAATGAGTAAGAAGATAATGTATAATTTTTTCATTTTTTAGGTATTAAATAAGTTAGAAAATATTCCATTTAGTCGATTCTTCGCTCTTAGTGTGTAGTATTCATCAATGATTTCATGGTCTTCTTCAAAGTCATTTTTCATCTGTTCAACGCTACTGTTTATGGATTGCAGCGTTTCTCTGAACTTAGGACCTATCTCCTTTAACTTTTCAATTTCCATATTCGTCTGTACTCTTTCTGCTTCATTCTCTTCTTTTAAAGCTTCGATGCTTAGCTCAGCCATCATCTTTTGAAACTGCTTATTAGATTGCAATTTCCTTAGCTGTTCCTGTTGCTCTTCATCTTCCCTAACTATAGACCAATAGACATCAATAGATGATTTGAATGAATGCTGCATAGCAAATATCAAGCACTCAATTAGAAACGCCATAAGATGAATGGAACAGTAAAAAAGCTTATCTGAGAAAGGACTTTGGCTTGAGAAAATATAAGAATCAATTGCCGATACTACTTTCAATAAACCCTTCTCCTTACTCTGAAGTTTATACGCTTCAATCTCTACCTTCCTCCTATCGTTTATTGAAGTAATTAAACTATCGGTCCTATTACGTTGCTCTATGAGTGTTGCAATCCTTTGGGTTCTATCGATAGAATCTCTTTTATATAAATCATCTAATTGTCCAGCTACTTTTCCATAGCCATCTGGTCTTCCAAACCCTCCTTTATCAACTTCAATAACCACCTTATCAAATTTCTCGGACATCGATTGTTGATTCACTGCGATTGAGGCATTGATAGTCTGATTCTCCAATCTATATGGAGTAATTAGGGTGTCATACTTCATTCCAATGGTGTCTATTTCAGCCATTGTATTTTCCATCATAATTTGATTCGCAGTAGGTGTGAACCAGATGGCAACCCAGAAAAATCCACAAACAAGGCCAAGTGTTATTATCCAAGCCCACCGAAATGTTTTTAATAATGAACTTTCGCCTCCACTCATAATAGCTTGGTCAACTAATAATACAATTATGAAGAAACCGATAAACAGCTGTTGAAAAGTAAGATCAGTAGTACTGAATGTTGTAAATCCATATGCATATAAGGCACTAACCACTGCAGAGGTGACAAGTACCCCTACTCCGGCAGTTGCTAACTTGAATCTGTTAGCATCATCAATTTTCTTGGTAATGGAGGGGGCAAATCCCCCTCCTATCATCGCCATAATTACTTGAATTACGACCGCCATTTTGTTAATCAGTTTCATATTCTTACGCTTTTTAATTCAACCATAATCACTTCACTAATTCGATCTGTCAGTACTTCTAACCTCGCAAACCAGTTATCTCTGATCCTATTCATGAGTGACTGTATCATTGGTTTGTCTTCCTCATGAGCTTCTTGTAATTCCTTTCTCATTTCACCAATTTCTTTCAAAAAGGACTTTGTAGACGACCTTATATCACTTGTATGGCTAAGGATCTCCCTATTGATATGTGCATCGGCAATTTTGATTCTTGTAGAATCGCCCATCTTTAGAACAGCCTCAAATTTCTTAACTGTGTCTATTACTACAGTTTCACCAAGTGCTTTCATCAACTCTATCTCTGTCTGCATCTCCACAGCTAACACCTCTCTGTTTTGTCTAAGGATCTCTTGAGCTACGTCCTTCTCCCCCTGACTCATAAACCATCTGACGAAAGGCTTACTAAATCTATCGGCAGTTTCTGTAGTCTGAGCCAAAACCAAATCTCTTTTAGATTTAAGTTCAATCGGCTTGTTATCTACTATGCCTTGTAGAGTATCCGTTGCTGGCTTTTGCCCCCATTTGGAGGACTTATTGATTTCTAACTTCTGTTTCATTATGTTTCATTTTTTTTAAATTTGAAAAACTCCGTCCGTCACCTCATTAGCCGATGTCATTCCGACTAGCTTCATTTGTTAGGGAGGCTTCATAATTATTTTAACATTTAATATCTTCATCCTAAATATTTTGTTAATATTTTGTAAATGTAGATGTAGAAGCCAAGGCAATCTAGAATCTTAAAATTTTAGAAATGTCCTTTATTTTGACCGAAAAAATGTCTTTAGAATGAGGAAGGAAAAGCTCATGAAAAAAATGAGTTCATTTTAGACTCCTTTTTATTTAATTTATTGACTGAGGAAAATCCGCAGTTTTTTTCTGAGTTTTTTGCTGAAGTATTTCTTAGGAAATAATTTGGCTTATTTACTACTTATCATTAATATGATTCTAACATCCATCTAAATTAAATTTGCACAGAATGAATAAGCCTATTGAAATATCGAAAAAGCATTACACCTCCTTAGTGTGGCATATACTTGAGAAATATTTCCTTCTTAATCCAGAGCATAGAGGGCGTTTCTCAAGAGATCAAGGAACCGTAGGTATATTTTCTAAAACAATCGCCTTAGATGCATACTTCTATCTTTTAGATGTGTATTTAAGCAATGAACATGACAACTTCAATAGTGATAAGTTTAAGAACATAAGGTCTTCCATCCTTAGATGGCCAGAAGAAATTGAAAACTCAAGCTTCGAGGATATTAGAATTAAACTTGCTGAAAAAGAATTACCATCTTTAAAACTTGATAGGTACACACAGATTCTTAGTAAACTCACCGATTTGAAAAAGAGAGTTGAAGAGAAAGGAAATGAATTATCTGAGAAATTAAAAATAGCTGAACTTGAACGAACAAAATTTATTGGAAAAATAATCACAGATGATCTAGCTAAGAAAAAGAAAGAGCTAGAGGGAAATATTGAATCTTTTAAAGAGACAATAAAGAATTTGAAAATCTATAAAAAGAAAGATAAGTCACTACTTGTCAGCCAACTTTATAAAAACCTTTTAGAAAATGCCTTAATCCCTTCAAATTTTGATGGAAATTCTAAATCTACAAAGCTGAGCAAGCTCGATCTAGATGTAATGTGCATCTATGCTTTTGACCTTACTTTTGATAATTTTATATCGCAAGAATCATCAATTCTGATATCCGAAGGAAAGATCAACCTTATTCATACTGATATTTCAGAAAATTTCTTTGATGTAGTTTCTAATATTATAAAAACATTTGAATTGGCAACTAAAAATGGTGGATCAAAGTCGTTGATTGAAACCCATTTAAAAATTTTTAATGAAAAGACCAAAGAAATACTTTCTGAGATTAGTTCCGGAACAATAAAAAAAGAACGAGATGACTATTTAAAAGATTTACTAGATTTTATCACAAAATGTTCATACGGTTTAGGAGTAAACATTCCAGATTTTGATGAAAATTTTCAAAGTGCCGTAGGGAAAAAGATTTTGGCCGTAAATAAGAAACAATCTGAAGGCAAATACTTGCATTTTAAGGCAGCTCAATATGCTAGAATATTATTCTTAAAATCAAATAATCCCAAAAAAATAAGTGTTTTAGATCAAAAGTTTTTACTGAGTCAGTCTAAACATGGAGTAGATATTTATATTATTCTCACCAGAGATGTAAATGATTATATTTCGAAGAATGAGGCCGTAATTGATATAGCTGATTTGGATTTTGCCCTTCTTAGGGTAAATGATGCACCAATAGTCGCAGATTCTTTTATAAATCATTCAACAGAAAATCCAATAGGGACATTCTATCATACAAAGAACAAAGCAAGACAATATTATGATATGTATTTAAAGAATCTTTTAGACTCTCCTAGCATAAAAAAATATACAATAGAAGAAGGCTGTGATTGTAAAAAATTGAGAGAACTAAGTCGAAGAGATCTCTTTGTACTTAATGGTATTATCGAAAACATAATTAAAGAGTAAATGGAAATTGGAACTAAAATAAGACTGAAAAGTGAGGAGGAATTGCTTACATATCTCACAGGACAAATCGAAAAATTTGATTCTAAAAGTGACACTATTGTTTCTGCTGGTCATTTTATGTTAGTATTTGATAAAAATAAAAAAATACTTGTTCCTGGAATTGTATTGACTTCATCCAATGAGTCATTTAAACAACTAGCTTCAATGGTAGGCAGCTTTCCGCAATATACATGGGAAATAGGCTGTAAAATTGTAAATTATCTTAAAAAGGCTAACAAAAACAGCAAACTTGCCTTGTTAATAAATGATTGGCAACTTGTTCCCATTGATACAGAAAGGGAAGCTTCTCAACCTAATAAATACCGTTCTGATTTTTACACTAATTTCAATTCATTACCTAGAGTCTATGAAAAAGAGCTTCATAATTTCAATCTTGAAAGCAAGGAGGATGTCTTATTAAATAGAAATGGAGATTTCTTCTTCAAAGAAAACAATCTTAGAGACAGGTTTTTAAGAAAAATCAAAAGAGATAGAAAAGTTGGTGATGATACGATCTGGAATATGTGCGACTTGAGTTTGGATAAAGAAAATAACGTAGTACTTAACCGTAAGGAGGAAGAACCCCTACCTCTAATTTTAAAATCAAAAGTAGGCTGTTCTGGAGGAGTAGCTCAGATGATGATTGATATAGGTCTTCACATTAAAGATAAAAATCATCCAAAATTAAATTTTATAAACCTAATGCCGCTGAGTTGTAAAACACAAGTAAATGCTGCAAGTGAATTAGCAATAAATTTTCTTACTAGTCTTGATACGGATTTAGAGGTTTCTATTATTAATGTATTTCTGGAATCAAGAAATATTACTAAAAATATAGACTATTTCAAACGACCTGCCGTTTTTGCATACAAATTTTCAGGTAGATCGTCAAATTCAAAATAATGATTATTCAGTTATTGCTAAATGGTATTGTCCAAGGAGCTCTGATAGGTTTAATTGCCCTAGGATTCAGCCTAGTCTATTATACCACCAAAATATTCCATTTAGTATATGCCTTACTTTTCGTGTTTTCTGCCTATTTGTTTTATACGTGTAGAATACTTAATGAAATCAATATAGTATTGTCATTTTTAGTTACTGCACTATTGACCATCTTCTTGAGTTTAGTAATTGATAAATTATACAAGTTTTTTGAAAAAAGAAATTCAACCCACAATATGATGCTAATAGTATCATTGGCAATTTATTTGATTGGTACGAGTATAATTTCTATAAGTTTTGGGGTCGATTCTATTTCACATAGCAATATCAGTTCGAAAGCATATACATTTCAAGGAGTTCTTCTTACCTTTTCCCAAATATTACAATTTACTATTTCAATATTTATTTCAGGTTTTGTAGTTCTCTTTTTAAATAAATCAAGTTTGGGTTTAAGAATAAGAGCCTTTAGAGACAATGAATTATTACTAGGATTATTAGGCAAGAATAAAATTTCAATTAGAAGTTCAGTTTTTGCACTCTCTGGATTTTTAGTGTGCATCCCTGCATGTTTAATATCCACAGACAAGGGCATAGACCCTTTTTCAGGAATGCAATTTATCCTAGTTGCGGTTGTAGCGATGATTTTAGGTGGGAAAGCTGATTTTTCAGCTTCAATCGTAGGTGGCCTATTGATTGGCATCTTTCAATCTATTTCTATCATTTTTTTAGATCCTCAATGGCAACCAATAGTAACTTTCAGTATTCTAATATTCATTCTACTTTA
>Ga0209828_1002924_pt1 | contig 13574 bp, 15 predicted proteins | sample MaitaG_FD_187429 | JGI IMG/M metagenome (GOLD analysis project Ga0209828, IMG submission 187429) | Marine algal microbial communities from Maine, USA - Maine_Asex2 metaG (SPAdes) (version 2) | ecosystem: Host-associated > Algae > Red algae > Unclassified | place: Maine, USA | collected 2015-01-05 | reverse complement strand
CGTGGCCGCAGTCGGCACCTTCAAAGTCGAAGCCTTCCTGCTGGTTACGGACACCGATCCGGTCGCCGCCCCCTGCGGCCTGTGCCGCCAAGTGATGAACGAGTTTCTCGACAAAACCACGCCGATCTATCTCGCCAATCTCGATGGTATCAAGTCGACCTACACGATTGCCGATCTGCTACCGCGCGCGTTCGGTCCGTCGGATTTGTAGCGTTCCATACGTGTCTTGGCGTCGATGAAGTTCCTCCTCTTCTTGGTGGTTCTGTTGCTGCCGGTTGTCGCTATGAGTGGTGGCCACCGCGAGTTCCTCGTCCGAGATCACGGGGACGGCATTGTTCGCCAATATTACGATGGGGTGATTTTTACTGAGGAAATGCTGGAAGCCATCGAAAAACGGTATGGTTCAGATATTCCTGTCACCGTATTCCATCCAACTCAGGTAACACCGAGTGTGCTCGGTCAACTCGAGGCTGCGGGATTCTGGATGATTGAAATTCGGACCCTTCCGAGAATGTGGTGGTTTGAAAATCAGTGGAGGCATCATCGCCGCCGAAGCCAATGGCTTGGCCTTTGCCTCCTTTTCCTCGTCGGATTTCTGATCTGGCTTGGTCCCTATTTCCTGTCGCTTCGGAAACAAAGGGCGTTGAAAAAATAGCGGCTCGGGAGGCCCCTCGCCCTCTAGGATGATCCTATTTAATTTAAAATTTGAGATCACAATGAGATTTCAGACCAACCCGCCCGCAGGGCGCGAAACCACTGATCACTGATTACCGATTACTGATTACTATCCAGCGGCTCGGGAGGCCCCTCGCCCTCCAGGGGCTGGTCCTTTTAAAATTTTAAATTCGAGATTTGAGATCCCTCATTGGGCCCTTGCCAGCCAGTTGAGTCAGTGATGACGCGGTCCGGCATTGACTCGACTGCCCATCACCGCAATCAAAGCGGCATGACCTACGATTTTGAAACCGTCCCGGACCGCGCCAACACCGGTTCGTTGAAGTGGAACAAATATGCGGGCACCGAGGTGATCCCCTTGTGGGTCGCGGACATGGATTTTGTCGCCGCGCCGGAGATTCTCGCCGCGCTGCACGAACGCGTCGACCACGGCGTGATTGGCTACACCCATCCGACGCCGGACGCGTTGGCGGCGACGATCGCCTATCTCGAACGCGTTCACGGTGTCCGCGCCGGAGCCGAACACCTGTTCTGGATGCCCGGTATGGTGCCGGCGCTCAACTTGCTTTGCCACGCCTTCGCCAAACCCGGCGAGGGCATCATGACCGCCACCCCGATCTACCCGCCGTTCACCTCGGCGGCGCCGAATCAGGGCCGTCGCTGCATTGCCGTGCCGCTGGCCGAGGCGGCGGATGGCAGCGGACTGGAGACCTTCGACCGCGATGCCATGGAGGACGCGGTCACGCCGGACACGCGCGTGTTCATCCTGTGCAACCCGCACAATCCCGTGGGTCGCGTCTACACCCGCGACGAACTCACCTGGCTGGCCGAGTTCTGCGTCCGCCACGATCTGGTGCTCATTTCCGACGAGATCCACTGCGACCTCGTGCTCGACGACGACGCCCCGCACATCTCCACCACCACGCTCGACCCCGCCCTCGCCGAACGCACCGTGACCATGTTGTCGCCGAGCAAAACCTACAATCTGCCCGGCCTGTGTTGCGCTTACTCGGTGATCCCGAACGACTCCCTGCGCCGCCGCTTCGCCCGCGCCACCAAAGACATTTTTACCGAGATCAACTGCTTCGGATATGCCGGACTGACCGCTGCCTACACTCACGGCGAACCGTGGCGGCAGGAACTGATGACCGTGCTGCGCGGCAATCGCGATCGCGTGTACGACGTGGTCGGCGCACTTTGTCCGGAGGTAAAAATGCGTCCGATGGCGGCGACCTATCTCGCTTGGATGGATGTTTCGGCTCTTGGTTTGGACCACCCCGCCGCGCATTTTGAAGCCCACGGGGTTGGCCTTTCGCCCGGCAGCGCCTTTTCGGGGCCGGGTCATGTCCGGTTAAACTTCGGCTGCCCGCGTTCCTTGCTGGATCAGGGACTCGAGCGCTTTGTGGCGGCGGTTGCGGCCGCATCATAGTCCACGTGGTGTCGTCTTCATGGTCACGCTTGATCCCCGGCGAATGGGCTGACCCGAATTAAAGTCTGCAGAGTCTGCAGTCATCTCGGTCGTGCTCAACCGCACCGGCTCGGGAGGCCCTCGCCCTCCAAGTTTTTGATTTCGAACATTTCGAACGATCCTGAAATATTAAAGGCGACAACCAAAGTAACCTCCGCCTGCCAAACCTTTTGTTCGCTTCTTTAAAGGATTAATTTCAAGTGATTTGTGACAGCGGTTCAGGAAACGTTTGGTTGAGTTTAACAAATTCTCGGAACGATTTCAAAAATCCGCAAACGCCGAGGGTCTTTTTTTCATAGAGGGGATAGAATGAAACCATCCGACTCAAATACCCGCCCAATATTCCTCTCGTTATTCTTGCTCCGTGCTGTTCGTGGCCGCTGTCCTGCCCTCGTTCGGCCAATGGCGAACGGAAACCTTTAATCCTAGTGGTGGGCTGACAGGCGATCTACCTCAGGGTCGATCCCGGCGTGGCCGCGAGCATCGGGGTGGCCCTCGCCGCGTTCCCAGAGGTCGAAGAAGTCTGGCGCTGAAACCCTTCCGGCCTCGACGCACGGATTTCGTCGACCCGCAGAACCCGGTCACCAGACCCGAATGGAAGATTTGGCGGCGGGACGCGCTCGCCGCGAGTATTCTACATGTCTGGTACGCTAACCAACTAACTCGGGCTACCTGATCAACGTTCACCAATCGCGACGACGATCCAATGACCGCGATCCTCGAACCCATCTCCGCCCCCCTTGGGTGAATCCCATTTCCGATAAAACGGACTATTTAAATGTTGTGGCGAAGCCATGTCTGCTTGCGTACGTTTATGAGTTTGGAGTTGACGTTTAGCCCTCTCTGTGGAATAAAGGTTTTCAATGATTGATTCATTTTTCTTTCCAATGATTAATATTCTCCTTCCACATATTTGCTGAGAAAATCGTTGTTCGCTACTGTCGATTGCAGACCCTTAACCCTTAACAAAACAGAAAATCAAACAACCCAACAAACAACACACAAACAACCCAATGAAAAACCTAAACGACTTATTTGTCCACACGCTGAAAGATATCTATTACGCCGAAAAGAAGATCCACAAGTCCTTGGCGGATGTGATCGATGCGACCAGCAACAAAGATCTTGCGGCGGGCCTTAAGGAACACCGCAAACAGACGGAAGAGCAGATCGAGCTCCTTGAACAGACCTTTAAAGCCATCGACGAGAAGGCCGAAGGAGAGAAATGTGACGCGATAGAAGGGCTGATCAAAGAGTGTGAGGGAGTGATCAAGGAGGCCGAGGATGACGCAACTCGAGACGCCGGAATTATCGCTTGCTGCCAAGCGATCGAGCACTACGAGATCGCTCGCTATGGAACGTTGCGCGAGTGGGCAAAGCAACTTGATGAAACAGAAGCTTTCCAACATCTGACTCGGATTCTCGATCAAGAAAAAGCAGCGAACCACAAGTTGACGCACCTGGCGCTCGCTGAGGTCAACTGCACATCCGACTAGACTAAAACTAGTCCATAAAAAGAATCAGGCAGCCGATGGTTGAAGGGTGTACTCATGAGTGATTTCTACGAATGGTTCGCAGGGAACGCCGATCTTGTCGGCCTTGTCCTACTCAGCACGGCGATCGTTTTTTGCGTTGTGACCTTGCTCCTTCGTCTGGTTGGACTGCGGAGCTTCGCAAAAATGTCGAGCACCGACTTCGTGACCACGGTCGCAATCGGGTCGTTAATGGCGAGCACGATCAGCACCCCTTCGCCTTCTATTGCGATTGGACTCGCCGCATTAGTTGGTCTGTTTGGGCTAAAAATTATCGTATCGGAAAGCCGACGGCGGTGGTCTTGGGTCTCCCGCGTGCTCGACAACTCTCCTGTTTATTTAATGAGAGGACCGGAAATCAATCATGCCGCTTTAGCATCATCGCACGTCTCAATCGACGAACTGCACGCAAAATTGCGAGAGGCAAATGTCTGGTCCTATAATCAGGTGATCAATGTTGTTCTGGAGACAACGGGGGACATCTCAGTACTTCATCGTTCAGTCGATAGCGACCAAGTCGACGAAACGATCTTTGCAGATGTCGAACTATCGTAATTAGTAGTAGTTCTACGCGAGGGCTATCCGCGATTTGATTGTGGTCCGTCTTCAAGTCCGGTTCCGTGCAAGGCGAGGTCGAAAAGTTTGACTCGTTTTGTCACGAATTGGAAAGGTAAGAGTCTAATACCCTGCCGGGGCGCTCGAAATCGAGTCGGACATTGAAGGAGACCATCGTTTTCTTTATGGATTCGTGATCGTGATCGTGATCGTTATCGTGATCGTGGCCGTGGTCAATCCGGTAGCTCGGTTCAAGGGTACGGAGGAGTTCCTGGCGGCGTTCGGGAACGATGCAAAATTCGGCGGGCGCGAGTTCAACCGCGAGATTGATGAGTGGAGTAAGAACACGCGTCTCCCGCTTTTTTTCAACGCGCGAACGCACCACCGCTCGCCGCCTTGGCAAGCTGTCCGGATTCTGCTAGCCCCCTCGGCATGGTAGAACCCGTGAGGAAAGGTGAAGAGGTTGAGCTGCGCTACGGTCGCGGGACGATCAGTGGTTGGCTCTCCGCCACCCTAGGCATCCTCGCCCTCTGCGGGACTTTGTGTTTTCTATTCCCGGCGCTGCTGACCTCAGAGGAATTCCGCAAGACCTACAGCACCGGGTTCGTGCGCGGCCTGCTCTTCTGGAGCTTGGTTTCGGCCTACGTCCTTGGGGTCATCAGCTACGTTCTCAACCATAGCAAGCTGCTTGCCTGGGTCGGCATCGGTACCGCGTTGATTGCCAGCATCCTCGGCGGTTCGCGGATCGAGGTCCAGCCCTTCGCCTCCTCGCCGTACTCGCTCGGCCTCGACTGGTTCGCGATCAGCTTCATCTTTTCGATGTTGATTTTTATCCCGATCGAACGCGCCTTCGCGCTCAACCGCGAACAGAAGATCCTGCGCGCCGGCTGGCGCGTCGACATGGCATATTTTTTCGTCAGCCATCTACTGATCCAGTTCATCTACCTATTCACCAACGCGTTCGCCGGCACTCTGTTTGGTTGGGCCGCGACGGAGGGCTTGCAGGGCTTCGTGCTGGGGCTGCCGATCTGGCTGCAGTTCCTGATGGCCGTGTTCTTGGCCGATTTGTTCCAATACTGGACCCACCGGGTGCACCACAAACTCGGCTTCCTCTGGCGCTTCCACGCGGTCCACCACTCCAGCCACGCGATGGACTGGCTGGCCGGTTCGCGCACGCATTTCGTCGAGATTTTGTGGACGCGCGGCTTCGTCATGATCCCCCTCTACGTGTGCGGTTTCGCCGAGACGGCACTCAATGCCTACATTGTTCTCGTGGGCGTGCAGGCGGTCGCCATCCACGCCAACATCGGGATCAATTTTGGCCCGCTCCGCTACCTGCTGGTCACGCCTCAGTTCCACCACTGGCACCACGCCAAAGACGCTGACTATGTGGATGCGAACTACGCGGTGCACCTGCCGCTGATCGACATGATGTTCGGCACCTATCGCTGCCCCAAAGGGGAGTGGCCGGAGGCCTACGGCATCGTCAGCGGCGAACCGCCGCCCGGGTTCTGGGGCCAGTTCATGCACCCCTTCCGGCGCAAGAAGAAGTAGCCGCTACTTGGTCGGCAAGGTGCGAACGAAAGCCAAGGCGCGTTCGATCCAGTCGCCGAACCGGGCGTCGTCGGCGATGGCCTCGGCGTCAATCCAGACGATCCCTTTCATCGCCTTGAAATTGCCGATCGTCTGCTGGGTGCCGGGTTCGGCGAGCGCGGACTCGTACCCATCTTTGCCGACACGTGACATCAGGCTATCGTCGAGAATGCCGACGCACATGTTGCCGTTGACCATGTAGCAGATGCCGCCAAACATCTTCTTCGCCACCGCGTCGATTGGCGCTTCGCGGCTCCTGAAATAGTCTTCGATTCGTTCGGCCAAGCCTTCGTCGTACGCCATGAGTTCCCTTCGAAAAATTAGTCGACCCGGCGGATCACCGGACGTGAACGCCCCGGACTCGTCCGGCTATACCAGCGCGAATGCCAGACGGCTTTCCACTCCGCGTAAGGCATCAAGCGAATACCTGGGTGGGGCTGCGCGGGGTCGTGTAAAATCAGCTGCTTTGCCTTCTCGTCGTAACCCGTGGCGAGCATGGTGTGGCCGCTCTGCGCAGCTTCGTTTTCGGGCCACACCACATCGATCAGTACGACTCGGCCGCGATCCAGATCGGCGCGCAGCGCGGCCATCCCTTGTTCGAAGCCTTGTTCGGTGTCGGGGAAAGTGTCGAGCCGGACATCAAGTCCGAACCCGCGCATGGCGGTGACCAGTTTGGCCCAGTCGGTGCCGGTGCCGAACGGACTATCCGGGCAGGCCCGCTTGAGCGCGAACGGATGCGTCGCCTTGCCCCACGAGGTCGCCGCCATGGCTGCCGCAGTGGGTCCGCAGAGGTTGTAGCCTTGGTGCAGATGCACAACCGGCACGTTGGCGAACTGACCGGGTTCGTTGTCGCGCCGCGCCACCTCGCGAACGTAGCGGAGCATCTCCGGGTCGTGTTCTTTCCACAGCGCGCGGGCTTGCTTGCGGTCGCGTTCAACGGCGGTGCCGTGCCAGAGAAGGTGGGCGAGGGCGCTGGCGCAACGGGCGTCGCCCATCTCTGCCCCTTTTTTCAACCAGACTGCGGCCGCATCCCAATCTTCGTTCTCCGACGCGCCGGGCAGGGTGGTTGCCGCGATGCTGATGCACGCGTAACGGCTGCCGGCTTCGACGGCCTTTTCCCACAACGCAAGCGCCTTGGCGGGGTCGCGTTTCACGCCTTCGCCGCGGTCGTAACAGTTGCCGAGATTGTTCAGGCCCCAGTGGTTGCCCTGCGCCGCGCTGCGTTCGAACCAGGTCAACGCTTGTTTCTCGTTCTTGGCTACGCCGCGTCCGGCCAGTAGCATGTATCCGAGGTTGTCCTGGCCGCGCGCGTCGCCTTGTTCGGCCGCCAGCCGGAACCAACGGACCGCCTCGGCTTCGTCGCGTTCGACGCCTTTTCCATCGCGGTAATTGAGGCCCATTTCAACCTGTGCTTCCGCGTCGCCGGCGGTGGCTTGTGCCAATAGATTTGTTTCGGCCTGCGTTTGGGTGGCTAGAAAAAGGAGGAGCGTGAGAGGAGCTAGGAGCGCAATTTTCATTGTTGGGGTAGTGCTCTGTCATTGTAAAATCTATGGGTCATGTCGCTGAGTCCCGGAGGGACGGAAGACAGTAGCCGGGGGTGGAGCGTAGCGCAACCCCCGGAATAGCGAGCAAGAAAAGGGAGTCCCGGCGGGACGGTCACAACAAACATCCTGCCCTCGGTTGAATGCCGAACACTGAAATAGGTATTTTACTATGCATTCATGTTCTGGTTTTTCTGGTTTTTTAAATTTACGGACACGGTTAATCCCAAGCGAATGGGATGACCCGAACGAAAGTCTGTTGCCATCTCGTCCGTCCTTAACCGCACCGGCTCGGGAGCCCCTCGCCCTCCAAGGTTCATTTCGCAGGGTTCCAAACGCGGTCAAATCCAAGGCCGGAAAAATCTTTCACGTTTGCTGTAGCGAATTCGGTGACGCCATGATGAATCAGAGTCAGTCCGAGGCGGACGTCAAAAATCTTCCGTCGAGGGAAGTTTTTGCGCGCGGCCTTTTTCCACACTTCATCCATGACCGGGCCGCTTTCAATTCGGACGACATTCGATGCATCAAGAAAAGACAGGACGACATCCACCGCTGCTTTTGCTGACAAGGGCTTGCGCATCACCGCCTTGTTTCGAAGGTGATTGTACAACTCCACGAGAACATAATCCGTGATCCCAACGCGGATGGACGGATCGCCGAAGATGTCCGTAATAAATGCTGCGGCCTTCGATTGAAAACGAGAGTTGGGATTTAGTGAGTAGAGAAGAATGTTGGTGTTGATGCCAATCATGAGACAGATCTTAGTTCATCTTCAGCGGCGATCGCGTCCAGATCCAGTTCATCAAAATCTTTGGCGAAAGCACCAGCGGGGACCACGGGGAGTTGAAACGGCTTGCCCGAAATCGCCGGGTGCGTGCGGCTCATATACTCAAGGCCTCGGCGCATCACCTCTGCCAGCGACATTTCGCGTTGGCGGGCAATCTCTTTCACCCGCTTATACAAGGCTTCAGGGATTTGTACCTGTGTTTTTATCATGATGGCAAATTACCATCATGTTGTCACTGCGTCAATACCACCCTGCGTAGGTTTTGATCCGCTTGGCAGGGCTTCGTCGTGCCTGCTAAAGCTGATTCGCAAGCTTCAGCTTGAGTGCGGCATCGACATTTCCGAACGCAACCGATCCACCTCGCGGCCTGCGGGAAGTTCGACGTCGGCGTAGCGCAGCGCGCTGTCTTTGGCCACGTCCCGAACCAGCGTGCAGCCTTCGGCCAGGCCCATCGGCAACAGGCCTTCGGCGCGGACGGTGTCGGCGTTTTCGCATTCGCCGTAGGTCATGTACCAGCCGATGCCGTCCAGCACCGAACCCGCTTTGAGGTCGGTCTTGGCGACCGCGATCACGTCGACCAGATGCTGTTCGGGCGCGAGCGTGACGTCGTCGAAACAGCACAGGCGGGCGATCGAGTTCGCCACTTCGAAGTGGCAGAGGTGGTAGGGGTGGTGGAAACTGTACAGCGGTCCGTCGCCAAGTTTGTAGTATTTGAGATAGGGGCGTTGCGCCTCGTTGTCTTGCACCGCGTACACGTACACGCCGGGCGCGGGGGCGGCGCCGACCACGTAGTCGACAATGCCCGGACCCTCGAGCAGTTGTTCGGTGGGGTAGAGGTCGATGCAGTCGGCGATGGGCGTGCCGCGTTCGACGGTGGGGCCGTGCATGCCGCGTTTGCCGACCCGCATGCCGACGGCGTTCGCCACGCTCGCCTGTTCGAAACTGATTTTGCTCCCGTCCGCGAACGAGGTCACCATGTGCGCTTGCTGGTTGTGCGCCTTGGCGAAGGCTTCCTGCGTCCTCGGGTTGCGGTAGGGGTCTTGCAGGCCTTTGATGTTGCCGCACAGAACCGGGCGGAGGCCCATGCCTTTGACGTAGCGGAACAGGTTGAGTTGCACGCCCGGTTGGTCGCCGTCGGCGACCGTGTAGAGCAGGCCGGCGCGGTCGGCGAGGCGCTTGAGGATCGGGCCGACGGTGGCGTCGACTTCGACATTCATGGTGCACTGGTGCTTGCCGTGTTCGATCGCGGCGAGGGCCACGCGAGTGCCGAACTCGACCGCGCCGGTGACATCCACCACCACGTCGATATTGCCGGCAGCGCAGAGCGCGAAGGCGTCTTCGGTGATGGCGCGTTGACCGGAAGCGATCGCCGCTTCGATGGCGGCGGCGGAATCACACACCACGCTGACCTCGGGGTCGACCGAGCCGTCGCTGGCGCAAAAGCAGGCGCGCGCTTTGTCGAGATCGCGACTGGAGACCGCGACCAGACGCATGCCTTGCATGACGTGGTTGAGTTGCATCGCGACGCCGCGGCCCATGTAGCCGGCGCCGACCATGCCGACGCGGATCAGGTCGCCGTCGCGTTCGCGGCGTTCGAGGGCTTTGTCGACGATGATCATTCGGGGCTTTCGCTCCAGTCGGGCAGGTCGCGGTCGCGTTCGGAGAGCACCGCGGGATCACCGGGCCAGTCGATGCCGCCGCGTTTGATTGCCGGGTCGTTCCAGCGCAGCGCGCCTTCGTGTCCGGGCGCGTAGGCGGCGGTGACTTGGTAGAAAATTTCGGTGTCGGGCGCGGTGGTGTAGAAGCCGTGGGCGAAGCCTTTGGGGATCCACAACGCGACGCCATTTTCCTGGCTGAGTTCGACGCCGAACCAATCGAGATAGGTCGCCGAACCCGGACGCAGATCGACGATCGCGTCGAACAAGGCACCGTGGCTGCAGCGCACCAATTTGTCTTCGGCGTGTTCGTCGGTTTGAAAATGCAGACCGCGCAGGGTGCCGGGGCTGGCACTGCGCGAGAGGTTGGCTTGAACGAACGCTGGCCGACCGAGGCCGGCCGCCTCGAACTCGTCTTGGCAGAACGCGCGCGCGAAAAAGCCGCGGTCGTCGCCGCGTCGTTCGGGGCGGATCACAAAGGCGCCGGCCAGTGGCGTCGGTTCGAAGATCATTTTTTGAGATTTGAAATTTAAGATGTTAAATCTCGGTTCACTAGACCGAGCTCTTCCAGTTTGTGGTCCACGGCGCGTCGCCAGCGTCCCAGAGTTTCTCCAGGTACATCTTATCGCGCAACGTGTCCATTGGCTGCCAGAACCCGTCGTGGCGGAACGCGGCCAGCTTGCCGGCTTTGGCGAGCGCCTCGAGCGGGTCGCGTTCGAACACGGTGTCGTCGCCGGCGATCTCGTCCATCACCGCCGGACTCATGACGAAAAAGCCGCCGTTGATCCACGCGCCGTCGCCGTCCGGTTTTTCGCGGAAGCTGTTGATCCGGGTCTGTTCCGGACTCAGCGCGAACGCGCCAAAGCGCCCGGGCGGTTGCACCGCGGTCATGGTCACGGTCGCGGCTTCGCGTTCGTGGAAGGCGACCAGCGCGCCGATATCGATGTCGCTCACGCCGTCCCCGTAAGTGCAGCAAAAGGGTTCGTCGCCGATGAACTCGCGCACCCGTTTGATGCGCCCGCCGGTCATGGTGTTGAGTCCGGTTTCGGCGAGGGTCACGCGCCACGGGTCGGTCGAGTGGCGGTGCACTTCCATCTCGCCGGTGCGCATGTCGAAGGTCACATCCTCGGCGGTGCGCATGGCGTAGTCGGCAAAATATTTGCGGATGACGTAGCCTTTGTAACCGCAGCAGATGATGAAATCATCGATGCCGTAGGACGAATAAATTTTCATGATATGCCAGAGGATCGGCATGCCGCCGATCTCCACCATCGGCTTGGGCCGCACTTGGCTTTCTTCACTGATCCGTGTGCCGTAACCGCCGGCGAGGATGACTGCTTTCATAGCGCCTTGCTAGTCGCGGGGGCGGGGCTTTGAAAGCACATAAAGTAGTCGGTAGCCGGTAGAGAGTTGCGAGGGAGGTGCGGCCTGCGGCCGATGAGTCGTCCGTGATTTGATTACCTTGCCTGTGTGCAAGAACGGGTGAGTGGCAAATGGCTGTGTTGCCCCTTAGGCTCGTTTTCTGATAAAGAACCACAGCAGAATACTTAAAACTCCAACACCTAGGAAGAGCGGGAATAACTTAGATGGGTCAGCAGGCTCTTCGCCTTCAGCGTCGTCTTCCATTTCTTCTGCTCCTTCTGCATCGTCAGCATCCGCGCTATCAAGATGTACGGAGCCCGTCCCTGACCTCTGGTTCGCAGCGCGATCCAACATTGCCTGAGTGACCTCAGCCTCATCTTTCTCAAGAATAGCTACGTTGCGTTCGTCCCTCTTTTTGACCAACAACCCGAAATTACTGGGGAACGTACTGAAATCTCGAACGAAATAACCACTGCTAAATTCCATCGCATCGGCGCGAGTACAGAGAATATCTCTCACAGCCAATGACTCGATCTCACCTTTCGAGAGGGTTATAGCTACGGGCTGACCACACACGTCATCCTCAAAGGTATTTGAAAACCCAATACGCCAAGTCAGTTCTTGGGCCTCCTGGAACCCCTCAAAACCAGCAGGCGGGAGCCTCAGTACTCTTATAAAGCAACCTGAGCAGCTAACTAAAAACCGATTTGATCCACTCACAACAGATTCATTGAATTCCAAGTAAGCGGAATTTGATACTGATATAAGGTCTTTTAGTACGAGATAAGAATAGCTTCTGACCTCTTCGTCTTGGACAAGATCCTCCTCGAAAACATAGTGTTCAGCACGGCGACCTCCTAGGCTTTCTAATGGAATAACCTCTCCAAACCGGTCTATCTCCACTCGGCCGGATTCGGATTGCACAATGATGGGATTAGCGCCGGCAAGACCTCCACAGACCAGCACAAGCATTATCCAGGCCATAAAAGTAAAGCCAGTCCAACAAAAAGAGTCGGTTGAGTCATTGCATGGGACCATGATCGTTCCTAATAATTAAACGCACTTTGCCCGTAGATTCAGCATTTTCAACAATATCATGAATATTCGTCGTAGTAGGGCGGGGGTTGTGGTGGTTCCGGCAAAAATGAAGACCAGGCAGTGATCTTGCCAAGACTAAAGCACTTTGTCCTCGGTTGCAGCAGTACTCTTCGGCCGCAGGCCGTCTCCCACTGATTACTGACCACTGATCACTCTTAAGGCCGCAGGCCGCCCCCCACCGATTACTGATCACTCCCCCGGCCGCAGGCCGCCCCTGACTACCAACTACCGGCTACTAACGACTCAACCAAGTCCGGACTCGAGTAGAGCCTGCGCGTTGGGATTGTATTCCATCCGTTGCGCCGCGTCCTCGATTTTGCGCAGCCGCGCGAGCGCTTTGGTGTAGGTCACGCCGGACGCGAGTTGTTTGATCCGCTCGGCGTGTTCGGGGTGGGCAAATTGCTTTTCGGGAACGTCGAGCGAGGCGAGAAACAGATCGCGGTACCAGCGTTGGATGCTCACCAACACTTCCTTGGTGGTCGCCTTCACGCGGGCGGTGACGCGCGCGTCGATCACGGCTTTGTCGAGTTCCGCGCCGCTGGCTTTTTCGGCGGCGGTCACTTGTTTGGTGACCTCGTCTTTGACCGCGTCGAGCAGGCCTTTGACCATTGATGCTTGTTGTTTGGCGGCCAGCGGCGAACGCGGCGGGCCCTGTTCGAGAATGGCCAGCAGCGGCGCGCGCCAGGGTTCGTCTTCTTCGGACTCCGGGTCGAGTGCGAGTTGTTGGCAGCGCGACAGGATCGTGGCCAGCAGCGCCTTCGGTTGTTCGGTCACGAGCAGCAGGAGGGTTTTGCCGGGCGGTTCCTCGAGCGTTTTCAGCAACTTGTTGGCGCCGGCGGCGGCCATGCGGTCGGCGTCGTAGATCACCGCGACTTTCCAGCCGCCCTCGAACGACTTCTGTTGCACCCGTCCGACCACGGCCTCGATTTGTTTGACCAGAATGGTGCGGCTTTTGGACTGGGGTTCGACGCTGAGGATGTCCGGGTGCGAACCCGCCTCGACGCGCGCGACCGCGTTCGGAAACAGCGCCGCGCAGAGTCGCTGCACGAAGCGCCGGCCTTCGCGCTTTGCATTGCCTTGAATAATGTAGGCGTGCGCCAGCCGGTCCTCGGCGAGGGCGGAGGAAAGGCGTTCCCAGTTGGTTTCGGTTCGGTTCATCGTGTGATTTCGCCCCTTCGGGCTTGTGGCAAACTCTTGCCATACTATGGCAGAACCTTGCCACACTATGGCAGGGTTCTGCCATAAACTTGTGGTAGGCGTTGACGGATCATTTTTCAACACTCGGCACCAGCCGGTATCGGATTCCAT
>Ga0209828_1002922_pt1 | contig 13580 bp, 10 predicted proteins | sample MaitaG_FD_187429 | JGI IMG/M metagenome (GOLD analysis project Ga0209828, IMG submission 187429) | Marine algal microbial communities from Maine, USA - Maine_Asex2 metaG (SPAdes) (version 2) | ecosystem: Host-associated > Algae > Red algae > Unclassified | place: Maine, USA | collected 2015-01-05 | reverse complement strand
ATGGGCGCCGTCGAGTCGAGCAACCTGACCCGCAATCGAACCAACCGCGCCAGCAGCCGCAGAGACAACGACGGTCTCGCCTGGTTGGGGTTGGCCAACATGACGCATGCCGACCCATGCGGTGAGCCCAGTCGTTAACCCAAGTACTCCAAGGTGAGCCGAGAGGGGAGCGAAAGAGCCATCGACCTTCTGGAGCTGTTTGGGCGCCAACGTTGCAACCGTCTGGGCGCCAACACCGCCCGAGACCGCCTGGCCCACAGGCCAATCTGGATCGGTGGACTCCGCTATGTAGCCAACTCCCAACGCTCCAATCGTTCCACCGATTGGGACTTGTTGATGAAATCCTTCGCCCCGCAGGCTGGTACGGATAAATGCATCGACGGACAGGTGGTCGACCACCACGCGGACTTGGCCTGGGTCGAGTTGTGCGAGCGGCTGTTCATCGAGTGAGAAGCAGCTGGTTGTCATGGAGCCGACGGGACGCTTTTGGAGCACGATGCGATGGTTTGACGAAGGCAGATCAGGCATGTTCACGGGGAGGAGTTTGGCACGAGCCTTTGCCGGGAGTTGCATTGGGCTACCCTTTGCAGCTGTTTGTAAGACTTCTTCTGGGAGGAAGGACATGGCCGGTGGTCTTGTTGGGTTGCTCGATGACATTGCTGCACTTGCCAAGCTGGCGGCCGCATCGATCGACGATGTCGCCGGCGCAGCTGCGAAAGCCAGCGCAAAGGCCGCAGGTGTTGTGGTCGACGACACGGCAGTAACTCCGGCTTATGTGCAGGGCCTTGCCGCTGATCGCGAGCTGCCAATCATTAAGCGCATCGCCAGAGGTTCGCTCAAGAACAAACTGCTCTTTATCCTGCCGGCAGCGCTTGTACTGAGCCAGTTCGTGCCAAAACTTCTCGATGTCATCCTGATGTTCGGCGGCGCGTTCTTATGTTTCGAGGGCGCAGAGAAGATCTACCACAAGCTCAAGGGCGAAGATCATGGTCACGATTTACCGGTCGTGGTGCAAGGCCCTGAAGCCGAAGAAGCCGTTGTTGCGGGCGCGGTCCGGACCGACTTCATTCTGTCGGCCGAAATCATGGTTATTTCGCTCAACGAGGTGAGCGATAGTGCCTTTATTTCCCGGGCGATCACCATGATTGTGGTGGCCATCTTTATCACCATTGTCGTGTACGGCGCGGTAGCGCTCATCGTGAAGATGGATGACATTGGTTTGGCGATGGCCGGACGCGACTCGGAATCGTCACAGAAGGTCGGGCGCGGGCTCGTCGCCGCTATGCCGGTGCTACTCAAGTGGCTCACGATCGTTGGTACCGCGGCCATGTTGTGGGTCGGCGGCCACATTCTTGTCGTCGGCACCCATGAACTGGGCTGGGATGGCCTTTACGACATCGTGCACAGCGCCGAAGACGCAGTCCACGGCGTGGGCGGTATCGGCGGGATTCTGGGCTGGCTCGTGAACACGGCGCTCTCGGCGGTAGTTGGCTTCATCGTTGGCATGGCGATCGTCGCCGTTGTAAGTCGCTTCCACGGCGCCTCTCACGATGGAACTGCAGACGCAGCGCACGGTGCCGTGCACTAATTTTTGGTCGCGGGGGTGAGTCTGCTTTGCTGACGGGGTGAGCACAGCCCCTGACACATCCTTTCTCTCGGCCCTTGGCCCGGATCGTCCCCAGTCGCCGACCCCCAATGTGGTTGTGGTGCTGCTCGACGATGTCGGATTTGCCCAGTTCGGCTGCTTCGGGTCCGAGATCGAGACCCCAGCTATCGACCGCCTCGCCAGCAATGGTCTCCGGTACAACCGGTTTCACGTTACGTCGATCTGCTCATCGAGTCGGGCATCGTTGCTCACTGGGCGCAATCATCATGCGGTTGGCATGGGTTCGGTCGCCGATGCTGGCTCGGGTGCAGGCGGGTACAGCTCCCGGTTACCAAAGTCGGCGGCAACGATGGCCCGGGTTCTTCGAGACGCGGGCTACAGCACATTTGCGGTCGGCAAATGGCATCTCACTCCGACCGGCGAGCGGAGCCACGCGGGGCCGTTCACGCAGTGGCCACTGGGGGTTGGCTTTGAGCGGTTCTATGGGTTCTTGCGCGCCGATGCGAACCAGTGGGTCCCGAATCTGGTGAGCGACAATCACTCGATCGACCCACCAGCGACGCCTGAAGATGGCTACCACGTAAGCGAAGATCTTGCGGATCAAGCCATCAACATGGTGCTCGACCAGAAACACACGGCGCCGGACAAACCATTCTTCCTGTACTTCGGCACGGGGGCCATGCACGCGCCCCATCAGGTTGCTCAACCCTGGATCGATCGCTACAAGGGCAGATTCGACGATGGGTGGGAAGCTATGCGCCAGCGGATCTTCGATCGTCAAGTTGCCGAGGGTGTGATCCCTGCCGGAACCGAGCTGTCCGATCGGCCGTCGTGGATTCCCGATTGGGCGGATCTCAATGCCGAGGACCAAGCGCTGTTCGCCCGCATGCACGAGGTCTATGCCGGGTTTATGAGCCACACCGACGCCCAGATTGGGCGGATTGCCGACTTTCTCGCAGAGATCGGCGAGCTCGACAACACCATCTTCATCGTTACGTCGGACAACGGAGCGAGTGCCGAAGGCGGCGAAGTCGGTGCTGTGAACGAGCACAACTTCACTATGCGCATCGCCGAGGATCACGCGGCCAACCTCGAAGCCGTAGACACCTGGGGTGGCGACCGCGGCTACTACCACTATGCGTGGGGCTGGGCGTGGGCGGGGAACACCCCATTGCGGCTATGGAAGCGATACGCCTGGCTCGGCGGCACCAGAACACCAATGGTCGTGCATTGGCCAAACGGGATCGAGGCAAAGGACGAGATCCGGTCCCAGTTCTGTCACATCGTTGACCTGATGCCAACCATTCTGGACGTTTGCGGCGTCGACGCGCCCGAGGTTGTCGACGGTGTCGAGCAGCAGCGAATCGACGGTACGTCGATCGTGGCCACGTTTACGTCGGCTGATGTCGAGAATCCGCGCGACTTGCAGTACTTCGAGATGATGGGTTCTCGGGGAATCGTTTCGGGCGAGTGGAAGGCAACGACCGACCATGTGTCGCCGCTCTTGCTCGACGAGCAAAGACTGCTCACCGGCAGCCGCACTTACGACGAGGACCAGTGGCATCTCTTCGACCTCACAAGCGACTTTGCCGAAGCGCACGATGTTGCGGCAGAGAACCCCGGTGTTATTGAGCGACTACAAAGCGAGTGGCACGAGCAAGCGCTGCAAAACCAGGTGTACCCATTGTTCGGTGGCTATGACCCATCGAACCCGGCGGCTGGGGGAGAGGCCCGCGAAAGCGCGGCGCTCTCAGATCCGAGCATGTACAACCGCCGGGTCTTCCGGCCAGGCGGGCGACCAATCACCGACGAGGCGCTGCCCAAGTTCACCAACGGCGGCAGAACCACCGTTGCTGTGACAAGCAACGATCAGCCAGACGGCGTGCTGTGTGCCATTGGCGACTGGACGCAGGGTTGGGCGCTCTACATCGTCGACGGACGTTTGGAGTGTTGCGTGAACATCGCTGGCATAGAAACCCTGGTGCGGGCCGAAGGCGAACTATCGAATGAGGCCAGCGAACTCGGCTTCGAACTCACGGTGGTCGACCCGGCCAATCGACAATCAGGCGTGCGCATAGATCTCCTGGCCGATGGCGAGACTGTCGGCACAGGTGCCACCAATCACGCCATGCCAGTCGGCATGTTGCAGGTAGGCGGGACGGGCCTTTGCATCGGTTTCGACAGTGGCTTCCCCGTCACCGAACGTTATGCAACACCCAGCCCCTTTTCCGGCACCATCCACCACGTCATCATCGAAGTCCCCGCGGGCCCCGGCCCAAACCCAACCGCCGTTTTATCTCAAGCCCTCAAACAGGATTAGGACTTAGCTGCCGGCGAGGGCGGCAACTACGGGGGCAAAGGATTCGAGGGCGTCGGACTGCACGGTTACATAGGAACCCTGCCAACGTTCGCGTTGCTCAATGAGCTCGTCGGCGATCTGTTCGGCCGAACCAACGAGCGTGTGGGGGCTCGCCAGAATGGTTTCAGCGTCCATGCTCATGCCGCCGCCGACCTTTTCGGCAACCGCGTCGCGCTCATCGGTCACGATAGTCACGAACTTGAGGATGCTTATCTCGAGGTCGTCGAACCGGTTGCCAGCAGCTGCGCGGACCCAGCTCATCTTCTCCTCGGTGGCGTCTGAAGACATCGACGCAATAGCTTCGGGTCCAACCTTTCCTTCGCCCACATTGGGGTTGACGCCCACGATGTCGGCCATACGGGCCGCGGTTGAAAGGACGCGCTTGCCCCCGCCCCCAACAATGATCGGCGGGCCACCGGCTTGCACTGGTTTGGGCATGCCGTTCATCTCAGTGATCGTGTAGTGGTCTCCTGAGAACGAATACGGATCAGGACCCCAAAGGCCACGGAGAACTTCGATGGACTCGATCATTCGGTCGATACGGATACCGGCACGATCGTGAGGGATCCCGGTCCAGGAGTAGTCCTCGGTCATCCAGCCGGCACCAACGCCAACTTCGAGCCGACCTTCGCTCAGGAGATCGAGTGAGGCGGTGTCTTTGGCCAATACGGCTGGGTGTCGAAAGTCGTTCGCGAAGACCAGCGTGCCGATACGAAGTGACTGAGTCACGGCTGCAGCCGACGCAAGAGCGGCAACGGGAGACAGCTGATCACCGAAGTGGTCGGGCATGAGGAGCGCGGAGTAGCCGAGCTCCTCGGCCTTCTTGGCGGTCTCGGTCCATTCCGAGGCCGAGTTGGCTTTCGACGCCATAACACCGAAACGAAAAGGGCGGGGATGGGCCATGGTTACAGCTCTCCGCCGAGTGGCGAGATTGCATCCCAGGCGGCTTCTTTGTCGCCCAAGATGTTGAGCGCGACCTCGGTTGCGCCGGCCGCTTTGTAGGCCTCGAGTCCGGTGCGGATGGTGTCGGCGTCGCCCATCAGCACCATGTCACCCGGGTTGGCTGCGCCCTCGCGATCGAGCATGGCCCGATACGAAGGGAGCTGCCCATAGATCGCCAAGTCGACGTTGGCTTTGGCCCGAGCGCCGTCGAGGTCGTCGGTGACTTGAATGCCCACACCAGAGGCAATCTGCGCATCGGGGCCGATGGTCGGGCGAATGTGGCTCCCGATAGTGACCGGACCGGTCATCCAGGTGATGGTGCCATTGGTGCGCTCCGACGCGAGCTTGAGCATTTTGGGACCCAGTGCAGCAAGCATGACGCCCGCAGGCTCGGCCTTTACGTTGATGCCGGTTCGAGAAGTCACGAACTCGCCTTCGGTTACGACCTTCTGGTCATTGAGTAGGGGAATGAGCGCATCGAGGTATTCGGTCATGTGGGTATACGGCTTTTTCCAGGGCACGCCGTAGACCATTTCGAGCACGGGCTCGTGGTTGGTGCCAATGCCGATGGTGAAGCGGCCCCCACTGATGTTGTTGATGGTGAGTGATTGCTGCGCCAGGGTCTGGGGCAACGTGGTCTGCATGGCGACAACCGAAGTGCCGAGCAAGATCCGAGGTATCTCGCGACCTACCACTGAAAGGATCGAGATCGGATCGGCGTTCATAATCTGAGGGGCCCAGTAGCGGTGGTAACCCAAGTCGTTGGCACGGCCAGCGTTGGCTACGGCTTCGTCGATGTTGTTGGTGCTGTCAAACAGTGAGATCTTCATGATGACCCCAGCCTGCCATACCCTGGCGTGGTGGCATTCTTCAAACGCAAAAAGGTTGACTCTCGAGCTCAGCAATGGGGCTGGGACCCAGCTGGCCGAAACCTGTCTGGGGAACAGGCCTGGGCGTTACTAACCAACGCGATCTACTTCAATGCCGTTGCGCCGCGGATGGACACCCTTGGCGGCGGTCTCGAAGGACTGGACTGGGAGGAAGGCCTGGCCGCATGGTGGGAGGTTCGCAACGAGTCCGAATTCGATGAGCTGGTTGCCTGGATGCAAGACGAGGGCTACCGGACCAAGTGGGCACGCGACGGTGTCGACAACGGCGACGAAAAGTTTGCCTGGGACTACTGCCGGCTGATCACGGTGTCTGGTGGCGCGGCGATTGCCCAAGTGATCAGCTCGGATCGAGCGTGGTCCTTGGTTCAGCACGCCGCCAATGAGCTGGCAAAACGATTTGATTCCTGGGAGGCGCTCGGCGAGAACTATTTGTCGGGGCGAATCCTCTGGCTCAAAGTAAAGGGTCAATGGGAGCCAACCCCGGACCCCAGTCAGGCCCATTTCGAGCAGGTCGCGGCTGGGCTGGTGTCTGATGCTTCGAGTCCCTGGAACCGCGTCGGCTGGGATCGCTCAAACGGCATAGTCATCGACGGACAACCCGTCTAATTCGCGAGGACAGCTGTCGTTCTGGGAGCATTGCCGGGTGACCGGCCTACTTTCTCCTTATCGCGTGCTCGACCTAACCGACGGGCGGGCCGAGCTCGCGACATCGGTACTCGCTGGCTTTGGGGCCGACGTGATTAAGGTCGAACCTCCCGGTGGGTCCGACTCGCGCTCGATCGCGCCGCTGGTGGCAGGTGAACCCGACGGACTGGCGAGTCTGCATTTCCACGCGTACAACCGGGGCAAACGAAGCGTGGAGCTTGATATCCACGACATCTCGCAACATCAAGACTTTCTTGCGCTCGTCGCATCGGCGGACTTTATGTTCGAGAACGCGGGTCCGGGCGAAATGGTCGAACTCGGTCTGGGCTACGACGTGCTCCGAACGGTGCGCTCCGACCTTGTCTACGTGGCGTTGTCTCCGTTTGGTCAGACAGGGCCGTACGCAGATCACCTGGCGACAGACCTGACGTTGTCGGCTATGGGCGGCTCGATGGCTTTGATGGGCGACCCCGATCGGCGGCCACTGCGGATCACTGTGCCCCAGACATGGCACCACGCTGCAGCCGAGAGCGCGGTAGGCGCCATGGTTGCGCACCATCGCAGAGTCGCCACAGGCGAGGCCCAGTATGTGGACATGGCGGTGCAACCCGCAGTGTTTTGGACCGGGCTAAATGCCATGGTTTCTTCGGCCATCAATGGCAAAAATGCCGAACGCCGAGGCACCGAACTTCATCTGAGCACGATGCAGACGCCGTTGGTCTATCCGTGCCGAGACGGCGATGTGTGTCTGGCTCCAACTGGCAAGACGCTGCTCGGTTTGATTCCCTGGATGCAGGAGACGGGAGCAGTTGCCGAGGAGTGGATCGCTGGTGAAGATTGGTCTACCTATGAGCGTCGATTGCTCGATGGGACCGAGGTCTCGCGCTCCTACGACGAGGTCCGCGAAAAAATTCGTGAGTTCACGAAGCGGTTCACCAAGGCCGAGCTGTTCGCCGAAGCGCTCGCCCGGTCGATGACGATCGTGCCGGTGAACACCGTGGCCGACATCGTTGATCTAGATCACCTGCAAGTCCGTGATTACTGGGACACCGTAGAACTCGCCAGCGGAGCGGGGCTGCGCACCGCAGGACCCTTCGTCAAGGTGAGCAACTCGCCGGTGCAATGGGACCGTCCGGCTCCTGGGGTTGGTCAGCACACCAGCGAAGTCATGCAATCGCTGGCCCCAGGCGCTGCCATCGCCGAAACAGAATCAGCGGTGACCGAAACACGAGTCACAGGCGAACGGGGGCTGCCGCTCGCCGGTATCAAGGTCGCGGACTTCTCGTGGATCGGCGTTGGTCCCATCACCGCTAAAGCGCTTGCCGACAATGGAGCCACGGTGGTGCGGATCGAAAGCGACGACCCGATCGATCGTCTGCGGGTCGTTGGACCGTTTACCAACGGCGAGATTGGTATCAACCGCTGTCAGTTCTTTGGTTCGTTCAACACCTCGAAGCAGTCGCTCAAGGTGGATCTCAAGACCGACGTTGGCAGAGATGTCGCCAGAAAGATGCTTGCCTGGTGCGACATTGCGTTGGACTCCTTTACTGCTGGCACCATGGATCGGTTGGGCCTCGGCTACGAGACTGCTCGAGAACTCAACCCCGGGATCATCATGGCAACGACATGTCTTTTTGGCCAGTACGGACCAGTGTCCAAGCTGGCCGGCTACGGCTATCACGCCGCAGCAATTAGCGGCTTCTATGAGATCACGGGCTGGCCCGATCGTGCGCCGGGAGGTCCATGGAACGCCTACACCGACACCGTGGCGCCTCGGTTCTTGACCACCACGTTGCTGGCCGCCTTAGATCACCGACGTCGCACTGGTCAAGGCCAATACATCGACCAAGCGCAAATGGAGTCGGCACTACATTTTCAAGCCCCACAACTGCTCGATGTCCAGGCATCGGGCACGGTGGCGCGGCGCAACGGCAATGTTGACCCGGTGTGTGCGCCGCATGACTCGTTTCCATGCGCTGGCCAAGACCAGTGGTGCGCCATCGCCATCGAAACCGATGCCCAGTGGCTGAATCTGCGCAGCGCAATCGGCGATCCTGGCTGGTCCCAGGACCCAGCTCTTGCGACGGCTGCAGGCCGGTTGGCAGCGGCCGACGCCGTGTATGAGAACCTGGCGATCTTTACAGTCAATCATGATCCGCACAGCCTCATGGAGCTTCTGCAAGAAGCGGGTGTGCCGGCTGGCGCCGTGCAACGTTCGAGCGATCACCTCGTTGATCCACAACTCGCACATCGCGAGTTCTTCCGTCGCCTGAACCACCCTGAAATGGGCGAAGTCCCCTACGAGGGCCACCAGTACAAGATCGCTGGATACAACAACGGGCCGCGCGGGCCAGCGCCATGCCTTGGTGAGCACAGCTTCGAAGTGCTCACCGAGTTGTTGCACATCGAAGGCGATGAACTGACCGAGATTCTGGTCAGTGGCGCCGTCGGCTAGCGCAACATCGAAGACAACAAGGCGCCCGTGTCCAGATCCGCGGGCAAAGCATGCGACACTGTTGGCGTGACTGAGCACAAGTTTCTCGAAGACTCCTACGTTGAACGCACCGACGAGGAGACCCGCGCCCACTACGAGGCCTGGGCCCACACCTATGATCAGGAGCTGCAAGAGAACGGCTACTCGACGCCAGCGAATGCCATGAAGGCGCTTGAGCTGTTCGAGCTCGACCGAGATGCCGAGATTCTCGACGTGGGTTGCGGCACCGGGTTATTTGGCCGCCAGCTCTGGGACGCAGGCTTCATGACCATCGACGGGTGCGACTATTCGCCCGCCATGCTGGATCAAGCACGAGAAACCGGCATGTACCGACGGCTGTTCGAAGCCAACCTGAACCAGCCGCCGATGCGCGTCAACGGGTTCCCGGTCGCCGGCAATCGCTACGGAGCGGCTGCGGTGGTAGGTGCGTTTTCGTTTGGTCATGTCGAAGCAGCTGCTCTCGACGAGGTCGCTCGGGTTGTTGAACCCGGCGGAGCCATCGTGATTGGGCTGAACGACACGTTCTGGATGGAGGGTTCGCTCAACGCCAGGATCGATGACATGATCGCCGAAGGCACGATCGAGAAGGTCGATGTCCAGCCCGGCGATCACCTGCCCGGCACCGGGCTGTCTGGGTGGTTTATCTCACTGCGAGTTAAGTAAGGTCGTCGCCCATGCCACAAGCAATGAACAATACGGTCAGCCTTGAATACGAAACGTTTGGGGATGCTGCGAACCCCACGCTGTTATTGATCATGGGCTACACCGCCCAGATGACGGCATGGCACATTGACTTCTGCCAACAACTGGCCGATACGGGATTGCAGGTTGTCCGGTTTGACAACCGCGACTGTGGCCTGAGCAGCAAGACCGAAGGCGCGCCGCCCAATGTCATGGCCCTCATGATCGAGGCTTCATCTGGAGATGGAGTGAAGTCCGAAGTCCCTTACACCCTGTCGGACATGGCTGGCGATGCGGTTGCGGTGCTCGATGCCATTGGCGTCGACAAAGCTCACATAGCCGGCGCATCCATGGGGGGCATGATCACCCAGCAGATGGCCATCGAGTATCCCGACCGAGTCGCATCGTTGATCTCGATCATGTCAACGACCGGCGCCGCCAACGTGGGCCAACCGAACCCCGCTGCAATGGCAGCACTGCTGTCACCACCTCCGGCGGACCGCGCAGGGGCGATCGAGCGGGGTGTCGAGACAGTTCGTGTTATCAGCGGGCCCTTGTTCGACGAAGAGCTCACACGAGATGCGCAGGCCGCCGCCTTTGATCGGAGTTTCTATCCCGTCGGTGCCGCGTTCCAGATGGCAGCGATTGGTAAAACTGGCGACCGCACCGAAGCGCTCAAGAGCGTGACTCAGCGGGCATTGGTCATCCACGGCAAAGCTGACCCCTTGATTACGCTGTCAGGCGGGCAAGCAACCGCCGACGCGATTTCTAACAGCGAACTACTCGTGCTCGACGAGATGGGACATGACCTGCCCCGGCCACTCTGGGGCGACATCGTTGGCGCAATCACCGCCCATATCGCGGCCTAACGCCGTTCTTGTACGTTCTCAATAGACTGACGCGATGTTCCGACGTCGCCTTCCTGATCCGCCACCAGCCCCCGAAGACTGCCTGCCCGGGCGATCAACGCCGGTCTTGGCGCCAGGTGCGACGCACTTCGTGAACGGCAACCCGTTGATGGGCCCCTGGCCCGACGGGCTGGACACGCTGGTTATAGGTATGGGCTGTTTCTGGGGTGCAGAGCGGTTCTACTGGCAACTCGACGGCGTGTACACCACGGCTGCCGGGTACGCCGGTGGTACGACGCCGCATCCGACATACGAAGAAACCTGCACCACGATGACGGGCCACACCGAGGCCGTGCTTGTGGTCTTTGATCCCAGTGTTGTCTCGATCGACGACCTGTTCAAGATCTTCTGGGAGAACCACGATCCCACGCAATTCATGGGTCAAGGCAACGATGTCGGTAGCCAGTACCGGTCGGCCATCTATTCGAACTCCGCAGACCAGCTCGAGGCAGCTCTGGCAAGCCGAGACAAGTACCAGGCAAAGTTGACCGGCACCGGTTTCGCTGAGATCACCACCGAGATCGCTCCGGCCGGCGAGTTCTACTACGCCGAGGACTACCACCAGCAATACTTGGCCAAGAACCCCGGCGGTTACTGCAACCACGGGTTCTGTCAGGTTTCTTATGCCTAACAGCGTCGCCCCTCAGCTCGATATGGATCTCGACGATTCTTTCGCCCAGGCGCTACCCGAACTGCACGCCGCATTCACGCCGGACCAAGTGCCAGCGCCAACGCTTGTTGTTCTCAACACCGATCTCGCCGAGCAGCTCGGCCTTGATCTGGCTGCGCTCGAATCCGGTGCGGGCACCGCACTGCTCGCTGGTAATACTGTTCCGGTGAACGCCCGCCCCACCGCAATGGCCTACGCCGGGCATCAATTTGGCGGCTACTCGCCATTGCTTGGCGATGGTCGAGCCGTGCTGCTGGGTGAGCTAACCACACACAGCGGCGTAAAGGTTGACCTGCATCTCAAAGGATCAGGCCGTACGCCCTTTTCACGGGGCGGCGACGGCAAGGCGACCTTGGGCCCAATGCTGCGCGAATATCTGATCGCCGAGGCCATGAGTGCTCTAGGCGTGCCGACGGCCCGAGCGCTCGCCGTTGTCGCGACCGGCGAAGATGTTCGGCGTGATCAGATGGAGCCCGGTGCAATTGTGGCCCGCGTGGCTGCGAGCCACATACGGGTTGGCACGTTCGAATATGCAGCCCGGTCCGAAGATCCAGAGCTTGTTCGGCGCCTCGCCGACTACACGATCGAGCGGCATTTTCCTGAGCTGAACACCAGCCTGGGCAATCGGTACACCGCGCTCTTTGACGCCGTAGTCGACGCGCAGGCCAACACGATTGCGCAGTGGATGCTGGTGGGCTTCGTGCACGGCGTGATGAACACTGACAATGTCACGATCTCTGGCGAGACGATTGACTACGGCCCATGTGCATTCCTTGACCGGTATGACCCGGCCGCGATCTACAGCTCGATCGACCACGGCGGCCGCTATGCGTACCGGAATCAGCCAGGCATCACGCAGTGGAACCTGGCACGACTCGCAGAGACGCTGTTGTCATTGATCGATGATGATCACGAACAGGCTGTGGCCGTCGTGACCGAAATACTCGAGGACTTTCCGGCGCGTTACGAACAACGATGGCTCGCCGGTATGCGGACCAAGCTCGGGCTGGTCCAGGAGCACGACGGGGATCTTGATCTGGTCGGCGCGCTGCTTGACCTGCTCGAAGCTCACCAGGTCGACTACACCTCGGCTTTCCGTGCTCTGTCTCGTTCGCTTCGAGGGAACCCGCAAAGTTTGGTCGACCTGTTCGACGCCGACTCTGCGGTCGAACCTTGGCTCAGTCGATGGCACGACCGGATGAGTTCCGAACAGCGAGACTTTGCACTCGTTGCTGGTGCGATGGACAAAGCCAACCCCGTCTATATCCCCAGAAACCATCTGGTCGAAGAAGCGTTTGCCAGCGCTGGGCAGGGAGACCTTGCACCGTTCCATGAGCTGCTTGGCAGGGTCACCGACCCGTTCACTGAGCACCAAGGCATGAACCGATTCGCGCAACCGGCGCCGGCGGGCTTCGACGATTCCTTCCGCACCTTCTGCGGGACCTGACCGGGCATCGCTTGATCCTGTTGACCTGGCTCCGAGGGGTTGCACTACGGTCGACAGGGTGACGAACACAACTGCCGAACTCGATGTGCTGTCGAACCGGGTCTATGCCGAAGGCGTACCCCACGATCTACTCGACCGCCTGCGGCTCGAGCGGCCGATTCACTATCAGTCGATTCCAGACGCACGGTTGATGGATCACGCATGGGTGCTGACCCGTTACGAAGACGTGCTCGCTGTGAGCAAGGACACCGATCACTTTGTGAACGCGCACGGTCTGAACCTGCGGGGCAACTACAGCGACGAAGAAGAACGTCACCTTCTCAACCTGGACGACCCGGAACACCTACGACTGCGGCGTATGACCAATAAGGCATTCACCCCTCGGGTGGTTCGCCGCTACACCGACCATTACCACCACATCGCCGGAATGCTGATCGATGACGCCCTCGCTGGCGGCAACGAATTTGATGCCGTCGACAAGCTTTCTGTGCCGCTGCCGCTCATGGCAATTTGCGAACTCTTGGGAACAACGCCTGACGACCGAGATCAGCTCATCGCGTGGAGCAACGCGATCATTACCAATGATGATCCCGACTACTCCGTGTCCGACGAAGCCCGTACCCGGGCTGGCGATGAGATGGCGGCTTACGTGCGCGAGATGTTTGCGGTTCGGGTCAAGAACGAGACCGACGACCTGGCTTCGACCCTGGTGCGACACGTATTGCAAGGTGACCTGTCGGCCGAAGAATACGGCGGCTATGTCACGCTGCTCTTCGTGGCTGGTAACGAGACCACGCGCAACAACATTAGCCATGGTTTACTCCAGCTCGCCAAGAACCCCGACCAGTATGAGCTGCTCAAGACGGGGGAGCATTGGGACACTGCAGTCGAAGAAATGATCCGCTGGTCAGCTCCGGTGCTCTACATGAGCCGCACCG
>Ga0209828_1002921_pt1 | contig 13582 bp, 15 predicted proteins | sample MaitaG_FD_187429 | JGI IMG/M metagenome (GOLD analysis project Ga0209828, IMG submission 187429) | Marine algal microbial communities from Maine, USA - Maine_Asex2 metaG (SPAdes) (version 2) | ecosystem: Host-associated > Algae > Red algae > Unclassified | place: Maine, USA | collected 2015-01-05 | reverse complement strand
ACATTCTTTGTAAGCTGGCCATCAATCAGGGCCTTGTGTTAGTTGAGCCAGACGAATAATGTTGTTGTAAACATTAGCAAAGGCGGTTGTAATAGTGTCCGTTCAACAATATGAGACCGATCGACTCATTCTGCGTAATTGGAAAGATTCGGACAGTGAACCGTTTGCGCGAATGAATTCTGATCCGGTTGTGATGGAATTTTTCCACGCACTTCGCACTCGTGAAGAAAGTGACAACCTGATCAGCACAATAACAGCACACATTCTTGAAGATGGGTTTGGTTTTTGGGCGGTTGAACGAAAAGATACTGGAGAGTTTATCGGTTTTGTTGGTCTTAACCGGTTTTCAATAAACTTGCCGTTTTGTCCTTGTGTCGAGATTGGCTGGCGAATAGCACATGCACATTGGGGGCATGGCTTTGCAACTGAAGCTGCTATAAAGTGTCTGAGAATTGGTTTCGACCAATTTTCGCTAGGTGAAATCCTGTCTTTTGCTACTCTGAATAATATTGCTTCTCGACGTGTCATGGAGAAAATTGGTATGACCGACACATACCAGGTTTTTCTACATCCAAGTGTGCCAAGCGAAAGTGGATTACAAGAGCATTGTCTCTATAAAATAAACAATGTCAGTTAGAAATCTAGTCAAGTACCCGTTAGACAGTGAGTTAAGATGAGCGCAGTTTTGCAACTAGAAATACGTCCGGCAAAGTTGGATGACTGCAAGGCTATGTGTTCACTATTGAACGAAATTATTGTTATCGGTGGAACAACAGCATTTGAAACTGAGTTGACGTCTAATGAAGTAGACGACAAATTTATAAGTGGAAACAACTGCATAAGCTGCCTTGTGGCTGAGCAGAATGGTTTGATACTCGGCTTTCAATCGTTGTCCTGCCATCCCAAACTTGATATTGGCTGGGCAGATATAGCGACGTTTGCGCGTTCCGAACCTAAGCTTAGAGGTGTTGGTACCGCGTTGTTCAAAAGGACAATCCAGTTTTCTGTCGATAACAAAATTGATTTCATCAACGCCACGATAAGGTCTGATAATCGCTCAGGCCTTTCGTATTATGCCAAAATGGGGTTTAGCAACTATTCAGTTGCAGAAGGTGTTCCTTTGCATTCCGGAAAACGTGTAGATCGCATATCCAAGCGCTATTGTGTTACTGCGGAATAACACCGCAAGCATTTAGTTGCGTTATGCGATCGCCTGCTTTTTCAACGCGAACCCATATCGCGTTGCAAAAGGCGACAATGCGAATGTATGATCCTCATTTTCCACTAAAAACAGACAGTTTTTCAGCTTTTGTGCTCTCTGATCAACTGCAAAGCGGATACAATGCTCGGAAATCTTTCGAAATTGACAACGCTAAGCGATGAATACTCGATCTGCCCAAGAACATGATTTGGATTCCCTCGGAAAACTCAGCCGCGACCAACTATGCAAGCTGGATTGGAAAGCTTTGCAATGCTTCACTGGTGAACTTCTGGACTTGCACGCCGAGGGTCAGCTGGGAAATGAGGGTTTTGCCAAACTACCGCGCAGACCAATCCTATGTATTGACCAGATTGAAGTGCTTAACGAGGAGCGTATAGAGGCATCATTTCGCTTCCCGGAAAAAGCGTCCGATTGGTCATTCGCCATCGGCGAATCACTTGAAATGTTGTTTCAGGACCAACTCGATCAGTTGGTTGGTTTTTGGGGAGCCCGAAAGGTCGACGGTATCGGTAGAGCGTTGTCCTCGGGTGTCTGCAACCTGGTTCAATCGCTGGACTTTGAACCAGGGAAGAGACTGCGTTATTCGATGGAAAAACGTAAATGGATGGAGGGTAAGTCAGGTGGTGGTACTGCTGTATTCAATGGCAAAATTATCGACGACGAAGATAAGGTCTTACTCGAAACTCGCAATGTCATTGTAGGAATATTAAACCCAGAAGACATCCGTGCCTTACGGGAAAAATTTGGTGGAACTCAAGGCGTAGACGATAGTGGCGCACATGAAAAAGTAGCCGGACTGACTATACCTATATTCGATAATGATCTGGGCGTAGTTGATGTACAAGATGATGTGGTTGGTTCACGAGAAGCAACTCAGGAAATCACGCCTGAACTCTGGCCGCTGCGTTATCATTTCAGGGGGGACCCTGTAGTGCCCGGCAACTTCGGCACACATGGAATGATTGCGTTGTTAAAGACAACAGCGCGTGACCAATTCGGAATTAAAGACCCGGTGTTTAAATCCATGAGTAAGAAATCATTTTCAGGAATGATATTCGAAAACCCTAAGCAAATCAGATTCAAGCTTGTCGATATTAGTAAGAACGATGCCAATGAGGTAATTGCAAAAGAAGGGCATCTTTACCTTGAAGATTCACAAGGTAAAAAACTGATTGAGGAACCTATCTATACGTTTAAAAATCTGTTGGTTGCAGAGCGTGACTAGCTAGATGAAACTCAGCGTAGTTCAACAAGAGCTTCGTAAGTTTGCTGACCCGACTACCGCTAAAAAATCGCTTCGATACCACAAAACTGGTAAAGGTGAATATGGGGAAGGCGACAAGTTTCTCGGGGTGCGTGTACCAGATTTACGGGCAATAGCGAAACAATATCGTAGTTTGCCTGTTAAAGACATACTAAACGTGCTTCAATCCCGTTATCACGAAGAACGTTTACTCGCGCTTGTTATGCTCGTTTATCATTTTCAAAAAGGTGATGATGCGTTAAAGCGAGGTATCTACCGGTCGTATCTGAGCAACACTGAATATGTGAATGGCTGGGATTTGGTTGATAGTTCTGCACATCAAATAGTTGGAGGGTTCCTGCTTGAGCGTCCGCGTCGCAAGCTTGCCACACTCTCACAATCGAATAGCCTGTGGGAAAGGCGAATTTCGATTATTGCTACCCTGCATTTTATTAAGCACGATCAGTATGAAGATACTCTGAAACTATCCAGGCAATTGCTTAATGATGAGGAAGATTTAATTCACAAGGCGGTTGGATGGATGCTTCGTGAAGTAGGTAATAGAGATAAGCAGACTGAAGTCAAATTTTTAACAGCGCATTATAAAACGATGCCACGAACTATGCTGCGTTATGCAATAGAGAAATTTGACAAGAAAGAACGAGATCAATATCTCAATGGGACGGTGTAGCTTTTAGTCTGATGAATAAGATAAATGTCACTCTTACTGAAGCGGTCGACACCGACAAGTGTTTTTTCATTGATGTACATCACGCGGCATATCGATGTGTGATCGAGGAAATGTTTGGATGGAATGCAGCGCTTCAACGTGATTATGCCACTGCTGCATTCGACAGCGGTAACATCCATCTAATTTGGCTCCACACCGAGAAAATCGGTGTAATAGGCTTAGATGTAAAGCACGACCATGTCTGGCTGAAACAACTATTCATTCTTCCTGAATATCAACGCAAGGGTGTGGGCAGCTTCGCCGTTAACTGGGCAATTGAGATAGCAAACACGGTCGGAAAGGATTTGAGATTACAGACCCTAAAAGCAAATACGGGAGCAAAGCAATTTTACCAGCAGCTTGGATTTAGTTTGGAAGAAGAGACTGAACTTCATTGGGTTCTTTCACTTTCTTCAGATGTCCATAGGTTGGCATAGGGAACAAAGTACTTATTTACTGGAACTATAGCTAGATGAGATTGATCGCCAGGTTATCGATTTTACCGCTGCTCGCGTTAGTGTCGTACGTCGTTCTACTTACGTATCCTATGCCGCTTTTTGCATATCATCGTAATTACGAACAGTTTGACGTTTATTCGGATCGTACCATTCCAGTAGAAATTGAAGCGGTATTGCAATCGGTGCTCAACAATATAGAACAGTCCGAATTCTATAGTTCTACTCAAAAGTTCAAACTATTTTTCTGTTCTGACAAGTGGCGATTCCATCTACTCTCGCGCAATCCTAATGCTGGCGGCAATGTTTCCGGGGTTATTAGCCCAAATGTGTTTGTTAGAGAATCTGATATAAAGGCAAATCGCATAGTTCCACCAAATGGCTGGATGTACGATACAGAAAATAGGCCGCTCTCCTATTTTTTGTCCCATGAGCTAACACATGCCATGCAGGCCCGGTTTGACAGGTTTATGATTCTAAAAGTGCCGCGCTATGTTATGGAAGGTTACGCAGATTACATAGGAAAGAGTGATCGCTTCGATTACCAGGAATACCGAAGTATGCTAATTGACGATCACCCGTACATGCAAGAGGGAAGTCCGCTATACAACCGATACCATTTGTACATTGCACACTTGATTGATGTGCGAGGATTAAGCATCAAAGAGATCATTAAATCACCGCCAAAAACACAGATGATCCTAGAGGATATTTTTAGGGGCGATAGTAGCTAGTGGATTGCGATATTCGGTCAGAACCGTTTCTCGAAAGCCGACAAAATGATCTTGATGCCATGAAAAATAAAAACGTCAATCAACCAGTACTGATTTTAGGTTGCGGTCGAAGCGGCACTTCTGTGTAAGGTACCCAATGAATCAGAGAATTTTGAAGCCGATCCAGGGCTGTCGTTTCCGCTTAATACTTTACTAGAGAAAACACCTGAAACAAAAGTATTTTGGATAGTGCGACATCCTTTGGACGCGGTGTGTTCGCTTCGCATTGGAATAGGTCAAAATTGGAACCACCATCCGCGGCCGCCTGATTGGCAATCATGTTTGAATCGTCCGCTAATTGAACGCTGTGCGCATCATTGGGTATATGTGAACAGCTTTGGCTTTGATGCTGTTGCAGGTAAAGCCACACTGGTAAGGTTCGAAGATATGGTTCATATGCCTTTCGAGTTCGCCAGAAAAATAATTTCAGTTCTTGGTTTGCCTGAATCTCAACACTAGAATTCGATGCAGCGTTGGTCAGACAGAGTACAGAATACTAACAACGATAAATTCGTTGAAGCTCTTACGTCCCGATCCCACTCCAGGCCGGATCACTCTGTTCGAATTGGTAGATGGCGGGAGAATTTATCTGCCGATGAAGCAAAGAGTGTTGTTGATTTGGTGTCCAAAACTAATAGTCGCTTTGGCTATTATTTGACCATTAACGAAATATAGGCAACAGAGTAATATTTAAATTTCCTGACATAGGTTAGGGCTTCAATGGAAACGATACGCTCCTTCGATTCGTTACTACGAGTATCTGCTGACCGGTCCGGATGGCTAAGGCAACGCCACAATTTTGGGCAGGACGTAACTAACCAGGTTGTTTAGAACGACGTTTGAGGATCTGGGTCATTTGCTTCTGTCCAGGCAATGGCATGTTCAACTAGTTTTTTGTTTGGGCTACAAATAGACGATATGTCGCCCGAATGGAGCTCGCAAATGAAATTCCAGCCCAGTTCGGAAAGTATTTTAAATCTCTGCTTTCCTTTAATTTTGTTGAGGTCCAAAAAAATCAGGTGGGAAATTATTTAGTTGAATAATATTAGCGTGCCGTAGGTTTGGTTGTATGGCTACGTATTTTGTCGTTTCACAAAGTAAGTCGTAACAAACCGCGCGAGTAAATATCAATTCGTTTTCTTGATCGTGCTTTACCGGTAGGCTACTTTCTTCCCACGTTTCCGTAGTTGGCGGGAAAAATTCGTAGTCCCAGGATAAAATCCACTTAAATTCTGTGCTGATTAATTCGTAAAAAAGTTCGACATTCGGGAAATCTAGTAACGTTTCAAACAACCCAGGGAACGGCTCTTTGATAACATGAGTTTCTTGCATTGTTTACTATAGTCATTCTCCAATTTCGGAGTATATTATCAGCAGAGTAGATTTAACGTGCAAATTCAACTCACAGTACTAGAACTACATAGTGTCTGTAGCCAAAAGATTGAATTAGAACAAACGTAAGCGGACGTTTTTATAACGTCTGCTCTTGGACGGCTAGTGGCCCACACCGGCCATTAGCTCATAACATTAGTTTCCGCTCGGATCACGCCGTAAAGTTGCCCCATATCACTGAAATAGCGTATCGAAACCAAAGGCGGTAACCTATTGAATACTGAGTAGTATCTGGCACTACTTTAAAATCTGTAGCACATAACTATTCGTGCGCAAAAACAGGAAGATTAAAAATTACATGTTAATTACCAAACATTCGATTCTTACCGATGCGCCACCAACTAAAATCTGGAAATTCTGGAGTGATGTAAAGACTTGGCACACTTGGGACGATGGTTTGGATGGCGCTGACATTGATGGAGAATTTGTGAAAGGCTCAAGTGGATGGTTGAAGCCCGCTGATGGCCCGAAGGTTAAACTCGAGCTCATGGAAGTACGAGAGAACGAATTCTTTCACGACATAACAAAATTACCGCTAGGCAGAATAGATTTCTATCACACGCTTGAGCGCGTGGGGGAGCAGACGAAAATTACTCAGCAGATAGAGATGCATGGACTACTCACTTTCGTTTTTTCAAGGCTTATAGGCAAGGGCCTCAGAGAAAGATTGCCTTCAGTGATGAATACACTCGCAAGACAAGCCGAGAAAGCGTAAACCTGAGAGGTGCCAGGGTAGTTCTTCGTCAGCTGTGGGAACTAAGCACGCATTCGATACAGCATCGCGAGGGTCCGCTTACTGGATTCTGAAATTACTAAAGCTGCCGTTCAACTACACTATGTGTAGGACAGCTTGAACTCGCAGCCCAATCCAGACATACAAGGTAAGCAAGGAAGCAGGTAAAAACAATGAAAATACTTGTATTATTCAAACTTACGAAAAAATGGCCAGATACTTGGTTTAAAGCCGATGACTCTCTTGGCTGTAACTCCGAGAAGCACATAGAAGTTGTGCATGCCCATTTTGCATATATGCACCAGCTTCATGCGGAGAACAAATTGGAATCAGGTGGCCCCTTGTTGAAGGAAGGCAATGCCAGTGCGGATAAGTATGTTAATGGTGCGATGTTTATATATCAAAATAGCTCGCTAGATGAAGCAAAGGCGTACGCAGAAAGTGATCCTTTTGTGATAGAGGGAGTAATGGAAGTAGATTTTATCAAGCCATTCATCCAAGGGATATGAGTCGGATCGTCATTTCGGCAACGAATCATAAATGAAGCTAGTAAAAACAACGTTTCGTAAGAATAATTTCAATGCCGTTCAGGACCGCTCTGGCTTTTTTCAGCTCATATCTTAAGTTGTACGGCGTAACCCAAAGAAAAAATCGGCCAGCAGAACCAAAAACGTAACTACGCCCCATCCTAAGATGCCGTGTTAATCATAGATTTCACAGTTCACATTCTGTAGTACAGTTCGAGTATTCGAAAACAATATGCTTCGCACGAGACTATCTTATGAAAAGTAACGCCAGCACCGACAAACCAACTGTCGGCGTTATCATTGTTGACCACGGCAGTCGTCGAGCGCAATCCAATGACAGCTTGAAAAACGTGGCCATGCGCTTCGCGGAACGCTTTGCGGGAGATTGCAACATTGTGGAGCATGCGCACATGGAGCTGGCGATGCCGGATATCGACAAGGCATACACCACTTGCGTTAATCGAGGCGCGCAGCACATTGTGGTTTTGCCTCTGTTCCTTGCCAAGGGCAAGCACTGGACACGCGATATACCCAGTTTAACCAGTCAGGCTGCAGCCAAATTTTCAAGCACAACTTATCAGGTGGCGGAGCCGTTAGGTCTTGATGACTTACTGCTGGACTTACTCAAGAAACGTCTTGACGCAGACGACCAACCTACGCTGACCAGCGGAGAGGCCGATCCAAGGCTTAAAGATACAACGGCCACTGACAGAAGAATTCAATGTAGTACTTGTCCGTTTGAATTGGACAAGGAAACCGGTACCGTCAGTGTAAAGCCAGGAAGTGGTATATAGATAGATGTTTGTTGAACGAGACAATGAAGGATACCTGCTCGATCCTGCTGATTGGAATGTTCGACTTGCCGAAGATGTAGCGAGGGAAGAAAATATTCAACTCGCAGAAGATCACTGGTGTGTGGTTACAGTTTTTTTAGATCTACGAGGACTGTTTTACCATCGCGATTCACAACAAACTGGGTGCCTGATTTAATCGTTACTCTAGCCTTGTTCGCTGCTCGATTAAAGGCGACTTGAGAGTTTCTCATCTCGCCCACCTGAACTAATGCGATGAACTGAGCAAAATAAACAGGTTCAGGTTGCCACTATATTACATACCATACTATATGGTATGTAATATAGTGGCAAATAATGAATATATGGTTTTTATTGCGGCGCTCGGAGCTTTGATTATCGTATTGATGCACTGTTTCGCTGCTGGAAGGTTGGTTGTTCCACCGTTAATTGATGCCAAAGATATTTCCAAAGTGCCGAAATATTTTCACTACTGTTGCTGGCACATCGTATCTATCCTTCTGATAATGATGGCGGTGGGTTTTTTGTACTGTGCTTTTTATGATGCGACAGCCTTAGCAGTATTTCTAACAGTGCAGGCGGGTCTTTTTATTTGCTGGAGTGCGGTCTTGAATACCTGGAAAAAACTTCCGCCAATGAAACTGCTTCAGTGGTTATTGTTCATGCCGCCGTTTGTTTTTGGTTTGTTGGGTTTACTATGAGACGGTTGCGACGTAAAGACTGGACTCGCATGGGTTTGAAGTTATTAGCTACAGGTGGACCAGCTGCATTGAGACTCGATCAGCTTTGCCGATAAGCTGGCAAAACTCGTGGTTCTTTCTATCATCACTTTGCCGATCACGATACATTTACCAGCGAAATGATTTCAGTGTGGATCGAAGAAAACACTGAACAAATTATTGAGCGCGTGAACGAAGCCAAGTCGAACCGTCGCGGTAAGTTGTTTGCGGCCGTTGGCGATATCAATCACAACGTTGAAATTGCGATCAGAAAACTGGCTGTGTCTAACGCAGTTGCAGAGAAGGCAGTGGCGAAGGTTGATCGGATGCGAATTGAATTTCTCGAAGATATCTTTAAAGACGAGCTGGGTATAGACGCAAAGCGTGCCTCATTGCTGGCTGAAATCCAGTATTGCAGTTTTCTTGGCATGCAGATACTGCGACCCGAAAAGAAACGTCGACAACAAATGGGCGAGATGATCGACAGGATGCTCGGCGCAGTATCCGAAGATCTCGATAGTAATTAACGGTAAGGAACACTAGCCATGGGACTGGATCTCAATCTTGAAACTGACCGACTTCAGTTACGACCAATTACAGAGCGTGATATTGCTGCCTATGAAAAACACTTCATAGACTATGAGGTCATTAGGCATTTGTCATCAAAGATACCCTGGCCGTACCCTGAAGGCGGTGTTCGCGACTGGGTATGCGGGCACGTTCTTCCCGGTCAGGGAAAAGATCGTTGGAACTGGGGTATTTATCTTAAAAACAATCCTGACGAAATGATTGGAGGTGTTGAGTTATGGCGGCCGGGCACGCCGGAGAATCGTGGATTCTGGCTTGGTCGCCATCATTGGGGAAATGGTTATATGACTGAAGCAGTCGTTGCTGTAATGGATTGTGCGTTTTTTCAACTTGAATTTGAATCGTTGGTGTTCAGCAATGCCAAAGGCAACGATCAATCTGCGCGTATCAAAGAAAAAACCGGGGCCAGGCTGTTGAGGACGCAGCCAAATGAATTCGTTGATTCTTGCTACACAGAAAGTGAGGTTTGGGAGTTACACAAGCATGATTGGCAACATTTTAGAACTACGATGAAAGCCGGTACGCCAAAAACATGATAAATAGCAAATCCGTGCAATCAGGTTACGACCTTACTCAATTAACTTACGCACATTCTTTGCCACCACTTTCCCCATAGCATTGCGTGGCAGTTCATCAACAAACACAACCTCTTTAGGGTGCTTATAGCGAGCTAATTGCCCCTGCAAAGTAGATAGAATATTTTCTCTACTCATATCAGTGTTGGTTACCACAACCGCGACGGGTATCTCACCCCACTTGGTATCCGGTTTTCCAACAATGCATACCTCACGTATACCTGAAATCTGCGTCAGCACCCGTTCAATTTCACTAGGATAAATGTTTTCGCCACCCGAAATGATCACGTGCTTTATTCGATCGTTGAACCAGTAAAAACCATCGGCATCACAGGTTGCTATATCTCCGGTTCGCAGCCAGCCATCTTGTAAGGCTTGGGCGCTAAGCTCGTTATCTTGCCAGTACTTATCTAAAACGTTAACCCCTCTAACCCAGATTTCACCTGGCTCACCAATCGATACATCTTGATTGTTTGCCACCAATCGAATCTTACAGCCAGAACCTGCGCGTCCAATGCTGCCAACAGAATGCATTGCATTTTGTAGAGTTTGATAAATCGCAAAGGGCCCGGTTTCTGTAGCACCGTATACCTGGGGCATAGGAACGCCAAGTTTGTGAATCGCTTTTATCAAGGATACTGGAACATCGGTGGAGCCTATAGAAATTCCTCGCACTGCAGAGAAATCTATTGTGTCCCACAGTTTGCTGGCCATCATTGCTTTTAAGACGGTTGGTACAACAAGTGACAATGTGGCTTTTTGCAATCCACGGCACGCACGATCGGGTTCAAACCGATCATGCAAAATCACGGTAGCACCGATAGAAAAAGCCGGCGTTGGAAGAATGTTTAATCCGCCTACATGAAACAAAGGTAATAGCACGAGTACTGCATCGCGTTCGCTCATATCATGAGCTTCAACCGACATTGATGCATTGCAAATGACGGAATTTTGCGACAGTAATGCACCTTTTGGAAGACCGGTAGAGCCGGATGTGTATACCAGCAGCAACGGGTCGGATGTTGTTGGGGTAATTAATTTTGCTTTGTTTGCTTCGTTTGTTTTGTTCGCTTGCAGGTGATCAGTGTCTGCAAAAGCCAGTTGGTGATCAATAGCATCTACATCTGACAGCGCCAGCGCTGGCTTTGCAAAGTTATGATCAAAGTAGAGTAGAGATGGTTCGCAGTTGGCTACAATGGCTGCGACTTCGGCTTCCGCCAGCCGCCAATTTAATGGAACAAAGATCGCACCGATTCGCGCACAAGCAAAAAGCAGTACAAAAACATCTGGATGATTTAAGCCATACCAGGCAACTCTGTTGCCATGAGCAACTCCCGCTTTCTCGAATTCACGAACGCGTGAATCGATCAGTGATGCAAAGTCTGCATAACTGATCTTTTCTTCGTTAAATGCTAACGCGGTTTTATCAGGGTTTTTAGCTGCCGCATCGGTTATCCACCGATCAATCGTCATCTGACTCGCCGTGATTGTACAGTGCACTTTTTCCTAGTTTGTCGAGACAAAGCTCGGCTGTCCACGGCAACATAAGTGAACCACATCGACTATCTCTGTAGAGCCGCTCAAGCGGTAACGATCGCAACATGGATTGACCGCCACAGGTACGAATAGCTAGTTGCGCAAGTTCATTTGCATTTTCCATTACCGTGTATTGAGCAGCCCAGGCTCTCATCAAGCTATCCGTACTTGGGTTCGGTCTTGCTTCTGTGATTGCCTGAAACCAGATAGACTTGGTTTGTTCCAGCGTTACCCGCATCTGTGCAACGGCGAGTTGTTTGGTTGGGTACATACGTCGCTTCACCGGAGGTGTTCCTGGTATTTCGCCTCGCAGGTAGCTAACGGTAAAGTCATAACAGGCCTGTGCAATGCCCATGTATGTGGGTGTTAATGTCATGAACATGTGCGGCCATCGAGTTGCGGCATCAGGGTAAACTCCCAGTGGCATCAACTGTTCTTGTTCTGCAACAAATACATCTTTAAATAACAGTGTTCTGGAAATGGTACCGCGCATTCCGAGCGGGTCCCATTCACCTTCTACGCTAACACCTTCGGCATCTGCTGGCACCGCCAAGTACATAGTATTGCGTCGCGAGTGTTTGTCATCCGGTTTTTGTAGTGCCGTACAAAGAGCACCATAGTAGTCTGCATGTCCAGACAAAGACGCGAATATCTTTTTACCATTGACTATCCACCCACCATCGACTTTGAGCGCTGTGGTGCCGAAGGCTTTAAACCCGGCCGCCGCTGCACCACCTTCTGAGAAAGGTTGTGAATAGATCTTGCCGTCATTAAGTATGCGGGAGTAATGTAGCTTGCGCATTTCCTTATGTGTTTTGCGTAAGGCTGGGTCAAGGTCCAATCCGTCAAGTAAAAAGCCGGTCCAAAGACAGGACGATACATGCATGTTGAATGTTAATGCGGTAGCACCACAATAACGTCCAATTTCAGCAGCCGTTAACATATAGGTTTTTAAATCTGCACCCATGCCACCTTCTGTTTCTGGAATACAAATACCTAATAAGCCAGCGTCAGCCATATCGCGGTAATTTTCAGTAGGAAAAATAGCGTCGCGATCAATACGTGCCGCACGTGGAGCAAATTTCTGGGCGGCTAGCTTGGATGCACTTTTCGTTAACGAGGCTTGCTGGTCGGTTAGATTCCAGGCACTCGGTTCAAAGATGGGTTCAATGCTCATCCGGTATATTTTCCAAGAAATTGTTCAAGAATACGGTTAGTCAGTTCCGGTGCTTCCTGATTGACCATATGTCCGGCACCATCAATTAGATGAAATTGTGCGTTGCTCAACTTCTCACTCATCTTCTGAATGGTTCTTGCTGGTGAATTTTGATCGTGACTTCCAGCAATAAGACAACAGGGTTGAGTGATATTATCCAAGTCGTCACGGCGGTTAAAGGTAATCAGACATTCCAATATACCGCGCCAGGTATCTTCGCTCACTTTAGTAAGGATAAATTCAACATCGGCAATGCATTGCTTGCTGGTCGATGGACCAACCAGCAGAGGTGCTGTTTGGGTCGCAATTTGTGCCATGGTTTTACCGGCTTTTAAAGGTGCTATTCGGGCCTTGAGAAAGTGGTCTTTAAAACTTTCATCCCGACCACCAAAACTGGGTGTTGCTGCGATCATAGTCAGTGTGGCGACTTGATCTGGTCGACGTACAGCATGTTCGAGCGCAAGCATGCCTCCGATGGACTGGCCAACCAAATGAACCGGGCCGGAGCCTTTTGCTTCAATAAAATTTGTCAGACTGGCAGACAGCGATGCAAAACTGGGTGGCCAGGGTGCTGCGACACTGTTGCCATAGCCGGGCAAATTTATTGCAATACACTGATAGCCCGACAGTGATGAGAGTTGATGTTCAAAGCTTGCGGCTCCACCGCCAATGCCATGTAAAAAAATGACGGGTGGTCCACTGCCATGTTCCAGATACTCAATACCGGCAGTGATCACTTTAATTTCCCTTGTACCACAACCAGTTCGCCGTCCAGTGCAATGTCGCATCGCATCATCGGCAAATCAAAATGTCCTCGGGTAAAGCGATCTGCAAATTCGTTAGCGCCGGTTGAATAAAGAAAATTACCGGCTACTGCACGCAGTTCAGTGCAATTGATATCGTTTTTGTCGTACATGGTAAGTGCTTCGTATCGAGCTGCCTGATTAAAGCCCCAGCCAACATGACTGGTGGCATAAGCCTCTGGTTCGCCGAACGATGCATAGTAATCTTTCATCAGCACCGCATCGGTTCCCGGTCCCTGAATGTTTGTGACGTAATCA
>Ga0209828_1002918_pt1 | contig 13587 bp, 17 predicted proteins | sample MaitaG_FD_187429 | JGI IMG/M metagenome (GOLD analysis project Ga0209828, IMG submission 187429) | Marine algal microbial communities from Maine, USA - Maine_Asex2 metaG (SPAdes) (version 2) | ecosystem: Host-associated > Algae > Red algae > Unclassified | place: Maine, USA | collected 2015-01-05 | reverse complement strand
GCCCGCCTCCGCGAGCATCTTCACGAACGCGATACGGTCCTCGCCGTCGGGTATGGGTATGTCGAACGCGAGCTCCAGATGCTGCGACAACGGGACGCCGCCCACCCGGGCATTGTGTATCTCACTCCGGTGAGCCGAGTTGATGTACAGCGGGCCGCCCCGCAGATCCCGGGCGCGCTGGATCTTGTGCAGGGCAGAGTACTTGACGTACAGCTCCCCGGTCAGCGGGCAAGCCAGCTCCTGAGGCGTGAAGTTCTGTATCGGCCAGTCGACCGCCTTGACCAGCGAGTGATGGCAGACACTGAAGTCGCGTATCAGTTTCCGGTGTTGTCGCATGGCTCGCAGTCCGTCAGACAGGGGTCACACGACGCGCTCATCAAGGGGGCGCAGCCGGCCTTCGTGAACACCGGCTTGCCGTTAACTATCGTCACGCGCGGTGGGTCGAAGACCTGCCCGTCCACGTTCGATGGGTTCGCGATAGGCGTGCGCTCGATACCCTTGCCGGTGTACTCGTAGCCGCACGACTCCCACGTGACAGGGTCGCCCGCCCCGGCTTTCGTCTCGATGCAGAGCTTGCCGTCGTCATCGACCTCCACCGTGAGCGTATCGCTCTTGATCAGGTCCTCGAGCGTTTCGGCCAGCGTCTTGTCGGCCTCGCACATCAGGTCCGCCATGTTCTCGGCCGACCAGTCGAAGAAAAGTTCGGTGCCGGGCGGGATCGTGACGGCGGGGTCGAGCGACGTGACCTTCAGCTGATCGTCCTCGCACGTCATGCCCACCTGCACGTACTGCGTGCCGACGATGGCGATGAGCCGGGTGAAATTGCCGTCGGAGAGATCGCTGCAGAGCTGGCCCTGCTGCGCCGCGGCTACCGTGAAGCAGTCGCCAACTGCCGTGATCGGCAGGGTCAGGTCGACACAGCGCCGGTAGAGAGGGACGAAATCAGCTGACATTTTTCCGCTTCCAGTAGGGTTCCTTCAGCTCATCCTCGATCGGCTCCACGCTCTTGACCTCAATGAAGCACGACGACTCGAGCCGCAGGCAGATCGTCTTGCAGATGTGGCAGCCGTCCATGACGTCCAGATAGTACTTGCCCGGGCCGTAGCAAGTCAGGGACTCAGGCAGCGTGATGCCCACGCACTGGCCTTCGACGTTGGCGTCGAGCCAGCAGCCGACCGTGTTCTTCTTGTTCCGGAACAGGGCACGCATGACGCTCTGGATCGAACCCTTCATCTCCACCGTGACCATCGCCGGCAGGCAATCGATCTCGTAGACCTCGTCCTTGTTTACCGGATAAGCCATTTGCGTCCCGCCTTCGCACCGCTACCCGGGCGCATGTTGTTCTGGTGCCGGCCGAGATCCTTCCGGGTGTCCGTCATCGCTTGGCGCCGCCGCTCCTTGCTGGAGTTGATGTTGGTGTACTTGGTGTTCGGGATGCGCTCGAGGAAACCCCGGGCGTACTCCATCAGCTGCTCACGGTACTTACGGAGCAGGATGTCGGGGATGTTGCACTGCCCATAGCAGGGCTGCAGCGCGACGCACAGCTCCAGCGTCTGGTGCTCAGTCTTGCCGGTCTCAGGCTGCATCCGGATACAGCTGTCACCCAGTATCCGGTAGCCGCAGCTGCAGTCGTCGCACTTGTCGGCGATCGGTTCGATGCAACGGCCACAGAATTTCACGAACCGTACGGATGAGACCTCCGTTCCTTCGGGCAGGCGGTCGTCGAACTCGTACGTATCCTCACCGCACTGGAGCCTGTCGGTGAGATCGATCGTGCACTCGAGCAGGCTGTGCCGGGTAATCTCCCGGGCGGCGAAGATCAGCGCATCCTGAAACGCCGCCTCCGGCATGTCCTCGAACTCGTAGCAGAGGCGGGCGATCAGCGCCGTGGGGGCGACCATCTTCATGCGACGGCCCCGGCGAGCTGGGCGAGCTGCTGTCCTTGGCTGCGCGAGAGCGTCAGGAGATTACTGAACTGGGCGAAGTGGGCCTGCGCCTGCGCCACGATGTTCGGGTGGTCCCGGTTGGTCATGAGCGCCATGCCGACGGTCAGCTGCACGACGGCGGGAATCATATACCGTACGGATTCGGGGATCTCCTCACACGTACCCCCTGCTCCTACCCAGTCATCCACGCTCACGCACTGCGCCGTGGCCTTGTACCGGTTCGCCTCGGTCGGCACCGGCGACACCACGAAGCTACTCGACGAGACCGTCTTGGCCGCGTAGCTGATCGACGAGAGCGCGGTATCGTCGCAGGCTGTGTCGTTGCAGGGGGAGGGGTACTTGAGCTTACGCCGGAGCGTCTCCTCATTGCCCTCGCTCACGGACACGTCATCGCCTGTCTTCGTGTCGACGATGCAGATGATCTGGCGCAGCTCCTGACAGCCGTCGGGCAGGGGCTGGACACACTCGTCGGCCTCAAGAAAGAAGTCGACCGTGTTGGTGAAGTGCTTGGGGCTGACCTTGGCGGCGAGGTACACCGCGTCCCTGAGCATGGAGCGCAGGAACGCTTTCGACCAGCGGCGGTGGGGTCGTTGAGGGTCCGCGTCGTTCAGTACGACGGATACACGCTCACACAATCCTTCGAGCGTGTATCCGAACTCATACCGTTCAGGGTGTGAACTATTGGCCACACTGTTCCGTTACGCCGAAGCCAGAGAAGCGAGCGGGTCGGCCTGCTTGCCTTTGCCCTTGGCAGCGGGGGCCGGCGGGGCCGGAGCAGCAAGCGCAGGCGCCACGACGTTACCGTCGGAGACCACGTTGACCGCTGTCGGCCGGGTGGCCGAGGACTGCAGCATGCGAGATCGGCGGGGCCGATCGTTCACGTCGGTATCGCGGGCCACCGCCATGGGCAGCAGGCCGTTGATGCCGTTCAGATCGTCCGAGGTCTCGGGGCGGTGGTTCACCACCTCGTACTCGGTCTTGCTGAGCGCCTTGATGTAGACATACCCCTCGGGCTTGTCGTGCTGGACCAGAGCGTACGGCTGGATGACAACCGGATCGCCTTGGAACTCCGGCAACTTCAGGCCGTAGTAATCGCCTTCAGTCAGTACGGTTCCGTCGGGAAGTGGGTAGTCCATGGGGTATGTCCTCGTTGTAGGGCCTCCAGTATAGCGCTACTGGCTTACTGGCCCGCCCACGGGCAGAACGCCTTGACGCTGAAGTCCAGATCGAGTCCTTCGAGCAGGCCACAACCCGGCTTGCACTCGTCCTCGTTCTCCGGCGGCACGCCCGTCAGCTTGATGCCGAACACGCGGTTGCAATCGGGGCTGAACTTGAGCTCGGCAGGGATATCGAACTTCGTGCACCACGGTCGACAAGCATCAACCGCTTCGGTGACCGGGGCTCCCAGATCAACGCCAGCTGCAATCACCGTCTCGGTGAAGAACTCGATGACGTCGAACGTCAGGCCCTCGACCGGGCTCGCCGTACGGAGGTAGATGCACTCGGCCTCGATACACATCGGCACGATCACGAGATTCAGGCAGTAGCCGGCAACGATGTCTTCCTTGTTGCGAAGCATCCAGCGCCAGAGCTCAGGCTGAGCACTGTCACCCGCGAGACGGAACTTGTTGTGCGACTTGTACGGGTCCGAGAAGCTCAGCTCCCGGGACAAGGCGAACGTGCCACCGCCCTTGACGCACTCGAGCGAGGTCGGCCCCGGCTTCTCGTGTTCGATGTCCGGCTGGGGGTACTGACCCGGGTCCCACTTCGGAATGAAGTCGTAGGTCGGCTTGGTGCCGAAACCCGACATGTTCTTGGACTGCTTCTTCTCGGGGTCGAAGTAGTCCTCGTGTCGCAGGTAGTGCGGGTCGCACCCGCCGCCCCCGTGATACAGGTTTGCGTAGCCTTCGTCGGCCATGATTATGCCTCCTTCTCGATCTTCACACGGGAGAGGGTCAATGCCTCAGGCATGGTGACCGCCGAACCCCAAGCGACCATCGATTGATACTTGTGGCCCCAGCAATTTCCCTCCATGACCTTGCGGGTCTGCTCCATCATCATGACGAAGCTCGTCGCATCCCGTCGGCCAGCCACGATCTGGTAGACGCGCGATCCGTTCTCCATGTAGTGCGGGACCATGTTGGAGACGAAGATGTGGAAGTTGTTGATGCGCTCCGGCAGACGGCCGTTGACCAGCGGCGTGCTGTCGGACGACAGGCAGCAGTACTCGCTGGTCAGAGCGCACTTCATGAGGTTGTACAGCTGGATCGGGATGATGATGAACGGCTCGCTGCCGCCGCCACCGCCACTCGTCAGCTCGTACCCGTGACCGGGGGTGACCGTGCAGGTCTCCATCAGCGTCGAGTAGATGTCGTTCAGCCACTTGAGTACCTTGCGGCCGTTGTCGTAGTCGAAGCAGAGGGGCTTGCCGATGCCGCCCAAGTTGTAGCAGCGGGAGTCGAGACCCGCGCAACAGCCTTGGTTCACGGCGTCGATACCACAGATCATGGTGGACAGGGTGTCGAGCTCCATGCCCTTCATGAACTGGTCGGCGACGTCCTCGAGGTAGAAGTCGATCAGCTGACGGCTATTGCAGATCATCTGCTCGTCCATCGCATCGATCTTCAGCGAGTTGTAGAGCGCCTTGCCCACCTGCAAGTGCTTCTTGCCCGCTTGAAGATACTGATCTTCCATCTTCATGTTTTTCTCCAAGGGATATACCTTGGACATGGGCTTGGTACGCAACGTCACCGAGTCTCCGCACTGGGCCAATTGACCCAGAAAATCGCCGGAGGTGAAGTCGAGAATGTTCAAGCGACAGGAAAGAATGTCGCAGAACCGATCGGTCATGATCGGCTCAATCAAGTTACCCGAATACTGTGGGTAACCTCCAGCTGCTGGGATGGCCATAAGGGGTCTCGGTTGGTTACGCCGCTGCTGCGCCGCTCAGTTTATCTTGGAGAGCTTGCAGTTCGCCCTGCAACTTCTCGGCTTCTTGCTGGAACTGCTGGTTGCTGATCTGAGTCCGCATGCGCTGACTTTGCAGCTCCTGCTTCTTGCCCAGAATCGTCTGGATCTCTTGCTGGATACCGGCCATGTCGCCGGCTCCACCTTGACCGGCCGGCAAACTGGCGCCGCCCGGTTGAAGTACGGGGGACACGCCCGGTGCTGCGGGCTGAGCCGCTTTACGCTGGCCGTAGACAGCGAGAACCTGATTGAAGACCGAGCCGTTCTTCGCCGCGATGCTCGAGTCGACGTAGTCCTTGAACGTACGGCCCGTGACGGCGTCGGCTTTCTCGGCCATCAACGCCGCCCAGACCGGATCGGCATCGGGGTTCATCAGGTCCAGACCCGCGGTGGTCGCAGCCATCCGGGCCTGAGTTTCAAATTGCCCGTCCATGCCCGTTCGAAGCTGGGCATTCTCGGCAGCCAGCGCATCCATCTTGGTCTGCATGCCGGCGATCTGCGTCTGGGTGTACTCGGTAGAGCGTTGCAGCGCCTGCTCAGCGAGGTTACGTGCGTGGAACTCCGAGCGGCGATCGATCGCGCCGGGGACCGTGTCGCCCAACTGGGCCAGCACCTCAGGGGAATACTCGTACTGAGCCGGGTCGAGGGGGCCGAGTGTCGGCGCCGTGTTCTGATCAGCGACCGGTACCCGGGAATCCCGTAGCTCGCGGCTGATCTCAGCCATCGCAGCCTGCGTCTGAGCCAACGTACTGGCGACAGCGGCGTCGTGCGGCGAAGGCATGGGCGGCTGGGGCTGGGCAACCTGCTGGTTATGCAGGTTCTGCCCTACCGCTCCCGGGTCGAGAGCCTGTTCCTGAGCCTGCATTCGAGACTTGACGTTCTCCCCTTCTCCGAGAGGCGGGGCTTGAATCGGGTTTGTCAGTGGCGCAACCATAGGTCAGTTATCCGTTACAGCTGCATCCGCCCTTCGAGCTAGCCGGGCCCTTGGACTTGGATGCGGAAGATGACGCCCCCTTGCCTGCGGATTGTACCTGAGCGTTCGGTTTTCCGTTGCGCGCCGAGTACTCCGCCATGCGGCTGCTCTTCGGAAAGTCGGGTTTGGTTTGGTCTGCCATGTCGCCTTATACCTCAGTGGGGGTTTACGTACGAAAGATACGACAAAAGGGGCTACCTGCGCCCCAAGAAACGGGAGACTACGTGGCCTGCGATAGCCTGCGCTACCGGCACGAACGACGTGTGGTCCGAGCGGTAGTGCACGCCGGCATGGACCCTGAAATATCCTACGTTATCTGCGAGCAGCAGGGCCGACTCCTCGAGCGACTCGTCGGTGAACGCCACCTTCTTATCTTTTTGAGAGCGGAACAGCTCGATCAGGGCGTAGGCCAGCGCAAGCGCCGCCGCGCTGTGCATGGCGCAACGAGCGGGGTGCATTGGCGAGCCCTCGGGGAACGCCTGTGAGATGTAGTCCAGATCGTAGTACGGGCCGACTTCCTCGGGGCGTGGGAACCAGTGGGTCCACTTGTGCCAGAACGAGACGTTGCCTGTCTGGCGCAGCACCTCGCCCAGTACGCCCATCACGAACGGTTGGCCGTACGTCACGAACTCGGAGACACGACCATAGCCTGTCTCGTCCGCCATGGTGTCGGGTCGCTCGACCTCGAACCCCGACGAGAAAATATGCCCCGCGAGAACCAAGAACGAGAGCAGTGGGCTGTCCTTGTGTACGTAGGCTGCGGCATCGCGGCCTGTCACGATCTCGGCCATGCGGACCCCGGTGCGCAGCTCCTCGCGGGGGTTCTTGCCCTCCTGCACCGTGGACCATTCACGCTTGGCGGTCATGAAGTCCTCGCCGTGTCGATAGCGCGGGCGAGATTCCATCTGCACCACTTGGTTCAGAATCGGACTGACCTCACGGAACCCGCGGGGCAGCTCCTTGCTCAGCCGATCCAGCGGCGTGTCGCGCTGCTCGGACAGGGTCTGAACTTCCTCGAGCTCCGTCACGAACTCGCTGGTGTCGGGCTGGGGAGACGCCGCCAGTGGTACACGATACAGCGCCTGATCCGCCCTGATCGCCCGGGGGGATGCGTGGATGAACGCGTCCACGAAAGACCGATCGCCTTCGGAAGCGGCGGCCGTGACAGCAATCTCCCGGCAGTCGCCCTGAGCAACGGCGTTGCGGAAAGCGTCGTGCGCTCGGTGGTTCTTGTAGAACCCCTTGCTGAACGTGGTGATCATGGCGTGTCCTGTCAGGTAATCAGATTGGCGTAGTACCGCTGGTCCATTTCCATCTGTGTCCAGCGACCGGGGGGGCCAAGCTTCACGCCGGTGTAGCTGGCGAACATCAGATCCAAGCGGTTCGGGGCGTGTCCAACACCCGAAGCGTGGATCAGCTCGTGGCGAAGAACCGTACGGAAATAGTCCTGCACTGTCCAGTTCTCGGCCGTGTCGATAACGACGCGCACAGGCGACTCCCCACTGGGCAGCGCCACCGACAAGTCGTCGTTACCTACGTCATAGTAGATCGTCACGCCGAGCGTACGACCGGGGCCGTCGTACGGGCCCGCCATCACCATGATCTTCGGCACCTCGCCCTGCGGCGCGGCGATGAACTTCAGACGTCGGCCAAGATTCCCGACGAAGGCGAACGCTTCAGGGATGAACGGCAGCAAGTTCTCGGGCAGCATCTGAAGCGAGGGGTGCAGCCCGTAGGTAACTGCAATCTCATCGTCTGCTGCTTTCCAGCGGAGCCCCGACACGTCGCCACAATTGCATGTTGGAACCTCAATTACCGAGTCCTGCAGGCGCTCACGAATCGCGCCGACCATTGTCATCTCGGGCAATCGAGTGCGAGATCGCAGCCCAACAAGGCCGTACAAGTCCAGTGTCTCCCTCCGTAGGAAAGTCCGGGCGATGCGCCGATCGCTCTGCACGTTGTCGAACAGCACCCGGACATCTTGAACGTCAGCGAAAGGTATCTCGTTCATCAGCCTAGTTTGCTCCACACTTCTTGGATATACAGTACGTCAATTCCCGGGTCATCTGGTCCAGATTGACGAGGCACAGATCCCCCCCGTCCGCTTGGAACTCGAAGCACAAAGACCCTGAGACATTGTGTACCTCACGTACATCTCCGGAGGCGTCAGTCGAAAAAAGAGCAGAAACGAACTTGCCCGTTTCATCGATAGCGCACACCTCGAAGAGACAGAGCGGCGTGAAAATCGTGCCGATCGTCTTCTTGTCGGCCAGCCCCGAGAGGCTGGTACTCGGGCTCACATAAGTAGCGCATCCAGCGGGCATCAGATGTCACACCTCGCCAGCCGGTTGAGGAACTCTTCCATGTCCGTGTACCCGTCACCGTCACAATCCGTCGTATGGTCGATGTGCGTCAGGTTCGTGATGGCGTCGTTCGGGTCGCTATCGATGACCTGCTGCTCCCATGCGTCCTCGATGCCGTCACCGTCGGTATCGTACGACGCGGGGTGGCTGTTACTGCTCGTATACGTGCTGTAGTCCCGTTGCCCTTGGCCGTTCTCCGGGGGCTCGTAGAAACACCAGATTCCAGTGCATGGCGGGTTGATTGGCGCGATGCGCGGGCCTACCCCGACCTCCGCCGAAGCAAGTATTGGAGAGCCGGGCCCTGCCCCGTTGATCTCCGTGACGATGCGCGCGTCTGATGAGTCCCGCGTAGGCTGGCTCGCGCCTATGCAAGACAGGTCAAGCTCGTTACTGCCCCCGAGGTACTCACGCGCCAGACCCGACAATGCGTTGCCGCCGTTACCGTCAAGATTCGAATTCTGCAACACGCCATTGTCGTCAATGAGTCGGTTGCCCGAAATCGAAAACGTACCCGCGGCCGTCTTCAGCGGGTCTGTGCCGGGGCGCTCGTCAGGCCCCTCCTTAATCGTGTTGCCCACGATGTAAGCGAGATTGTTTGTGGCACCTCCGGAACCTGTTACGGCGATACCTTCCGAATGCCTGTTGGCGACGAGTCCGTTAACGATCTCGCCAGACACATTACGCCACCACGGCTGCCGGGCGTTGTTGTTTACGCTCGCCCACGCAATCAGACTGACGCCGTCCATACGGGTGCCGTTCTGGGAAGCGAAGTACGGACCCATAGCGTGGCTCGGCCAAGCATAAGTGCCATTGAAACCACTGGCCGGGTTGCCGCACTCATCATCGCTACGGAGACACGTAGTGTCCCCTTCGTAAATCAGCGGGTGCGATATCGTAATGTCCCCCGGCGGATCAGTCGCCCCATTGGTGTTGACAAACGAACTGATCGAATCATCCGTCGACCACGCGCAGGAAAAATGATCGAACATCAAACGGCGGGGCCCTGTACCTGTATTGCCCCCAATCGTTACGCACCGTTGGCCCGTATTCAGATTCGGGTTGATCGTATCCAAGGGCTTGATATCACAGTGTCGAGCGATCAGGTCATCCGTACCATTATCGATGTCCCAAGAACGCCAGCCCACAAAGACCACGCCCGGGGGCGGAGCCGACTGACAAGCGACAGTCACGTCATCTTGCCCGTGAATCGCCACCAAATTCGTGCCCGTATTGATCTGCCCCGAAACCGAGAAAAGAATCGTGCGCGGGGAGAAGTTCGCCTCGTTGATGCCTGTTGCCGCTTCGCGCCAACTGACAAGACCGTCGCCGTTGACATTCACGTCGTTCAAGGTGTTGACAACCACAGCCGCACCACCGCGCCCTCCGGTAGCGAACCGTGCATGACCTGTAGCGCCAGGGAAGGCAAAAACCCCGGCTCGCGTGTCTTCCTCGCCCGTGTCCATGATATTGGCGAGTAGCGCCTCTTTGGATTGCACCACGATTGGGTCGTCTGGCACGGTGTTGCTCGGCTCCGTGTGGACGTGATTACGGCACGACTGGAAAAGAACCTCGTATGTATCGCCCGCCGTGTAGGCCGGGTCCGTATAGGTAAAGTCCTCAGTCGCGTCGAGGAGTACGCCGTTCTTGAATATCTGCGTCTTGCAGATCTCATCGGCAGCGGGCCATACGAGATCAATATCCCCGGCACCGTTGACGGTGCCAGTCAGCGGCATGGGGTTAGCGTCGAAATACTCCCCGAAATAATCCGCCTGAACAATCGCAGTCCCGGCCAGAGCCGCCAACAACCAGAGTCTTTTCATTTTCGTTTCCCGGCAGCGCCGTGTTATCTGTTTCTGTTCTGTAGAACTTCGACTTGGCGCTCCAGTTTGCCCAGATCCCGCCGGAGACTTTCCGCCTCGCTGGCGACTTCTGTCAGACGCATGCTGGCTTCGCCGTGCACTTTCTTCAGCTGCGCGATGTCTTGCGCGTAGGGGGCGACAACGATCTCCACCCCGTGAATCTTCTTGTCGATCGAATGGAAAGCGCGTTCTGTCTCAGCGCGCATCCTCTCGAACATCTCGAGCTGCTTCTTCTGCACCTCTGAGAACTGGGCATCGAGTCTCCGGAGAAAGATGATGAGAACGCCGACGATCGCAACAACGGCGCCCGACAGCTCGAGGATCAATCTCCAGTCCACGAGCCTACTCCTCAGTCGGCTCGACGGGCTCGATCGCGCTGACCTCGACGGCAACAGCGGACACCAGATCCGCAGACTCTCGGGTCATGGCCTCAAGGGAGACCTGAGCGTCTTCAAGGTCCGCCACCTCCTGCATCAGTTCTGCCATATCGTCAAGCGTGATACCACCCTCTGCCACTCGTTTACGGAGCTTCTCGACGGCCTTGGTGATTGCTTCTTGCGTACGTTCCATCAGAGTCTCCCCGTGACAATTTGACGTGGTGTCATAGTGTAGAGCGCCTTGGAACGTAGCCCGCCGACGACCCGAAAATAATTACTGGATTGGGCGCCGGCCGTCTGGTACCGCTGCCTCGCTTCGACTTGCAGCGTAGCTCCTGCGGGTACGTTCAGCCGGCTCAGCAACGTCGTGCCGCCTTGCTCGATCTCGTAGTGCAGGGTGATCGAGTCCTCGGGCGTCGCCTGACCTCGCTTGTCTTTGTACAAGTACCGATCGTACGTCAGCGTGCTGACCGCCGCGCCATTGACAAGTAGACGCACGTCGATCCAGTAGTACGCTCGGGTACGGCGCATGTAGAACAAGTGGTTGCCTGTGTCGACTACAACGCCGATGTCAGTAACACAGTCAGGCGATGTGACAGCGTTACCCACGGGCACCCATTCGCCTTCGACTCGGGCAACGTTGCCCACGTTGTTGTAGACCTGCGACCAGTTCGAACCGCCGATCGCGCCAAAACCATTCCACCAACCGGTGAGGTTCGTGCCCCGGACAAACGGCCCCGTGCAGATCCGCTGATCTGGGTGGGGGTCGGGCGGCGCATTGGCAAGGGCCGCTACTTGCGCAGCCAGATCCTTGAACGCTGGGCAGTCTTCGAGTCTCATTCGCAGCTCCTCAGCAAGTCAGGCAGTTAGAAGCTGCGCACGCCTTGGGGCACTCGTAGCAGTCGGCGGGGTCGACCAACTCACCCGAGAGCAATCCGATGAGCAGCCCGGAAGGCTTGCAGACCTTGATCTGCTTGCAGGTTTCCTTGGGCTTCGTACGGGTGAACTGAACCCCGGGCGGCGTATTGTCGGTGATGAACGTAGTGCCCCCGTCCAGCGAGTATTGTGCGGTGCGCGCCGTGTTTGAATAGTCGTCGATGTTCCACAGGCGGATGGCATGAATGCCCTCTGGCAGATACAGGGTAGACGACGGGTTGACCGTACCCTCGTCGTGAGCGCCCTCGATCTGCAGCTCGTAGTCGCCGCAGCACTCGCCCAGCTCCACAGCGAGATATCCTGCGGACCCGCTGAACCAACGCAGGTGCATACCCTGCTCGACCACCACGTAGCCTTCGAGTACCTGAGCGTCCTGAACAGTGCTGGCGTTGTTGGTGTCGTTGAGCGACAGGCCGCCGGCCCAGTCTGCATCCACCGTGGTCGGCGCGGCAAAGTCGAAGTTCTCCCGGATAGCCCGGCCCTCCGCTACGTTGATCAGTGACGGGTTGCGCGGACCCAGATCCCACTGCCGATCACGTAGCGCGCCCGACAGCTCGGAGAGGCTGTATAGCTTGACGATCTCAAAGTCGTCGCAGGGCGGCGGAGGCTCGACATACACGGTGCCCGTCAGGCAATCCACCACTTGGCCCTGCACGACGTAGGGCACCAGATCATCGGGATCATCTGCCGTAGCGTAGCTGGCGGTCGTCCACCGCTCGCGAGTGCGCACGCCATTGCAGTCCGTGATAACCAACACGAAGTTGACAAGCGCAGCCCCGGTGTCATCGCACAGGTCACGCACACGCTCGGTGCACTCGGGTGCGTCGCCCACATCCATGTAATCGCCGTAGACAAACCCACAGGGTACAAAGCACTCGAGGTTTTCCGGCGGCTCCTCCAACGGAGTGTCGTCCATCTCGCACCAGACCGTCGTCTTTACGTCGTCGCAGTCCACGCGCGTGTAGCGCTGCAGCATCTGGGTAACGTCGGAGCTGATCGACGGGGCCGGGTAGACAGTGAACAGGCAACCATCGGAAACACGCTTCAGGCGTAGGGGGCCGTACTCGGCCGTGGGGTCACAGCCAGTGATCTCGGTGTAGCGCCATGTCGGTGCGGGCTTTCTACCAAAAGCTGCATTCGAGTTTGGGTTTGGGTCGAACAAGTTGAAGAAGTCTGCCCAACCTTGCAGTTGAGCAGTCCAGCCAGCGAAGGGGCCAAGCAGCTCACCGGCCCCTGTCTCGGCCCCGTTCACTTGCCACCCGAGCACCTCGAACCCTTGGTTGAACCGGATGAGATTAGGGCGCTCACCGCAGTCATTTGTGACTGAAGACGGCGTAAACCCGTTGTCATAGCCTACCTTGAACGTGCGCTTCTTCACGCAGGCAGGTACGACAAGGCGGTCCTTATCCTCGTTCTTCGTGTGGTTAGCGCCGACTTCAGCCATGATGAATGCTCTGTTAGTCCTTATTACTTCTCTGCTTTCGCGATGACTTCACCCGACTTGTCCAGCTTGATCGAGACATTGCCGCAAACCTTCACGTTGGAGCCATCAGCAACAACGAGGGTGAACGCAGGTACGCTGTTACCCGGCGCTTGCGTCAACGGATAATCACCGCCCGGCTCGAGGTTGGTCACCTTGCCCGTGTCGTCGTCCGTCACCATCGCATCACATGTAGTTGATACGAAGTCGCCGTCGGCCTCATCGCCAAGATGGGCAAGCGTCATCGTGATGTCATGCAAGTGCACGGAAGCCGCATCATCAGCCGGAGCTCCTGAGGGGAACGTCGCACCCGCGAGCGTTGCAATCACATCAGCGGCCGTGACCGTCACGTCAGCGCCGTCAGCAGGGAACTCGCAGACGAACGGGCGAGTCTCGCAAGAATTGGTTGTGGGGTTCTGTCCTACATTTGCCATGTCGATAGTCTCGTAAGTTTTCGTTTCAGGGTTGAATACCATGCACTCGCCTTTGACGAGAAACACGGGCTGGTCACAGAACGGGCCCGAAGTGGCGACCAATCCTGTTGCTTGCGGCTGACACTGTATCTCGGTCAACAATTTCGTCAGAGTTTCCTGCAGCGTAGTCAGAGATTCACCAAGGGCCGCATCGCTACCGTTACACGCCCACATGGCCCCCAGCTCCTCGCAAGTCAGCGGCCTGCAAGAAAC
>Ga0209828_1002917_pt1 | contig 13587 bp, 12 predicted proteins | sample MaitaG_FD_187429 | JGI IMG/M metagenome (GOLD analysis project Ga0209828, IMG submission 187429) | Marine algal microbial communities from Maine, USA - Maine_Asex2 metaG (SPAdes) (version 2) | ecosystem: Host-associated > Algae > Red algae > Unclassified | place: Maine, USA | collected 2015-01-05 | reverse complement strand
GTATTGGTGCGGCTGGTTTTTAGGCGGTAGGAGTCGCTGCCGGTTTCGATGATGTGGGCGTTGAAGGTGAGTCGGTCGATGACGGCGGCGACGAGGCGTGGGTCTGAAATGATTTGTCCCCATTCGCCTGACAGTCCCAGCTGGGACCGTGACGTTACGTCTGAACTACCCGAGGTAGCGGGGCGGTTCAGGACTGTTGACCGCTGGCTGTCGACAGGATGAGCGGAGCGATTCCGGACTACTCCTACTAATGGTACGGGTAGAAGCCTGCGCCGGATTTTCGGCCGAGAAAGCCTCCGGAGACCATGCGTTTGAGTAGAGGTGGTGGAGCGTAGGTGGGCTCTTTGAATTCGTCGTAGAGAACTTCGGCGACAGATTGAATGGTGTCAAGGCCGATGAGGTCGCACAAGGTGAGTGGTCCCATGGGGTGGGCGCAGCCGAACATCATGCCGTTGTCGATGTCTTCTCGTGTGACTTGGCCGGTGTCGTAAAGCGAAATGGCCTGTAGAAGATAGGGGACAAGCAATCGGTTTACGATGAACCCGGCCCGGTCCTGGCTCTTGATTGTCTCTTTGCCAAGGGTGTTTGTAGCGAATGTCTCACACGTTGCGACGACGGTGGGATCGGTCGCTATTGAGACGACGATCTCGCAGAGCTTTTGGACTGTGGCCGGGTTGAAAAAGTGCAAGCCCAGCACGCGTTCGGGCCGCTTGGTGGCGGTGCCAAGGTTGATGAGCGGGATTGACGAGGTGTTTGAGGCGAGGATCGCATGCTCGGGGGTTATCTCGTCAAGTCGTTTGAACAGGTCAAGCTTGATGGCCTCGTTTTCGATGATCGCTTCAATTACTAGGTCGCGATCGCTAAGGGCGCCGATGTCAGTGGTGTAGCTGAGTAGCGCCCCGGTTGTGGCGCGATCTTCTTCGGTCATACGTTCGCGCGCCACCGCCTTATCCATGGAACTGTCGATTCGTTTCTGAGCGGCTTCGGCCGCTGCGGCTTTGGCTTCCATGACGATCGTGTCGAGGCCCGCTTTTGCGCACACCTCGGCGATGCCTGAGCCCATCGTGCCGCCACCAATGATTGCTACCTTCTTGATCTCCACGTTGTTGTTCTCCCGTAAGTCGACTCTGCACCTTATAGCCTCTCCCAATATGACTGATTGCCCTGCAGCTGATGGATCTAGCCCACGGATGACTTCGTTTGACGAAGCGCCACCGATGTGTATCGATCCCTCCAAGACGTACATCGCAACGATGAAGACCTCGATGGGGGATCTCACTATTGCCTTGTACCCCGACATCGCACCGCAGACGGTGAACAACTTCGTCACGCTGGCGCGCTACCACTACTACGACGGCTTGGTCTTCCATCGCATCATCAATGGTTTTATGTGCCAAGGCGGCTGTCCTGAAGGCAGTGGCATGGGTGGACCTGGCTATCGATTTGCAGATGAGCTTCCGAACGCGGGCGACTACGAAATCGGTTCACTTGCCATGGCCAATGCCGGCCCAAACACCAATGGCAGCCAATTCTTCATCGTGAGTGGCGCTAGCGGGGTTGGTTTGCCTCCGCAGTACTCATTGTTCGGTAAGGTCGTCGGCGGCCTCGAACTGGTGAGCGAAATGCAGGCAGTGCCGACCGGTCCTGGCGATCGCCCAACGACTGATCTGGTCATTAACAGCGTCACGATTGCCGAGAGCTAGATCGTAAGCGGCGGCGGCCTCAATCGATTGGTGAGGCCGCCGTTTCTCAAACGGGTGATCACTCGCTGGCTGGGTCCTCAGCTTCGATAGAAGTATCGGCGTCGGCCTGGTTGTCGCTGTTGTCATCCTCAGTCTCGTCGGCAAGCGGCGGCGGGATGAGCAGCACCTGGCCGATCTGAATATCGTTGCCGGCATTGGGTAGGTCATTCAGGTCGACAATCTGGCTCGAAGTCACGCTGTAGAGCTCGGCTATAGCTGAAATGAAGTCACCTGCGGCCACGGTGTGCTCAATTGGAGGGTCATTTGGGCTGCGTTGAATCGGTACCGGTGTCGTGCGTGGCTGTAGGTCGGCAGGGTCAATACCGGTTCCCCACGGAGGAATCACGAGCAGGTCGTTGACCTGTAATGCGTTGGCGTCGACACCTGGGTTTGCCTCGATGAGAGCATCAAGGTCAACAGTCCACACGTTCGCAATGCCACCGAGTGTGTCATTGGGCTGCACGACGTAGTCGACGGTTACGCCGTCGGGGCGATCCGGTCCCGCTTCAACGAAGGTTTCGTTGTTTGTGGTCGCGCCCGGGATCCGCAGTGTCTGGCCGACGATTAGAACGTTCCCGTCAAGGCCGGGATTTGCACGCAAGATCACATCGTTAGAAACGCTGTACTTCGAGGCGATGGTTCCGAGTCGATCGCCTTCTTCAACCGTGTGAAAGAAGGGTTCCTCGTCGCTTTGGAACTCTACACTTGGGCTCACCACGGGTGGGACGGTTGCGGTAGCAACGGGTGTTGGCGTGTCGTCGGCAACCGTGATCGGCTCTTCTGAGCCGAAACAACCGGCGAGGTACAAGATGAAGGCAAAGGTCAGTACCAGCAAGATTGGCACTGCTCGGTTCTGGCGGATCACCACGGCTCCTGGAACGGGTGCAAGCCACAGTAGTGCTGTGTATGCCCCGGATAGAGGCACGTAGGTGTTCGTTTTGCCCTACAGGAACACGATGAGCACCGGTAGCAACATGGCGAGAACGAGAAACCCAGCGACGACTTGCACCCAAAGACGGCGTCGGTCCGCCCGCGAGCGTGGTTGGGAGCGGCCTTGGGGGCTCGTGTTAGCCCGCTGCACCGCGGACTTGGTCACGCGCGACGATGTGCGCCCGTTGGAGTTAGGTGCGTTTCGTGCCACGGCTAGATCGTAGCGAACGTGAGGGCTTGGCGGGTGTAGGCGATGGCATGTCGACCCAACCACCGGTGCACTCGTCGATTGCGTCGAGTAACTCGTGGATGTCGTCGCTGGTTTCGTGCAGTGTGTTGCTTTGGTCGAGGTACGTGACGGTCGCGGCGAGGGCACGGGCACACGTTGGCGGAACATCAAGGCGGCGGTTTCGACACCATGACACAATGTCGACGAACATTAGTTGCCAGATGCCAGAGCTAGTCCAGGCTTGCATTGGTGTTGCTGTGGTTGCTTGTTTGGCTGCGAGTACAACGCGAAGTGCATCAGGATCGAGGGTTCCGCCTCGGGCAAGTGCGGCCTGCAATACCTGTTGGTAGAGCGCCCGGGCGTCACCGTAGAGGGGAGTGCTGGTGCGCAATCTTGTTGCTCGGGAGGCGGACTGGCCATTGGTTGCAACGAGTCGTAGACCAGTGTGTGGTGGATTCAGGTTAAGGACCGTCATGCACCCAGGATGACAGGGGGGTGTGACAGTCTCTTTCAGCTCGCTCCGCTTCGGGCGACGTTCGTCGCATATGGCAGCGGCTTTCCTGGTCGGCTCCTTCGTCGCCTCCGACCGCTCGGCCCTCGCTCCTGGCGGGTTCCTCTCCGCCTAACGTCACGGTGCCAGGCACCGTGACGTTGGACGTGGTCGGCTGCTTCGTCAGCTCCGTCCAGATAGCGCAGCGATCTGGGACCGCAGATACCCAAGTTGTCGGCAGTGATCGGCGAGGCACGAGCCGAACACGAACTACCCCCGCTTGGGGCGACGTTCGTCGTGCCTTCAGCTAACCGAGTTCGTAGACGTCGGGGGCGAAGTCGCCCTCGAGATCACCGTGGGTCACGACGGGAAGGTCATCGACGCGCACAGTGCGTCGTGGCATGGCAAAGCTGACGGTTTGCGAGCAAGGTCGATCGGCGAGCAAGTTGTCGCCGAAACCAATGGTGACGCCGCCGCCGAGGAGACGGGCGAGATGCGGCACGGTGCGTTGTGAATCGAACAGGTCGAGCTGCTGTGCCGGATTCAAACCAATGGTGAGCTCAGCGAGGCCATAGGCGTCGGACTCCTGCGGGAACTCCAGCAGCGCTCGCACGACGTCGGCGTCGGGACTATCGCCGTCGATCTGTGTAATCACGTCGTTCTCAATGACAAGGCGCAGCGGCGAGCTCAAAACACGTGCTGCAGCCAGGTTGCTATCGCCGGGCATCAGCACGAGCTGGCCACGTGCAGTGTGCTTGTTCGGGACCACGCGTACCCACCCTGACGGGAACGCACCGACGCGATGCTCGTCGCTAACGATGCCGTGATCGAAGTCGACCTCACTGCCAGCAAGCGCAACCTCAAGTTCGGTTCCTTGGCCGTCGGTCAGAAAGAATGTGTCAGCGCGAGCAACGCTGTCGTGCAATGCTCCAACCCTGCGAGCCATGTTTGTGTGGGGCGCAAAATCTTGCGGCGCAACGTCGCCATGAATGCGCAGCACCGTGTTTGCAGCGGCTAGTGCAGCCTCGGTCAGATGGCCGTCTTCGATCGCTGTTATGACGACATCGGATGCGCTCAGGAATTGGAGCATCGCCGACTCCTGGTCGTATGAGCTATGGATTTCGCGGACTTCGATCGACTCAGCTCGGGTGCGGGCTACCGCCGCTCGTAGTACCTCAAGCTGCGCAGTCGTCCTGCTGGCATCGACGAGAAGAACCACGCGTGTGGTGGCGTCCACCTTGCAGAGTTCGAGTTGATGACTCAGAGCGTCAAGGGCTTCCCAAACAACCATGCACCTATGACGCTAGCGCACGGGTACTGCCCCTCACCGCGCCCGACGCAACACCGTGAGTCCCTAATGACTCCGCACCAAATCTGCACCAGTGTCTGAGCCGTGAACCGACAGTCGGACCGACCAATGCGTGTTGACAAAGTTGTTTATGTTGACAAATTAGGGTGAGCATCCCCGAATCGACTGAACCCCCGCAGTAACTTTTTGTGATGGATGAGTGCGCACGTATGAATTGCGACAAGACGGCCGTTGCCCTACTGACTTTTTCGCCGCCAGATGCAAAAGCATGGCTCTATGACCTGGATCAACCTGATCCAACCGGCGGGATCATGTTGTGCCGCAAACACGCCAACGCAACGGTTGTGCCGATGTCATGGCAGCTCCTTGACAGTCGCGATCCTGCGTGGCCCGGTCCAGACATTGCCGGTTCTGATACGCCTAGCGATATGCCGCACGTCGTGGCCCCGCCGTCAATCCCTGCGGTCGCTGCGTTCGAAGTCGCGGTACCGGTGACAGTGCCGGAACTGCCGAGCGATTCAGCAGCCATTGAGGAAGAGTTTGCGGCATTGCGCACGGATCTGCCCGTGACCCCTCAGCACTACGCCGAACCCCATATGGCTACGGTGCGTGCTGCTGGTGGAACCACGCCCGAGAACGATCTGGTCGATCTTGGCGGTGCGGTACCACCCGATCCATCCCTGTTCGAACTGCCACTCAGCGATATCCCAGCTGTTACCCCGTACCCCGGCTACTAACGCCGTGCGAGCGTTTCAAGTAGTACCCCCACATATTTGGTAGCGAAGCGGTGCGCATTCGGCCTACCCCCGAACGTCACGCTAGCGAGTGCGGTCTAGCGCAGCTGGAGAAGCGGTTTTCGGTGAGGTACGAGATCGATGCGGACTGCCCTATTCGACTGGCTCCGGCGCTGGTGTTGGTCGGGTCGCAGGTATCTCGGGGTAGAGATCGAGCAGCTGTTCTTGCAACGCAGGCCGCGGCTCGTAGAACTCTTCAAGGCCGGTTTCGAAGTCCTCACTGATGCCAAATCGCTCGTAGGACAAAAGGTCAATTTCGTAGACCAGGTCGCTTTGAAGATCAACCGACGCGACCAGATGTAGATCGTCGTTGGTAAAGCAGATCTCGAATCCTTCGGTCGCGGCAGTTGTCTCACCGGTGACGACGAAACACTCCACCGCAAAGTTGCTGGCCGATGTGGTAATCCACTGCGTCCAGTTCTCAGAGTCGCTCGCGGCGACGAGTGAGACCTCGCGGTAACTTGCCAATTCGTACAGCGGCGCCGGGCCCCACTCGCGAAGCAACTGCACGGGGTACGACAGCACGTGCGGCGCGCCCTCTGCACGTGGCGTTGATGCGCAATACGGATTGAGCGGCAGCCGAGTGATCGCAGAGCAGAAAACGACCTCTTCGCTTCGCTGTAAAGCCAAGTGTCTGGGACCCTGCACGAGATAGGAACCAGTCTGATCATCGACGACTTCGCGATACAGGTATTGCGATGGCACATCTTCCGCGGAAACGGCGTCGGCGTCGATCAACCACTCCGCGCTGTAGCGCCGAGGTTCTTCGGGCAGCTCAAGGATGCTTTGCGATGTGTCCTCTGACTCATCTTCGGTTGGATCGGAGCAGCTGACAGCGAGCAGGACCAGCGCGATCGTAATGACCCAAAACGCGCCTCGACGCAGAAGGGATGGTGCCATCGCCATAGTCGGTGAGCTTAGTGGCGCGTGCGTTCGCCCAACCCCCCAGCTACGGGCCGTATGGACACAACCGAACCAGGATGCGAGTGTTCGCTGCGGCCGTCGGTAAGACTTTGGAGGTGACCACCGAGAATTCGACCTCTGACACCGGGCCAGAGTTCGGCGACGAACATGAGCACGTGGACGACCTAGCGTGGCCAGTCCCGGTGGCCACCATGATCCCGTTAGCAGCTGTCTTCTGCGGCCTGTTGCTCTGGGCCTTCGGCGTGGACTGGTTGCAGGTCGCATTGTTCCCCTTCGGCGTGCTGCTTGGCGTGATCACGGTGATTGACCTACGAGAACTGCGCATTCCCAACTTCTTGACACGCCCGGCGACGGTGCTGGCACTACCGCTGCTCGCTGTGGCACAGCTATCTGAGTGGCCTGACCTTTCGCTCTGGCGAGCGGGGCTCGGCGGTGCTGCCATGTTCGTCTTCTACTTGCTGCTGATCTTCATCTACCCCGCAGGCATGGGCTGGGGTGATGTCAAGCTTGCACCAGTGATTGGTGCACAGCTCGGCTTCCTTGGTTGGATTCCAACGGTGCGCGGCCTGGTCCTGGCCTATCTTGTGATCGGACCTGTCGCGATCGCCCTGCTTCTCTTTGGCCGCGCCAAGATGAAGACCGGCCTTCCGTTTGGGCCGTTTATGGCCGTTGGCGCAGTCATCGCGCTCGTTCTCGAAGCAAGAGGCTTCTAATCACCCGCTCATCATGGGAATGTCCCGCCTGGACGCGATCTGTGCTGAGACAATGACCGCCGGTGGCGCGACAGATACAGTCAGGGCGTTGTTCAACAAGGAGAAAACGTGACCAAGGCCCCCGCACGAGTTGTTGTTACCGGCGCTGCCGGCCAGATCGGCTATCAGCTGTGCTTCCGGATCGCGAGCGGTCAGCTGCTCGGCCCCGATCAGCCCGTTATTTTGCAAATGCTAGAGATCACGCCTGCACTAGATGCGCTCAAGGGTGTGGCCATGGAACTAGACGACTGCGCGTTCCCATTGCTGCAAGGCATGGTGCAGACCGACGACGCGAACGTTGCCTTTGGCGACGCAACGCATGCGCTGCTCGTGGGGGCCATGCCTCGCCGCGATGGCATGGAGCGCGCCGACCTGCTCGAAGCCAACGGTGGGATCTTTGGTCCTCAGGGCAAGGCGATCAACGACAACGCAAGCAAGGACATCAAGGTCTTGGTTGTCGGCAACCCCGCCAACACGAACGCACTGATCGCAATGCATGCCGCACCCGATATTGCACCGAAGCAGTTCACTGCGATGACCCGCTTAGACCACAACCGAGCAATGACTCAGGTTGCGCAGAAGACTGGCGCATCGGTCAATGACATCAAGAAAATGACGATCTGGGGTAACCACTCAGCGACGCAGTATCCCGACCTGTTTCACTGTGAAGTTCGCGGCGAAATTGCTGCGACCAAGATCGACGATCAGGCGTGGCTCGAGGGCGAGTTCATTCCTACCGTGCAAAAGCGCGGTGCCGCCATTATTAAGGCACGCGGCCTCTCGAGTGCAGCGTCCGCAGCGAACGCAGCTATCGACCACATTCATGATTGGGAGCTCGGCACCCCTGATAACGATTGGGTCTCAATGGCGATTCCATCTGATGGAAGCTATGACGTCCCTGAAGGCATCATCTCGTCGTTTCCCGTGACCTGTTCCGGGGGCGAGATCAGCATTGTTCAAGGCCTCGATATCGATGACTTCAGTCGTGGACGCATCGACGCGACCGCTGCAGAGCTGGTTGCTGAACGGGACACCGTCGCCGGGCTCGGTCTGATTGGCTAGCTGCATTACTCTGCCCACATGAAACACTTGCCGTCGACATCGACTGTGTGGGCAGCAGAGTCGATGGTTTGTACCGTCGACCATCTAGCAAGCTCGGCAGCACTGACGATTTTGGCGCAAGGCGGCAACGCCGTCGATGCGTCTATCGCTGCAAACGCGGTGCTCACGGTGACTTCTCAGCACATGAACGGGCTGGGAGGTGACTTGTGGGCGCTCGTGCATCAACCTGGCGAAACAGTCACGGCTCTCAATGCGTCAGGTCGCGCAGGAAGCGGCGCAGACCCCGACGCTCTGCGCGCCCAGGGCCACACAACCATGCCGTACCGCGGGTCTGTTGCGTCGTCCCCTGTGCCTGGATGTGTTGACGGATGGTTCGCTCTCCATGAACGTTACGGGTCGATGGATATGGGCACGCTGCTTGCTGCTGCTACCCAACTTGCCGAGGCCGGGTTCGCCGCCTCGGCGCAATTGGCCCGCGCAAGTGAAATCGTTTCCACTACGCCCGGCAATGTTCACCTGGCGAACCTGCATGCCGGTCAAAAGGTGCAACGCCCGGGCGTTGCTCGTACCTTGCGCGTGATAGCCGACCAAGGTCGCGACGGGTTCTACGGTGGCGAGTTTGGTGAGGCACTGGTCACGGTAGGTGCGGGTGAGTATTCCGAAGCCGACTTGGAAGCTAGTTACGCCGATTGGGTTGACGCCCCCTCGGTGGACGTGTGGGGCCACACGTTGTGGACAGCGCCACCGAACTCGCAGGGCTACCTGAGCTTGGCGGGCGCTGTGATCGCCGAGGGCCTTGACCTGCCTGAGGATCCCGACGACCCGCTGTTCGCGCACCTACTCATCGAGTCGGCGCGGGCGGCTGCTTTCGACCGGTCAGATGTTCTTCACGAGCACGCCGATCCAGCGGCGCTGCTCGATCGTGACATGCTCGCGGGCCGACGAGCTCGAATTCGACCGGGCAACGCAGTGTCATGGGGCGATAGCTACGCGGACGGCGGCACGATGTACATGTGCGTCGTCGACAGCGCAGGCATGGGTGTCTCGCTCATCCAATCGAATGCCGCTGGCTTCGGCGCCCACATCGTGGCTGGTGAAACCGGTATCTTCTTGCACAACCGCGGGATCGGGTTCAACCTCGACCCTGGCCACCCCGCCGAATACGGCCCCGGCAAGCGACCTCCGCATACTCTGGCGCCGGCACTCATCACGCGCCCCGACGGGAGCCTTCGCTCGGTCCTTGGAACCATGGGCGGCGATGCGCAACCTCAAGTCGTGCTGCAAATGGTGGCGCGCATGTTGCATCTTGGCGAGCAGCCGGGCGCCATCTTGACCGCCGGTCGGTTCACGCTCGCCTCACCAGATCCGCAGTCGGGCTTTGACACCTGGATCGCTCGTGGTGAGGTGCAGGTAAGGCTGGAACCTCACGCCGCGCACTGGCAATCCGGGCTGTCCGAACGCGGGCACCGTGTCGACGTAGCACCCGTTGGTGATCTGTCGGGGTTCGGCCACGCACACCTCATCGAAGTGACGCCCGATGGCACACTCTCAGGGGCCGCAGATCCGCGCGCCCGAGCCTCGGCAGCGCTCGGCAGATAGGGCGTTTAGTCGAAGCTGGTAGTGGCCATGAGTGGCGCCAGCGCAGCCTGAAGCCACTCGAACGCGTCACGCCGCTCGATCAACACGTTCACATTTCCGCAGTACCTGATGTGACCCAGCAGAAATGCCTGGTGAGCGTCGGTGTAACCTTGGGCGATTGACACTGCGGTGTGCATCTCTTGATCAAAGACCGCATCAGCAGCATCCACCTCGTGGCTGTCTTTGATCGGGGCAATCGAGCACGCATCGCGTTCGATGACAACCCGGTACCGGATCTGCTCACCAACACGCTGGTCGATAGTTAGTCGAGTTGGTGGGGCCGAAGCCTCGTTGACTTGGACCGCAGCGTGCGCCGCGGTGAACCAGTCTTGGGACAAGTACTGCACTGCCCTGCAGGCTACGCAGGGCGACAATAATTGGCTATTTCTGGCGGAAAAGTCTGAATACCTATGCCGACGTGGGCACGATTGCTCAGCTTTTTCGCGCCTCGCCACGTGCGGTGGGATCGTACGCTCGAGAGTGCTGTTCACGCTCCCAGACCCCAAAACCCAGCACCCCCCACTATGTACGAACCAACCCATTCTCATCCTGGAAATAGCTGGGCTGTGCGTGCGCTCGTCTTGCTTGCGACGATTGCATCGCTGCTCGTTACCTCGGCGACGTTTGCTCCTGCCGAAGCGACTGCGCAAGAAACCAATGGAACGGAGTCCCTCGAGGTATGGGGCATTTCGAGTGGCATCGTCACGAACCCCAAGACTTGGAAGTTCCGCCAGAGCGACACTGTCGAAAACGCGTTGGGTTCTGCTGAGGCCGCTGACCCCGACCTAGATGACTCTGCGTGGGGCACCCAGGAACTCCGTTGGCGTGACTTTCCCGGCCCCGACGTCGGAAACCACTTTCGCAAACAGTTCGATCTCAACGACCTTGATGTGGAGCTCTATCAGGTCGTTGGAATGCAGGTCTCGATCCAGTACGACGACTCTGCAATCCTCTACTTGAATGGGCACGAGGTCTATCGCTCGATCCGAGGCAACCTCGATCCGACCTACTCCGAATATCCCATCAGCGCGAACGTGCCGTTCGATGTGAAGGTTCCCTTTGGCGGCGCCGAAGAGCTCTACATCGGAATTCCGAACGTCAACAAATCGAACACGTGTGAGAAGACCGGCCCGCTCTGCCCAACGAGCCCGTTCGGTGGCCCTGACACACCCGAGATTGATCCGTCGCTATTGGTCGATGGCGTGAACACCTGGGCCGTTACGACCTGGAACCAGATCGGTGGCAGTGGCGACTCAAGCCTCAATCACACCTTTGAGCTTCTCATCGATGAAGCCGTGGTTGCACCAAATGCCATCTTTATCAACGAGGTTGTCGCAAGTAACAATGGCTCCTACTCGGTACAACTCGACGCCGACGACAAGCTAGAAACACCTGACTGGTTCGAGCTAGTGAACATCTCAGACGAGGACGTCAACCTGGGTGGATGGACCATCTCAGACGCCACCGCATCATGGGTGTTCCCGGGTACAGCGGTGGTTCCTGCGAACGGGTACTTGGTCGTCGCGGCCAACGACGGCGACGATGCCACGTCGAACCCATTGCAAACGAACTTCAAGCTCTCAACCAGCGGCGATGCACTCAAGCTGACCAACCCCAGCGGCATCGTTGCCGACGACTACGGCGTGATTCCGCAACAATTTGCTGACAACAGCTTTGGCCGCCCGAATGACGACGTAACGGCTGAGCCGACCTACCTCGACGTGGCGACGCCGTATCTTGACAAGACGACACCGAATCCGGCTAGCGGCACGAATTCTGCTGAAGGTGACGGTTACGCGCCGATCCTTCGTCCGTTTGCAAGTCGCTTATACAACCGGGGCGAAGCAGTCGCACACCAGGTGGATGCGTTCGACCCAGATGGTGATGCACTCGTGTTTTCGATGACCCCTTCGCCTCCTGGCATCACCATGGACGCTGGAGGTGCAATCACTGGTACGGCGATTGCGGACGGCACATTTGAAACCACGATCACGGTGACTGACTCGGACAACGACAGCGCTTCTCAACTTGTGCAGTGGTTCGTCCTGCCTCCAGCCTCGGGCCCATCACCACTTGTATTGAACGAGTACAACGCTGTTGCGGATGATCGCGAGATGCTCTCTGGCGGCGTCGTTGGCAACGGTGGCGACTGGTTCGAGTTTGTTGTGGTCGAAGACAATCTGGATCTTCGTGGCTACACCGTGGACTTGTATGATCGCAAGGGCGCTGACGATCAACTTCGCTTCGCCGCTTCGGTGACGTTTGCAAACGATGTGCGGCTTTCCAACGCACCTGCTGGAACTATCGTGACGATCAGCGAGGACTTTCCGACCGACTTGAACTTTGGTGGCGTGGATGATTGGCATATCAACCTTCAGGTCGACACCCCTGACGTCAACGGAGATGTCTTCGCCGTGGCGAGGGCTGGATCGGTGTTCAATTCGACCCGCTCTGGTCAAGTGGTCGTCATCCGCGATGCGTCCGGAGCGCTTGTTACTCCTGCGACTGGCGAAACCGAAGCCTGGGATGAAGCTGCTGGTGGTGTGAGCGGCGGTGAAGTCATGAACTTGTGCGTGAGCCCTAGTCCCGGGTACACGCCCGACCCGCTTCTCGACTATCGAGATAACCCTGGCCCGAGCTCGTTTGGCGAGCCGAATACTTGCCAGTACCTCGATCCCCAAAGTCCGCTGAACACCGTCGTCTTCAGCCAGGATCTCAACTCGTTGCGGTCGACAGCGACGTTTGATGCAGGCAACGGCGACACTAACTGTGACGGTGTCTTGAACGTCTTCGATTCTGTCAACGTGTCGCAGTTCTTTGTTGGCCTCCGGACCGATAGCGGCCCGTGTTTCTTCGACCAAGGTGGACCCGGGTTCGACATGTACGCAGGTGGCGGCGATGCGAACAACGATGGCATCACCAACACCTTTGATGCTGTGCTGATTTCGCAGTGTGTCGCAAACGTTCAAAATGCGCTGTGCCCCTCGAAGTAGGCCGTTTGGTCCCCCACGTAATTCGGGGCTTTAGTGGCAACAATCGCCGCATAGACTGGGGAGTTCCTTCCGATCGCTTGGAAGGCTGAGGGACCGGGCATGCTGCAAGACAAACAACCGAGGCGTTCGTTACGCATCGCTGGCTGTCTTTTCATCGTCCTCGGCATGCTTTTTGGAGTCCTCTCGTTGGCGACACCCGCAGCTGAAGCACAGGGCACTGCGATTGTCTCGACCGACGACTATCTCGTGCAGGATGTCAACGGAGCCGTTGACGTCGTCTTTGCGATCGAACCTGGACTCGACCCGCTTTCAGGTATTCAGTTCACGTTGCAGTATGACCCGACGCTTGTGGCCCCAGTGCTCTTCACGGACATCAACAATGGCACGGTCGGCGCACCCGCCTGCTTGGCTCTAACGCCGAACACCTCCGTGGCATGCGGTCCGCTCAATCCATCTGGAACGATCACTGTTTCGGTGTTTCGAATCACTGGTGCGTGGGTTAGTCCGGCTGACTTCTTGTCGGTGCCCTTTGTGGCCCTCGGATCTGAGGGCGTCTCGCCGGTAGGGATCGCGGACCTCATCGTAGGGTCGACCGTCCCGGTCGATAGCGAAGCCATCCCAGGATCGATCACGATCGCCTTACCAACACCAACACCAACACCAACACCAACACCAACACCAACACCAACACCAACACCAACACCAACACCAACACCAACACCAA
>Ga0209828_1002916_pt1 | contig 13589 bp, 11 predicted proteins | sample MaitaG_FD_187429 | JGI IMG/M metagenome (GOLD analysis project Ga0209828, IMG submission 187429) | Marine algal microbial communities from Maine, USA - Maine_Asex2 metaG (SPAdes) (version 2) | ecosystem: Host-associated > Algae > Red algae > Unclassified | place: Maine, USA | collected 2015-01-05 | reverse complement strand
CGGGGTTTCGAGTCCGGAGATGGCGTGCTTCCACACCGGCTGGCTGACAAAAAACAAGAACATCGCCAGCACCCCGGTTCGGTGGGTGAACATGCGCCGACCGAGGAAGTAGACCACAAAGCCGGCCAGCAACGTGAAGATCAAACCGACCGCGACCACCCAGAGGTCGGCGCGGAAGTTCAAGGAACGCATGGTCACATAGTCCGGCGGAAAAAGACGCAGGGCCACCGACAGCACCGCGGGATATCCGGGCGCCATCGACAGCAGCGGCATCGCGTCGAGTTGGTCGCTTTTCTGAAAGTCGGTATACGGAATGTCGAGGTCCCCGCGCTGGGTCAGAAACCAAAAATCCATCGGCCGGATCACCCGGGTCTCGAAGGCGTTTCGTTCGGTCAGCACCCGAGCCGCCTGTGCCGCCTCGAACGCGTCCTCCTCGATAAAGGTGGTGAATTGCGTCGCCAAATAAATCACCACCAAGGCGCCCAACAGCAGCGCGAACACGAAGAACTTCACCGCAGCAGCGCCCGCCCCTTCTTCAATGTTGAAGATGGCGTCCTGAATCCGGTCGAACAGTGGTTTTTTGAGCATCGCGGAAGGACCTCACAACCGCTAAGAGGAATGTCAATGGTTTAGGTTTTCCACCCATCCACTCCCCGCCTGAATCTCTCGCCAAATTTCTTTATGTACTACGTTTGGCGGATGCTTCTTCAATTCGCATATCATCAGGAACAGTTTGATTCAGCTTCACCAGCTTACTTAGCGATATTTGATACTGACCGTTTGACGGCAATGGCTTTCCTGAAAACTGATCCCAGATGGTGCCACCAGGGCCATTGAATATTTCTTCGAACGTACCGTCAGGCAATATCTTTATCACGATTGCAAATTCCGGCTCATGACGGAAGCCGCAGCTATTTGATTGGGTGGCCTTGATTTCCACCTGCTGCCCAGCCGGGGAAGTTGCGTCATAGCCCTTGTTTGATGCCGGCATCAGTTCGAGATTGTACGCGTCAGCAACCAAGCATTCCCCGAGACTACCAACCATATGACCGTCGGGCGTAAAGTGCCGACCCGGAAACATGGCCTCAAGCTCACTCACGGTCGCGTACAACCCTTTCACCAAGTTTTGGAATTTTTGATGATCCATCATATTGCCTTAGCCATTGCTCTGCGTCGTGTACATCTTTGAAAAATCCACGGAGTCCAAGTGCCGGTTACGAATCATTCCGTGCAGCCGATGGAAGTCGCTAATGACCAGACCGGACTCGAAACTGGAGATCACTTTCCACAGCGAACGCCATTCGGTGGCCTTGCCTCCACAACTGTCGGCGGCGTCCTCGCGCATGTCGCCATTCAGATCGCTGAAACGACCAAGGATCTCACCGAAACATGGGCCTGTATCCTTCTCGAGTTCTGTCTCGAAGAGTTGCTCGTATTCATCCGAGAGCCCCGCGCCTTCGATTTCGCCGAAGAGTTCATCACCGTATTTAGCAAACCCAACCGTGCTGGCGATTCTGAGCTTCCACAGTTTGACATCGGAGAAGATATAATCCGGGTCAGGATCAGGCATGCGGTGGCGGACGAGGTCACGACTGGGGAAGTAGAGCGTCTTGCCACCTTCGTCCGGCTCGCAGCATGAGAAGACGCAGAGGATTCCCTCGCCGGGCAAGCCAAGGAGGGGGCCGTCTGGAAGATCCGCAAGATCGACTTGGTAGATGAACTCGAACTCTTCCAGTTCTGCTACGTCGAACGAAGCGGGCAAGTCAGGGTGGCCACCGAAACGAGTGCTCCCCTTCGCCTGAGTACCCATTTGCTTTGCACCAAGCAATCGATACCCGCTGAACGCGGCCGCGAGAATCTTGGCCTTGAAATCGTCCAATCCCAATTCCGCGATTCGGTCGCTGATGAAAGATGCATGCTTGGGAAGGAGTTGTTTCACGAAACCAGTTTTGCAGAACTTTGGTGTTCTGAACAGCATTTCGAACGCTTGAGCTACCAGGAAACAAAAGCTAGTTTTCCTCCATGAAGAATGCCCTCCTGCTCCTCCTCGCCGCCTTCTGTCTCTTGTTCGTTCCGGCCAGCCAAGCTGCCCCGAACGTGGTCATGCTGCTGGCCGACGACCTCGGCTGGGCCGACATCGGTTGTTACGGCGGGCCGGTCAAGACCCCGGCCCTCGACAAACTCGCGACCGGCGGCACGCGCTTCTCCAACTTCTATTCCGGCTGCGCCGTCTGTTCGCCCTCGCGCGCGGTCTTGCTTACCGGACGCCACCACATCCGCGCCGGCGTGTATTCGTGGATCCACGACGCGAGTCAGAACAGCCACTTGCTCGAACGCGAAATCACCCTCGCCGAAGTGCTCAAGGACCAAGGCTACGCCACCGCGCACGTCGGCAAGTGGCACCTCGGGCTGCCCACCGCCGAACGCAAAAAGCCCACCCCGGCCGCGCACGGCTTCGACCACTGGTTCGCCACCTGGAACAACGCCGAACCCAGCCACCGCAATCCCGAGACCTTCATCCGCAACGGCGAACGGGTCGGAAAACTGGAAGGCTATTCCTGCCAACTGGTGGTCGACGAAGGCATCACCTGGCTCGAACGCCACCAAGCCACGACGCCCGATAAACCGTTCTTTCTCAATGTCTGGTTCCACGAACCGCACGCGCCGATCGCCGCCCCGGACGAGATCACCGAAGTCTACGGCAACAGCAAAGAAAAAGGCGCGGTCTACTCCGGCACCATCGACAACACCGACCGCGCCATCGCCCGCCTGCTGGAAAAACTCGCGGCGTTCGACCCGCCCGGCGACACGCTGATCATCTACGCCTCCGACAACGGCAGCTACCTTCAGGATCGGGTTGGCGGCCTGCGCGGACGCAAGGGGATGAATTGGGAAGGCGGCATCCGCGTGCCCGGGATCTTTAATTGGCCGGGAACCATTCGCGCCGGCGCGGTGGTCGACGAACCCGCGGGGCTGGTCGACATGCTACCCACCGTGTGCGGCTTGCTCGGCATCGACAAACCGGCGGTGCATCATGACGGTTCCGACATCTCGGCGCTGCTCACAGGCACGGACGGATTCGCCCGCCACCAACCGCTGTTCTGGCACTTGCAAAAATCGCGTCCGATGGTCGCCATGCGCGACGGCAACTGGTCCTTGGTGGCGATGCCCGACTACGAGATTTCGCGCAACAACATGTTTCAGGAGGCATGGATTCCGGCGGTTCGCGGTGGCGGCTATACCGCGTTCGAGTTGTATGATCTTGCCGCCGATCCCAATCAAACAAGGAATCTTGCGGCTGCGTTCCCGAGTGATTTGAAGCGGCTGAAAAAGAAACTGCTCGAAGTCAATGCCAGCATCATGGCCGACGGCACCGATTGGCATTTGAAGTAGGCGATTCCGCGGCCTTCGAACGTGTTCGGACTTATGGCAAACCGTTGCCATAGAGTGGCAACGATCTGCCATACTATGGCAAGCGCTTGCCATAATATGGCGTGGGTATTTTTGCGATGCCTCGGCGGACTTTCCCCCTGCCCGTGCCCCCTCTGGAGAGGGGGCACCCGACACGCCTCTGGAGAGGCATGCCACCTATTGGGCGGTTGAAAAAGGTCAGGTGGCACCTCTCTCCAGAGAGGTGTCGGGGCGCGGCTCTCCAGAGCCGCGATCACGGGGGAAGCCTTTTACAACAGCGAGTTTTTCAAGATCTGAATGCCGGCAGCCAAGGCGTTGGCGAGATCGTCGACCCACTCGACGTCGAACGCGGTCTTGTCCGGCGACGTGTCGCCGGATTTTGCCGCTTGCTCGAGAACGTCGAAGCGGCGGCTGACGCCGGCCAGTCCGAAAGTGCCGGCCGAACCCTTGGCGGAATGGGCGGCGAGGATGAACTGGTCCACTTGCTCCTCGCGCCACAACTAATGCAGTTCCCTCGGCAGTCGTTTCATTTCAACAACCAACCGCAGGATTCTTGAGTCCCAAGTGCGCCGCCTGGGCATGGCGCCGCATGTGTTCCCGTCCGGACCGGCGGCGCTGGCCTGGTTGCGTTCCGCGGCGGCACCCGCCATTGAGCTCGGTCTCATCGACATGCAAATGCCGGACATGGATGGCGCTCAGGTTGTCGCGGCGGCGCGCCAAGACTCATTCGGCTCGGACATCCTCTACATACTGGTGTCCTCGCTGGACGGCTTGCAGGATGATACCGACGGCTTGTTCGCGCACAAACTGGTCAAGCCGGTCCTGACGCGACGAAAGTCATTTTTAGCCGGCGCCGTTTTTGGTGATGTGGATGCGTTTTTTGGAAACCAGATTCGTTTCGAGGCCCCACGGCTCGGAAGGCCCCTCGCCCTCCAGGCGATAAGGCGTTTTGAATGGAAGTTACAACGAGGGAATGAACACTGAATCCATGCCGGCGGCCTTGGCCCCTTGAATGCCCAGTTCGCCATCTTCGAACACAATGCAATCTGTCGGGTCCACGTCGAGAAGCCGGGCCGCTTCGAGAAAGATGTCCGGGGCGGGTTTGCCGTTCGGCACATCGGCGGCGGTCACCAGAACTGGAAACAGATCCAACAACCCTTTGGCCTGCAAACTCGCGGTGACGATCGGGCGGATCCCGCCGGTGACCACAGCCACCGGACGGGTCTCGGCGATGGCGCGGGCGAAGTCGACCACCGGTTCGATCAGGACGACATCGTCGAGATGGCTGATGTAGTATTTGCGCTTGGATGCCATCAAGACCTCCGCATCGATGCCGAGCGAGAAGCGTTCGTTGATCAAGTCGATGATCAGATTGGTCGCCTTGCCCGCGAGGCTGTTGTACAGTTCGACCGGGAATTCCCAGTCGATGCCTTGTTCGGCGAGGGCCACGCCCCAGCCGGCAAAGTGCACCGGCATGGAATCGATGAGGGTGCCATCGCAGTCAAACAGGTAGCCGCTGTATTCGCGTTCGGGGAAGTCGATTTTCAAGTTCGTGCTCATGGCCCCTCCTCTGAAAGCGCAGAGCCAGAATGCAAGCCCGGTTGACCGAAGACCTAACGCTCGACTTGCCGATACAGAAACGCATCGGAGCTCACCAACGAGGTGATCAAGGCGTTCATGCTGCCGTCGTTGTCGCGGTAGGCTTTGTGGGCGGCTTGCAACACCGGCGCGTCGTTGAGTGTTTCGTTGCGGCCCATCCAGAAGCGGAAGGCGTGGCGGACGAAGACTTGTTCGACGCGTTCGCTGTGGGCGAGTTTTTCGATCAACTCAAGCGCGTCGGCCACCGGTCCGTCGAGGGCGGGATCACCGGAGTCGATGATTTCACCACTGGTGTCGACCGGTTCACCCAACTCGGTGGTGCGGAACACGCCGCCGTGGTTGTACATTTCGAACGGCAGCCCGAGCGGGTCCATCTTGTCATGGCAGGTCCAGCAGTATTTTTCCTGGGTGACGCGCATGCGCGAACGCAGCGTGGTGTTTGGTTCGTCGGGCAGCATCGCGTCCACGGTGATCGGCACGTCCGGAATGCCACCGCCCAGCAATCGTTCCCAAACCCAGCGGCCGCGCAGGATGGCGTGGTTGTCCATCGCGTCGGAATGCGAGACCAACCAAGAGGGGTGCGTGAGAATGCCCATGCGTTCGTCCTCGGGCAGCGTGGTTAAGGTGCGTTCGGGTTTCAACGAGCCATTGCCGAACGAGCGGTGGCCGACGCGCGCAAAAATTTTCTCGCCGCTCAATTCGGCGGGCTCGAGATCGACGCTGCCGGGATTCGGGACCTTGGCTCGTTTAAGTTTCTTCTCAGCGTCGGCCAGGTTCTTTCGTTGCTTGGTCAACTCTTTCAGGACGTCTCGGTCTCCGGGGCTGGCCTCCAACTCGACGGTCAGGTCCGCGAGCTCCTGTTGCAACTCGGCCAGTTCCTCGGCTTTCTTTTCCGCAAATTCTTTCGCCGCTTTTTTCCGTCTGGCGACTTCGACCTCGCGTTCCGCGGGCGTGCGCAGCCGGCCGAAGTAGTACTTGTCGTTGTCGGAAACCACCGCACGCCGGGTGGTCAAAAGTTCGTTGAGCACGTTGCGGTCTTCCGCGAGGATCAGCTCGATCAGGCGGTCGGTGCTGGCGGTCGCGTCGAACATTGCACGATAATGCCGCCGTCCCCCGACGCCGGTCTTATTCAGCGCATTGTCGTCTTTGCAGATGTAGCCGCCGAGATCGTAATCGAAGAAGTCGCGGAAAAAGCGCAGCACGCGCGGCTTGCGGATGGCAGGATCGGCGAGCATACGGCTGACTTCGCGTTCGACGTCGGCGCGCGTGCGCATCCGACCTTCCTCCACGGCCTCGCGGAGGGCGGGGTCCGGTTTGACGTAGCTGAGCGCGTGGTTCAACGCCAAGCCGAGTTCCCAATCTTGCAGCATGACGCGGCCGTGCTTGTCGGGGCTGGCCTTCTTGGCGAGTTCGGTGCGGAACAGGGCGTCCCGGTCGAGAAAAATGGCGGAAAGCCCCATAAACACGCCGTCTTCTTTGCCGGTCTCCGCCACGGTGTTTTTCACCAAGGCGACATAGTCATCGGATTCTTTGGTGGTCGGCGGACGAAAGGTCAGCGCCTCGAACAAATCATCCACGGCGGCGCGTAGGCGCTCGTCGGTGATCTCCGCGTCGTCCTTCATCAGTTCGAAAACCGGGGTGAGCGGACGGACGATCTTGGTGCTGTATACGAGGGCGGTGGGCAAGCCGCGCAGGTCGCCCTCGGTCTTGTAGGTCCGCGGATCGTCGGTGATCTGTTCGGGACTGGCGAGGCTCAGCGGGCCGTAGGCCATGTAACGCAGGATGTCCTCCGCCTTGCCAAGAATCTGGGTGGCCTCCGAACTGTTGACCGAGGCGAAGTCGGCGTAGTTTTCAAAACCGTGTTTGCGGGCGGCGGCGAGCACCACCGGCACGCTCTTCACCGAGGTCGCATAGGCGACCGTGCCGCCCTGCCACTTGATAATCCGGTCGGCGCCGAAGTAGAGTTTTAGTTCGCCGCCGTGGTTGGTGGGAACGACATCGCCGCGGGTGCGGACACCGGGCTTGGCGGGGTCGAAGCTCGGCTCGGTATTGATCAGTTCGTTGAGCCGGGTGATGTGCTCCTGCGGGGTGACCCGCCAAATACGTGTAGGCGACGCGGGCGGGACCAAGGCCAGCCCCTTGGGCAAGGGACCGAACAGCAAGTCGTGGTCGATGAAGTTGCCTTTGTGCGGATCGCGGTGTGCGTGAAAACCGCCCTTGTCGGCCATCACGCGTTCGAGTTCCTGCACGATCCAATCGGTGAAGCGGAGCCGGTCGAGGACCTGCGGACGATCCTTCTTTTTCGGCGGCATCTCCTGCAAGGAGACTTGGGCCCAAATGGATTTCCACAACGCGGCGTTGCCCTCGTCGACCGGACCCAGATCGATCAGTGACAGATCGCCTTTCGCCGTTTCATCGTCGTGACACTCGATACAATGCAGATCGAGAAAGTTCAGCGCCAGAGTGTCGAAAGTTCCGGGGACATGCTCACCCGGGGTGTAGGTGGTATCGGTTTCAGCGGCCTTTTGAGCGGTGGCGGTACTGCCGAGAACGATCAGGCAGGCACTCGCGACAAGCGCGAGAATCGGGCGGCATCGGAGGAGACTCTGGCGGCAAACTTGGAGAGAGGGATGCTGTCGGTTCACACCAAAAGCTCTTTGATGGGCCCCGTTCCGCTGTCGTACTTTTTGGCCATTTGTTCGCTCATGTTGAAGCGGTCGCAATTGACGCCGGCGGTGCGCAAGATGGTCGTATAGAGCGCATTGATCGGACGTGTGCCGTCGAGTTGGGTGAAGCAGCCGGACTTGAACGCGCCGTTGCAATTGCCGAGCAACATGACCGGCCAGTTGGCGCCGTTGGTATGCTGTTTGTCGGCGTTGTTGCTGGTGTAGACGATCAGCGTGTTGTCCATCATGGAGCCGCTGCCTTCGGGCACGCTTTCGAGTGCGGTCATCAGTTTGACCAACATGCGGCTGTTGTACTGACGGATTTTCACCCAGATCGGATTGTTGTGTTGTTCCATGTGGCCGAGGTTGTGACCTTGCTTCTCGACGCCGAGGCCTTTCCACGCACCGAAAATTTCGCCGCGTCCGGAACCGACGGTGAGCACGCTGGTGATACCCGACTTGAGGGCGGAGATGCCGAGGTCGAGCAGGGTGTCGTGCCAGTCGGTTTCAAATTCGGGGCGGGTGTAGCGTTCGTCCACTTCCGGGGCGAAAGTGCGCAGGTGGTCGGACACGCCGGCGAGACGCTCGCGCAGCCCGTTCATCTCATCGAAGCCGTGCACGTATTGCTGGTAGCGTTGCTTGTCGGCGGACGGCAGGACCGTTCCCTTGGCGGCGGCGAGTTGCCCGATGCGGTCGAGCATGCCCGAACGCGCTTCATGCTGTTCCCGGATCGCCCCTTGGGAGATGCCACCGTACAGCATCTCGTAAAGGTGGTTCGGATTGGAATGCATGAAGATCGGACTGCCGGCACCACGGGCGGAGAGGTTTGCCACGGTCGGCTTGGCCCGCATGTTTTCCATCGAGTCCATGCCAATGCACAGGTGGGGCAGCAGGGTGTCAGGCAGAATCTTGCTGAGTTCGTAGTCGATGGTCGAGGCGCTCGGCGGAACACCGTCGCTGCCGCGGTAGCCGCCAAGCGCGCCGAAGAAGGGGCTATGTGACGGGCTGGTGTGCTTGCCGTGCAGACCGTTGATGATGTGCAGGCGTTCCTTGAACGGCTCCAGCGCCTGGATCGGTTCGGGGAGCGTGGCCCCGGCCAGCGATCCGCTGTCTTTCATGCCGGCCGGAATACAGGTTCTCGGATCGAAGCCTTGGTTTTGCATGAAAAAGATCACCCGTTTCGGACCACCAGAGGATCCATCGGTCGCGGTATTCGCGGCGGAAGCGAGATGGCCGAGTCCGGGGAACATGGACGATCCAAAGGCAGCCCCGAGGCCGCCTGCGAGGGTCTGAAGTGATTTTCTGCGCGAGATCATAAGCTAAAATACCAGGCGTTTGCTGGAATGCAAATTCACAGAAAATTACGCCTTGCGGCCAAAATCCGTGACACCACCAGAAATCAAAATCGAACGACGGACGTAATCGCTCAAAAACGCGACACGGGCTTGGACCCCGTCTTCTTCGCCGCGGATTTTTCCTGCTGCGGCCCGTCGATCACCAGCACGCGGAAGCCGCCCTCTTCCCAGCGGTCCATGAACTCCGTGAAGGGAATCCATTTGTCGGAGTTGCGCCCGCTGTGCACGCGGAACTTGTCGTGGGAGGTGGTCACCGCGTTGACGATCAGAAAGTGTCCGATGTCCTCTCCCTCTTTGGGGCCCCAGAGAATGATCGGCGAGTAGCCTTGGTTCAACCAGGCGGCGAGCAAGTGGTTGTTGCCTTTGTCAATCGTAGCGGTCGCGCCGAACTCGCGCGCCGCTTTGGCCATCACGCCGATGGTCGTGCCGTTGAGCGCCGGGATGAACACGCGTTTGCGCAGGCGCTCGAGTTCGTAGTCGATGCCTTGCTGCTCGAACGCCATCTGCATCGTCGCCACGCCGCATTCGAACGGCGACTGCTCGACGTAGGGCACGTCAACCGACAGCGGCGGACTGGTCGTACATCCGCAAAACGCCACGGCGAGGGCGAACAGCGGAAGCTGGGCAACGAGGCGTTTCAGAACGGGTTGGAGGAGAGTGGTCAAGCGACAAGAGTGAAGGCCAAGCTGGCGCGATGTCAAGCGGGTCGGTGGATTCGAGTCCGTCACGGCGCGGTGCGAACACAGCGAAATCCGACGGAGGCCTTGCTGCCAAGCGGAGGTCCGTTGCCGCGGCTGCTGACGCGGAGAAAGTCGAGCTTCTCGTTTTCCCAGGACCCGCCACGCATCACTTTGTTGCTGAGGCGCGGGGCGTCGGGGAACTCGACGCAGGGGTCGTTCTTCTCGCGTGAGAGAATGAAGTAGTAGGCTTCCTTGTGATAGTAATCCTCGCACCACTCCCAGACATTGCCGGTGAGGTCGTAGATGCCGAGCCGGTTGGCCGGGAAACTGCCGGGCGGACTGGTGAAGCGGTAGCCATCAAAGATCTTGCCGGGCTGTTCCTGTTTGAAATTTGCTTTGGTGACCGCATCGGCCACCGAGGGTTCGTCGCCGAACGGGTAGACCATGTCGCGGCCACCTTCACGGACGGCGAATTCCCACTCCGCCTCGGTGGGCAAGCGGTAGCCGTTTTTCGTCCGGTCGCAGGTTACGACGCCCCCTTTCATCCGGTAACATTCTTCCAGGCCCATCTTCTTGGAACGCCAGTTGCAGTACTCGACCGCGTCGCGCCAGGAGATGAACACGGCGGGTTCGTCATCGCGCTGGGAAAAGCCGGGCGCGCGCCAACTCTCCAAGGCCCCGCCACGTTCGGCGGAGGTTTTGTAGCGGCGGTTGGCTTGAGCAAAAATGCTGAAGGCTTTTTTGGACACCTCGGTGATGTCCATGAAATAGGAACGCACATCCACCGCGATCGCAGGCTGTTCGTCGGCCAGTCCGCGGTTTTTGGTATCGCCCAATTTGAAACTGCCGCCGTTGACAAAGGTCTCGCGGAACTCGTTTTCGATACACTTAGCCATCCAGGCGTCGGGCGCCAAGTCCGGCGGAGGCGTAATCGCTTTGCGGACCGGGGGGACCGCATCGGGGTTCGCCGGATCGGAGGGAAATTCGCTGATGGCGGGGTCCGGTTCGAGATCAGCCGGAATGGGGGCGGGTTGGAACGGATCAGCATCAACGGAAGCGGGAACCGGGACGGGCTGGAACGGTTCGACCATGGCCGGTTCGGGACTGACCGGGACCGGATCCGCCGATGGAAAAGCGAGTACGGGGTCAATCGTTTCCGCCGGGTTCGTGGGAAAAGCCAGCCCGGAGGCGACCGGAGGAACCGTGGAGGCCGGCGTCGAACCGATGTCCTCGCCGGGGAGCACCACGTAGTCCACGTCTTTCCAATTGACCACTCGGGTGTCGCCGTCGAGCAGCCAGTTGAGACCCACTTTTTTGACCACCGGCTTGCCGATTATGGTAGTGCCGCTAGACAGAAATTCGAAGTCGCCCTGGCCGACCTGCCGAACCGAATCGATGTCGCGCAGAACCATTCGACTGCCGTCCTGTAATTGGATCGCGGTCTCCCCTTCGGACACCCGCGCGCAGTGGCGGTTGCCGTTCTTCATCACCCACCACAAATAGCCACCACCAACATCCAAGGCATCGCTCTCGAACGTCGCCTTGCCGACATCGCGCAAGTTGACCGTGAGAGGCGCTCCGTCCAGAACGGCGTACATGCGCGCTGGATCAAAGCGGCCACGGAGCCGGTCGCCGTAGACCGTCTCGATGTTGAACTGTGAGCTCTTGGTCGCAGCCATATTGCGGAGATGCGGGACAGCGAGTTCGGTGGTGAAATCGGCACCGCGAAAACGATGGGCGGAGTATGCGAGCGCGAGCGTCTCGGTGATATTGTCGGTCCCCGTGAACGCGGCCGGCAGATCGGGGGTCAGGATTTCCTCTTCACGAGTAAAGCCGCCAAGAATCGGGTTGGAGAGGGATTGCAACAGGCGCACGTTCAACTTGATCTTCTCGTTGGCTGGCGTGCGGATGTCGAAGGTCCGGTTGAGCAGTTCCCCGCTGGTGACAAAGCCATTGGGATAGATCACGCGCGCCTCGGTCGCTCCCTCCTGCTGGATGATCTTCACTTCGCGTACGGTACCAGCGGGAATGGACCACTCGCCCGTCTGGGTTCGGATCCGGAGTTTGTCCTTCGGCAAGCTAACCTGCGCTTGCTGTCCGTCGACCATGACGCAGGTTAACCAAGACTCCCGCGCCTCGGCCTGCGGAAAGAAGAACAACGCGCAAATGAAGGCGGCGGAAAGAGAGAAAAAGGCGTTCATTGAAATCAGAAAAACGACGGGCTGGAGAAAAAGAAGGCGGCGGTGGGTATCAGCGGTTTATCAGGTAGTAGCACAAGTGTAGAAGAAACGGCAGGGCGTGTTCGTCGGTCCTTGGCGCGTTATGACGAAGCTCCTACCAAATCAAATCACTGCCTCAAGGCATTTTCAGCCGAATGGCGCAACCGTTGAGACCGCGTGAGAACGCGGCGGGCCCATCGCGAGCGAGCAGAACCTCTACTTTAAATGCTTCAGGGCCCAGAGGACGACTTTGCTCGATTCAGAGGTCGACACCTTTTCCATGGTGCTGGCGGCGACATTTACAAACTCGGACAAATCCTTGATTTGCTGGTGAAAATTGCGGGCGGTGTCGCTTTTCAGGTCACGGGTCTTCTCTTCGCAAGACTTGAGCACTTCCAGAGCTGGGTCGATTTCACGTCGCTTGCGTTCGCGGGTGATGGTGCAAAACATCTTCCAAACATCCTTCTCGGACTCAAAAAACTCTTTGCGTTCACCTTTTTTGATGACGCTTTTGATCACCCCCCAACTCGCGAGTTCGCGCAAGTTGCTGTGGGCGTTGCCCCGGCTGATCGAAAGTTCGGCCATGATCTCGTCCGTACTCAAGGCCTCCGGACTCACCATGAGCAAGGCGTGGATCTGCGCCATGGTCCGGTTAATGCCCCACGCACTGCCAATCACACCCCACTGGGTAATGAAGTCATCCTGTGCTTTGGATAGCTCTTCTGCTTCTACTTCGTCTTGTTTTGTCGGGGAACCCATGATTTTTCAGTTGTTTCAGTTGTTTCAGTATTTATTGAAAATTGCAGGGACCGCAAGTAAAAATGCGCAGTTCAACAAGTCCGATCTTTTTTTTACCGTAGCTGTAAGGGTTTGCCCATACATCCGTTTAGTGGACATATTATCCATTAACAAAAGGATCCCCCAGACCATGAAACGACTCAAACCTGCATCAACCTTACTCCTAATTTTCACCACACTACTACTAGGCGCTTTTGCCGCGCCTGCGCAGACCACCCTGTTTACGATTCTGCACACAGTTAATAGTGAGGGCGAATATACGCCGGTCTCGGTAAACGGGACCGCAAGTATCGCCACCAATGGCGCCGATTTCGTCGAACTAGTATCAATCGACATCGACGCACGCGGTGTCAGCTTGTTTCCGACCTATAAATTAGCCGACCTTCCGGGAGATACCCCGTTCCTGTTGAAACTTACGTTTGGCGACCTTGATGGCGCCACGCCCACTCCACTCGAACTCAATATCACCGTGGCCGAATTTCTAGCTCTTGGCGCACCACTTCAACCTTGGCCCCAAATCTCCTATTTGCCGCTCACGATTGAAGTCCCTCTGCCGACCATTGCTGAGATCGCCGTCGCCACGCCCGAACTCTCCACCTTGGTCGCCGCCGTCACCGCCGCGTCCGCCGCTGGGAACATCGATTTCCTCGCCGCCATTTCCGACCCGGACGCCGACCTCACCGTGTTCGCGCCGACCGACGACGCCTTCGCCGCGCTTGGCGACACGCTCACCGCCGCGTTGGCCGATCCGGGCGGACTGCTCACCGATGTCCTCGCCTACCACGTGCTCGGAACCTCCGAAGCCGCCGCCGACCTCATTGCCGCTGGCACCGCCACCACCCTACTAGGTTCGGATGTCAC
>Ga0209828_1002915_pt1 | contig 13592 bp, 15 predicted proteins | sample MaitaG_FD_187429 | JGI IMG/M metagenome (GOLD analysis project Ga0209828, IMG submission 187429) | Marine algal microbial communities from Maine, USA - Maine_Asex2 metaG (SPAdes) (version 2) | ecosystem: Host-associated > Algae > Red algae > Unclassified | place: Maine, USA | collected 2015-01-05 | reverse complement strand
TCTTTGAGGAGAATGGTTAGGGCAAATTCTTTCATTCCGTTTCCTCGCGTTCAGTTGTTGCCCGACAATGACGACAGGTTCCAACCTTGAACCACGTATGCAAACCCGCAACTCGAAACCCGACCCGAACCCCGAACTCTGGACCCCGCATCGCGCATCCCGTATCCCGCAACCCGAACCCCGCTAATGTCCTTTGGCGAAGATGCTGCCGCCGAGGAACTCGCGCAGCACCGAGGTGGACGGCACCGCCGAACTCGGTCCGGCGACGATCATGTCGAGCAAGTCGAGCAGGCGCCGCGCTTCGGCGTACTCGTCATGGAAAGGTTTGATCTCGGCCAGCAGCGGGTACACCTCGCTTTTGAACACGGCGAGTTCGTAGTCGAGCGAACTGTTGAAGGTCGCGTCGGCCTCGGTTTGGAACGGGAAGATCCAGCGCTTTTCGCCCCGGCGCACGGCCGGCCAGAGTTGCAGGGTGCGGCGGGCGCTGTGTCCGCGGTCGCGGTTGTCGCGGATCATACGGCGGATCAGACGCATGTCGGTGGTCGACATGCGGTTGGTTCGGTCCACGGAAAGTTGGGTCAGGCAGCCGATGTAGAGGCGGAATTTTTGCTCGTCGGGAATCACCTCGGTGAGTCGCGGGTTGAGTCCGTGAATGCCCTCCATGATGATAATCTGGTCGTCATCCAGTTTTAGCGTCTTACCGGATGGCTCGCTGCGGCCTTCGCGAAAATTGAAGCGCGGCAGGTCGATGGTATCGCCGGCGGCAAGCTTGCCGAGGTGTTCGTGCAGCAGCGGCAGGTTGATCGCCTCGATGTGTTCGAAGTCGGGGTCGCCGTTTTCGTCGACCGGGTTGTCTTCGCGGTTCACAAAGTAGTTGTCCATTTCCAGGGTGACCGGACGCAGTCCGTGGACTTTCAAGTGGACGGCCAAGCGGCGCGAGGTGGTGGTTTTCCCGGACGAGGAGGGGCCGGCAATGAGGATCCATTTAATCCGGGCGGACTCGTCCGTGATGGTGTTGGCCAGTTCGACCAGGCGGCGGTCCTGCATCGCCTCGTTGGTGAGAATGAGGTCGTCGAGTTTGCGTTCGGCGACAATCTGGTTGAGGTCGCCAAGGAAGCTGACGCCGACGGTGCGTCCCCAGACCCGGTGGGCCTCGAAGATATCGTGCAGGTGCGGTTGCGGCGCGAACGGGCCGAGCACCAGTTCGCCGTCGCAGCGTTCGGGGAACTGCAGCACGAGACCGTTGCGGTAGGCGTGGAGGGCCCAGGTGTCGAGGCGCGCGGTCCGGTCGGCGAGCACGCCGTTGTACAGGTCCCAATATTCGCCGCAGCGGAAAATGGTGATCTGCGGCGGGTTGCGGTAGCGTAGCAGGTTGAGCTTGTCGTCACGGCGGTCGCACCTGAGCAGTTCGGTGGCTTCGGCGAATGACAGCCGCGCCCGTTCGATTGGCAGGTCGGCCTCGATATAGCCACGCATGGCCTGCTCGAGGCCGCGGCGTTGTTCGTCGTTGATGCCGTCGACGCCATCAAGGCGGATGGTACAGAAGATGCCTTGGCCGATGACGTTTTCCACGCAGAACTCGGCCTCGGGCAGGGTTTCGCGGACGGCCTTGGCGAGCAGAAAGCTGAGCGATCGTTTGTAGATCCGGTAGCCTTCGCGGCAGTGGGGGGTGAGAAAGGTGATCGAACCGTTCACGGTGAGCGGGTAGGAGAGCGAACAGACATCGTTGTTCACCAGCGCGCCGAGAATATGGGCGCCGCTCTGGGCGGGTCCGATGAGGTCGCGCACCGGAGAATGGATCTCGCAGGTCTGTTTGCCTTTGCCGTCCACCTCGAACCTGAGTGTGCCAACTGTGTCTTTTTGCTTTTCCGTCGTCGTATTCATCTGTTAATAAGTGGGATACCCTACATTAAGATGGAAACCACGCAACACGAGACTGCTGCAGACTGGCATAGTCGTCTGTTCCATTCGTCGATCCTGATGAACCTCCGCCTGAGACACCTCCGGCAGATTGTTCGTTCGACGTCTGGCGCGGTCTGTCTGGATATTGGCGACGCCCCGGCTCCCCTCCGTCGCGAACTCCGCCGCGCCGGTGGCACCTGGACCTCGGTCACCCCGAACGACGACCCGGTTCTGGAAGAGTTGTTGGGCGAAGAGACGGTCGAACTGGAAGGCCTGCACATTCCGCTCGGTGATGACTGTGTCGATGTGGTGGTGCTGCAGGACATGCTGGAGAAAGTCGAAGACGACTATGCCTTTGTTCAGGAAGTTCACCGGGTGCTCAAACCTAACGGCATTTTGATTGTCTGCGCGCCGAATTACAAAAAACTCGGCCTGGCTGGCGGGTTCCGCAACCTACTCGGCTTCAGTGCGGAAGTACAGGGCCTCGCGCGTTCGGGCTATACTCAGTCCGAACTCTACGACGTGATCAAAGACGGCTTCGACATCACCTCGCGACGCAACTACTCGCGATTTTTCACTGAATTCTTCGATACCATTCTCAAATTCCTCGTCAGCTTTTTTGCCGGCGGGGCGGACCCGGCCGCCTTGGATCAAGGCGAGGATTTTCGTACCTACCGCAAAGCCTATCAGATTTCCTCCCTGCTCAAGCCGTTCCATTGGCTGGTAAGCAAGATCGACATTCTGCTGTTTTGGACGGCCGGTTACCATCTCATCGTCAAAGCCCACGCGCGTCCGTGGAAGCCGCGGCGGACGGTCCGCTTGCGTGATGGCCGTTCGATCTCGGACGCCACAATCAACACCAAGATCGGCACGGCGGCACCGTTTTAGACGGTATACGAATCAACGAATCAGATGTTCCAGTTCGTGAGACGACAACTGGTTTTCCCGACCGTGACCTCGCCCTTATGGACTCGCTTGATCCCAAGCGAAAGGGATCACCGAACCAACATCTGCTTCAAACGCGGTCGTCCGCAACCGCACCGGCTCGGGAGGCCCCTCGCCCTCCAAGGTTTTTGATTTTGAATCCAAAAATATCAAACTGACGCTGCACTCGTGCCAGTAAGTGCGTGGTTTTCACTCCACGATCAGATCGTTCAGCGGATCGCGGAACGGATGCCCGAACCAACGTCTGCTTCAAACGCGGTCGTCCGCATCCGCACCGGCTCGGGAGGCCCCTCGCCCTCCAAGGTTTTTGATTTTGAATCCAAAAATATCAAACTGACGCTGCACTCGTGCCAGTAAGTGTGTGGTTTTCACTCCACGATCAGGTCGTTCAGCGGATCGATGAACGGATCGCGGGCGGCTTCCTTTTGATCCAGCGGCAGAAAGTCATCGAACACGTAGAGAAATTTGCCGCCGGGAAGCACCTGCATCTCGCCTTCGCCCATATCGCACAGGCGTTGGAGGAGGGTGCGGCTTTCCTCGAGGTCGAGGGTGGTGGCGGCTGCGAGTTCGCCGGTGGTGATCCGACCGTGGCGGCGGGCGATCTCGGCGATGACCATTTTTTCCTTCCGCCGCCGGCGCGCTTTGCCCAAGCCGCGGTGGCCGATGAACGCGAGGGTCACGCCAGCGATTAGACCCACGCCAGCGATACCGGCGAGGATGCCGAAAAAGGAGGTGAGTGATGCCGCCAGAACGCCACCAAAGATCAGGAAAGGCGTCGATCCGAGCGCCAGCAAGATGCCGGTCGTCCGGGTTGCATGATGTTTGAAGGTTTGGCTCACGGAAGCGAACCTAACATGAAGAAGGGAGGGCGTCCAAGGCTACCTTTAAGCAGGTGCCTCTCGGACGGTGCTCTCCAGATCGATCCGCCGAACGTTAGTTACGGTGGCGGAAGGTGATACGTCCCTTGGTCAGGTCGTAGGGGGAAAGTTCAACTTTCACGCGGTCACCAGTGGTGATGCGGATGAAGTTTTTGCGCATCTTCCCCGAGATGTGCGCAAGGATTTCGTGTCCGGACTCGAGCCGGACATTATACATCGTGGCGGGCAGTACTTTAAGCACGGTTCCGTCCACGGAAATTACATCGTCATTTTTTGCCATTCATTCTCCGTTGTTCAATGGTATTGGATTTCTCTGATTCGTTTCAGTTGTTTTGTGCCGTCTATTCCGGCGTGTTTCTAATTGTGACGGCTTAAGTACCGTAGTTCTTCGAATTTTACACCGGTTTTTCTGGTTTTTTTAACGGCGGGGTCCGTTCGGATCAGCTGGGGGCTTGATCAATTCGGCGTATCGGTCGTCGTCGCGGATCATCCGCAGGTAGAAAGCGTCGCCTTCGGCCCAGGTTTCGAACGGACCGGGAAAGTCGCGTGCCACCCGTTCGAGGATCGGCCAGGCCTCTTCTTTTTTGTTCTGGGCAACCAGTGAGCAGGCATGGGCAAAGCCGAACATGCCGTGTCGTGGCGACTTCTGCCACGCGGTTTCGAAGGCGGGGGCGGCTTCGGCATATTGTTTGAGATGCATATGCACCAAGCCCTTGTTGTGCCAAAAATGGGCGTTGTCCGGAAACACCCGCACGAGGTTGTCCAGTCGGTCCAAGGCCACTGGGTATTGCTGCAGCCGGAACAGGCATTCCGCCGTGCGCAGGAACAGCGCTTCGGAAATCAAGCCGTGGGTTTTCGCCAAATCATAAAACACCAGGCTGTTGGAGTAGTCCTTCTTGTCGTAAAACTGGCGCGCGTTTTTCAGCGAGTCGGCCAACTGGCCAAGACGATCCTGTGAGTTCGGTCCGATGACGATGGTGCAGACTTCGGCGAACTGATCGGGGGTCAAGGTGCGCAGCAGGTTCACTCGGCTGTGGTCGAGCCAGGTGACGAACATCTCGGTTTGGATCAGGCGTGAGTTGCTCCAGTCGTGAACCGGTTCGGGGACGGGCTCCTTGGTTTGCTGCAGGCAGAGTTCGAGAAACAGCGCCGTCGGGTGCAGCGGCTGCATCTTCAGGATGCGCTTCACGATGTCTTCGCTGTCGGTGTAGTTCTTTTGGTACAAGGCGCTGGTGGCGCGCAGGCAATGGATGTCGATGTCGTCAATGCGCTGCTGCATCAGGCCACGCAGCATCGCGTCGGCCTCCAAGTTGCGTCCGCTCATCAACAACTTGGCGACGCGCACTTTCTTCAAGTCGTATTCCGACTTGTCGCCGGCCCCGTCGACCGGGATCGCCCCGTAGGCGAGCGGCGAGGATTGTTTGCCGAGCAACTGCCGGTAGCCGGCATCGAGGGAGAGCTCTACTTTTTTGGTTTCGTTGGTGAGTGTGAGTTCGAGGCTGCCTTTGAGCGGACGCGGCACATCAATCTCGAACTCGTCCAAACCTTGCGCCGAGACGCTGAGCGTACCGACCGCCATAACGAGCCCGAACCCGGCCACCATGCGGCGCCCGATGGACACGGCCGCGCGCGCCGGTTGGTCAGGCCGATTGTTCAAGGTGGTGGAGAAGCTGTTTGCGTTCATCGAGGTTGAAGGGGTTGTAGGGATCTTGCTGGATCGTCAAGGTGAGTTTGAAGCGGTGGCGCAGGTCTGGGTCGATGCCGATCAGCATGTCGATGTCTGCGCAGAGGGTCTCAAAGTCGGTTGCCCGACGTCGGGCATGGAAGATGTGCAGGCAGTTTTTCAAGTGGTGGTCCACCCGCAGGGCGGCACGCAGATGCGGCAGGCTGCGTTCGAAATCGAGCTGAGCGAGAAATTGCAGGGCTTCTTGCTCCTGCGGCGAGTCGAGAAAGGGCTCGATCGCTTCGTAGGCCCGCGAGGAAGGATTGTCGCGTCCGAGAATGGCAAGGACGTACATCATGGTCCGGGTAAGTTGGGAGACGTTCTCTTCGGATCGTAGCAGTTCGGCGACCAATGGCGCTGCCTCGGGGAAGCCGAAAGATCCCGCGAAAAAGATGTTACCGAGGGAGGGATCTTGTTCGAGGCGTCTCAGAAAGGTCTCGCGAAAGGTGGGCAGATCTTCAGGCGGAACCGCTTCCAACAACTCGCGTGCGGCCCAGTGGATTTCGTGTTCCTCGCTGTAGTACATGCGTTTGGCCAAGTCGTCGATGGCGGCTGTTATGGATGCAGGACTGTCGAAGGAGTGGGTCACGGGGCGATGGGGGTTGTCGGTGAATGCAGTATACTGTGCTTTGGGCAAAAGAAAACCCGGACACACGTCCGGGTTAGTCTTTCGATTCAGGCGGCCTTCTACTTACAGGCGGACTGCAAGGCCTTGGCCTGGTTGGTGGCTTCCCAGCTGAACTCGCCGTTCTTGCCCGGCTTGCGGCCGAAGTGGCCGTAGGAGGACGTGGGTTCGTAGATCGGGCGGAGCAGCTTCAGCGAACTGATGATCTGCGCCGGTTTGAGTCCGAACACCTTGACGGCGGCGGCTTCGATCTTTTCGTCCGGTACCTTGCCGGTGCCGAAGGTGTCGACCAGAACCGAAACCGGTTCGGCGTAGCCGATGGCGTAGGCGAGTTGGACTTCGCAGTGCGTCGCGAGTTTGGCGGCGACGATGTTCTTGGCGACGTAGCGCGCCATGTAGGCAGCCGAACGGTCGACCTTCGAAGGATCTTTGCCGGAGAAGGCACCGCCACCATGACGGCCCATGCCGCCGTAGGTGTCGACGATGATTTTACGTCCGGTGAGTCCGCAATCGCCCTGCGGTCCACCGACGACGAACTTACCGGTCGGGTTGATCAGGATGCGGGTGTTTTTGGTGATCATTTTGGCGGGAAGCGTCTTTTTGATGACGACTTCGCGCAGGCCGGCTTCAAGTTTTTTATTGGTCACTTCCGGCGTGTGTTGCGAACTCAGCACGATCGTGTCGATGTGGTGCGGTTTGCCGTTTTCATAGGCGACGGTCACCTGCGATTTCGAGTCGGGGCGGAGGAAGGGCAGCTTTTTGTTCTTACGGGCACGGCTCATTGCGGCTGTGAGCTTGTGCGCGTAGGTGATGGCGGCCGGCATGAGTTCGGTGGTCTCGTTGCAGGCGTAACCAAACATCATCCCTTGGTCACCTGCACCTTGCTCTTTGAACTTTCCTTTCCCGGCGGTGACGCCTTGGGAAATGTCGGGTGATTGTTTATCAAGGTGCACCAAAACGGCGCAGGTTTCTGCGTCGAAGCCCATCTCGGAAGCGACATAGCCGATGTCACGAACCTTACGCCGCACGACTTCGGCATAATTGATGTTGGCGTTGGTGGTGATCTCGCCGGCAAGGACCACCATGCCGGTGGTGATCATGGTTTCGCACGCGACCCGGCTTTTGGGGTCTTGCTTAAACAAGGCGTCGAGGACCGAGTCGGAGATACCGTCGGCCATTTTGTCAGGGTGGCCTTCAGAGACCGATTCAGATGTAAAGAGATTACTGGAGCGTCCAATCATAGGATTTCGAACCTTTCATTCGTTTATTCGGATATGCGGTTAAAGGCAAAAGCTCGCCGAGTGCAACCCTAGAGTGAGGGAGAGTTTGCTTCGAGTAGCTGGTGGCCAGTAGTCGGTAGTAGTCGGTAGCCAGTAGCCGGTAGCCGGTAGCCGGGAGTAGCCGGTAGCTGGGAGTCGGTAGCTGGAGGTGGGGGTGTACATTGCTGACAGTTGCCCGGGCGGGGACGGCCTCCCACTTCAATCTCCACATTCCGCAACCCGTATTCCGCGATCCGCATCCCGCATCACGCAACCCGTATTCCGCAACTACTCCTCGTCGAACTTGTTCTCGAACAGCTTGCCGAGCGCATCCAACGCGGCTTGGGCGTCGGGGCCGTCGGCGTAGAGGGTGATCTTGGCACCCATGCCGGCCCCGAGGGTCAGCAAGCCGAGAATACTTTTGGCCGAGACGCGGATGTCTTCGTGTTCGATGTCGATATCACAGACAAACTCGCCGGCGAGCATGACGAGGGCGGAGCAGGGGCGGGCGTGCAGCCCGTACTTGTTCTCGATGGTGTGGGAGGCGGAGAGTTCGGACACGTTAGCGTTTTTTATTGGAGGCGGATTTGATGTTGTGGGCGATGATGGACTCATTGAGTTCCTTCGCGGCGTCATGTCCAAGGTTTTTCAACTTTTGATTCATCGCGGCCACTTCAATTACGTTGGCCATATCGCGACCGGGCGCGACCGGAACGGTGACCATCGGCACGGAGACGCCTAGAATCGAACAGGACTTTCCGGTCAGCCCGGTTCGGTCGATTTTGGTTTTTTCATCCCCTCTAATGAGTTCGACCACCAGATCGAGGGCCTTGCGTTTGCGGATGCTGGTGATGCCGAACAGGCTGGAGACGTGGATGAATCCGATGCCGCGGATTTCCATGTGGTAGCGGGTGAGTTCGGGGGCGCTGCCGATCAGTTGCCGGGTGCTGTCGCGCATCAGCAGTACCGAATCGTCCGAGACCAGTGAGTGCCCGGACTCCAGCAAGGCCAGGGCGATTTCGCTTTTGCCGATGCCGGACTTGCCTTGGATGAGGACGCCAATGCCCTTGATTTCGACCATGGTGCCATGGCGGCGGGTGCGCGGCGCGGTGAGATTTTCGACCACCAGCGTCGCGCGGTTGATGAAGTCGCCGGTCACCAGTTTGCTGCGCAGAAGCGGGACACGATAGGTCTCGGCGAGGATTTTGATTTCTTTCGACGGACGCCGGTTGCGCGAAAAAACGACGCAAGGAATGCGCGCTTTGAACAAGCGTCTCAGCCGGGCCTGGCACTCTTCCGGTCCCAAGCTTTTGAGATAGGTGGTCTCGGCGAGTCCGAGGACTTGGATCCGCTTGTTGGCGAAATACTTGAAGAAGCCCGCGAGCGCGAGACCAGGCCGGTTGACCATGGCCTCGACGATCGGTTGGTCGAGATGCTTCTCCCCGGCAAGCAACTCGATGCCGAGATTGCCGTCAGCGGCTTCCAAGAAGTCACGGACGGTGATCTGGGTTTCTTTGCGGACCTTTTTCTTGGCCATGGGCGATTCGTCGCGGAGGCTTAGGAACTGGTGTCGAGGTCGGCGAGGCGGTCGCGGTGGCCGTGGAGGTCGGTGCGTTTGTCACGCGCTTTGCGCAGTTGCTTGGCGGCCTTTTCCACTGCGAGGGTCACCGATTTGTACATGTCCTCGGTTTCGGCATGCCCTTCGATGTGGAGGTGTCCTTTGGCGTGCACGTCGACTTCGCATTTATGTGTGTGCTTTTGCACATCAAGAATGACGTGGATGGATTCGACCCGGGTGAAATCGTGCATGTCGTGTTCCACTTGTGCTTCGACGTGGTTTTTGAGCGCGGCGGAGGTTTCCATATGGCGAAAGGTGATTACTAGGTTTTTCATAGGCGGATTCCTTATCGGGTGTTGGGTTCTAAAACTTGCGGCGGAGTGAGGGCGACGCTCACATGGAGAAGCGGGCGCCAAGGTAAAGTTCGCGGGCTTTGGGGTCGTTGGCGAGGGTGTCGGAGTCCCCGTCGACGAGGATTTTTCCTTCGAACATGATGTAGGCTCGGTCGACCACCTCCAGGGTTTCCCGGACGTTGTGGTCGGTGATCAGGATGCCGAGTCCACGGTTGCGCAGATCGCGCAGGATCTCCTGCACGTCCTGGACGGACTTCGGGTCGACGCCAGCAAAAGGCTCGTCGAGCAGGATGATCGAGGGGCGGGTGACCAGCGCTCGGGTGATCTCCAAGCGGCGTCGTTCGCCGCCGGACAAGGTGTAGGCTTTTTGTTTTCGCAGGTGGTCGATTTTGAGTTCGTGCAACAGTTCTTCGAGGCGCTCCTTCGGGTTGCGTTCCTGAACGGTCTGCAGGATTGCGCGGATGTTTTGCTCCACCGTCAGCCGGCGGAAAATGGACGGCTCTTGCGAGAGATAGCCCATGCCGAGACGGGCGCGCTGATACATCGGAATGTTGGTGACGTTGTCGCCGTCGAGAAATACCAGTCCGCTGTTCGGCTTCACCAAGCCGGTGATCATGTAAAAGGTGGTGGTCTTGCCGGCGCCGTTGGGTCCGAGGAGGCCGACGATCTCGCCGCGCGAGACGTGGATGCTCACACCTTTGACGACATCTTTTCCGCTATAGGTTTTTACCAGTTCGGCGGATTGGATCAGATGGTTGTTGGTGGTCTGGGCGTTCAACGACGTCCTCTCCCCATGGCCGGACCCGGCATCGGCAGGCCGCCTTTGCCTTCCTTCTTCAGCAGGAACATTTTTACCCCGCCGGTGGTCACCAGTTTTTCGTCGAAGCGGTTGTAGGTGATCATGCCGCCGCGCAAGATGTCCTGGCCTTTGACCACGACTGGATTGACTTCGAGTTGAATGTCGCCGCTTCGAACGTCGTAGGTCGCGAGCTGCGCGGTGGCGGAGAAGTCCTCTTGCCGGATCCGAACCTGGCCCTTGGCCACAATGGTTTCAATCTCGTCGTTCTGGTCGAAACGGACTTCCATGGTGTCGCAGGTAAGAAAGATGCCGGGATCGTCCACCTCGACGTTTTGTTCGAACAGAGCGTAGGACTTTTTATAGTCGAAGGTGAGTTTCTCGGCGGTGATGACCGTACCTTCCTGCCCGGCGACCGGGGCGGCAGATAGACCGATGCCACTGCCAGCGGTGGTGCCGGCCGCTCCCGGTTGCGTTCCGCCGGCCGGATAGGTCGCGGTGTTGGGCGGGGTTCGGTACGTGGGGGCGGTTTGGATCGGCTGGCCCTGCGGGAAGGTCTGCACGGTGGGCGGTGGCCCGAACTGCGCGAGGACCTGCATCGGCAACGCCAGTGGCAGAGCACCCAGAACGAAAAGAAGGGCGGAGGGAATCAGGGTTTTCATGGGACAAATTTTGGTGGAACCGGGGTGGCAGAAGCGGGAGTGGCAGAAGCGGGAGTGGCAGGAGCGGAGGTGGCAGGAGCGGAGGTGGCAGGAGCGGATGAAGAAGGAGCAGGTGCGAGCGGTGCCCCCGGGGCGGAGGCTGGACGCAGGTCGAAGGTATTGGATTTTGTCAGCTTTACTCTTACATCGTTGAAGATGACAAAGCGTTCGCGGTTGCCGTCATAGGCGAACTCGCGACCGGTGATATGCATCTCCTTGGTCTGGATGCTCACCGCCTCCTTCGAGCGCGCGAAGCGTTTCTCGCGTTCGTAGTTGCAACTCTTGGCCTCGATGGTCGTGCTGACTTCGTTGTTCTCGTAGAGTTCGATTTTGAGGCCTTCGATGAGGGCGGTTTTGGCCCCGCGCTTCTTCGGAATTTTGGCGACCTCGGCGTAGATCATGGTCTCGAGATCGCCTTCCTCACTGTATTCCGGAATGCGCGCGTTCTTCACCATTTGATACTCCGCCGCCAGCAGAATGGGAACGACGGTGATCAACAAGAGAACCGAAATGATGCGGGTACGTTTGCTCATCAGTTGGCGGCCTCGGTGGAACGGTTTACGGCGGAGGCCTTGGAGCAAATTAACAGATGGTGGACGTCGGGCATCACTGCCAAAACGGTACTCTCTTGGCTGGCGTATGGCAATGGACTTTTGACGGCGGCAGCGTTCAAGATGCACCCCCGCCTTTCACGTTTGATGTCACGTTCGGGCCGTTTGCGACATTCGTCTCCGGTGCGGACGCGTTCAGCGCGTGAATCGCCTTCAACTTGCGCCAAAGGCCTGCGAGCTGGTCGAACGGAATCGCATTTTCGCGGTCGGATTTTGCCTCGGCTGGATTGAGATGGGTCTCCATGAACACGGCATGACAGCCCACCGCCACGGCGGCGCGCGACAGCGGTGGCGCCATCTTGCCGTCGCCGGCCGTGAAGCCGCCGCCGCCGCCGGGTTTCTGCACGCTGTGGGTCGCGTCGAACACCACCGGATAGCCATGGTCGCGTAGCTGGATCAGGGCACGGAAATCGGTGACCAGCGTGTTGTAGCCGAAGCTCGCGCCGCGTTCGGTGATGAGGATCTTGCGGTTGCCGGTGGACTCGACTTTCTTCACAACATGTCCGACGTCCCAAGGCGCAAGAAATTGCCCCTTTTTGATGTTCACCGTCGCGCCACTTTCACCAGCGGCAATGACCAGATCGGTCTGTCGGCAGAGAAACGCAGGAATTTGGAGGATATCGACGACTTCTGCCACGGGTGCGGCTTGTTCGGGAGTGTGAAAATCGGTGAGCAGCGGCAGGCCGGTTTCTTCTTTTACTGCTGCAAGAATTTCGAGTCCGGCTTCGAGTCCGGGGCCGCGGAAGCCGTCGACCGAGGTGCGGTTGGCTTTGTCGAACGAGGCCTTAAACACCAGCGGGATTTCCTCGGCGGCGGCCAGGTCGGCGAGTCGACGGGCGACCTCGAGACAGGGTTCGCGGCCTTCGATCACGCAGGGGCCGGAGATGATCGCCAGCGGCGAGCCATCGCCGAAGGTGATCGGGCCAGTTTGTACGGAGCTAAGTGGGTTCGAGGTCATGTTAGATGTCTGCAGTAGCCTCTATGCCGATCAATCTTATCTGGGGCGAAACTTTTTTTAAGATCCGCGTGCCAATGCCCAACGAACTTTGTTGCACGTCCATGTTCCCGCTTCTATTTTCCAAGGTCTTTGAAGGAATTCGAGAACCGCAGCGTTTTCCGGACATGCACCTTCAATCCACCCTCCTTCTCCGTCTTGGTCGTTTCGGGCTGCTGCTCGCGTTGATCGGCTTTGTCCAATCATGCATGTATCTGTGCGCGACCCTCGCATGTGCCTGCTGCTGGGGACCGGCGATGATGTATCACAAACTGAGCTTGGGCCTGACGCCTCTGCTGCTGGGCCTGGCCATGTTTCTGGTCGGCACATCGCATCACATCGTGGCGCATCTGACCCGTTCGCGCTGGCATGCCGGGCTGTTGCTAGTGCTTGCTTGCGCCCTCATTCTCGGTGGCGTGTTTGGCCCTCGCAGGGTCACGGGCGTTCTCTTGGTTCTGCCGATGCTCGCGACTTTTGCTTTGATGTTGCGGGTCGCGCCGGGCTGGTCCCGAACGCGGCGTTCCCGGACCGAACTGCTGGCGCCGTTCCGCCAATGCGCATATTTTACGCTTGGCTTTGCCGCGCTGCTGAGTCTGCGCGCGGCCTTGGTTCTGTTGGATTCGCTGGCGTTCGGCGATGTCTATTTTCACACGATGCAAGCGCCCTTCTTCCCGCTGATGGCGGGGTTGCTGGTGTTTGCGTCTAGTTTGTTCGTTGGAACCAGTTCGCGCTGTCCGCGGATGGCGGATTAAAATGTGCCGGATTCCGAATGATGCCTAACGCCCAATCGTTGGATATTCGACAGCCTGGAAGGACTGTCGTTGCGAGACGGCCTCGAAGCCCGTCCTACCGAGCATCCAACTGGTCCTACGTAGTACGAACTTGCCGGCGTCCTTGCTCTGCAGTGCAGGGTGGCGCCCGCGATCGTGAAACTCGAAGCATGCCTTGAGGCGACGACTCTTCCGCCCGCCTCCGACCTCGACGCGAACCCGGACTTGGACGCGATCCGCAACGACGCGCGCTATCTGGCGTTTCGCCAGGGTCTCAAAAGAAGAACCTGGGTCGGCCGGGCATTGTCGTGGTTCATGCCGACCTGATCATCTTGAGGGGAATCGTCTTGAGGGGCTGCAGCCGATCACGGACTCTCCAATTTAAGTGGTCCTTGCTGCGGTTTACTCGCCCGCGAACGCGATCAGTTCGTTGCGCAAAGCGCGGGCGTCATCCCCTGCGGCGCCCTCGGCAAACTT
>Ga0209828_1002914_pt1 | contig 13596 bp, 8 predicted proteins | sample MaitaG_FD_187429 | JGI IMG/M metagenome (GOLD analysis project Ga0209828, IMG submission 187429) | Marine algal microbial communities from Maine, USA - Maine_Asex2 metaG (SPAdes) (version 2) | ecosystem: Host-associated > Algae > Red algae > Unclassified | place: Maine, USA | collected 2015-01-05 | reverse complement strand
GTGGCATACCGCAAATTCTCAACAAAAGTTTGATGTGCAGTATTGCCACTTGCAAAACCCGCCATCACATGGATGTTTGGCGTATTGATTGCAGAAGCATAAGCAATCGCCTGATCTATCGCAGCGCGTGCCTCATCTTCACCTCCGACTAATGCAGAAAGACCATTCTCACCGCCTTCCACATCACCACGCGATGTGTTCAAACCCAACATGGCAAGGCCCGTTTCTGCCAAAGCAGCGTTCACTTCCTCGGTGGGCGTGTCATACGGCCAATGGCATTCCACTGCATGAAAGCCTGCTTTTTTAGCCGCACGAATAGCATCCGGCAACGAGTGCTCAGTCCAAAGAAAACCAAGGTTTGCTGAAAATTTCATAGTGGAAGCCTTTGTTTGAAAAGTTAAATTTATATCGATTGGTAAATCAGCTCGAATACGACTTCGAGTGTAATCTATACCTAAGTTGTCGTTAACAATAATTTGTGAAACATTGGTTTTGTGTCATTATCCGTTGACCATTTTTTGCGATCTAAACTATGAGGGGATGATGGCTGAGTATTCGGTTTACCTATTAGCGACACTGGCAGTATGCCTTGTTTTCACTGGCGTAATCGCTGGCATATTAGCGGGCTTGCTTGGCGTTGGCGGTGGGATCGTGATTGTTCCTGTGTTGTTCATTGTCTTCGACATTTTAGATATCCCCGATGTGGTGGCTATGCATATTGCCATTGCCACCTCACTAGCTACGATCATCCCAACCTCAATTTCCTCTGCACGGGCGCATCACAAGCGCGGCTCGATTGATTGGGATCTTGCTAAAAGCTGGGTGCCTCTAATGTTTGTTGGCGCTTTAATTGGCGGCATACTCTCGAAGTATTTAGCCTCTTCGAGCCTGACCTTGATCTTTGGTGTCATCGCCCTATTGGTCGCGGTGAATATGGCGCTGCCTAAAGCGATAGTGCTGGCGCAAAACTTACCAACCGGCGTGCTTGCGAGAGGTGTGCTTCCTTGGTTTATTGGCACCTTTTCAGCGCTGATGGGCATTGGTGGCGGCACACTTTCAGTACCTATTCTTTCAGCATTTTCTAAACCGATTCACCAAGCCGTTGGAACGGCTTCGACGTTTGGTTTAGTGATTGCGATTCCTGCCGTGCTTGGTTTTATTTGGTCAGGCTGGTCAGCAGAGTTACGCCCGCCTTTTTCGTTTGGTTACGTGAGTATTCCTGCTGCTGTATTAATCTTTTTCGCTAGTGTGTTTACCGCGCCCTACGGAGCAAAACTGGCACACAGTTTGAACCCTGCTAATTTGAAGAAGGTGTTTGCGTTGTTCTTGTTTATCACATCATTGCGGATGTTGTGGGTAGCGCTGGCGTAAGACCGCGCGGGTGCTTTAGGTTATAGACAAAACACCCTCCTCTTTAACCGCCTGCATACTCACATAAGTCGACGTACTCATGACATGCGGCAGCGTCGAAATTTGCTCCCCTAGCACGCGCCGATACGCCTGAATGTCGCGCGTTCGCACCTTAATCAAATAGTCAAATTGCCCCGCGATCATATGGCACTGCTCGACTTCGCGGATTTCAGCAACAGCCTGATTAAAATCATTTAGCGCTTGTTCAGTAGTGTCTTTCAACTTCACTTCAGCAAAGGCGATGTGCTCCAATCCCAACAGCTGCGCGTTTAACTCCGCTCGAAAGCCTTTAATGAAGCCCTCTTCTTGCAGCCGCTTCAAACGGTTCTGACAAGGCGTTTTACTCAAGCCTACCCGATTCGCCAATTCAGTGACTGGTATCCGCCCTTCCATAGACAGCACTTCTAGGATACCCAGATCAAACTGATCTAATTGCCTTATTTCATGTGATTTTGAATCCAAAAATACTCCATAAATTGAATAAATAAGTAAAATAAACCCATAATAGATTAAATACAGGAAAATTGCCTTTAACGTAAGTGATAGGATTTATTCATCACCAAAAGGAAGAATCATCATGAGCACATTGCACCCGATACGCTTACAAATTCGCGACACTCACCTTGCTGATGAACGCGAAGTGTTAAACTCATTAACGCGTTCAAGCCCTATCTCGGAAACGCAGCGTGAACAAATCGTTGCACGAGCTACCAAATTGGTCGAGGATATTCGTGCATCAGATGATCCCGGCCTGATGGAAGCTTTTTTGGCGCAGTACGGGCTATCGACTGATGAAGGTGTGGCGCTAATGTGCTTGGCTGAAGCGCTGCTGCGTGTGCCGGATGCTGAAACGATGGATGCCTTAATCGACGATAAAATCGCACCGTCGTCTTGGGGTGAGCACCTCGGCCAATCCAGCTCTTCATTAGTCAATGCCTCAACTTGGGCGCTTATGTTGACGGGTAAAATCTTAAACGATGACGAAAGTGATGGCGTTGTCGGGGTATTAAGAGGCGCAGTTAAACGCTTGGGTGAGCCAGTCATTCGCACCGCCGTCAAGCAGGCGATGAAGGAGCTGGGCAGTGAATTTGTCTTAGGTAGGGACATTGAAGAAGCTATCCAGCGTGGTAAAAAATCTAAGAAAAAAGGCTTTACCTACTCTTACGACATGCTGGGCGAAGCGGCGCTAACCAGTGCGGATGCTCAGAAGTTCTTTAAAGCCTACGAGGTTGCGATTAATGAGCTCGCGGCTAACTGCACAGCAGATGATATTCGCGATAATCCGGGTATCTCGGTCAAGCTGTCAGCCCTGCACCCACGTTATGAAGTCAGTCAGCGCGAACGTGTGATGACCGAGCTAGTCGCTAGTACCACAACCTTAGCGCGTTTGGCTAAAAAATCTGGTATGGGCTTTAACATTGACGCTGAAGAAGCGGATCGCTTGGACTTATCGCTTGATGTGATTGAGGGTGTTTTACGTGACCAAGAGCTAGCCGGATGGGATGGTTTTGGTGTGGTGGTGCAGGCCTACAGCAAGCGCTGTGCAGGTGTCATTGATTGGCTCAATGCCCTAGCAACCGAGCTTGACCGAAAAATCATGGTGCGTTTAGTTAAAGGTGCTTATTGGGATTCTGAAATCAAACTGGCTCAGCAAGAAGGTACAAGCGGCTTTCCGGTGTATACACAAAAGGCATTGACCGATGCTGCTTACATTAGCTGTGCCGCTAAGTTACTAGGCATGACAGATCGCATTTATCCGCAGTTTGCGACACATAACGCGCACACCGTCGCGGCTATTATTGAGCTAGCCACTGATAAAAAATCATTTGAATTCCAACGTCTGCACGGCATGGGCGAGCAGCTGCATCTGAAAGTTTTGGAGCAAGAGGACACTCGCTGTCGCATCTATGCGCCTGTGGGTGCTCATCGTGATCTATTGGCTTATTTGGTTAGACGCTTACTCGAAAATGGCGCAAATAGTTCGTTTGTGAATCAGATTGTGGATACCGATATTCCGGCGGCGGAAGTGGCTTCTGATCCTTTCCTTAAAGTTACTGATTCCACTGACGGAAGTTCGTTTACGATTGCCAAACCGGCTGAGCTTTATGCGCCGTCTCGTCGCAATTCAAAAGGTTGGGATTTACATAGCACCGAAGATTTAGCGGAGATAGAAGCAGCCCGTGCGCCTTTCAAAAACACTCAATGGCATGTTGAATCTCGCATATCGGGGGATGCTGAATCTAGCTCTGGCACCAAAGCAATCATCAACCCTGCCGACCCAAGCGATACCGTCGGTAGCGTAATTGAAGCGAGCGCAGTAGAGGTCGAGCACGCGTTAAACGCGGCGCAGAGCTGGTCAGACACTCCCGTCACACAACGCGCTGAGATCCTACGTAAAGCAGCTGATTTGTACGAGAGCAATTTTGGAGAGTTATTTGCCGCGCTAACTCGTGAGGCGGGTAAAGGCCAGATTGATGTGATTTCAGAGCTACGCGAAGCGGTTGATTTCTTGCGCTACTATGCAGTTGAAGCAGAAAGACTAGCTGAAGAGAACTCACAACCACGTGGATTAATCGCCTGTATTTCACCATGGAATTTCCCACTGGCAATATTTACAGGTCAATTATCCGCTGCACTTGCTGCGGGTAATGGCGTACTGGCAAAGCCTGCTGAGCAAACCCCTATCACCGCTAATATTGCCATCCGCTTGTTGCATGAGGCAGGTGTTCCAAAAACAGCACTCCAACTGCTATTGGGTAAAGGTTCAGTAGTTGGTAGCAAGCTGAGCTCAGATCCACGTATAAGCGGTATTTGCTTCACTGGCTCCACAGCAACTGCACAAATTATCAATAAAAGCATGGCGCAGCATCTTGATCCTCGCGCGCCACTGATTGCCGAAACTGGTGGTTTAAACGCGATGATAGTCGATAGTACTGCCCTGCCTGAGCAAGCGGTCGGCGATATCATCAACTCAGCTTTTCAATCAGCCGGACAGCGCTGCTCTGCCCTTCGCGTGCTATACATTCAAGAAGACACGTCGGATATCGTGCTGAAGATGCTTTATGGCGCAATGGATGAGCTAGTGATTGCTCAGCCTTGGGATTTTGATACAGACATTGGCCCCGTGATTGACTTGCAGGCCAAGCAAAACATTGAAGCGCATATTGAAATAGCAAAACAAGAAGGCCGCGTGCTTAAGTCGCTTGCGATCCCTGAAACCGGTACTTTTGTTGCACCCACTGTGATTAAGGTGGATGGTATCGCTGATTTAGAGGAAGAGATTTTTGGCCCAGTGCTCCATGTAGCGACTTTTGCCGCTGAGGAGATTGATAGCATTGTTGATGATATTAATACCAAAGGCTATGGATTGACGTTTGGTTTGCACACACGAATTGACGACAGGGTTGAGTCAATCACCACACGCCTTAAAGTCGGCAATATTTATATCAACCGTAATCAAATTGGTGCAGTGGTTGGGTCACAACCGTTTGGTGGTGAAGGACTTTCGGGCACAGGGCCTAAAGCGGGTGGGCCAGAATACGTTAAGCGTTTCATGATGGCCTCAAACTCACCTGAGATAACAGCAAATGTGACTGAAGCATCTATTGGAAATACTACGACAATAACGTTTGAAGCATTGCAACAAGCGATCAATGAACTCCCAGCAGCATCTGTTAATTCACTACGTGCCGTTGAGTTACCAGGTCCAACCGGTGAGTCTAATCGTTTAAGTACCTATGCTAGAGGCACAGTTTTATGCCTCGGGCCCTCGGCGGATGACGCAATAGATCAAGCTAATTTAGCGATAGCGTCGGGCTGTTCAGCGCTAATGATCACACCTCAGCAACCGGAATCTCATCAAGATATTCCAGCGATTGCAGGTCAGATTAACCTGCAAGACATTGAGCGAATTGATGGGATTGATGCGATCGCGTTTTGGAGTAATGACAGCGAAATGCGTGTCGCACGTCAGGCTCTAGCTGCTCGTAAGGGTGCAATCTTGCCACTGATGTATGACAAAGCAGATGTGCTTGAGCGTTGCATTCTGGAGCGTCACATTTGCATTGATACAACGGCAGCAGGTGGAAATGCGTCACTGCTTGCTGAAAGCTCCTAGCCTTTCAAAGCACTCGTCGATCACTTAATATTATCGGTGAGTGCTATTCAGAGCCTCAGGATTTGAGTATCAAACCGAAGAAGCAATGCGTTGCATTCGCGCAGGCAAACTGCAAAGTGATGTAATTCCATGGAAAGATACCTTAGGAAATGTGCGAACAATGGATGAAATGCTGAATCAGATTGGAGTGGATTATCCTTTTACCACAAGATAGTGGATATAAAAATGGCCAGCCTTTGGGAGGCTGACCATAAGTCCGTCTACTGGATTGTAGGGAACCCAATAGACATCTGAGGCCATCGAACAGTTAGATTCCTGAGTCTACAAGGAGAGATGGGAAGAACTAACACAGGTTTGCTCCGTTCAATAATCTTTCTTACGTCTTTTAAGGCTAGCTGGATTTAACTTTATAAGTTTGGATTAAATTGTCTACAGCCCGGCCCATCGGCTGCACAGTTTGGTGCTGGGCGACCTTTATCACCCGGTAAACGATTGTAATGCTTACCATTATTTTGTTTTTTGTACTTGTCACGTTTATAACGATGATCATCTGATGGACAACCCGTTAACACGGTTACCATACTGATGGCGATGGCTATTCCAATTAGTTTATTCATACTGTTTTCTCCATAGTTACATTAAGTTTTTAGGCCAGCGAATACAAAATTGTGCGCCGCCTAAAGGCGAGTCGTGGATTTCCACCGTTCCTTGGTGTGCATCGACAATCCTTCTTACTATGGCCAATCCGAGGCCAAATCCTTCTGAATCTTTATTTCGACTACTGTCACGAGTAGCAAAAGCTTCAAACAGCCGCTCCCGATCACCCTCCGGTATGCCCATGCCATCATCATCAACACAAATCTGATGATCATTCTCGGTTTCAGTTAGGCTAATCAAGACTCGAGTATTGGCGTAGCGTGCTGCGTTTTGTACCAGGTTACTCAGTAGCCTACTCATTAGAACCGGGTCAAAATGGGCAAGTTCACTATTTGATGAATTATCCCTCTCCCAACCCAGCGCAACACCACCCATTAGGCTACGCATGTCTTGCACCGTTTTATCTAGCCATTCAGGTAGCAATAGGGCTTGTAAATTTAGGCTATTAGTCCCTTGGTCAAAGCGTGCGTAGGTGAGTAGTTCATTGAGCAATAGATCCAGCTCATTCATATCCACATTCATGTTCGCAACATATCGCTGACGGTCATCAGCATCATCACTTTCTTCCAGCATATCGAGAGAAAAGCGCATGCGAGCAACGGGTGTGCGCAGTTCATGAGATACCGCACTGGTTAGCTCTTTGTGTGAACGAATGCTACTCTGTGTTTGCTCAGCCATGTTATTAAATGCCTGACTGAGTTGAGCTAATCGTGCGGTTTTTTTGTACGGAACTCGCACATCATGCTCGCCCTCCCCAAATCGCTCTGCGGCTTTACGAATGCGGGTAATATCCTTCCAAAGCGTCCAAGTCCAGAGGAAGGTCGTAAGTGCAACCACTAGCAATAATAAGGAGAGCATCAGCGGATTAATAAACCCTTTGATCCAAGGGTATGGTATGGATCCAATAAAAATTACCGCCTCGCTATCCGGCATTTTTTTATAAAAGGTTTCCCTATCCTCATCACCGAGATTGTCGATCGCGATAAGGCCGTTTTTTAACTGTGCTTTTTGTTGTTTGGACAGAGTCAAATCAGTAGGAGACATTAGCGCGATATCTAAACCAAAACGCTCTTGTAAGCGTTTCATGGCTTCAGGACGGTTAGCTTCAGCATGCTCCAGCAATGCTTGCTCAATCAGGTAAAATGTCCCTGCCCAACTGTTGCGCATATCCTGTTCGTGACTCATATCAATCGAGAAATCCCATACCAAATCAGTCTCTGGAAGCAACCCAAAAAGATGGTCTGCCTCGTCAATTTCCTTTATTTCGACAAAGCCACTGCGCAAACGCTTGAGCTGATGCGCCGAAAAGTCCTCTTCATCGAGCTTCTGAAGCTCTAAGGGATAAGGAAACTGTGCTTTCAACTCAGCTAACCTCGCCTCACGCTGCTCCGGCTGCATACCGGACACCGACTTATTTAGCAGGTATAAGGTACCTTTTGCCGTATTATCATAAAGTGCCTCTTTCGGCTGGCTAATCAATGCCTCTCCGATTGAATCACTGTTTACTAGGTAAAGAAAAACGGCTGAAAATAATAAAATATTCAGCGTTATAAATAACTTAATCATGTCATCCATCCCTGTGCGACAAACAGGTAGCCCTGTCCTCGCACGGTTTTTATCCCAGACGGTTTGTCCGAGTTATTTTCTAAGAGCTTTCTTAGTCGGGATATACGGATATCAACTGATCGGTCCAAGCCGTCGTATTCAATGCCTGACATGGCTTCAAAAATCTGATCGCGGCTGAGTACCACACCAGCATTATTCGCTAGCAGATGCAGGAGTTCGTATTCCTGCGTGGTTAGCTCGACAACTTGATTATCAAGCGTGACTTCACGTGCCGCAGGTCTGATCTTTAAGCGATCAAAGTCCAGAATGCTAGCTGCCTGTTGATTCAGTAAGGCATTGCCTGCAACTTGCTGATTTAAACTAGAAGCGTTAGCAATATGAGCGGGGTGCACACGCCGTAATAACGTACGGATTCTAGCCAACAAAATACGTGGCTGCACCGGCTTAATTACATAATCATCGGCGCCCAGTTCTAAACCAACGATCTGGTCAACATCTTCATCACGGGCTGTTAGCATTAATATCGGCGATGCATAGTTAGGCCTAACTTGACGGCAAACTTCTAGGCCATCAAGGCCTGGCAGCATGAGATCCAGTACGACTAGGTCTGGCTGTAGATCAAGAATGCGCTGCACCGCCGTATCACCGCGATACTCCACCTCAACCTGCAAACCCTGCTTAACTAGGTATTCGCGAATCAGGTCAGATAATCGCTGATCATCTTCTACTAATAAAATGGTGTGATAGTCTGCGGTGGAATTCATAATTTCTCTGTCTCAGTCAAATCTGCCATCGGCATGTCATGAATTAGATTAGCTGTTTCAGCCTAATCCCAACTGAACCTAGTCTTTCATAGTCCTGCAATTGGCAACAAGCACATTAATGTTGGTGTTTTGTAGCGCTCATTAACCAAAAAACAACTTTTGTAACAAAGCCAACACACGACTCCAACAGATGTTTTGAGTGTTCCAGCATAGTATTTACTCATCGCAACACAACAACACAAACAACCTCGGAGTACACGATGAATACTTTTAAGAACAACTCACTAACACTGACGACAGCAGCTTTTGGTTTATTAATATTGGCAACACCTGCGCAGGCAGCGGAGCAATCTAACCGATTTGGTATTGGGCTTTATGCCGACAGTGAACGCAGTATCTATGATGGTCATAGTGGTAAGGATGATTTAAAACTTGAAGGAATCATCACATTTCAATATCGAGGCGAAAAATTTAATGCCGATGAGAAAACAGCTTCTTATAAATTCTTTGATAATGGCAAATATCAAATCGAGGTCATTGGTAACAATGATAACCGAGGATATAAAGCGAGTGACTCCACCAAGTTAACAGGCATGGCTGAGCGCAAAAATTCATGGGACTTAGGTGGGCGTGTCGCCGCTAAAACAGGCATGGGCACAATCAGCCTTGCCGCGACAGGTGATGTTAGTGGTAAACATAAAGGTCAAGAGGTAGATTTAGCATTCAGTCAGGACTTGTTTCGCAAGGGGCCAAGGGGTAACCCTCGCAGCGTATCAGTGGACTTTCAAGCCGGCGTTAAATGGCAAAGTGATGAGGTGGTTGATTATTACTACGGCGTAAAAAGTGGCGAATCAACGGTAACGCGAGCAGCTTATAATGGTCAGGATGCTATTACGCCCTATGTCGGTGTGACTGCCAGAACTAATATTGCCCAACATGTGACCTTTGATGTAGGCGCTGTCTACAAGCACTATCCGGATGAAATCACTGATAGCCCGATTGTGGATAAGGATCACGATGTTGAACTCACTGCGGGTCTTACTTATTGGTTTTAAGTTGATATCCAACTGTATTTGGCGTGTACCTGAGTACAGTCACGCTATTTATAGCAAACGCACCTTGTAGGGAGGATCAGTGGAGCACTACAAAATAGGGTAAGAGCCATCTGCATCATGCGTCTCTTTCCCTGTTAGTGCAGGAGTGAAGACGCAAACCAGATGCAAATCTTCGATGACTTCAACGGTATGACGATCATGCTTATCCAGCGTATACATCGAACCGGCTTCTAGCAGATAAGTGTCGCCTGTTGCTACATCGGTTAACTTCGCTTTGCCTGAAATTACCATGTTGGCTTCGACATGGTTTTTATACTCAAGTACCAAAGTCTGCCCAGCGGCGCAGGTCGTTTGGGTCATGGTAAAACCTACGCCATCATCACGTTGCAAATAGCGAGCGCTCGTCCAAACGCCTGCTTTTTCGCCATAGGAACCACGTTGCTTTACGTCATCTAATGCTCTTACAATCATAATTCATACCTCATAAATAAAATTTAATATCATTAATAATACATACCATTAACATGTGATTAATCATAAATGCCTTAGCCTGAAACTATATAGCGATGGATTGCACAATAAAAAACTAGGCCAACGGATGAGCCATAGATAAAAATAAGGCTGCAATTAAAATGAAAATCTTAAGATTAGCATCGACGCTAGCAATAGGCTTGCTTGTTTGTGCAAATGCTCACGCGATTCCATCAATTACTTTTGGTCCTCTCGGTCAAGGGATTGTGGATGGTACCGCACCTTTTGGCTTGGCCCAAACCGACTCTTCAGGAACCCCATTACCTTGTGCCTCGCCGACAGCAACAGACATCGCCGGTGCAGATTGCGGTGATAACAATAGAGTAGTGCGCTCACAGGACCTTGCAACCCACCTATGGTCCATCTCGGTGAGCGGTGGACCAGCATCTACCCCACCGGGTGATCCTATCCTTTCAGATGTGGTGATTGAGCAGATATTTACACCTACAGCTAATGCCGTTCTAAATATCAACCTACCCGCTGCTTGTACAACAGCCGCAGGCGGTGGCACTAATCCGCCTTCATCAGTGGTTCTAAATGCCAATGGCAGCACCACCCTGACCTGTAATCTTGGACCATTTGCTGAAGGACAGGCGAGAATTTTTGGTGTACCTGTTCAACCATCCGGTGAGTCCTGGAATGGTTCGAGCTATACCAGCAAACAACGCGTGTATTCGTTGGATGCCAGCGGTAATTCAAACTCCAATAACAACACTTATGTAAGCAATGAGAAAGTTACTATTTCCTCTGCGCCCGCATTTGATTTGATTCACTCTGTGAGCAGTACACAGGGTATGTATACCGGCTATGTCGGATCTGGTGATGTAGGTCAAGGTAACGAACCCGGATTTTATGCTTACATGATGATTCGTGTTGCCGCGGCCCGTCGTTATGGTCTTGAATCGGTTTCACAGCCTATTATCTTTAACAATTTCCTAAATGCACGCTCAGGGAGTGCGGCTGGCCCTGCCTATCCATTGGAGTTTAAAATCACTCAGTGTACACCTAACCCATCGGGCTGGGGGGCGGAGACATGGGGTCGTGAAAACATCCGTACTGATCGTATTGAAGCCGAGCACGTAGTCGACTCTGGTACCTGTTCGATTACCCGAGACAACCCCGGTGATAATACCTCGGGAGCACACACGGTAACGTTACAAGATGCGGACTTATCGGGTAGTCGTTACCCTACTAAAACAATCAATGGTGCCGACCTAACGCCTGGTCCTTATTACGTGATCAATCATCGTGTGCAGATCTTTGTACCGTTTCGTTCAGTGGATTTAACCGATGGCGACTCCACCAACAGTTCCGGTGTTGCGTATCTGTGTAGCCAGATGAATGGCTTTGATCCCACCAGCCCATCGGGCACCAGTAATTTCGGCAACGACGTAGAACCAGGATACGATGGTGCAGCCATGCCTGACGGTACCCGCAGCAATAACATCCTCAGCTGCTCTGAGTTCTTGCTAACCGCTAAAGGTAGTTTCAGCAAACGTAATTTGCAGTACTCCAATAATGCAGTCACCGGCTATAGATACACAGGTGTTGGTAACTACCATTCCGGTGATGGTGAGCTGGAAGCAGGTAATACTCATCTAGGATGGGTACTCGTCTACAACAGTGGAACGTTAGGCTTCAATAATCCTATCGCTTGTGACGTGTTTGACAACACCGTTGAACAATTAACGGATAGAGGTAATACCGGAGGCACACCTGGCACTTATGCCTATATGGGCACCTACGCACCCAATGGGCACAGGCCCAGTGATTACACCATAGAGTACGGCAATATGGACTTCACCGGCGATGATCCGTTGGATGGTAACCACGACGGCACGCGTGACTATGATCTAGCCACAGGTCGCTTTAACGGTGACTGGTCGAAGCAGCGCGCTGCGCGTTGTGAAGATAATGCCACTACTAATGGTTGGCATACCGACCCAAATCTAGTTACAGGCGGTATTGACGGTGTTAATGCAGCACGAGCCGTACTCAGTACCGCAGCGAAAGCCGCTGGAAGAAACTTTGGGTCTGGTCATCAACTTCGTTTTGTGGTTCCACTAATGGCCCGCAACAATTTTAACGGTGGTCCGCACAATGGTCAGCTGATTCCGGTGGGTACCGTCCTGCCTAACTTTGGTATGTTTAGGTCCGATGAATACCTGCCAAACTGGACAGCACGAAACTACGTCCCTGCTCCTGAAACCGGAAATGTTGATGGTGACCGAGTGACGCTTGCGCGTATCAAGCTTGCGTTAGATTCTCACAGCGTTACACCCTATGCTGCTTCAGGTGCCACCACCTCTACGATTGCTGGTAACCAAATCATTTGGCATGTGGATACGGCGCTGCAATCCACATTGCCCAATCCGGGTAATGCACAAAACTTTCGGATCATTAACGTGTTGCCACCCGAGGCTAGCTATAACGCGGCCTGTACTGCCAGCACACCAGGCGGTACACCCGCAGGAACGGTACAGTACAATGTTGATGTTGACGGAAACCCAGCACCAGGTCATACCCGACTGGTCTGGAATTTAGGTAACTATCCAGCTAACACACCGATACCACCAAGAATCATCTGTTCGGACAGTGATCCACTAGTACCAGACGGTACCATTGTCACCAACTATGCCGAAGCAAGAGCCGATAACGTCATCTCATCCCTCGCGGCTCGTTCTGACATTCATACCATCAAATTGGAGCAAATCGGTGAGATTCAGGTCGGCAAAACAGTTGATTCACCATTGGATGATATGAATGATGGTCAGATTTATACTTTGTCTTGGGCAAATTATTCAGCCGCTTTGGAAATTGGCTCGCCAACAATCATTGATGTTTTCCCGTTTAATGGTGACAGCAATAATCCTCCGTCAAATTTTGCTGGGACTCTTGAGCTACAAGGTGCTCCAGTAGTCAAGTGGACGGATGGCACAGTACCCGGTGCTGGCGATCCCAATCCAGATATTGGTACCATGTACTATACGGCTGAAACACCCGCCACAATCAACCAAGATCCAAATCTTAATACCTCTAATTGGTATACGCTGGCACAGTTTGGGTCGGGACTACCAGATAGCCCAAATAGCTTTGCAGACGTCCGAGCGATTAAGTTTGTCTCTAATTATGCGCTGGCCAAAGATGGTAATCCACGTCAGGGTATGGACATGGTGCTGACTCTATTACCGGGTACGACAGCAACCAATAGCGGAACTACCAATGATCCAGGTGATATTTATACCAACAGCTTCTCGCTGGATTCGCCGACATTGCCACCTGGTCAGGTACTAACTTCTGGAGGCGTTTCAGTGCAAATCGCCTCTTACTCTATCGGTGACTTTGTGTTCGCTGATATCGATGGGGATGGCAAGTATGACCCTGTTGTTGATTACACCGCACCGAATGGTGTTGTGATCAATCTGTATAAGTCTGACGGCACTTTTGTTGCAGCTACCACTGTTGGTGCAGAAAAGCCGGGGCGCTATGTGTTCTT
>Ga0209828_1002913_pt1 | contig 13597 bp, 13 predicted proteins | sample MaitaG_FD_187429 | JGI IMG/M metagenome (GOLD analysis project Ga0209828, IMG submission 187429) | Marine algal microbial communities from Maine, USA - Maine_Asex2 metaG (SPAdes) (version 2) | ecosystem: Host-associated > Algae > Red algae > Unclassified | place: Maine, USA | collected 2015-01-05 | reverse complement strand
TGATCGACTGTCGCATGAAACCTCACAGAGGCTGACTCGGACATTCGACAACTGGATACGGCTTTCCGGTGATCCTGCCTGGCGCTTCAAAAGCGCACAGATAAAGCGCACGCGCGGTCAGCGCGCTGTGTTCCTGGGCATCATGGATAATCTGTCCCTGAGTGCAAAACACACAGAATCGCTTCTGCTCGAAACCAACGAAGGTCTGGCGAAACGCCTCATCGAGCACATGGATCGTGAGTATGCTGAGGTAGAGCAGTAACGAGCGTTTCTTCGGCCAATCACGCATTCAGCAGAGCATTCTGGTGGAGTTGCAACACCGGCCGCTAAAGCGGGCGTGTTGCACCACCCAGCTGGCCTGTCATGCTGTCGGGGACGCCGAATGCCAGCCCTGCAATGGCACCCAGAGCCATGGACCGACCACAGGAATCTCCGCCACAGCGGATGTTGTCTCTCACCACAGACTCGAAGCTCTCAGCCGAGTTCAGCAGGTACCAGACCACTGGCAGCGCGTGATGGACATAACAGGCCATTCCAAAGTGAGTGGCAGCTGGAAGTGGCGCACCCGGCTTCATCTGTAGGGCTTCGCTCAACAACTGACCCAGCTCCCCGTCTGCCTTGACAGCTGACTGATTGAGGGCCTCGGTAAGCGCGGTGCCAGCAGCCACAAGTTCTAGGCAGTGCGTGACAGCTTTTACGCCAACCATGACGTCATCATGAACGGAAATAACAGCTGCAGCCGCCTCTATTGCGGTGAGATCATTACCTGCAGCAAACATCCCTCCTAACACGCAGAAAGCTGGCATCTGGTTATCATCCATTCCAGATCTTGCAATCAGGTCCTCTCCATCAGTGATCATCCTGGCAATCAAAGCCTTTGTGGGCCTGTCTGCGTAGCCCTGGTAGGTACCACAGGCTCCAAATGCTGCCTCAAAACGCAACTGGTAGGCCCTGACATCGAAGGGTTGAACCTTGACTAACTGCCACATGACCCGAGCAGATTCGCCATAGTGAGACAGATCCCCTGCCAACTTGCCCGAATGAGCAAAATAGCCCTTGCGTGCCTTGTAGTGAGCAGCATCTGGCTGTCTGAACAAAAGGTCGCCTGTATTCTCTATCAGACCGATGTGTTCCTGATCATACAGCCAGTGCAAACCCATTGAGGCTGCGTCTGCCGTTAGCACACCCAGAATAGCGTTTTGTCTATCCATGACAACTACATGGCCATACCATCAGAATCCTTGTATCGTGCGATCAGATAGAAGACGACACACAGAGCCAACGGAAGCAAAGCGGCAACCGGCTCCGCGATAGCTGCGAAGAACGCGATTACCAGAAACATTAGGCTGGCGGCAACCAACAGGTTGTCAGCGGCTTCGGACATCAGAATTTTGAAGTTATTCAAGACTTTTCCTCAGATAGATTATAGAGACGGGGGTAGCGAAGTCGGAGCACCCGTGAGCACACCCTACTACCAAGATTGTCACCTCGGCGGGTCATGATACCCAATGCGACCAAACTTTGATATTGCAAAAAGTGTTTATGGACGGTAGCGATCTTACACTCAGAATAATATTGAAACAGTGAAAAATCTTGCCGAACCTTGGTCTGCCTGACTTGCAAATACCATTTTACGCAACCGTCATTCAACGCAACAGTTACAAGCACAGGAATCAATACTGTTCTTTAGGCTGTGTTGCCAGCATCAACAGTAATCGTTGTCCCTGTTACTGCACCCGCAGCATCAGACAGGAGATAAACCAGCGCTGAAGCCGCCTCGTCCGGCGACGCAAGTCTTCTCAACGCTGATCTGCGCGCTATTTGGTCAAGCTGTGTTTTATTGATTCCTTCTGTCATCGCAGTGGCCATATACCCCGGAGCGAGAGCGTTCACAGTAATATTGGCTTTGCCCAATTCCCGAGCTAGACTTTTTGTAAATCCTGTCATTGCAGATTTGCTGGCAGCATAGACAGATAGGCCATTGAATCCTGTATTTGCAATGATTGAAGACACATTCACAATTCTCCCTTCGCCACGCCGAAGCATTGATCGTGACAGGTATTTAGTCAGGAGAATGGTAGCAGTCACATTCACCGTTATGGTTTCAATAATCTGAGACTCGTGCATAGTGCCGAGCACACCATCATGAGCAACTGCCGAGTTGTTAATTAACGCATAGGGAATACCATAATTCGCAACGGCTGCCGTACACCAGGCATGAATATCACTAATCTGGCTCATGTCCAGAGTATCAAAAAATAAGCGGCCTTCGTATTGGCGCTCAAGCTCAGATATCTCCTCAGACCTTGTCCTTGATGCAACCAGTATCGAATAACCTTCCTTAAGCAACAACCGGGTGATTGCCAAACCCAATCCTTTACCCCCTCCTGTGACGAATACCAATCGGCGATTCACTTCGCTATCCTCTTGTAAGCTTACCGGATGCAGATATCGGTATGCTCTCGATCACTTTGATGAAAACAGGAACTTTGTACGCCACAAGGCTTTTGCTACAGTGATCATGAACACTCTGTACGGCCTCATCCAGATCTCTTTCTTCCGATGTCAACACTATAGAAGCCTCAAGCAGATTACCAGCTATTGAATTCTTTCGACCGCTAACTATCGCTCTGGACACGAAGTGCAGTTTCTCTATATGGCGCTCCACTTCCTCAGGCATCACTTTATTACCACCCACATTGATTGAGCCGTTTAATCTACCTTTGAAAATCACCCTGTCGCCCACTACATCAAGTAAATCACCAGTATCATGCCAACCTTGATCATCAAATATAGGGATTGATTGATTAGCGTATGTTTGCACGTTCGCCAAAGACTGAATCAACAACGTATTGGTTTCAGAAATTCCAAGCCTTACTTCACCTATGGTCTTGTCTATCCAAGCTGTCGGAAATCCCTCTTCACCATCGTGTACCGCAAATCCAACGCCAGCCTCGGTTGAAGCATATATATGAGTGATATGAGCAGCCGGAAATAGGGTCGCTAGCGTCTTGATCAGACGTCCATCCACGATTTCACCGCCTAACGTGATCTGGGAGACGCCAAGCTTGGCAAATTGCTCAATCATCAGAAGATGCCGCCAAAGAGTGGGAGTTGCTGACAAGGCTGTTACACCTTGCCTGACGAAGTAGTCAACTCTCTTTGGCAATGGGGCATCACCTTCTGAAACTACCAGAGACGCTCCGCTCAGCAAAGCCTGCAACACCACCTGCAATCCTGCAAACCTTGCTGGATCGTACAAGAGACCCCAACGTTGCGATGCATTCTGCTTCGATCGCGCCACTGTACGGCACAAGCTATTCAAAGAGTGATTGACGTATTTAGACATCCCAGTGGTACCTGACGTAGGTAACATCCACTGTGTATCTACCACAGGATGGAGCTGCTCATGGCTACCATCAACTGACGGTGTTTCCGAATCCACAGTAACGGGGATTGGCCACGTAGAGTAATCAACTGACTCATCTACAATAACAGCATCAATGTCTATGTCGTCCAGAACACTTGATACGAATCGCGAGCAGGAACCCTTAGGAACAAGCACTAGACATCGTGCGAATCCATCAAGGAATAGAAGCGACTTTATGAAGTGCTCTGGATTGCCCTGTACAGCTACAATTTTGCCACGTAGTTCTTTGTACTTGACACGCTGCTGAGTGCAATCAACCTTTAACTTCTCCCATGTAACCGTATGGGCGCCACTCCTGAGCTCGAATCGCGTGTTGGCAACTGAACTCAAACCCTGCATGATTATTTTACAATTCTATACGATGAATATGTCTCGTACATATCGCATAACTCCCCATATGTTGACGGGTAAAAGGGTGTTTCCATCAAGCTAAACGGGTCGTATCCCAGTTCGCTCTCAAGTTCAGCCACTAGTATCGCAAACCCAAGTGAATCCAAGCCTGATTCGAGCAGGACCAACTCTCTTTCAATAACATGAGGCAGCGATACTGACTGTCGCTTTGCCACCAACAATAGCGCGCGTTGAATACTTTCTGTCAACCCCATAACCAATCTCGTTGGAAGCTCATAAATTAGACCCTGGGGCCAGCTACAGATGACAAACTGTCATTCAGAAAATCAAGCACTATCATCCAGTACGAAGATCGCATGACGCCACTGAACAATGGTGGCTATCAGCCACCCGCTGTCATACTCCAACTAGCTGGTGTCCAAACGTCATACAAGATCTGTGTAGGACCTCTTCGACAGAAATTCCATTCTCCAGCAATACCTTGTGCCAGACTGCGAGCGAAGGACACTACACTGGATAGCCATTACTATGCCACGAGACAGACGATGCCAGCACCGTGCGTTAACTGACGTTTTCAGTTATGTATTAAGCTGAATCGCGATGACGATCTCAATAGCGAGCAAATAAATTCACTAAAAACCCTGACAGGTAACTATCTTCATTTCGTTTGAGATAGTAAATCAGGGGAAGACATGCAACCAAACAAATTCGTTCGTGATCTCCATGCGCAATCCAAAGTCGAAAATGGTTTCTGGGGTCAAATTCGTCGTACGGTCAATGGCAACCCGGTCAGCGAAGAGAACATTAGCATGGTTGTCAAAGAGATTGACTCATGGCTGAATATCGAACAAAACGACGCTGTAATTGATCTGGCTTGCGGCAACCGTGCGTTAACAGAGCGTCTGTTCTAGAATACTGCTTACTACCAAGGAGTTGATTCCTCACCTCGCTTGATTGAGGTATCGAAATATAGACTTTGCTGAAAAACAGGGGAACACATCTACTGGGTTAAACTAGCAGTCATCGCTCTTGTACAAGCCGATACAGCTACTCGAAACTGCCCAGAGTCACGCGATCACCTCTTGCTATCGCGCCTGTAGCTCGGCTACCAATTACAGCTTCAAGGAATTTTGGATCCAATCCGTATCCAGGACGAATCCTACGAACATGACGATTTGTTATCAACTCTCCCTTCTGTAGCCCTTCGACAAAGTAAAGCGACCGCCGCGACTTCTTGTAACCATCCTCAACTTCAGATCTTATGCTCTGACCACCACCACCGAGCGACGAGTGCGCGTCTTTGGTTTCTGCAACCAGTGCTCTCAGCTCATCGGGCTCCACCGAAAAGGAACTATCAACTCCGCCGTCATCTCTTGACATAGTAAAATGCTTTTCGATCACGGAAGCGCCTAGCGATGTGGCCACAATGCTTGCCAGATTGCCTCTAGTATGATCGGAAAGACCCACCTCCACTTTGAACTCATCCTTCAATACTTGTATTGCCCTCAGATTTATCTGATCAATGGGAGTGGGATAGCTACTGATACAGTGAAACAATGCAATATTGTTACACCCATTGTGTCTTGCGGCTTCAATGGCTTCACCGATTTCACTCATTGATGCCATACCAGTTGACATCAGCATGGGCTTGCCTGTTTTTGCGATATAGCCGACAAGCGGCAAATCAACTAATTCAAAGGAGGCTACTTTATAAGCCGGCGCATTCAGCGACTCCAACAGATCCACTGCTGTTTCATCAAACGGGGAAGAGAAAAGAGTGATGTTCTGTTCTTTAGCGTAGTTGAACAACCTGCCGTGCCATTCATAAGGGGTGAACGCTTCACCATACAAATCGTACAGTGTCCTACCCTTCCACAATCCTTCACTGATAAAGAAGTCTTCATTGTCTACATCTATCGTCATTGTGTCAGGCGTGTACGTCTGTATTTTCACAGCATTGGCACCGGCATCTCTGGCTGCCTTTATCAACTCAAATGCCCTGTCAATGGAGCCGTTATGATTAGCTGATATTTCTGCAATTATATAAGGTGGAAGTTCCTCAGAAATCGCACGTTCATTGATATACAGGTTGTTAACCATGCTCAACACTCATGAAAATAGTCAAGACAGTTCCATTCTTTTTCAGTATCACTTTATTGATATCATTTATTTCTAATATCCTGTAGCAAGAAACGTGGCACTAACTCGAAATGGATCTGCTTCCCATAGCAGACTCCAACAGATTAATAGTAGTGTCTTCCCAGATACAACGCAGACATGTAACTATCACAAAACAAAAACCCAACGGTAACTATCATCTATGTTGATTGCCTGGACAGGAAGATATAAAAGGTGCAGAAATTCTCTGGATCATGTCGTACCTTTAACTACACTGCCAAATTTGATCATGGGGTATCTTCAGCCGCCACATAACTGGTCTGAATTGGAATGTAACCTAGCTCTTGCAAACATTTTCTATGATTCTCATCTGCGAAAGGAACATTAAAGAAAAAATCCTTGTAGCGAATAGATGTTATTGCCTCGAGAGGTTGAATAGTTTCCCTTAGCAAGCAAATAGCCTGATCTAATTTTTCACACGCCATGGTTTGCTGAAACACAATGCCGACAGAATTATCGAATTGAACATACACACTGCCTACGACAACAGTATCGTTGATTATCAGGTACCAACAGCGATAGGGATGGTTTGACACAAAGCTCGAATGTTCTTCATATGATGGCAATTTAACGTGACTTATAGAGTGTTCTCTAGACTCTAGTAGTCTATACAACACCTCAATTTGCAATTCAGTAGGAACAACTTGTTCGAACGTCAGGTTACTCATGAAAACCTGTTTTCCTTTGCACGTTCCATTTTTCAACCGGAAACTCAACGTCTAGTTCGCGGTATCCTTTTCGTGAAAATATTTCTTTTTGCAACGTCATGCAAATGACAAGAACCTCACTGTCGTTTTTTCTGATTACGTGGTCTCTTGATGGGTCGAATTTGTAGCCTTGAATTTCGTGAAGTTTTATAACATTTATATTGTCGTATAATATTTCGGCGTTAACACTCTCTACACACAGCACATCAAAAGCAAACTTGTAAAAACACGACGGCACAACACCTCCTATCCCCAGCGCACTTTCTTCCCCGATGTAAAATCCCCAAGAGGTTGTTTTGTTTTCAATATCCCAATCTACAAAATTTATAAATCCGACATCCTGTCCAGAATACTGAATGATCCAGTTGTAGTAACTTTGTCTATTGAAATTTCTTACTATCCAATGTCTTTGTGCCTCAAGGTCATGTGTCACATCCGTATTCATGAACTTTGTAACACGATCCTTCAACCGCCAATTCAGTATTTTTTCGGCATCATCCACATCCAGCTCTCTGAAAGAAATCATAGTGAGTCTAGATTACTCAGCTGACAGCAAACTTGATTCACCCATAGCATATGCTTGCTGTACATGCATATGCTTCCAATTTTACATAGAGAAACGATAGTAATATTCACTGTAAGAATCAGGCTGTGTTACTGGCGTAATTCTTAAATTGCCATAGCTTCTCGGCAGTATCCCAATCCTCAGGCGTGTCAATGTCATGAGCATCCAGCTCCCCGAGAACAATTGCCGCAGTGCATTTTGTCAGGAAAGTACGCTCCTCTAGAAATATTTTCGTTCTAGCCCAGTACATCTGTGCCGCATCATGGTACGTATCTTCCAAGTCCTGTGATCGTGTCAATCGGTATTCATCCCATAACATGTCAAGTTTGCCTCTTTCAGACACAGTCAAGCTACGCTTGACAGGATGCGGATTTTTCTGAACTGCAATGACTGAATTATTGCCCAACTCGTTGAGTCGTCCATAGCCGCTGACGATTAGTTCAGGCGTGACAAACGGTCCAGTGGCAAACAGACAACATACTGAGTCGTATTGCCTCCCGAACTGCTTCAATCGCTCCAGAGTCTCGATAATCGGCGAAGCCATACCCACGTGATCATCAGCATTCTCTGGACTTCTTAGAAACGGAACTTCAGCTCCATGGGTTTGTGCAACCTGAGCAATTTTTTCAGAATCTGTCGAGACTATAATACTGTCAAATATTTCTGAGTTTTTGGCAGCCTCTATCGCATAAGACATAATAGGCTTGCCCTGAAATGTCTTTATATTTTTCCCCGGTATTCTCTTACTTCCACCTCTCGCGGGAATGATTGCTATTGATGACATGAGGTTCTAGATGCTACGCAGGAAACAGGTGTTGTCTGGACACAGAATGCGATGACTATGCCATGGCAGTAGCATCAGAATACGTTAGTGTTAACTCGACTGGCACTGCAACAAGCTAAATACGTCATTCCCTCGAAGGCTAAGAATTCCTGTCAGTACGAGGATGGATCCCCGCCTCCGCGGGGGCGACGATCTTAAATCAGCGCCATGAGTGCTACCTCTACTACCATCTGGAAATATGTCGTTCTCTTCGCCTGCTAACCCTGTCAAACATTAGTAACGAATTATCAAATCGCTGTCCATGAGTTGTAACACATCAGCCTTTAAGATGATGAAAATTGGCAGGAAACCTGATCCTATTGTTTAAATCATTAATGCACGCGGTTAGCTTTTTGACGGCATCTGTCACACCTATTCCACAGTTACTCTGCTAGCGAGGCTCACAGAATGTCATATTTTTTTGAAGAGAACCGGTGGGGCGAACGCTATCTGCCCGATATAAATCGAGACACATTTGCAGAGACTAGGTGCAGCGATGTGTACGTCAGAGATCTCGATCTTGATCTGTCACCGAAAGATACACTGCATATCGTGATAGGTAGCGATTCAGGCCTGATGCTACGTTACCTCGAAGACAATCTGCATGCACCGGGATCCTTGGCTATCGTCATTGAGATAGCCGAGATCAAGAATTACGTCGATGTCGAATACGAAGCCTTGTTGTCTCGATACAACGCTACGAGTACTCCACCAAAGGTTGCATTACTGAGTGCGGATGTTTTCTCAACTCAGGATGAACTAGACCAATACAAAACGTGGTTCTTCAAGAAAACTGTGAAGATGCACAGATCCCACTGTTGTTATTCAGACTACACGAGTGAGTACACTCGTCTTTTCAAGAACATAAAACTAAGCGCATCTGAAAAATCAGTACAATTACAGAGCTCTCTGGGACTACAGCGTTTCACTGAACTTCAGCTCGTAAATGCTGCCGACAATGTTACCCGATTCGATGACTTTACAGAGATAGGAATCGGTAAAACAGCTGTTGTGCTTGCGGGTGGCCCCTCGTTAGAAGATCACATGGATTGGGTGCTTGAAAACCGCGAGTCATTATTTGTTATTGCAGTTTCAAGACTGTGTAACAAGCTGATGCAGTTGGACTTGAAGCCCGACCTCGTGGTAGCTGTAGATCCGATACCCTACATGTACGAGGTGAGCAAGCACGGAGTCCTTTGGGAAGATGTTCCTATGGTCCATAGCTACCACTTGGCCCCAGCCCTACTGCAGCAATGGCAGGGACCTCGCTACTATATAGGACATCATCTTCCGTGGGACAAATTCGACAAAGGGGCCAAATTTACCAGTATCGGTACTGGCCCTACGGTGGGGCACACCGGCGTTATAGCTGCGGGACACTTGGGATTCACCACCATACTGATGGCAGGGGCAGATTTTTGCTACAGCTCTGCTGGTGGTACACACGTAGCAGGTACTCCAGAAGCTGCACTGCAATCATTACCTAGCGGTTACGACGCACAAGTAACTACCTATAGCGGAAGAGTCGCTGGCACAAGTATAGCTTTGCTGCGCAGCATAGATGCAATGCACAAACTAGGCGAAATACTCAACGCAGACACTACCCGATTATTCAATTTGAGTAGCGAGGCAACAAAACTGGATTCGATCCCTCTCATTAATCGGGAGGACGTTATCCTGGACTCAGTGAAACCGGAATTTGATTCCAGCAAACCTTACAAGCCAACATCTGCAAGCCTACAAAAAATTAGCCGCGACTTACATAATAGCCAAAGAGCCTTTGGCAACATTGTGGAGATTTGCAAGAAAGCATTGGTGTGTGTCGATTACATTTATGAACACCAGGGTAGAAAAGCAACTCCAGCGCATCATAGTCGACTGGACAATCTTGAAGGCAAATTGACTAAGTTTGATCATTATGTAAAAACGATCAAACATTACAAAGCAACGGATTTCTTGAAGTTACAGACACCATCTGGATTTCAGAACAAAAGCCATACCGAAATGGAAGACTGGGCGCGCTCGTATTACGGGATCATAAAGGAAGGCGCAGAGCAGTTGACCGTATTCATAAAGATTGCACAGAAGAAAGTAGCACTGCGAAAATCAGAACTTAACAAGGGCACTTCTGTTAAAGATTTGTTGGACAGCTGGGCCGCGGACGATACTCCCGCACGTGTGTTTTCACTGGATAATACTGACAATGTATCTAGCGATTTGGACAGGTCGATAGTTCAAGCCGCCAAGACCGCCGTAAGGGCGTCGATACTAAAGGCAAAAAGTAAATCGGAATACGAAACTAAACACGCCAAAAGTATCATTCATAAATGCGTCAACTCAGTCATGTTTCTGTTTGACAACAAGAACACTGATGAGCTGGTTAGCCTGTTAGACGGTATCAGCGATCGCCACTGGCCAAACGGTGCACTGGTGTATTTCATAGATGGCTTGATCCATGAGCTAAAGGCGGAAGTTGATACCGCGGCAACGCTGTATCAGAGATCCATTGACAGCTGCAATGACAATCTCAATAATTCTGCAACCGATATGGATACGGCCGGTCGATTGATTCAGACAGCGCTCATCCGTATTGTGCAATGCCATCTTGAGCAGAGTAACGGTCAGGATGCAGAAATCGCTTTGGACATGCTTAGTCAGCTGAGTTCTCATTACCTGTGCAGCCACGCAAAACTATTGGAAATGCTTGGGCAGCCAGAGAATGCGATAGCACGGGTTGAAAGATATATCAGTCTATACCCAAACGACTGGCGCGCAGTTAGACAGCTTTCAGACCACTACCGAAACCTTGGCGCTATTGAATCTGCAGAACTGGCATCTCAGCTTGCAGAGCAAACCCGTATAGCGAACGATTCAGGAATGAGTCAAAGGGCTGCCTGACAGGATGCTATACCGAGATTAACCTAACCCGCCCATAGGGTGCATGGGGTGGTCTGTGGCAAGCCTGAAATTTCCATCAGGCCGCTTGGGAGTAGCCCGCCACATCGTACAGAACTTCAATAACACGATCCTGATCCTGTTCGGTCATTGAACCGAAAATGGGCAGAGACAACGTTCTTGAATAGTAAGATTCAGCGACAGGATAATCACCGATGCGATGTCCTGCCTGCTGATAGTAGGGTTGTGTGTGGACTGGAATATAGTGAACATTTACACCGATACCCTGAGTTACCATTGCCTGATAGAGTCTCAACCTCTCCACGCCTCCATCATCGGTTTCTCCAACCTGAATAGGAAACAGGTGATAGGAAGAATAACCATACTCGGCCTGAAAGGGCAATGAGTAATTCAACGAATCCAGCAAGCTCTTGTAACGCAAGGCCAGCCTGTGCCTTTGCTCTACATAGTTATCGAGACGCATCATTTGGCTGAGCCCCAACGCCGCATGGATGTCGGTCATTCGATAATTGAGACCTAGTGTCAGCTGTTCATATCTCCACGGTTCATCCACCGCGTCATCGACCCGCAAGCGTTTGCGTACTCCATGGGTTCTTTGCAACGACATTTTTTCATGCAAAACAGGGCAGTTACACAACGCAGCCCCACCCTCTCCCGTGGTAATTATCTTCACCGGGTGAAAACTGAATACGGTAATGTCGCTGAACTTGCAAGCACCAATCGGCATTCCAAGATACCGACCACCGATGGCATGAGATGCGTCCTCGATAATCCGGAACCTGAATTCGTCTGCTAACAACCTTATCGCCTTCATATCACACGGCTGACCCGCGAAATCAACAACGATCAGGACCGAAGGCATCCGACCTCCAGATTTCAGCCTGAGACGTAATTTCAGTTCAAGTGCCTCTGCGCAGAGATTATACGTAAGCGGGTCTATGTCTACAAAATCCACGTCTGCACCGCATAAACGAATACAGTTGGCAGTGGCTACAAAGGTATTAGGCGTTGTCCACGCAAGGCCACCTGGAGCCAGCTCCAGAGCCAGACACGCCAGATGCAAAGCGGATGTTGCGCTGTTGACGGCAATGGCATGGGTGGCACCACAGTATTCAGACAAGGCATCTTCAAACCTTGCAACGACAGGACCTTGAGTAATGAAGTCTGAGCCGAGAACTTCCACGACTGCATCAATGTCTTCCGGCAGAATTTCCTGACGTCCGTAAGGAAGACGTTTCACAATGGTTTTTCTACCGGGAAGTTTGCGTTCTGCATGGCCTATGCAGCCTTGGATCGGTCTTGACCGTTAAGCCAGAAACGTAAGGCGTCTACTCCCATCCAGTCTGTATTGGAGTCACTGGTGTATTCGAATCCTTCGGGAACTTTGATGCCGTCCTTTATACGGGCTGGGTCTTCAGACCATCCATTAATTGCCGGCAGGATCTTGAAATAGTCCGAATATTCATAGGTGCTGTAGGAGTCCTCAGCACTGATCATCTGCTCATGCAGTTTTTCACCCGGTCTTATACCAACAATGTCATACCGAGCAGCAGGTGCTACGGCCTGAGCTATGTCTCCTATCTTCATAGAAGGGATCTTGCGGATAAATATCTCACCTCCCACCATGTCATTAAACGCCTTCCACACAGCTCCAACACTCTGCTCAAGCGAGATCATGAAACGGGTCATTCGAAGATCTGTAATGGGCAGGACACCACTATGAGCCAGCTGTGAGAAAAACGGGATGACCGAGCCTCTGGACCCCATTACATTGCCGTAGCGAACCACGGCAAAACGAGTCCCGCCAAATCCACTGTATGAGTTGCCTGCAACAAAGAGTTTGTCTGAAGCCAGCTTCGTGGCACCGTACAAATTCGCTGGACTACTTGCCTTGTCTGTCGATAAAGCCACAACCCTTTTCACCTTTCGGTCAATGGCGGCGTCAATAACATTCATGGCACCATCAATGTTGGTCTTGATGCACTCAAAGGGATTGTACTCAGCAGAGGGTACGATTTTCATGGCGGCTGCGTGTACCACGTAGTCCACACCATCCATGGCCCGGTACAGTCTTTCCTTGTCTCGAACGTCACCAATAAAAAATCGGACTCTAGGATCCTGACCAATCGAGCTGGCCATATCCCACTGTTTCATCTCGTCGCGCGAATAGATGATGATTTTTCGAGGCTCATGATTATCAAGAACCTCCCGAACGAAAGCATGGCCAAAAGAACCTGTGCCACCCGTCACCAGAATCGTCGCATTATTGAACAAGATCTTTTCCCCGAAAGGTGATTCTGGCTAGCCCGTCGGCGTATCTAAACGTGTCATTGTCAAACAACAAACTGGCTCCAGAGCTATTCGTGCCTAGCTCGCTGCATGTAGGATGCCGCAGACACCAATACTTGCCCCGCATGTAACCCGTTGCCACCGGGAGTGCCTCTATTGGTATCGGCAGCCGCAAACGGCCACGTTACTTGAGTGCGAAATGGTGTACCCTGCGCGCATCGAACGGTTCTGAAAAGATCAAAAGGGAACAAGGTTCAACACCTTGGCTGCCCCCGCAACTGTAAGTGATGCGAACTCGCTGTAGGCCCACTGGACTAATCCTCCGGGAAGGGTGCGAG
>Ga0209828_1002912_pt1 | contig 13597 bp, 9 predicted proteins | sample MaitaG_FD_187429 | JGI IMG/M metagenome (GOLD analysis project Ga0209828, IMG submission 187429) | Marine algal microbial communities from Maine, USA - Maine_Asex2 metaG (SPAdes) (version 2) | ecosystem: Host-associated > Algae > Red algae > Unclassified | place: Maine, USA | collected 2015-01-05 | reverse complement strand
CTGGATTAGGAATCTCAGCATGTACAGCATTAATAGCCTCCATAATCTCGTCAGAAAGTGAAATATTAATACTATTAATATTTTCTTCTAACTGTTCTAAACTTGTAGCGCCAATAATATTACTGGTTAAAAATGGTCGTTCATTTACAAAGGCTAAAGACATTTGTGCTAAACTCATATTATGGTCTTCTGCAATTTTGAGATAGCGTTTCGTCGCTTCAGTAGATTGTTCGCTGCTGTATCTTGCAAATCTCGGAAATGCTTTTAAGCGTGCATTATCAGGTGCAGTTCCGTTAACATATTTACCAGACAACACACCAAAAGCCATAGGTGAGTAGGCTAATAAGCCAATTTCTTCTCTATGTGCAACTTCTGCTAAATCACCTTCAAATGGTCTGCACAATAAAGAATAGGCATTTTGTATGGTCACCATTCTTGGTAAATTATGGTATTTAGATTCTTCTAAATAACGCATCGTTCCCCAAGCACCTTCATTAGAAATACCGACTTGTCTTATTTTTCCAGATTTAACTAAAGTATCTAAATTGTGAAGAATCTCATTAAAATTATCTTCCCATTTATCATTTGGGTTATGCTTATAATCTCTTACTCCAAAGGTATTAGTTTCGCGCTCTGGCCAGTGTAATTGATATAAATCTATGTAGTCGGTTTGTAAACGCTTTAAGCTACCTTCAACAGCTTCGTTAAGCGCAGTTTTACTAAAACCAGTAGTTCTAATATGTGCTGTATAATCGCCAGTTCCAGCAATTTTAGTTGCTAAAACCACTTTATCTCTATGGCCAGTTTTTTTAAACCAGTTACCAATAATACGTTCGGTTTCGGCATAAGTTTCGGCTGTTGCAGGTACAGGATATAACTCGGCAACATCAAAAAAGTTGACGCCTTTATCTAATGCAAAATCCATTTGTGCAAAACCTTCGTCTTGAGTGTTTTGGTTTCCCCAAGTCATGGTGCCAAGGCATATTTTACTAACTTTTATATCTGTGGTTGGTAGTGTTGTATATTTCATACTTACTTCCTGCGAAGGCAGGAATCTTTTTAATGATTGAACTAAGTGAGACTTCTCGTCCCGATAGCTATCGGGAGCGCTCGAAGCGACAGCATGGATAAATTTGAATTACAAAAATAAGAAGACCTTTCAGGTTTCTAAAACTTGAAAGGTCTAAATGTATGTTAAGGTTTATTATTCATGGGATTCCTGCCTTTGCAGGAATTTGTTATATATCATTCAACAACTTAGAAATCTCATCTAACTTAGGTGTTAAAATCACCTCAATACGTCTGTTTTTAGCTTTGTTAGCATTGGTGTCGTTTGGTGCTATTGGTGCAAACTCTCCACGACCGGCAGCTGTTAAATTTTCGGGATGAATAGAAGTGTTCTCTCTAAGAATATTTACAATGGCTGTAGCGCGTTTTGTAGATAAATCCCAATTACCACTCAATTGTCCGTTACCAGTATAAGGATCATTGTCAGTATGTCCTTCGATTAAAATAGCGATTTCAGGATTTTCAGCTAAAACACTTCCTAATTGCTGTACAGCTTTACGACCTTCTGAACCTACAGACCAGCTTCCCGACTGAAATAATAGCTTGTTTTCCATAGAGACATAAACTTTACCATTACGCTGTTCTACGGTTAAGCCTTTACCTTCAAAATTAGTTAATGCTTTAGATATGGCATCTTTTAGTGCACGCATATTCGCATCTTTAGCTGCGATTACATTTTCTAATTCCGCCACACGTTGAGAACGCTTTTCTAATTCTTTCTTCAATGTATTTAAACGTTCATTTTCTGCTGCTAGAGCTTGTTCTTTAGCTTCGAGTTGCGCTAAGAGCTCTCTGTTTTTTTGGGAATTTGCAGCGATAGAGGCAGAACTGTTTTCCTCTAAGGCGTTGTAAGATGCTTTGAGGTTCTCAAGATTTGTTTTCGCTGCTGCATAATCACTTTTCAACCGATCACGTTCTGCAACAGCCGCATCATAAGCACTTTGTAGTTTATTTAAAGTATTACTGAGTTTCGTTTTTTCTGTTGAAAGTGAAGCAACGTCATCTGTTAATGCTCTATTTTCTTTTTTAAGATTGGCGTACTTGGTTTCAAGATCAGTATAGATTTTCTTGGACACACAAGATGTTAACAGTGTCAATGTTAATACTATTAATAAAAGTTTTTTAATCATGTTAAGTTGTTTTTAGATAATACCTACAAGGTTTTTAAAACCTTGCAGGATAAATTAGCTTAGAGATCTAGTTCCAATAGAATAGGACAATGATCGCTATGAACCGCTTCAGTAAGTATAACGCTTCGTTTTATTTTTTCTTGTAAAGGCGCACTTACCATGGCATAATCTAAACGCCAACCTTTATTATTTGCTCTTGAGTTTGCTCTGTAACTCCACCAAGAATATTCTTGACGTTCAGGATTTAAAAACCTAAAACTATCTATAAAACCACTATCTATAAAATCGCCAAGCCATTCGCGTTCTTCTGGTAAAAAACCTGAGACACCTTTCATTTTTGGGTTGTGAATATCGATAGCTTCATGGCAAATATTATAATCACCACAAACTACAAGATTTGGTTTTTCGGTTTGAAGTTCATTCAAATATTTATGAATAAGATTCATATATTCAAACTTATGAGCAAGTCTTGCATCATTTGTACCAGAAGGTAAATACATACTCATTACAGAAACACCATCATAATCTACTCTTAGATTTCTACCTTCAAAATCCATGGATTCAATACCTGTTCCAAATTCAATATGGTTGGGTTTTGTCTTACATAAAATAGCAACACCACTATACCCTTTTTTCTGTGCACTAAACCAATAATTGTAATGGTAACCTGCTTCTTTAAATATATCGAGGTCGAGTTGTTCTTCCAGAGCTTTAATTTCTTGAAGACAAATCACATCAGGATCTGTTGCCGTTAACCAATCTATAAACCCTTTTTTTACGGCTGCTCTAATGCCATTTACGTTGTAGGATACTATTTTCATTTCGTAATATTATTTTATTATTTATGCCAAATGCCCATTATGGGTCTAAATTAAATAATAAGCTACTTTTACACTATTATTTTAAGCCTGTTTTAACTATAAAATATTATTGGTTTTAATAAGTTATTATTCTACATGAAGCGTACACTACTTTTTCTTTTTATTCTATCTTCTTTTTTGGGCTATACCCAAGAGAAGGCTAGTAATTTTAAGATAAAAAAAGTAGCTGTAAAAGATTCAATTTTCATTGACTCTGTAAGTATAAATCCCTCAAAATTTGTTGTAAAACGAAAAGATAATACTGTTTTAGATTCCACATTATATACTATAGATTTTGCAAAGGCACTTTTAAGATTTAAGCAACCAATAGATTTAGATACAATTAAAATTGAATACTTACGCTATCCCAATTTTTTAACCAAGATTTACAGGCAATTAGATGATCATGTGATTGTAGATAGATCTGATCCTAGTGTGCAACAATTATACAAACTACAAAACACAAATAAAAGAGAGGCTTTTACACCTTTTGATGGGTTAACAACTTCTGGTAGCATATCGAGAGGAGTCACTATTGGGAATAACCAAAATTCGGTTTTAAACAGCGAACTAGATTTACAAATTTCGGGAAAATTAAGTGATAAAGTCTCATTGCGAGCCTCTATACAAGATGCCAATATTCCGCTTCAAGAAAGTGGTTATTCGCAACGATTAGATGAATTTGACCAAGTTTTTATAGAACTCTTTAGCGATGATTGGAACATACGCGCTGGTGACATAGATTTGGTAAATTCCAATAGCTATTTTGCTAATTTTTCTAAACGTGTACAAGGATTATTGGTCAATGCAAAGCTTAGTGACAAGACTACGGTCTTCGCGTCTGGTGCGTTAGTGAGAGGACAATTTACCACAACACAATTTACAGCGCAAGAAGGCAACCAAGGCCCTTATAAATTGCGTGGCCCAAATAACGAGCTGTTTGTACTCATTGTTTCTGGTAGTGAAACGGTTTACGTTAACGGAGTCCCTTTAGAACGTGGAGAAAACAATGACTATATTATAGATTATAATGCTGGTGAAATTATTTTTAATTCAACATTTCCGATTACTTCCGAAATGCGAATTACAGTAGATTACCAATTTAGCGAACGGAATTATTCGCGATTTACAGTTTTTGGTGGAGCAAATTATAAAACTGAAAAACTGAATTTAAACGTCTCTGTGTATTCTGAAAGTGATGCAAAAAATCAACCGTTACAGCAAAATCTTTCAACAGAGCAAACACAGATTTTGGCAGATGCTGGTGACAATATGGATTTAATGGTTGCTCCTTCGGCAACGCAAGAATCATTTTCTGAAAATAGAATTCTGTATCGAAAAGAATTTCTTGGTGCTGAAGAAATTTTTGTGTTCTCCAATAATCCTGATGACCAATTATTTAGTGTACGTTTTACTTTAGTTGGCACAAATCAAGGAAATTATATACTGAGTAATACCAATACAATTACTAATATTTTTGAATATGTAGCACCAATTGGTGGAGTTCCTCAAGGAAATTATGAGCCTATCACACAATTAGTAGCACCAGAACGTTTGCAAATAGCGGTATTGAATGGTAATTACAAGCCTTCCGAAAAAACAGATGTCTTTTTTGAATTCGCAGGAAGTAAAAACGATGCAAATTTATTTTCGAGTTTAGACGATGATGATAATGATGGCTTCGCAGGCAAGTTACGAGTGAAGCAAAACGTCATTAAATCGGATAGCCTTTGGAATTTATCTGCTTTAGTGGATGCAGATTTTATTCAAAAAGATTTTAGAACCATTCAGCGTTTGTACAGAGCAGAATTTAATCGCGATTGGAATTTAGATAACACACAAAACAATCAAGGGAATCTTAATTTTGGAAATCAGTTATTGTTAACTTCTGGATTACAATTGTCACATTCAAAAAAAGGAACAGCTTCATATAATTTTGAGTACTTAGATTATTCAGAGAATTTTAACGGAAGCAGACATAACGTATTGGCGAATTTACGGTTGGGTGACTTTAGACTATTTTCAAACTCTAGTTTTTTAAATAGTGAAAGTACTGTTAATCGTTCAAATTTTTTAAGATCATTCAACCGTGTAGTCTATGGCAAAGAAAAAAAATGGGCAGGAATTAAATTTGCGCTAGAGGATAACGAACAAACTGTAATTGCTTCAGATTCATTAACACCTTTGAGTCAAAAATTTAAAGCTTATGAAGCTTTCATAGGTATTGGTGACAGCACTAAAGTATTTGCTGAAGTTGGTTACATAAAACGCTTTAACGATAGTTTGCGTAATAATAGTTTAGAGCGTGTTAACAGTTCTAACACGTATTATTTAAAATCGCGTCTGGTTCAAAATAAAACTACAAACCTCCAATTATTTGTGAATTACAGGGATCTTAAAGCAGAAGATGAAGCGACACAAGATGAGCAAAGTTTAAATAGCCGTTTAAATTATAATCAGAAGCTATTCAATAATCTCATTATTTGGAATACGAGTTTTGAAACTAACTCAGGGACTTTACCACAACAAGATTTTACCTATATAGAAGTTGAAGCTGGGCAAGGAGCATATACTTGGATAGACTATAACGAAAACGGAATACAAGAACTTAATGAGTTTGAAATTGCGCAGTTTGCAGACCAAGGTAGTTATATACGAGTGTTGTTGCCGAATCAGGTTTTTGTGAGAACACATCAAAACAGATTGAGCCAGACGCTGACCATTAATCCTCAGCAGTGGAGCAAATCTGAAAATAAACGAAAGAAATTCTTCTCTCATTTTTATAACCAAACCTCTTATTTAATTGATAGAAAAATTAGAAGAGAAGGCAATAATTTTAACCTCAACCCCTTTAAGGATGATGAAGAAAATCAACTCGCTCTAAATAACAGTGTGCGAAATGTTTTGTTTTACAATAGAGGGAAGCAACGCTACACGACTTCATATACCTATCTAACCAACACGAGTCGTAACTTGTTATCGATAGGCTTTCAAGAAAATATATTAAGGAATCATCAACTGAATTTCAACCATAAATTCGCTACGAATTGGTTGGTAAATGCATTGGTTAGTTTTGGCAGCGATGAGAGTATTAGCGAAAACTTTACTAACCGAAATTATAATATAGACGAAGAACGTTTTCAACCTAAACTGTCTTATATTTTTAATGAAAATGCTCAATTTGATGTGTTTTATCAATACACCTCAAAAGCCAATACTATCGGGAGTTTAGAATCTTTGGCACAGAATAATTACGGTTTATCTTTCACCTATAATAATGCACAAAAGGTTGCTTTGACTGGCGAATTCAACTTTTTTCAAAACGAATTTGAAGGCAATGCAAATACTCCAGTAGCTTATCAAATGCTTGAAGGTTTACAACCAGGGAAAAACTTTACCTGGAGTTTATTAGCACAGAAGAAATTGACTAAATTTTTAGATTTGAATCTTAATTACTTCGGTAGAAAAACTGAGACTTCTAAAACGATTCATACCGGAACGATTCAATTGAAGGCTTATTTTTAATTTATGTTTTTTTTAACGCAACCATTTTAATGAATTTACATCTATTTGGTACATTAGTTATTTAAAACAATAATCATTAATCAATTAAAATACACATATGAAAAAATCAATTTTAGTTATTTTATTATTTAGTATCGCATTTACTATGAATGCTCAAGACAACGCAAACGAATCGAAAGGTATATTTGACAGAAAACATGAAGTAAGACTGGGAGCTGTTAAGCTTCTGTCTGGAGGTATTTTTGAAGCCTCTTATGAATATATTTTAGATAGTAATCAAGGATTTGGTGCATACACCTTAATTAATTTTGACTCTGGTAACGATTGGTTTGAAAACTATTCTTTAACACCTTATTATAGAATGTATTTTCAAACTAATGAAGATTATGGAGCGAAAGGTTTTTTTGTAGAAGGATTTACATCCTTTTTTACTAGTGATTTTAATATAGAAGATTCTTTTACTGGTGAAGATAATAACCAAGATGTTTTTGATATTTCAATTGGTCTTGCTCTAGGAAAAAAATGGATTAATACTGCAGGTTTTGTTTTTGAATTTAAGCTCGGTGCTGGTCGAAACTTATTAGGAAATGCCGATTCTGATGTTGTTATAAAAGGTGATTTTTATATAGGTTATAGATTTTAAAAGCAGTTTATAAATAAAAAACCCAAACTACATGTTTGGGTTTTTTATTTATTTCTGCTATCACAGCAATTTGTTACATCTTCATCAACCAATGCTTCACATCAACTTCTGCTTTAATTAAATCCTTTAAATCTTCAATTTTAACACGTTTTTGTTCCATCGTATCTCTATAACGGATGGTAACCGTGTTATCCTCTAATGTATCGTGATCTACTGTAATGCAAAATGGAGTTCCGGCAGCATCTTGTCTTCTATAACGTTTGCCAACAGTATCCTTTTCTTCATAAATGACGTTAAAATCCCACTTTAAGTCTTCAACGATTTGTTTAGCAACTTCTGGTAAGCCATCCTTTTTTACTAATGGAAATATGGCTGCTTTTGCAGGTGCTAATACAGCAGGTAATTTTAACACTGTTCGCGTTTTACCATCTTCTAATTCTTCTTCTACTAATGAATTTGAAAACACTGCTAAAAACATACGATCTAGACCAATTGATGTTTCTAGAACATAAGGAGTGTAGCTTGCATTTTCTTCATGGTCAAAATATTGTAATTTCTTACCTGAAAACTCTTCGTGTTGTTTCAAATCAAAATCTGTACGAGAATGTATGCCTTCTAATTCCTTAAACCCGAACGGAAAATTAAACTCTATATCTGTAGCAGCATCTGCATAATGCGCTAATTTTTCATGGTCGTGAAAACGGTAGTTGTCCTCACCTAATCCTAATGACTTATGCCATTTTAATCGTGCGTCTTTCCAATACTCAAACCATTCGCCTTGGGTCCCTGGTTTAATGAAAAATTGCATTTCCATTTGTTCAAACTCGCGCATTCTAAAGATAAATTGTCTAGCTACGATTTCGTTTCTAAAGGCTTTTCCTGTTTGCGCAATTCCAAAAGGAATTTTCATACGTCCAGTTTTCTGAACGTTTAGGAAATTCACGAATATACCTTGAGCAGTTTCTGGTCTTAAGTATAAGTCCATCGCAGTTTCAGCAGAAGCTCCTAGCTTTGTACCAAACATGAGGTTAAATTGCTTAACATCTGTCCAGTTTCTACTTCCAGATAATGGATCTGCGATTTCTAGTTCTTCAATTAAAGCTTTTACATCTGCTAAATCTTCTTTCTCTAATGATTTGCCTAAACGCTTAAGAATAGTGTCAATTTTTTCTTGGTAGCCTACAACGCGTCCATTGGTAGAAATAAATTCAGCTTTATTAAAAGCATCACCGAATCGTTTTTTTGCTTTTGCAACTTCTTTATTTATTTTATTTTCGATTTTAGCACAATAATCTTCAACTAGAACATCTGCTCTATAACGTTTTTTAGAATCCTTATTATCAATTAAAGGATCACTAAAGGCATCAACGTGTCCTGAAGCTTTCCAAGTGGTTGGATGCATAAAAATTGCAGCATCAATGCCTACAATATTATCGTGCATTTGTACCATGGCTTTCCACCAGTAGTCTCTAATATTTTTCTTTAATTCTGCTCCATTTTGTGCATAATCGTAAACAGCACTTAAGCCATCATAGATTTCACTACTCTGAAATACGTAACCATACTCCTTTGCATGAGAGATTACTTTTTTAAATTGATCGTCGTTTGCCATGCTGCAAAAATAAAAAACCGCTCTGATTAACAGACCGGTTTTTGAGAAATTATGTAAAATATTCTATTTTAATTTTATGCTAGTACTTCCTAACTTTTTGTCTTTATGAAATACATTAATAAAGTAATGGCCTTTCACAAAAGGTTGGTCTTCATCGTCTGCGATAATAGCAGTACATATTTCTAAAGTTTCATTATAGTAATTTATAATTTTCTTTTGACTATATATTAGAGAGCTATTGCCAAAAACAACCTCACCTTTATCAGATACTACGTTACCTTGCGGACTCACAACTTGTATATAAATATCTTTTTTTCCTTTTTCAGTTAGCGGATTTTCGGATAATGTTATGCAAACATCAATGGCATTGGCACGTCTTGCTCTTTCAGTAAAACGTTTTTTACCAGATTTAAGCTTGTAAGATTGAGCGTCAACACTACTGGCTTTTAAGATAGCAGCTTTGTCTATAGTACTATTTAGAGAATCGTTGGTTTCTTCTAGATTGTTAATTGTAAGCGTCTTTTTTTGTATAGTATTAAGCGCATAGCGTTTCTCTTTTTGCAATTTTATATTTGCATTGTTAAGAGAATCTATAGTACTCAAGAACACTCTACTTTTAGATTTTAAAACTAAAAGTTGTTCTTTAAACTTTGTGATTATTGATAAGTCACTTTTTAGTAACCTTAAAGAATCTAAAGCGTTTTTAGTTTCTAATTTTGCCTCCTGGAGCTGTGAAGACATAAGGCTATAATCTTCGCTTAGATCGTCATAACTGATTAACATTTCTGATAATTCATTTTCTATCAAAAACTTCTCTTGTTTTAAGAATTCTTCGTAGGATTCAATGGATTTATAGTTGGTAAAACTAAAAATTCCTAAAACAGTTAAAACGACTAATAAAGAGCTTACAATTAATCTATAGTTAAATAATTGAGGGTTAACTATCATTATTAATTTTCTTAGTTACTGCGAAATTAGACTATATTGAAGCTTAATTTTATTTTTATCGATTAAGTGGTAATAAATTTGTTAAACTTGTTTTTTCCTAAAGTCTGTGAAGCATGCAATAATGTTTTAACCGATAATGAACGTGTTATTTGCATTAGTTGCAGACATCAACTGCCAGTCACCAATTTTCATTTTGATAATTCTGAAGCGGTTAAAAAAGTGGTTTACGGACGTGTAAAATTAGAATATGCAACGGCACTTTTGCACTTCTCAAAAAAAGGGATTGTGCAACAATTGCTTCATAATCTAAAGTATAGAGGACATGAGCATATAGGTAAATTCTTCGGAAAATGGCTAGGTGCAGAACTCAAAACGCTTAGTGCTTACAAAAATATAGATGTAGTAATACCAGTTCCATTGTATAAAACCAAGTTGCGAAAACGTGGTTATAATCAAGTTGCTAAATTCGGAAAAGAAATAGCAATAGCTTTAAACGCAGATTACAATGACTCTGTTTTAATAAAAATTAAAGCCACCAAAACAAAGGTGTTTAAAGGACGTTTAACACGATGGGATGATGATGGAGCTGTTTTCGATACTTCTGAAAACACGTCTTTAGAAGGCAAACATATTTTGCTGGTAGATGACATAATTACAACAGGGTCTACCGTAGAGGCTTGCGCTGCAGTTTTGTTAAAAATTGATAATATTAAGTTAAGTCTTGCCACTATGGCAATTGCTGATTGATTTTTTCGTTTCTAAATTTTAATATTGTTTCTTTGTGCTAAATCTTTAGAGTAAATGCGATTATCTTTAAAACGAATTTTTATTATGCTTTTCTTAGCTATTGTTTTAGCAAGTTGTGCTAATCGTGGTACACCAACTGGTGGAGAAAAAGATATAGAACCTCCGATAATATTAAGAGCTGAGCCACAAAATTTTTCGACCAACTTTAAAGGAGATGAAATTATCATTTATTTTGATGAGTATGTTAAAATAAAGGACCTGAGAAAACAACTCATTATCTCACCTCCAATGGATACAGATCCAGATATTATTCCATTTAGTACGGCAAGTAAATATATTTCCATCAAGATAAAAGATACCTTACAAGAGAATACCACTTATGCCTTTAATTTTGGTGAAAGTATTGTAGATAATAACGAAAGTAATCCCTATCCTTATTATCGTTATGTATTTTCTACAGGTGATACTATAGATTCACTTTCAGTGCAAGGTTTTGTTACAGATGCATTGTTAGAAGAGCCAGATACATTTGTTTCTGTGATGCTTTATGAAGTAGATTCTACATATACAGATTCTATTGTATTTAAAGAAAAGCCAAGATATATTACCAATACCTTAGATAGCTTAACCACTTTTAGTATTGACAATATTAAGGCAGGCACTTATCGACTTCTTGCTTTAAAGGATAAGAATGGTAATTACAAATTTGATCAAAAGAATGATAAAATTGGTTTTGTAGAAGATTTTGTTACTGTGCCTTCAGCTGCGTCTTATCAGCTTAACTTATTCAAGGAGAACGTAAATTTTAAAGGTATAAAACCAAAACAGGAGGGTGAATCTAAAATTATTTTTCCATATGAGGGAGACTATGAATCTATGAGAATTAAAGTATTAGAAGGTCAACCAGAAGGTTACAAGACACGTATTGTAAAAGATGCTCTAAGAGATACACTATATTATTGGTATAAGCCAAAATTTGAAGTAGATACTACGTTTTTTCTAGTAAGTAATGAAAAATACGTCGATACATTCAAACACCGTTTTAGAAAACTTGAAAAAGATTCCTTAAAGATTAGCGCTGTGACTTCTGGGACATTAAATTTTGAAGAAGACTTTATTATCGATGGAAGTATCCCATTCTCAAAAATTGACAAATCAAAAATTAAATTAACAAATAGAGATTCAATAGCTATTGACTTTGAAGTAGAATACGATTCTATCCTCAATCAATACAGATTTCCTATTATAAAAGAGGAAGGACAAAAGTATTTTTTTGAAATGCTACCAGGCACCTTTACAGATTTTTACAACGACACCAACATAGATACTTTAAATTATAGCTTTAGAACCAAAAGAAAATCTGAATATGGTAATATTAGAGTAAGGCTTCAAAATGCTAAGTTTCCTTTAATTGTGCAATTAGTTAACGATAAAGGTGTTGTGCTTTACGAACGTTACACCACTGATGTCCCTGTTGTAGATTTCACCAATTTAGCACCTCGAAAGTATGCTTTACGTGTTATTTACGACACTAATGGAAATGGTAAATATGATCCAGGAAATTATCTTTTAGGCATTCAACCAGAACGTGTGAGTTATTCTCCACCTATTGAAGAAGTTAGGCAAAGTTTTGATTTCGTGATTGATTTCACTTTATTAGAGTAAAATCATCTTTATCATTTAAGAAATTCAGTTTTTCTCTGTATTTTTTGATATGCTCTTTCTCTAAAACAACAATTTCAACTGCTTCTTTACTGTCTAGAATGGTATCTATGCGATGCCCTAAAACATCATAAGCGCCAGAATGCCCAGAATACTCGTAATTATTGCCATCAAAACCGACTCGGTTAACACCAATACAATAGCTCATATTTTCAATAGCACGTGCTTTTAAAAGCGCATCCCAAGCATTAACTCTTACTTTTGGCCAGTTGGCCACGTACAGTAAAACATCGTAGTCTTCAACGTTTCTTGCCCAGACTGGAAAGCGAAGATCGTAACAAACTAGCGGACAGATTTTCCAACCCTTATAATTTAAAATTACTTTTGCGTTGCCAGCCGTATAAACTTTGTGTTCACCTGCTAGAGTGAAGGTGTGTCTTTTATCGTAATGCGTAACAGTTTCACAAGGTTCAACACCAACTAAACGATTGTAGTAGTTGTTATTGTCTGCAATGACAAGACTGCCAATAATTAGGGCCTCCTTTTCTTTAGCTTTCGATTTGAGCCAAGAGATGGTTTCTCCATTCATAGTTTCAGCAACTTCAATGGCATTCATGGTAAAACCAGAGGTAAACATTTCTGGCAAAATAATAAGGTCAACACTATCATTTATAGCATCAATCTTATCATTTAATAATCGTCTGTTTTCACTTGGATTTTCCCAGACTAAATTTGTTTGAATAATAGCAACTGATAGGGAGTTACTCATAGTTTATAATTTGCCTTTTGCTTTTGCTACTTTTTCAGTAAGCTTTTCTAATTTCTCTAGCCATTTTTTTTCATCAACAGGAGAGAGTTTACCTTTCTCTTTAAGTTTCTCGTATTTCTCTTGAGATTTTTCAAGTTTCTCTTCAGCTTTTTCAAAATTATCCTGAAGTTTTTCTCGTTTCTTTAAAGCCTTTTCTGCCTTTTTTTGTTCTTTTTCAGCTTTTTTTCTTTCTTTTTCAGCTTTTTTCTGCTCTTTTTCGAGTTTTTTGGCTTCTTTCTCTTTTTGCTTCTCAGCTTTGTCAAGTGCCTTTTCAGCCTTTTCTTCTTCTTTTCTAGCTTTTTCTGCTTCTTTTTGCGCCATTTCTGCAATTTTTATTTTTTCAGAAATCATAGCAGCTTGTTTTAGAATGGCTGTTTTGTCCTCTATACTTAACGTTTTAGTAACATCATCACCATCTAAAAAGATTTTCTCTTTTTTCACTTCGTAAGTTTTTCCGTCTTTTTCTACTTCTTGAGCAAAAGATAGCAACGAAAATGCTAAACATAATAATGTGATACAATATTTCATGTTATTGTTTTTAGATTTGTTAGTAAGACACAGAAATTTACAAAAAGTAACACATATAAGTTGTGT
>Ga0209828_1002910_pt1 | contig 13613 bp, 7 predicted proteins | sample MaitaG_FD_187429 | JGI IMG/M metagenome (GOLD analysis project Ga0209828, IMG submission 187429) | Marine algal microbial communities from Maine, USA - Maine_Asex2 metaG (SPAdes) (version 2) | ecosystem: Host-associated > Algae > Red algae > Unclassified | place: Maine, USA | collected 2015-01-05 | reverse complement strand
TCCGCACATCACAGGTCGACACCAGCTGTCCGGAGCCACCTCGCATGAAGGATCATGATCTCGAGCGCTTGTTCGCCTACTTCGATGAACCGTCGCATGCGTTTCATTCGGTACAGCGATACGAAGCGCGAAACACCGCGCTTGGCCTTTGGCCAGTGCTGTCTGACGCACACGCCCGAGTGACTGAGTTACTGGGAGTCACTCTCGTCGCGTCATCCGAAGCCACGCCCACCGGAACCAACCGGAGGTCAGATCGATGACGCGTCTGTTCGTCGTATCCGACTGCGGTGGCGTTGGCCGGACTACCGTTGCAGCCAACCTGGGTCATGCGCTCGCCGCTCGCGGTGAGGTAGTTCGCCTTCGTGATGTAGATCCACAACAAGCACTGGCCGTCCACTTTCAGTCGCTCGAGCGCACCGAATCCGGCCCTGTGCAGGGGTCGATGTCCGGTCCGATCTCACGGCCATTGGCAACCAATTTGAGTCTTTCGCTCGAGCACGACATCGAACACCGGCCCGGTGACGGCGGCCACGATCAGGCTCGACTTCGATTCGAATCGTCACGCGCTGCAGACAGGCGCAGTTCCGTCGATAGCGAGCCATCGCATACCGACGCCGATACGCTCGAAATCATCGACACACCCTGCGCCTGGACAGCGGGAGCCGCACGAACCGCAGCAGTCGACTACGTACTTTGCGTCATCACCCCTGAAGCACGCTGCTTTCGTACCTTGCCGAGCTTGTTGTCACGCTATACCACGACCACGAACAACGGTCTGATTCGAAATTTCATCGGTGTCATCAATGCTCACGATCCCGATTCGGCACTGGCCCGCGACACTCTCGATCTGATCGAAGATGCTCTCGGCGGACGCCTGCTCAGACAAGTCGTCCTGCGCGACCAGTCACTGCCCGAAGCCTTTGCCGTCGGGCTTCCGATTGCCGAACAGGCGCCCTGGTCCCAGGCGGCCAACGCCTTCGGTCAATTGGCCGACACATTCATTGCGATGAAGACGGCAGACCATGTCGCAGCCTGACGCCTCTCTCGGTCGTACGCTCGGGCGCGCGACCTTGTGCGCACTTCTGCTAGTAGCCGTCGCAGCGATCGCGGCCTTGCTTGTCGGAGTCGAATTCGACCTCCGTTCACAACTCATCTACAGCGCCGCCCTTCTGGCCATCGCGATGCTCGTTAATCGCTCGGGCGGGACCCGCGCAACCCATGCACTGATTCTCGTGAGTCTGCTGGTAACGACGCGCTATCTGTACTGGCGCGCCACCAGCACACTCGGCTTCGATGACGCTGCGAGCGCCGTCGCGGGCTACACGCTGTTCGGTGCCGAACTCTACGCCTACCTTGTCACCTTGCTCGGCTACCTGCAGATCATCCGGCCGCTGAAGAGAAAGCCCGCAGCGCTTCCGGACGACCGAAAACAATGGCCGACAGTCGATGTCTTCATTCCAACCTACAACGAACCTCTGCACGTCGTTGCCGCAACCATCGCCGGGGCCACCAACCTCGAATGGCCACGGGATCGAATTTCCATTCATCTTCTCGATGATGGTGACCGGCCGGCGTTCCGTCGCTACGCAGCTGAAGCCGGTATCCACTACCGTGCTCGCAAGAACAACCAAGGCGCCAAAGCCGGCAACATCAACGAGGCACTGGCTGCCACGCGCGCCGATCTGGTCGCAATCTTCGATTGCGATCACATTCCAACCCGCTCTTTCTTGCAGTCGACGGTCGGCTGGTTCGTCGTGGACGAATCGCTTGCGCAACTACAGACTCCTCACCATTTCTACAATCCCGACCCTATCGAGAGAAATCTCTCTGTCCATGACAAGGTGCCAAGCGAAGGCGCTCTATTCTACGGACTCATTCAGGACGGCAACGATCTCTGGAATGCGACTTTCTTCTGCGGATCCTGCGCAGTGATACGGCGTCGCGCGCTCGAGGAAATCGGCGGAATCGCGGTCGAGACGGTGACGGAAGATGCACATACATCCCTGAAACTGCATCGGCGCGGCTGGAATTCGGCCTACATCAATGTGATACAGGCAGCAGGACTTGCGACGGAGACGCTCGCAGCCCACGTCAATCAGCGTATCCGCTGGGCACGCGGCCTGGCGCAGATCCTTCGCGTGGAGAATCCGCTCTTCGCCAGCGGGCTGAATCTCATGCAGCGTCTCTGCTACCTGAACGCAACGGTGCACTACCTGTATGCCTTGCCGCGAATCGCCTTTCTCATAGCGCCACTGTGCTTTCTCTTCTTCGATCTCTATGTCATTCAGGCCGAGGCCATGATGGTGGCGGCCATGGCCTTGCCGCACCTGCTGCACAGCAACCTGACGACGGCGCGTATCCATGGTCGCTGGAGACATGCCTTCTGGGCCGAGGTCTACGAAACCTTGCTCTCGTTCTACATTCTCGTCCCTACACTCGTCGCGCTCGTCGCACCACGCCGCGGGTCTTTCAACGTCACCGAAAAGGGACATACCACCGACCGCGACTACTTCAGTTTCCGGATTGCTCGCCCGTTCCTGGCAATTGCACTCCTCAACGTGGCCGGCCTCGGCGCCGGATTCCATCGCCTGTTCATCACCGGCACCAGCGATACCGGCACGACATGGCTCAACATGGCCTGGACCACCTACAACCTGATCATTCTCGGGGTTGCGCTATCGGTTGCCTGCGAGAGCCGCCAGACCCGTTCGCATTTTCGTCGCACCCTGCCACATCGTGCCTGGTTGAGCAGTTCTGACGGGCATCGCGTCGCAGCGAATATCGTCGACCTGTCGGAATCGGGCATGCGAGTCAGACTCGACAGCGTACCCGGCGATGCGGCACTGGACGAGGTTCTTGTACGTGTCGACCACGCACACGTCGAATTGCAGGGTGTATGGCATCGACTACCGCTATCAGCTGTCGAAACGAAGTCATTCTCGAATGAGCATAGCGGCAACGACAACGAGCGGCGATTCCGCTTCGACGAGTTGAGCGCCGCCGAGCGTCGTTCTCTCGTCGGCATCTTGTACTCCCCGGCTGATACCTGGATGGGCGCCGACAAGACCATCGACACCGGTCCGGTGCGGGCTCTCCTGAGCATCACACGATACGGCATGTTCGGCTGGATGCGGATTCTCGGTCTGCTGTTGCCACGGCGCGGCAATCGCCGAATACATCATTCCGAAGGCAACGGACATGCATCGTCGGGTGGGAGCGATTCGCCTGCGGCGGTAGACACTTCAGCACACCCGCCACGACGGCCCTCGTCACGCGGCGTCACGACCGCTACCGCCTTGCTCTGCGTCAGCCTTTGCCTGCTTGTGACGAGTCGACCGGTTACGGCGCGGGAAAGTCTCGTCTACGAGCTGGATATGCTGACCGACCGGATCGAGACGGCAGTCGATCTCGCCGACTTGCCTTACGGACTTCGCGTGCCGTTTGCCGTGCGCCAGGACAGCGTCGTCGACCGTTTGCATATCGCACTCGAGCTTTCCTACCGTGATCACGATACAACCGCAGAGAGACAACTACGACTCCGGCTCAACGACGATATCGTCTGGCGTGCGGGTTCGTCGGTGGCAGACGAGGAACGGGTAGAACTGGATATCCCGGGTGTCGCTCTGGACGAATACAACACATTGACTTTCGAACTCGGGACCGACGACGAGCGCTGCTCAGCAACCGACGATACCGCCTTCGATCTGACCTTGCACCGTGACAGTCAACTCACTCTGGAAGCCGACAGACTACCGTTGGCGAACGAACTGTCGTCGCTTCCCCTGCCATTCTTCGATGCGCGTGATCCACGTATTGCACGTCTCGGCATCGTTCTGCAGACGCAAGCGAGCGATGGCCAACCCAGTGAAACCATGCTCCATGCAGCTGCGGGAATTGCAGGTTGGTATGGCCGCCTCGCGGGGTATCGCGGAGCCCTGTTCGACGTCTCCTACGACAGGATACCGGCAGGTGATGTAGTCGTCATCGCGAGTGGCGACACCCTGCCGCAAGGCATCGCTACACCTTCGCGCGACGGGCCGTCGATATCCCTGATCGACAATCCCGTCGACGCGACACGACGGGTCCTGCTCGTGCACGCACCAGACGAAGAGCAACTGGGAAGCGCCGTTGCGCGTCTCGAAACACGGGGAACCCTGCACGCCGCCACGGCGACGTCAGGTGCCGCGGCCCGGGTATCAGGGGAGCAACGCGGCAATGGCATCGATGATACAGAATCGCCCTTGCATTCAACTGGCCTGGCAAGCCCATGGATTCCACTCGACGAGCCAGTTGCGTTCCACACCATTCCGGGAATCGATCCCGACGATCTGCGTGTCGCCAACAACAACTTCACACCACTGATCGTGCCGTTCGCCTTGCGAGGCGATTTTCACGACACCGCGACGTCAAGACATCGTTTGAAACTCGGCTACCGCTACGCCCCGGATCTTCCCGACCACGACGAAAGGCTCTTTGTCAGCCTCAACGGTCGGGAGCTTACCTCTGTGTCTTTAAGCGAACATCAGCGCCCTGGCCTTCTCGGGCGATCGCTCGACTCACTGTCACGCCTGACTAATCCGTCGAAAGCAGAGGTTGTCTCGAGCACACTCGACTCTCGGGAAGGGACCTTTCAGGGTGAACTCGACATTGAGATTCCGCACCATGCGCTCGGTGCGAACAACCGCCTTGAAATCCGCTTTTCCGCACCCCCATCGCTGAACGGACTGTGTCAGCCAGCCTTGCTCGATGACGATGGCCTGTCAGTGCAAGCCCGGGTTCTACCGGACTCGACACTCACGATCGACGCACCCGGCCATGCAGTGGCACTGCCCGACCTGGCCGTGTACGCCAATACCGGCATCCCCTACACGCGCGACCCTCTGCTTGGAGGAACTGAACTGATCGTGCCGCAACAACCGGCTGAACACATGGTTGCACTAATGCTGTCGGCTGTGGGTCGTCTGGCAGCGCAGGTCGACAGGATACCAGGGTTGATTCAGGTTTCTCGCGGTGGAACCAGTGGCACACGTGCTGACCGCATCCTGATCGGTGCCGATTTCCGCAGCGGTACGCTCGACGCATTCTTCGACGAGACTCCGTTCGATCTCACGGAAGACCGTTTGTCTCTCGAGCTCGTCAACGCACGTTCGCTATACACCGCCGTTGCCGGATTGACGACGCCGTGGAACATCGACAAGCGTTTCGCTGCACTTGCCGACAACACCGCGACGCGGACTCTGATGCTCGGCGAGGAACGCGGGTTGATCGTCGAGACCGAAACTCCGGCGACCCGGAACGGTACGTCACTTCTGTTGTTCAGCCAGGGGCCGCTGGCAAGTGACGTGCTGTCACGCGCCCTGGTCGATCGACGCTTGATCAGCCAATGGCACGGCACTGCCGGGATCGTCGACGAGAATGGCCTTCGATCGCTCGACACCGGTCGCCGCTACTTCGTGAGCGATCTGACACCGCTACGGACGCTCGGCTGGTGGGTAAGCGCCAACGTGCCGATCGCCGTGTTCCTGTCGCTCTTCGGCGCGGTGCTCTTCGCACTGGCGTTTCCGCCACTTCTGGAACGTGTCGCCAGTCGACGTCTGAAGAGATGAAACGAGTCCAGGTCATCACGCCGCTGGCCCGCCCGTACGAGCGCGACTCGAAGGCCGAGGGAATACCGCGCATCGGTAATCCGACTGCGCCGATCCGAGCCTTTCATAAACCCGAACCGCCCACTGGATACTGCTCATGAGCTTGACCTTCGATCGAGCCTCCGTCGTTCCGCTCGTCGCGCTGGCCGTGCTGACGGTGGTGTCTGCGCTCGCGATCCACACGGCATCCGCTGCTGACGAGACGACAGATACCCCCGCGATCACCACCGCGGTCCCTGCCCTCGAACCGTCACCCGAAAACGAGAACGAAAGCCCGGCCATTCGAAAGCTCGTCGAGCAAGCGCTGCATTGGCAATCGCGGGGCGAGTGGTCGAAAGCCGCAACCGCCTGGGACAAGATATTGCTTTCAGATCCGGCGCATCCCGAAGCCTTGCGAGGTCAGTTCTATCATGCGCTGCAGACCGGCGAGATCACCGAAGCGAAACTGGTGGTCAAGCTCATGCGTAATCGCAATCGCGCTCACCCCTACCTCGTCGCGATGGAGCAGTCTCTGGCTGCGGCCGTTGGCGGCGAGTCGGCGCTGGAGCGCGCACGCGAATACGTACGCGAAGGCAAACTGCTGGAGGCACTCGAGCAGTACCGCATCACCTTCGGCGGCGTCGAACCGAACGGCACGCTTGCACTAGAATACTATACGACGCTCGGTGGCGCTCCGGGCGAGTGGCAGAATGCGGCCCAGGGGCTGGAGCGACTGCTCGCAGACAACCCCGACAATGCGGAATTCGCACTCGCCTACGCGAAGCACTTGACTTACGATCGACAGCGCCGTCGTGACGGCATTGCCAGACTTGCGGAACTCGGCTCGAATCGTGAGGTAGCCGACGCCGCTCTGGCGGCACGGCGTCAGGCATTGATCTGGCTCGATCGAGCGCATACGGACCTCCCGCTCTACGAAGCCTATCTTGCAGTCGCGACCGATGATGAGGAAATCAGAGCACTGCTCGACCAGACCCGTCGCTCACGGACACCGTCCCAGGAAAAGCTTGCCAAGAGCGCCTTTGACGCCCTCTCAGCCGAGCAGTACGAAGCGGCAGCGACGAGCTTCAGGCAACTGATCCGAACCCGTCCACGAGACGCTGACGCGCTTGCGGGACTGGGCATTACCGAACTTCGGCAGCGTGACTATTCCAACGCAGCCTTGCACCTCTCCGCGGCGCTCGATGCCAGCCCCAGGCAACGCGCAGACTGGCGCGATGCACTCGACACGGCTCGCTACTGGTCGGCAATCGAAATCGCGAGCGATGCCATGCTCTCATCCGACACAGCGCTTGCCACCGAACAAGTCGACATCGCCCTGGCTATCGACGCCACCGAGGAAATCGGTCTGGTGATGAAGGCCGAGCTCCTTCATCAGGCGCGTGACATGCCGGCCGCCGAAGAGTACTACCGTGCCGCACTTGCAAAAAACGCTGAAAACGTTGTTGCGTTACGTGGCCTGGGTCGACTGCTCAACGATCTAGAGCGCTTTGACGAGTCCGAGGCGCTCGCCCGTCGCAGTCGTGAACTCGACGTCGATGGCAGCACCAGTATCGCATCGACCATCATCGCCGACAGCCTGGTCGCGCGTTCACGCAATTTCTTCGACAACGGCGACATCGAGCGTGCACAGGTTGCCCTCGAGGAGGCGCTTGCCACACAGAAGGATAGCCCTTGGGTACGACTGGAACTCGCGCAACTCTTGCTCAAGCGCGGCAACAGTGAACGGGCCCGTGCGCTGATGGAGGAGCTGGCGCTACAAAAGCCGGATGATAGCGAAGCCTTGCACGCGAGTGCGGAGTTCGCCTATGACGATGCGCGCTATTTCGACGGGCTGGCCTTTCTCGAACGAGTGTCTGCCGAGAGACGTACGCCGGCCATGGCAACGCTGCAGAATCGCCTCTGGATCCAGCTGCAGGTGCGACGTGCCATCGCGCTGGCTCGCGGCGATCGATTCGCCAAGGCTCGACGCGCATTGGTCGATGCCGAGAACGTCGCCGGCAGCAAGCCCGAGATGGCGGGACCACTCGCCTACGGCTGGATCGAACTCGGTGATGACGAACGCGCGCTGTCCATCATCCGGACGGCATTGCGGCTCGACCCCGACATAGACTTGCAACTCCAGTATGCCGGGCTCCTGCTGCGTTCGAGGCGCAACGACGAGCTTGAACAGGTGCTCGAGAACCTGCGTGCGCGTCGCGATCTGACCGACTACCAGCTGGCTGAAGTCGAGCACATCGATGTCTCGTACGCGTTGCGTGAATCAGACCGGTTGTTGCGTGACAGGGACTTTGCCCGGGCTTATTCGCGCATCGAGCCGTTTCTCGACAACGAGCGTGCGACCCCGGATGTGCAGATGATGCTCGGACGCCTCTACGACGCTAGCGAGGATCACGAGGAAGCGCTCGGACGGTACCTCGCCATCCTGGAGGCCACGCCCCGTCATATGGACGCACGTCGCGCTGCCACCGGGGCGCTGATGCGCCGCGGCGAGTTCGCCCGCGCGGAGGACCTCGTGGGCGAGGGTCTCGCCCGGCACCCGGAACATCCGCGCATGCACTTACTCTCCGGTCAGCTCGCAGCTTCGCGCGGTCAGACGGCGCGTGCGCGCGAGAACTTCGAGAAGGCACTGGCACTGGTCAACCGCTCGCCCGCTTCGGATGCGGGAAGCTCGGCGTCCGCTGACGTACTGACAGCCACACTGGCCTTGCCAGGCAATGGCGCAGGAAGCGAGCAAGAACTCCAATCGACATCGATCGCCTCGGCCCTGCCAGTTTCGCTACTCGACACGCGCAGTACCCGGGGCGTTCTTCCGCTCGCCGACGTTATCGGACTGCGCGAAGAGATATTGACCGAAATCGCCCGTGCCGAGGCACAACGCAGCGGACTTGTACGCATCGGTGGACCGTTCAGGAACCGAAGCGGGGAGGAGGGTTTCGGCAAGCTGACGGCATTCGGAGTTCCCGTTCGAGCCGAGTTCAGCCTCGGCCAGAGTGGGCGTATCGGCATCGACGCAGAAGCCTCCACAATCGATGCCGGCAGCCTGCAACTCGCTGACGAGCGGCGCCGCCTGTTTGGCGCAGTGGCACTCAGCACGCAACCATTGCCAGGCGATGCACTGTCCGTGGGAGAAGAAGGTTTCTCCGGAAGCGTAAGTTACGACTCACGATACGTCGGTGGTCGCATTGGCAGTACGTCACTCGGCTTTCCTGTCTCGAACGTGGTCGGAAACGTCTACGTCACGAACGCCTCCGAGCGTTTGCGATTTACCGCACGAGTCGTACGCGAGAGTGTCGACGACAGTGTGCTTTCCCACGCGGGACTCGAAGACCCCTTCCTCGGCACGGTCTGGGGTGGAGTCACCCGCAGCGGAGCCAGTCTGGACGTCGAGATCAACGGCGAGAAGACCGGGGTTCTCGGCCGTGTGGGCGCCTATCGATTCGACGGCGAGAACGTCGCCGACAACACCATGACGCAACTGAGTGCCGGCATCTTCTGGCGGCTTGCCGAAGAACAGGAACGCCGCCTGACGATCGGTCTCGACATTGATGCGATAGCCTATGAGCGCAATCTGGGCCACCACACCTTTGGTCACGGCGGATATTTCAGCCCTCAATCCTACGTAAACCTCGGCATTCCGATCACGTGGAGCGGCAGTTCCGGAAAGCTCGATTTCAGCATCAGCGGCAAGGTCGGCTTCGAGACGTTCGAGGAGAACGAAGCCCCTTATTACCCGGGTGACGCAGCACTGCAAACTCGTCTTGAGTCCCTCGCAGCGAGCGATGAATCACTCGATACGACGCACGCGGCGAACTCGCGTGCGGGCATCGCTTTCAGGATCGGTGGAGATGTGTCCTTCCGCCTCTCGCCTCGACTGCTCGTGGGATCGGATTTCGCGATCCAGAATGCAGGTGATTTTACCGAGAGTCGCATCGGCATCTTCAGCACCTATAGCTTCACTCCGCAATACCGAAACGACAGAAACGGTGTTTTCGGACAAGGATTGTAATAAAGGAAAATCGTGGAATGAGAGGTACGGACACCCTGCTGAGCACGACGCAACGGCACTTGCTGACAGTGGTCTTGATGCTGTCAGCTTGTGCATCGGGCATCGCCATCGCCCAGTCCAGCACGACCCGCGCTGCCGACCCCGAACTGCGACAGCTTTATCGTGATGCGGGAATCAATCCCTTCGATGCTATCAGTGCCAACAATCTCGCCATGCGGCTCATTGGCAGAGGCGAGTATGAGAAGGCCGAGAAGCTACTCGCGCGCGCGCGGCGCTTGCAGCCCGACTTGCCGGAGATCCAGCGCAACGTCGATCGGGTTCGCGAGCTGATCGAACAGCGTGCGCAATTGCGCGGTCGTTCGCGAGAGGTCTTTCGAGAGAGTTTCACGCCGCTCGATGTGCCTTACGTCATGAACGCCTGGCGTGCAGACAGTGGTCCGGCGTCCGGCGAATTACCGACGACGGAAACCGACCTGTCCGACACTCAGGGGGCTGTCCCGGACGCCGACAATCCGTTCGATCCGAGTTGGTTATTGCAAAGTGCGGCACTCAAATCGCGCCGAGGCGACCATCGTGCAGCGCTTGTCGATTTGCAGAGGGCGCGTGCGCTGAATCCGGAACTGACGGGTGTCGATGAGGAAATCCGACGCCTCGAAGCGGTGCTGCCCGAGCGCGTCGCCGCACCGGAATCCACGATCAAGGCGTCGGTGCCGAGCAGCCTGCCGCAGGTAGTCGAGGATATTGAACTCCCTGCTCCATGGGCACAGCAAGGAGACGATGACTCAAGCCCGGACGCGCAAGTACCGGGAGCGGGTTCGCTCGTGCCGGGCGAGCAAAGCGATCGTCAGGGCGCGACCCAGGGAGCGGATACATGACGCATCGGCATTCAATCGCGCTAGCGGCAATCACGACAACCTTCACGCTCATGCTGTCAAGCTGCAACTCCGATCCCGAAGTCGACGCTCGCGTCTTCGTGGAACTGAAAGGCTTGTCACCACTGGAGCCCGATGATCGGCAAGCCGACGATACGGCTGGACATGAATACGTCCTGTGGAAGAACGACGGCACCACGAGTCAGCCGATAGAGCGATTTACATCAGCCACCGGCATTGTCACCCTCTCCTTTCCCGCAGCAGACAGCGACAGCATCCGTTCGTTGTTCGTCACGATCGAACGCGTCGACGACATCATCGACACACCGTCGCGTTCGGTACTCCTGGCGGGTGAGCTGATCGAAGGTCAGGGAACGATGCAGGTAGCGCATGTCGACGCCATTGGAACAGGCTTCGAGGACGCCAACGGCAGCTACCGCCTGACCACACCAAGCACCGCCATGGAGGCGGACTACGACCAGGGAATCTGGTGGTTCGACTTCATCGGCACACCGGTTCAATCGCTGTTTCTGCCAACATTACCGCAAGGGTGGACCTACGAAGGCTGGATTCTCGGCGGCAGCTCGCCACGCTCCACCGGCAAGTTCAGGGACGCCGGGCGATTCGACAGTGATGGAGGTGGCAGTCTGGCAGCCGACGGTACGGACCCACCACTCTTTCCGGGCCAGGATTACATCAGCGACCCCGTCGCCCTGGGCGGCTTGACGGCAGCCATCTCGGTCGAGCCGGTTCCGGATTTTTCTGCGGGCCCCTTTGGACTCAGAGTATTGCTCGATCAGGTCATCGACGAAGTGCGGGTCAATCAACCGATGGAGAACGTGACGACAGGACGTCTGCCGACTGGATCCGTCACGACCAATCGACGCTGACGACATTCAACGTACACGACACCATTCCGATGATTCACCGTCGCACTATCAACTTCTGCATTGCCTGCCCTGCTATTGCCGGTATTGCACTGACTCTCGCTGTTCACGCGTTGGCAGCCGAACCGTCGCCACGCGTCGACAATCCGTATGACGATGCGGCGCTTTATATCAACGACGATTATGTTCAGCAAGTCCTCGTCGAGGCCGCGATGGCGCCACCGGAACGGGTAGCCGCCATGCTCGACGTGGCTACGCAATCAACCGCCGTCTGGCTGGACCGTGTCGAGAGACTGTACGCACCCGAGCATCGTGAGGGAGCGTCGAGCGAGGCGAGCTCTGCCCTGGCGACCTTCAGCGCGGGCCCGACGCGTCGAGGCCTTGAGCAGCATCTCCTCGACGCGCTGACCCAGGACCGCGCTCGTCACGATGAGGCAGCGGCAATGACAATCACCCTGGTCGTCTACAACCTGCCAGATCGGGACTGCGCCGCGCGGGCATCGAACGGTGAACTGCACGGTCGCGATGGCTTCGATTCCTACCAGCGCGAATTCATCGACCCGATCGCTGCGCTCTTGGGCGACCCGCGATTCGCATCCCTTCGCATTGTCGCGATTCTAGAGCCCGACTCACTGCCGAACCTGGTGACCAACCTCGATGATCCGAACTGCGCCGAGGCCGCAGATCTGTACCGGCAGGGCATCGGCTACGCGATCCGCCAACTGTCGGTTCTGGACAATGTCTACGTCTACCTCGACATGGGGCATTCGGGCTGGCTCGGCTGGCCGGAAAACCGACGTCAGGCCGTTGCGCTGTATCGCGACATCGTGGCGGCGAGCGGCGACTTGTCGAACATCGCCGGTGTCGCGACGAACGTCTCCGGATACACGCCGACCGAAGAATTCTTTCTGCCGGAACCCGGCCAGCGCGTCGGCGGCGCAGAGATCAAGACGGCACGCTTCTTCGAATACAATCCGATTTTCGACGAGCGGCGCTTTGCAACGTCGCTCGACGCCGAATTCGAGGCACTCGGTTTTCCGTCGTCATTCGGTGTGCTCGTGGACACCTCCCGTAACGGTTGGGGAGGACACGATCGACCGGCAGGGCCTTCCGAGTCAAGCGACATCGACACCTTCGTCGATCAAACAAGACTTGATCGGCGCCACGCCCGCGGCCACTGGTGTAATCAACGTGGCGCCGGCATTGGCGAGCGACCAGCGAGTTGGCCATTCGGCGAGAACGAGGCCATCCATGCGCTTCTCTGGATCAAACCTCCCGGAGAATCCGATGGGGCCAGCCAGGAGGCTGCTGTCCGACAATCCGAGTCAGGCAGAGACAACGAGGGAAAGCCAAGCGTCGCCGATCGCGCGATCATTGTTCGCGCCGGGCTCGACTCCAATTGTGACCCAGGAGGTCAGGCGGACAGCGGACTGGCCACCGGTGCATTCGGAGGTGCGCCTCCTGCGGGAGACTGGTTTTCCGCGCAGTTTCAAGAATTGGTCGCCAATGCCGCTCCACCGCTCGGCACCCGCCCCGACATTCACGGCGACGAACTGGAGCCGCGACTCAAACTCTTGCGCTCGCGCCTGGGTTTGTAGCCCCTCTGGGTTTTGACTTTATTCCAGCACGTGTCGCCATGAAGACCGCTTCAGTCCGGTTACGCGCCCCGAGCGCCCTGAAGATGGCGCTGACGTGCGACTTCACGGTGTTCTGCGAGATGGCAAGCTCTGACGAGATGCGTTTGTTGGGCAATCCCTGCAACAACAGATCGAGAACCTCACGCTGGCGCTCCGACAGCTGCGCGAGGATGGCCACTTCGGTAGGATGATGTTCCTCTGGAGAGCTCGCGCCGATACCTGGCAACAGTTCGCGAGGCAGGTAAAGCCCGCCAGCGATCACCAGGCGAATAGCACCTAACAGCTCACTGTGGCTGGCGTGCTTCGTCACGAAGCCCATGGCACCGTGTTCGATGCAGCGATGAATGACGGTTGGATCGCGCTCGGACGACAGCACCATCAACGGCACAAGCGGAAACTCGAGGCGCAACTGTTCAAGGGTTCCGGAGCCATTCGTATCACCACTACGCACATCGAGAATCACAAGCTCGATGGCGGTCGTGCGCAAGGCGCGCTGGGCACCCGCCAGATCGCAGGTCTCGACCAGTTCAGGCTTGGGGTCGAGGCTCGCGAGAAGATAAGAGAGT
>Ga0209828_1002909_pt1 | contig 13614 bp, 9 predicted proteins | sample MaitaG_FD_187429 | JGI IMG/M metagenome (GOLD analysis project Ga0209828, IMG submission 187429) | Marine algal microbial communities from Maine, USA - Maine_Asex2 metaG (SPAdes) (version 2) | ecosystem: Host-associated > Algae > Red algae > Unclassified | place: Maine, USA | collected 2015-01-05 | reverse complement strand
GCATCTCCAGCTTGGGAAAGGCCGACAGGAGCGGCGAAATGTCGGATTGTTGAATCCATGAGATCTCGGATTCCATCTGAACAATCTCGCCAAAAAACAGGGCCGCGAGCTTCGGAAACTTGTCTGCGTTCTCCACCAGTTTGGCAATGGTCTCAGCAGCGGGATTTTCGTACATCTCGACACTCCAAGCGCCGATTACCAGTCCCGTCGCATCCGCCGGTCCGTCGGAAGCGAGGAAATGGTTGAGGCCGGTTTCGAAGCCGTCCTCATCGTCCCAGTTACTGCCGAAGCGGTAGATGGTTTTGCCGCCTTTTCCAGGGCCTTTTTCGGCGTCGTAGTCTTGCACCTTTTTGCCGACGAAGGTTTTTACATGGTTGTAGGTCGAACCCGACTTGGTGGCCGAGTGAAACGCCGCCGCCGGCAGCTGGCTGTCGGGAACACCGTCGCCGTCATCGTCGGACCCGCCCGCGCCAGCGGCCGCGTCGACGTAGCCCTTCTTAGTCTTCGACGTGACCAGCTTGTCGAAGGATTTCTTCGCCTCTTCGTCAGAGTCGAAATCTTTGGTTTTGCTTTGGCCGTTGGTACCGGTGCGACCGTAGTTGACGGTGTGGCTGGAACCATCGAGTTCGATGTTCCAGAACTTGCTGGACGAGCTGTCCATGAAGATGAGAGCGCGTTTTTCCATAAGTCGAGTTTCCTCATTTTTCGAGTTGGTTCAAACCTAGAAGATCGAGCCCCGTCCAAGCAACGGAATTTTTTTCCAACGGCAGCAAGGAAGCCGCTAACGGGATCGGGGAGTTCGTCGCTGCCAGGCCAAGTTTCAGATGTTCGAGCGTGGAAAACCGCCGATGCATACCTGTTTTCTCTGCGCAAAAACTCGCCCCTCGGAAAGTCTTTGCCTGAATATGACGTTGCTGATAGGTGGGGAAAATCCGGCACCAAACGATTCAATTTTACAAGTGATCCTTTGACGAAAACCTCGAACCATGATCAGTGTGAATAATGCACATTATAAGCAGGCTTAGCAGTTTCCCGTCGATTTTTCTATTTTTCATTCATGTCGCCTTTGCCACAGAGGTGGTTTCGCTTTCGTGGGTGGCTCAAGAAGGCGCGGAATATGAGTTGCAATCTTGCGACAATTTGGAGGCGGGTTCTTGGGTCAACACCGGCATCCACTTTCACGGTATGGAAAACGAACCCATGTCCGTGCAGATCAGGCCCGCCACCGGTGATGTCCTAGATGGACTACATTGTGAACGCTGGCTGAACCCCGCTCAAAACGGATTGGCGGCCTTGCGCCGAGCCAGTCAAAATGGCCCTCTCGCTAATCCGGATTGGACCGGTTGGCTGCCAGCAGGAACGATTCCAAATTACCCTGCCCCTTCTGCGCTACGGCTTTCCGGCAAGGTTTTGATTCCCGTTTCCGGCCAGTATCAATTTAGCTTTGCCGCTGCGGGCCAAGCGGATTTGCGGGTCGGGGGATTTCTTGTCGCAAGCACCTTGGACCCCATCGTACAACCCTCCTACACCTACAAAAAAGGCGACGAGGTGGAGATCGAAGTCCTCCAATGGCGCAATGCCGGACCGGCCTCGATCACCTTGAAATGGGCGGGCCCATGGGGCGGCGAGATTCCGATTGATGGAAGTCAATTCAGCGCGGCCAGTTCCACGGCTGATGGCAAGCAGGAGGTTCCTTCTATGATGTACCGCTTGGCTTCAGACCGTTTGGGGGCTCAGATCGCTGACCAATCCGCCATCAAATTAACGGGGAGCAACGTCAGGGTCCCAAGCAGAATTCCAATTGTTCTGGTCAACATCGAAGAACTCGAAACATGTGCATTCGAGAACGAAGTTTCCCGCGCCGAATTTCGGGTCAATCTAGAGCAAAACAGCCAGATCGTCCCGTACTATATCACGGTCAATCTGGGATTTTTTGGTGAAAACCATCCTCTACGGGGCTCCGCCAGCCTGGAAGATGTTGCCTTTCGGGCATGGGACGGAGACAGTTTACCGCTCCCCGTGTTGGTGAATACGAACTCGATTTCGGTTACCGTGCCGATGACAAACCCGTATTTTCAACTGGGGGTCGAAGGCTTGCAAGATGGCTTGGACGAAGTGCCCGAGGGATTTCAACTCTCCATTCTGCCCGGTCCTTATTACCAAATTGGAGGGATCACCACGCCCGGATCGAGTGCCGACTATACCTTGTTCGTCGATCAAGATTTCCCAGTGGGCGTGACCGATTCGGAGTCCTACGAAGGGGAGCCGGTCTTGGCCTTCACCGACCCCGGAAGCTCCGTTACCGCCACGATCACCAACGCTTTTGTGGAAGTCTATTTCCGGGTTGATGGCGCTTCATGTGAGCACGACATTGAACTCCAACTCACGGACCCCGCAGGCAACCTGGTTCTGACTTCCTCGCCGTTTGCAAGCTGTGATGGTCCGGGAAATCTGTTTTATAAAAAGATCGTCATTCCGTCCGCGACCTTCACCGGCGAACCTGCGGATTGGACCCTCGCCTTCCGGGACACCGAGGATCAAAATACGGGACAGCCGGAGTATTCGGTCCGATTTGCCCGTATAAGTTACACCGCCGTTGTCGCACCGGAGCCGCCGGAGAATGTTGCCTACGGTCGAGTAAAAGACGCGAGGGACGCGCCGGAGCATGCGCGCTTTTTTTATGCGGACTTTTCCAACTGTGCGGGTGGGAATCCTGTGGGTTCCGCGCAAGCCAGCATCCGTCTTGATGGCCCAAATGAGACATTGGCCATTGAGATTCAAACCGAGAATTTACCGAATGGCAGCTCTGCGGTGGAAGCGGTCCTAAAAACTCCGCTCGGCATCGTCCACCGTTACCCAAACCCCGTTGGCAACCCAGAACTCTGGCCCATTAGCTGGGGAGGCGAGGGCGCGTCCCAAACAAACCAGCAGATTTTGGATGCCTTGCTCAACAACGAACTTCGTATCGAACTGGCGTTCAACACCGGGCCACAGTTATGCGCCCAACTGGTCGAGAACAGCGCCCCAAACCGCATGCAAATCTTCCCCGTCGCCACACCAAGGCCAGCCGATGACTGGGGGCTCGACATGCCCACGACGGTGGGGCTCGTATTCGAACGCGGTCAACTAGACAGCACCCTGAACTGGCGCGTACTCCGTGCTGACAACTCCATTGTCCCGTCGGAGTACGAGGTTACCGGGTGGTGGGACGAGGCACAGACCATGATCAAGTGGTTGGTGCTGCGCTTTCCAGCCAACGAGCTGGACAGCTACTTTTTCGAGTTCGATGTCGCCCCCGCGCCATTTGAAGGCGACAACCTTGTGGTCAATCAAGGTACCACAATCACGGTGCAAACCGACGCGCTGAGAGTCGAACTGGATCCGGCCCAAACCTGTCTCTTCGCCAGCGTCCTCAAAGACGGGGCCGAACGCGTCTCCTGCAACGGGCCAGGTTTTGTTTTGACCAGCGACGACAACGTCGAAGCGACCCTGAGCGGATGGACCCTGAGCGTCGAACACAACAGCCCGTTTCGTGCGGTGGTGCGCGGCCAAGGATTCTTTGACCGACCGGACGGCGAACGAGTCGCCGCCCTTGATGTACGCATGACCTTCTACGCCGATGAATCGACCATCGATCTCTCCCATACGGTGACATGGATGCTGAGCGATCCCGCCCGTGGAGCGAACGAGTGGGCGCTCCGGATCAACCCATTGATTGAGGGGACCCCTTCGGTCCGGTTCTCGGAAGGCGAAGCGATTGAGGTGGTCGCCGGAGCGTCCATCTCGGCCTTTCAAAGTGCATCGGACCATTATGACATTCGCCAAGGCAACACCGCGCTATTTGAGGGCACCCGCATGGGCGGCTGGATCGCGGTGGAGAACTCTTCGGGTAAAGGAGTGGGGGTCTCGCTTCGCCACGCGTGGCAGACGCATCCGACGACCCTGGCGTACGATCAGGACGGCATGATTCGCATCGGAATGTGGCCACGCGAAGCGCCGAGCATGGCCTTTGAGCCCACCGACTTGATGCCCGCAGATTACTACTATGGCTCGAACTACAGCTGGAACGCTCATACATTTGTTATGGGGCAAGGGCACTTTGTACACGAGTACGGCCACGTTCCTGGATTTCAACACACCCCGGAAGGCGCAGCACGAACCCATGAGTTGCGTATCCATTTCTATGACACCGAGAGTGCTCGAACGATCGAAGAGGTTGATAGCTATAACCAACAACCGGTGGTACATCGTCAAGATCCCGTCGAAGCACTCAAGGTTCCGGTGTATGGTCTGGACTTGGTGCCAACCGGCGACATGCCCGCCGACATGGAAGCCTCGCTCGAACAACTCGGTGTGATGGCGTTTTCGCGCTGGGACGCCCATCACGACTATGGATTTTGGCGGTTTGGATTTACCCGCTGGGGTTCGCCTGGCCAAGGCTTGAAGCGGTGGTTTGATGGCGGGCAGTACGACCTTCAGTTGCTTCCGTGGATGTTATATCTGCGGGGCGGGGATCGCCGCTGGTACGATGAAGGCCTGATTTCAGGTCGCTGGCACATGGACGTGGCAACCAACCATCATAACACGCGTGGCGCCCCCACAGGGTATCAATCCTCGGCGGCGGGGATGCCATTTCCTACCTTAACGACCGATCTTGGCAAGGGTGCCAAGCGCCATTTCCTCACCTACTTCCACCGGATGACCGGAGATAGGCGTGCCGGCGAAGTACTCGACGAAGTGGTTGAGGGCAAGATCACCCAAGCCATCACCGCGACGCAAGGCTGGATTGGCGACCCGACGAATCCGGGGTACCGCCACCGCGGTCGCGAACTCTACAACATGCTTGGTTTCTGGTCGGGTGGCGTCGCCGACGATCACCGGTCCGAGTTGTTACCACTGCAACAGCAGTATCTCACACTCGCTCTTGGACGCGAATATGACCCAACGCTCAAAAATTTCCGCAGTCCGGGAATCTACCTGTACGAGGGGCTGGTTCAGGCTCATCAATTATGGGAACAGCAAGACTGGGGAGTCCTGGATTGGGACCCCGTTTGGACGGCCCGCCGCAGTGCGAATTCGAGTTGGACCGCAAACGACATGCGCGACCTCATGCTCGAACATCTCGGCGCACTGGGCTACCCCGACGGCCCGGGAGCCTATGACACGACGCATGCATTCGCCCTTCCTTGGGCCTACCAACAGACCGGAGACGAGCGTTATGCCCGCTACGGCTGGGACATCGCCCGGGGGCTGGCCGATATTATTCCCCAAGGCCAACTCAACAACCAACAACCCGAGTTCTTCTCTCCGGGCAATACCATCATGCGGCAGTTCGTTTTGCCACTTTTAGCCAACGGCTCACTCGGGGCGAAATTGGGCTACACCGTCGCAGAGCCCTATGTGCGTAGCGATGCGTTTATCGGCCCAGGTCAGGCGAGTGCGCCAAGCGATGACTACTATGCAAGAGCACGGAACAACGGCCCGCTTGAGCTATCGATAACGGTGACCCGCGGCCAGAACTCCCCGCCTCCTCCAGATATCCACGTCGAAGTCTTTGACGCGGCCGGGATCCTCGTGGGACAAGGAACCATCGAGGAATTTATCCATCCGAATCCGTTTCCAAATCGTTTCCAACCCCACGGCATATTTGAACGCTCAGTCCAAATTACCGTGCCCGCGGCGACTGAAGGTCAAATTTTCCGCATTGCGGTGTACGATGAAAACGATATCTACATGCGCGCCTTGGTCACAGGCGACGCCGATATGGTTGTCGTTCTCCCGCCGAATGAAATGATCGAATTCAGTTCGCGTGCCGGACAACACGACGCGGGCGCTCGATTTTTTGCGCGAACCAATGCGGAGATTATTAGCGTCGTCGCCAACCAACACCGGCCCTACACCATTCGCGATGCCCAAACGGGTGCAGTGCTCGCACGCTCCTCCTTTGTGTCAAACCACGTCTCTGTCCCATACACACTTGGAGCCAACCGCGACATCGTTATCACCGTGAAGGGTGGCGTAGACCACTTGATGAAATTCGTCGGCCTCTCGCCATACGTATCGCCACAGGATGGGGTCTGGTACCAGCCCTAGCAGGCCGTTGACATGCCACCAGAAACGCTCCAAGTCCGGGGCTTTTTCAAGTCGGTTCAATCAGGTTTCTTGAACCGGCTGGTACTTCGACGGGTCGTCGAAGCCGGCCATCCACGCGGCGGCGGCATGGCACGTTGTGGTGGCGGGCGGGACGCGGAGAAAGTATTGGCGACCGGTGGACGGGCAGGAGCAGCTGAGTCCGACGAGCGGTTCGTCCTCTTCTAGATCAATGAACAAGAGTTCCCGTTCACCGCCGGGATCGGTGTCCTTGTCGAGCACCTTGGCGCCAGCTTCCTGGGCGAACTTGAGATAGCCCATGCGTTCGATCATCACGCGGCGGGTTTCGGCGTTGTCCTCGGCCAGCGCCTCCTTCGAGGTGATGCTCTCCGGTTCGAACGCGATCCGAGGCGTGACCGGGACGCCACGCCAGCGCAGCTGCGCGTCGGCGAGGCTGGGCGGCAGTTCGGTGATGCCGGTGCCGCCGATGTCGATCCACTGGCTGACCCGGATGCCGTCGGGCACCTCGTGAAGTTGGATGCAACCGGCCAAGTTCAAGCTGGCGAGGGTGCCGAACCAGGTCGGCAGCGTTTGCACTTCGATGCAGTTGCGCAAGCTCACTTGGCCACTGTGTACATTGGCTTTTTTCGGCCACTGATGAAACCGCGAACATCCTTCCAGATCGAGAAACCACGTATCGAGCCCCTCGGGCAGAGCGTGAAGAGATGTGCAATCGCGCAGGCTGAGCGCGCCGACGGTGAGGCCGGGCGGAAGTTCTTCCAGCGACGACAAGCCGTCGAGGATCAGACGGTTGTCGATCTCGATGTCGTCCGGCAGTTTGGCCAAGTTGCTATTGCGCGCATCGAGCCCGTAGCAGGAAATACCAGACGGCAGTTCGGTGAGCTCGCTTCCTTTACTTAGGTCGAGCAGTTCATCGACCCGAATTGGATCTCGCCCGCCGCCTTTCAAATAGTCGATCGCCTCCACGGAGGAGAGCGTTTTCCGCGCTTTCTGCGCTTTCTTCTTTGCCATCAGTCGCGGATGATGCGGATTTCAGTCGGCGAGTATTCGCGTTGGCGCCAGACACGATACAGGCCTTGCGGCAGTTCGATGTCGCCGTGTTCCTCGTGAACAATGGTCACGTGGTCGGCTTTGACTTCGAGCGCGAGCGCGTCGGCGGTCTCGTAGAGTTGCGCGTCGTCGTGTTCTTTCACGCGGTGGCTGTGTCCAGTGACTTCGCCGTGCGCCAGTATAGTGTGGGGCAACTTTTTGCATTTCCCCTCGGGTAGCTCGCGTATATTTTCGATCATCACATCGCCGTGTCGATATTGCATGGTAGTTCTCCTGTGTTGGTTTAACGATAGGCCATTGGGGCGAAAATTCCCAACCGAAATAAGGGGACGAATCACCAATTCTTGCCCAAAGCCTTATGGCAACAGTTCGCCATACTGTGGCAAGGTCCTGACATACTATGGCAAGGTTCTGCCATTTGCTGTATGATCACCATCGAGCCCTTTTATGAATTCATCCGACAAATCCTTTATCGAACGCATTCCCAAAACCGACCTGCACGTCCATCTCGACGGTTCGTTGCGCTTGCCCACCCTGATCGAACTCGCGTCCGAGGAGAAGGTTGACCTGCCCTCCTCCACTCCGGAGGGCTTGCTGGAGACTGTTTTTAAGGAGCAGTACAAAGATCTGCCCGATTACCTCTCCGGCTTCGCTTACACCGTGGCAGTCATGCAAAAGGCCGAGCACCTCGAACGAATTTCCTACGAACTGGCGATCGATAATCTGGAGGAAAACGTCCGTTACATCGAAGTGCGCTTCGCGCCACAGCTGCACATCCACGAAGGGCTGTCGATGCGCGAGGTGTTGCAGGCGGTCGCGCGCGGACTCGATCGGGCCAAGTCCGAACACAACCGGGACTTGGCCGAGGGCGACATGCGCTTCGAGTATGGGATCATTGTCTGCGCGCTGCGCTGGTTCAACGAACACATGTCCGACTACTACGGCAAACTGTTCCACGTGATGTCCTACGCCGACCCGGTGGAGGTGTTCTCCGCCGCTTCGCTCGAACTCGCGCGCGCCGCAATCAAGTTGCGCGATGAAGGAATCCCCGTGGTCGGCCTCGACCTGGCCGGGGCCGAGGCGGGCAACCCGGCGGTGGACCACCGCAAGGCCTATCAACTGGCCCACGAAAATTTTCTTTTCACCACCGTTCACGCCGGCGAAGCCTACGGGCCGGAGTCGATTTTCCAGGCAATCACCGACTGCCACGCCAACCGGATCGGCCACGGCACGCACTTGTTCGCCCACGAGAAAATCCAGTCGGCAAAAATCCGCAATCCCGAACGCTACGTCGAGGAATTGTCCGAATACATCGCCGCCGAACGCATTCCGATCGAGGTCAACCTCACCTCAAACTTGCAGACCTTGTCCGAGATCAAGTCGGTCGCCGAACACCCGCTCAAGAAGATGATTGAACACCACGTCGCGGCCAACATCTGCACCGACAACCGCTTGGTGTCGCGCACCACCGTCACCCGCGAACTCTGCCTCGCCGCCGACCATCTCGAACTCACTCGGAAGCAGATAAAAAACCTCGTCATCGCCGGGTTCAAGGGGGCGTTTTTTCCGGGTTCGTATATCGAAAAGCGCGCCTACGTGCGCGAGGCGATCAACCGACTAAATGCCTTGGACGAAGATTAAGAGATTTTTTTGCGAGAACCTAAAATAAGCCGGTGAGGATTGAGTTCTCGGACCAACGGTTTGTCCGTTGACTTGCACCGAATCTCCATGGAATATTCACACATGCGTAAACACGGTATTCGAGGGTTCACCCTCATCGAGCTTCTGGTCGTCATCTCTGTTTTGGCCATTCTCCTCGCGCTCGTTGTTCCGGCCTCCACCCACATGATTTGGTTCGCGAAGAAGGCCTCCTGCGCGAGCAATCTCCGTCAAATGCATATTGGCATGACTGCTGCCGCCGTCGACTATGATGGTCATTACATCGACTGTCGCTTCGGTGAAAGTGATGGACCGAACCCTGGTCATGCTGGGGTTCAAAAAGCCTTCAACCCAGAAGAATGGCCGATATTGGAAGAAGCCGGCCTCGCTCAACAAGTCGGCGTGGACGAATATACGTCAAACGTCATGGCCTGCCCGGACCGGGATTACGTTCCGCAGGTTGAAGGAACCTTCCAGTTCGTTGTGGGCTACCAATACTTTGGCGGCATCGATTCGTGGAAAACCCCGAGTGGCACGTTCCCTTCCATGAGTCCGGTAAGAACCTCCACCGCCCGGGGCGACTGGGCGCTGACGGCTGACCCGGTCGGACGCATCGACGGAGCCTGGGGCGCCGGACGCGCCTCCGCCTACAAGGACATGCCGCCGCACCGTAAAAACACCCCGTGGCCGCTCGGAGGCAACGTCGGTTTTGTTGATGGTTCGGTAAAGTGGATCTTGTTTGACGATATGATGAAAATCCATTCTTGGAGCTGGGGCGGTGCCCGTGATTACTTCTTCTACCAACGGGACTTGGGCACCTACGTGCCGCCAGCCTCGGCACTTGGCAAAAACAACAAGTTCTAATTGGCCGCATGATTTTGGTTGCTCTGGCGGTCATGGCGACGGCCTTTATATTTCTGCATCTGGCAAAGACCAAACCAGTGCTGCGCAACGTGGCGCTGGCGCTGTTTGCGACGGGATTTATTCTGGCGTTCTCGTCGGCGGTGCGCAGTTTTAATCCCGCCAAGCGGAGTCAGCGGATCTACCTCAACATGCACCAGGAACGGCAATCGGTCCAAGGCGAGAAACTGGCCCGACTACTCGCCGAACGCGACCCACCGCCCGGACAAGTTGTCTATCTGCTCAACCGTCTTAGCGCGTTCGGCGACGCGCACTTCGAGGGCATGCAACGGGGGGCTGGCAAGTCATTTCCGGTGGCGGCCTGTTATGCGGGCACCGCCGGTCTCGATCCGACCCAGATGAGCGAGTACAATTTCAACGCCAAGGACATGGCTCAAGCGCTCAAGGAATATCCCGAGGCCGATGTCTTTGTGTTCGAACGCCAGCCGCCACCGGGCGCCTTCGCCCTGCCGGAGATGCGCGAACGCAAACCGGCCTGGGCAGTGATGTCCAGCAAGCCGAATGCCCCGTTCGAACAATGGAAGGAAGCCGGCTGCCTGATCGCCATCAGCGACCTGCCGCCGAGCGTACGGGGTTCGGCGATCAACCAGAAGATCTCCGGGAACGTCGACAAAGCCTTCGACAACGAATTCATCCTGCATCAGTGATTCGCGTTCCGGTTTGAATAAAATAAAAAGCGGGACGGCCGCTGGTCATAGCTACCGTCCCGCTCCCCCCCCCGTGTTGCAGGAGCCCCCTTGACTCGCGCGACACGCCCAGAGCGTTGCCACTCTTTCCCAAAAAGTCCGAACCGCGCTTACGCGCCGTTGCGAACCACCTTTAAGATATAGTAGACCGAACACTGGGATTTCTTATGGGCCGACGCAAAAAAGTGGGGCACCCGATTCCGCCAGCTGAAATCATGAAGGGGAACGTCCGAGCAACTAGCCCGGCAAGGCGAGAGGCTAGGCCGCATTTTACCAGCGTTTTACCAGCCCTTTACAAGCCGATGACAACTCCGGACGCGGGTTCCTCTACCATAGGACCATGGTTAAGAAGATCCTATCCTTGTTGCTTGGCCTCGCGTTCTGGCTACCGATCGCGGCGTTCACCGCGTTGATTCTGCAGAGTTCGATCCCGTACTTTATCGCACCGGCGACCGACGCGTTCTTTCTTGAGCGTCCCACGCTGGCGCGCAACCCGCTTTGGCGTTCGGTGTTTTACGTGCACATCATCGGCGGCTTTCTGGTACTGGTCTCGGCCTTCTTGCAGTTCAGCAAGGTGCTGCTGCACCGCCTGCCGCGCTTCCACCGACTGCAAGGTCGGCTGTACGTCTGGGCGGCCTTGGTGGTCACCGCGCCGACCGGCTTGTTTCTCGCCTTCTATGCCAAAGGCGGTCCGCTCGGCCAGATCGGTTTTGCGGTGCAGGGTGTGCTGCTGTTCTACACCACCTGGATCGGACTCAAACACATCATGGAAGGCCGCATGCACGAACACGTGACCTGGATGATTCGCTCCTACGCCGTCGCTTGTAGCGCCATTTCGTTCCGTCTTTGGTACCTTGGCCTCTGGGCGGTCGGCTTCGACAGCACCTACGTCCCGGCGATCTGGCTGAGCACCGTCTCCAACCTCCTGCTCTGCGAACTCTATCTCCATCTCAAGAAATCCAACCAACCCACGCAACCCCGACTGAAAGGTCTCCCCATATGAACCCAAGCAAACGCCTCACTCTCACATCCATCCTCCTGCTTGCCTGTGGCGGCATTCTCTGCGCCCAACTGCCGGCGCAACAACAACGCACCGTGCCGCAGTCTCAAAAGGCTGCACAAGCCGAACCCGCCGAACCAACCGCGGCCGAGAAACTCGTGGCGGAAATCCGCCCCAAACTGTTTCCGATCCAACTGCAGGTTTCGCCCGGCATGTTCAGCCGCAGAATGCTCCCCGCCCGCGAACTCAACCACCTCGACATCGTTCTTCTCTCCGGCCCCGAAGCGGAAGTCGTCCCCTTGCAGATCACCATCAAACGCGGCAAATCCGCGCCGGTGCATTACGCCACGGGTCGCTACAACCGAACCAAGAAGAACCTCGAAGTGAAGTTCCAATCGGCGGTCGGCGATGCACTCTGGCTGGCGCCCGCAGAGTGGTTCAAAAAATCGCGTCCGGTGTCGTGAGGGAGTAGCCAGTAGTTCGTGGCGAGTAGCCAGCGGTCAGGTGGGAACTTGCCCTGACGGGCTTGCGAGTCATCGGTAATCAGTGGTCAGTGATCAGTAATCAGTAGGGTCTCGCCCTGGCGGGCTTGTCGAGTCATCGGTAATCAGTGGTCAGTGGAGACTTCGCCCTGACGGCTTGCGAGTCATCGGTAATCAGTGGTCAGGGGGGCTCGCCTAACAATGGCAAAGGCGTTGCGCAGCACTCCGTTCACGACTCAACCGCAAAAAGAACGGCGTCCAAGAGGACGCCGTTCAAGGTGAGCGTTCAGCTGAACGCTTTGGGTTATTCACCTCGAGCAGATATTTAGTACGGCCACTCTTCGAGGAATCCCTGCTCCTTGAAGGACACGGCTGTAAGCGGCATGTTCAAGATCACGCATTCCGCCAGCTTCACATTTTCGATGACTAGTTTCTGGGCGTCCGGGCGCAACGAGTTCAGCGGCTTGCCGTGGACTACCATGAAAAGTACCTTGCTGATCTCCTCGTCCACATAGAGGGTGAACGATGTGGATGGAAACGCCGTTGGGTCCGAAGGAGCCGACCGAACCGACCGATAGAAGTGGATGTTGTTTTTTAGGATCAGACATTGCTAGCCGCAGCGGAACAGCATGAGATAGCCAGGCCAGAGGCTATCCGTAATGTGTTGACTGCAACGATCCGATCGGACCTCGAGCTTGAGGCATTCGGTGCCGGCGAGATGCTCATATTCAATCGGTTCCTCAACAAGCGTCGTGCCCCAGAAACCGGCCGCAATGCCGCCAATCGTTGCGACGGCGAACAAGGTGTAGATGGAAGGAATCCAATCGAGGAAGAACACCACGCTGTAGAACATCAGGAGGAAACCGATGATGAAGAAGAGGATAAAGCTTCGCTTCGCCGCGGGAGGAAGGGAAGGTAAGCCCATGATGCCTTCGGGAACGGTCGACCGCTCCACGCGAATGCCGTTCATCGTTTCCCCTCGCTAGATGGTTTAAGTACCTGCACGTTCACGATCCCGTTCGGATGGGCATGTGATATTGTACCACGTAATCGAGACTGCTTTCAACAAGGCTTTGGTCGTCTTTCCTCGGCTTCCGCAAAACCCGGAGCGGTTTGGGAAGGGTTAGGTCCACCGCTTAAGTGTTTGAGATGGGGACCGATCACTGACTACTGATTACTCAAAAGCCCGAAGGGCGTATCCCACTGATCACTCAAGCCCGAAGGGCGTGGCTCCAGTCACCGATCACTGATTACTGATTACTCAAATAGCCCGAAGGGCGTGGCTCCACTGATCGCCGATCACTGATTACTGATCACTCAAATAGCCCGAACGGCGTGGCTCCACTGATTACTGATCAACTCATTACTGATCACTGAATCCCTTCCGTCTCCTGCAGATTTGTGGCAAACTCCGGCCATGACGCGACGCCACCTCCCTGCCCTTCTCGCCTGCTTCATCGTCCTCAATTCTGTCTCCACGCTCGCGCAAGCGCAACACGCCAAGGCAGAACTGCCGAGCAACGCGGTGCCCATTTTTGTCGAGGGCGCGGGCACGGCGGCGTTCGCCTACGCCAATTTTCACCTCAAACTCGAACACGCCGGCACGGCAACCCTCACCCTCGGACGCGACCACCAGATCGAACTCCAGCCCGGCGTGAACGAGATCGCCTACGAACATCTCGAGGGCGATCAAGCCACCCTTCGA
>Ga0209828_1002908_pt1 | contig 13621 bp, 8 predicted proteins | sample MaitaG_FD_187429 | JGI IMG/M metagenome (GOLD analysis project Ga0209828, IMG submission 187429) | Marine algal microbial communities from Maine, USA - Maine_Asex2 metaG (SPAdes) (version 2) | ecosystem: Host-associated > Algae > Red algae > Unclassified | place: Maine, USA | collected 2015-01-05 | reverse complement strand
AGCATTTTAAAGTCTCTCGGAAATGTATTGAGTTAGATTTAATTATTTAGGAATGAGGGCTTGCAACCACTGAAAGCTCTCCCTATAATGCGCTCTCTTTCTGGTGCGGGGTGGAGCAGTCAGGCAGCTCGTCGGGCTCATAACCCGAAGGTCGTAGGTTCGAATCCTACCCCCGCTACCAATTAAATCGTTATGTCCAATAGCGATTTTAAAAATACACAATTACAATTCTAAATTATTTTTGGTTAAGTCGACAACACATTAAATGTTGACGGTCAGTCACCATCGATTACCCTTGATCAATTAAGATAAACATTCATACACTACGGTAACTAGTGAGTTTATCGCAACCTCTCTATACTAGTAATACTCAAATTTGAATGTTCGCCAGAGTACTTAATATTGACCAATTTCTTAGCCTACGGCGAAACCAATTCAATAAATCTGGGTCAAAAATTAATAAATAGGGTTTAGATTAACCTTGACTGAAAGAGAAATAAAGCTGGCCCGTTGATCAGGTTTTGATTGTTTTTTACACGCTTCAAGCGGTATAAAACGTTAAAGCCTAGTTGGATTCGAGGCAGAATTTCCAGCCCGATCATGCACATCCAAAGAATCATATTAAGGCTAGCTGCTACATAAAAATGAGTTCTACATTTGTGGTTTTTCACGGTTAGGGCTTTTCAAAATAAAAAGAATTTCAGCTTACAATTTGGTGGTATATAGAATGAGCATATTTGATCATTATCAATCACGTTACGAGTCTTTTAAGGAAGAAGAATTTTCCCTGACAGAGTTCCTCGATCTTTGTAAAAAAGAGCCTAAGACCTATGCTACTGCCGGTGAGCGGATACTTCATGCCATCGGTGAGCCAGAGGTTATTGATACGGCAAAAGATCCGCGTCTCAGTCGGATTTTTATGAATAAAGTGATCAAGCGCTATCCTGCCTTTGCAGACTTTTATGGCATGGAAGACAGCATTGAGCAGATCGTTTCCTTTTTCCGTCATGCGGCTCAAGGCTTGGAAGAAAATAAGCAGGTCCTATATCTTTTGGGGCCGGTAGGTGGCGGTAAGTCGTCACTGGCAGAATCCCTCAAGGCCTTGATGGAAAAGCAGCCTATTTACTGCATTAAAGGTTCGCCGCTTAACGAGTCTCCTTTGGGCTTATTTGGACTTGAAGACGCCGTTATTCTCGAAGAAGATTACGGTATCCCAAAACGTTACCTCAATACCATTATGTCGCCCTGGGCTGCCAAGCGTTTGCGCGAGTTCGGTGGTGACATTAGCAAATTTACCGTCGTCAAACGTCACCCATCGATATTGAATCAAATTGCGATCTCTAAAACAGAGCCAGGTGATGAAAACAATCAGGATATTTCCTCGCTGGTGGGTAAGGTTGATATTCGTAAACTGGAAGATTTCCCACAGCACGACACAGATGCCTATAGCTACTCCGGTGGTTTGTGTATGGCGAACCAAGGTTTGATGGAGTTTGTGGAGATGTTTAAAGCACCGATTAAGGTGTTGCATCCTTTACTTACTGCGACTCAGGAAGGTAACTATAACGGTACAGAAAGTATCGGTGCGATTCCGTTTAACGGTGTAATTCTAGCTCACTCCAATGAGTCGGAGTGGCAGACTTTCAAGAATGATAAAAACAATGAAGCATTTATTGACCGTGTTTCTATTGTCAAAGTGCCTTACTGTTTGCGCCTAAGTGAAGAGATTAAAATATACGAGAAGCTGATGCAAAATAGTTCTCTATCGAAAGCGCCGTGTGCACCAGATACGCTGAAGATGCTCGCTGAGTTTTCTGTGCTTTCACGTTTAAAGGAGCCTGAAAATTCTAGTATTTTCTCGAAGATGCGCATTTACGATGGCGAAACGCTGAAAGACATCGACCCTAAAGCCAAGACCATGCAGGAGTACAGAGATGCTGCGGGTGTGGATGAAGGCATGAATGGTATTTCCACACGTTTTGCTTTTAAGATTTTGTCTAAAGTATTCAATTTTGATTCGACTGAGATTGCTGCTAACCCGGTACATTTGATGTATGTGCTGGAGCGTCAGATTGAGCGTGAGCAGTTTAGTGAAGAAGTGCAAGATCGCTACATGGGTTACATCAAAGAGTTCTTGAGCCCTCGCTATGTTCAGTTTATTGGTAAAGAAATTCAAACAGCTTACCTTGAGTCTTATTCCGAGTACGGGCAGAATTTATTCGATCGCTATGTGACCTATGCTGATTTCTGGATTCAAGATCAAGAATATCGGGACCCTGAAACGGGTGAGTTGTTAGATCGTAATGCTTTGAATGGTGATCTTGAGAAAATTGAGAAAGCGGCAGGTATTAGCAACCCTAAAGACTTCCGTCATGAAGTGGTTAACTTTGTACTGCGAGCGCGTGCAAACCATGACGGAAAGAACCCTGACTGGACTAGTTACGAGAAATTGCGCCGTGTGATCGAGAAGAAGATGTTCTCAAGTACGGAAGAGCTATTACCCGTTATTTCCTTTAGCGCAAAGTCGTCAAAAGATGAACAGCGCAAGCACGATAACTTCGTTAGTCGCATGGTAGAACGTGGTTATACCGATAAGCAGGTGCGCTTGCTGGCGGAGTGGTATTTACGTGTCAGGAAGTCGCAATAAGATTGGGTTTTGGTCGACACTTACACTCTGATCTAACGCGTATGAGGGGCTTATGCCATACATAATTGATCGACGTTTGAACAGTAAAAATAAAAATACGGTGAATCGTCAGCGATTTTTGCGGCGTTACCGCAAGCAAATCAAGAAGTCTGTCTCAGAGGCGATAGGTAGGCGCAGCATTACGGATATGGATCGCGGAGAAGACGTCAGTATCCCTAAGGATGATGTCAATGAGCCGGTATTTGGTCATGGGCAGGGTGGCGAACGCAATTTTGTTTTGACCGGTAATAAAGAATTTACTACAGGCGACAAAATACAGCGTCCGCCACAGTCTGAAGGCGGTGGATCTGGAGAAGGTGAGGCCTCTGATTCGGGTGAGGGTGATGATGAGTTTGTGTTTCAGATCTCTCAGGAAGAGTTTCTGGAGTTCATGTTTGAAGATTTGGCACTGCCTAATATGGTGAAGCGCCAGTTGGCGGATAGCAGTGAATACAAGATGGTTCGTGCCGGTTACAGCGAAGCGGGCAGTCCTAGTCAGCTAAATGTTGTACGTTCCCTGAAAAGTGCGCATGCGCGAAAGATTGCATTGGGTGGTAAGAACCGTCGTCGTCGGAAGGAGCTGCGGTTGGAGCTTGTAGCGTTAGTGGAGCCGTTAACTAAAAAGCAGGAAGCACGTAAAGCTGAAATTATTGCTGAAATTGAAGTGTTGTCACGAAAGCTCAATGCTATTCCTTACATTGATGAGTTCGACCTTAAATATAACCTCACCGTTAAATTGCCTCAGCCATCGCCTAAAGCAGTTATGTTTTGCTTGATGGATGTGTCTGGCTCGATGACTGAAGATATCAAAGACACGGCTAAACGTTTCTTTTTCCTGTTATATCTCTTCCTGAAACGCAATTACGAAAAGATAGATCTGGTGTTTATTCGTCATCACAACACCGCGTCTGAAGTAAACGAGCATGATTTTTTCTATTCTCGCGAAACCGGTGGAACAGTGGTATCTAGTGCACTCACGTTGATGGATGAGATTATTACTGAGCGTTATTCACCCAGTCAATGGAATATCTATGCGGCGCAAGCTTCAGATGGGGATAACTGGCAGGGTGATACTGAGCGCTGTGTGGAGTTGCTCAACGAGAAAATTTTACCGTGCGTGCAGCACTACTCATATATCGAAATCGGCAAACGCCCACCACAGGAGCTTTGGTATAGCTACAAAGCCATTCAGGGCGGCCAGTTTAGCGATCGCTTTGATTTAAAAGCAGTGCAAGACAATTCACAGATCTATCCAGTATTTCGTCAGCTATTTGAGCGAGGTGTGAAATGAGTCGACGTGAACCCATCTCAACCGGGCCAGATTGGACATTTGAGTTATTGGAGCAGTACGATCAAGAAATTGCGCGTATTGCTAAAGATAAGTTCAAACTGGACACTTACCCCAATCAGATTGAGGTGATCCGTTCGGATCAAATGATGGATGCTTATGCGTCGGTCGGGATGCCGGTTAGCTACAGCCATTGGACCTACGGCAAAAAATACGTCTCGACAGAGAAAAACTATTCGCGTGGCCGTATGGGCTTGGCCTATGAAATAGTGATCAACTCCGACCCTTGCATCGCTTATCTAATGGAAGAAAACTCCATGACGATGCAGGCGCTAGTTATTGCGCACGCTTGCTATGGGCACAATTCGTTTTTCAAAGGTAATTATTTATTTAGAACGTGGACTGATGCAGAAGCGATCATTGATTATTTGGTATTTGCTAAAAACTATATTGCTGAGTGTGAAGAGCGTCATGGGGTGGATGCTGTGGAGTCGATTCTGGATTCCTGCCATGCGCTGATGAATTACGGCGTTGATCGCTATCAGAGGCCCGTCCCGATTTCGGCGGAAGAAGAGAAAATTCGCCAAAAAGAGCGCGAGGAATATATTCAAACGCATCTTAATGATCTGTGGCGAACCCTTCCAGAAACCCACAAAGATCTTGATGAGCCAAAAAGGATTAACTTTCCGGAAGAGCCTCAGGAAAATATTCTATATTTTGTTGAGAAAAGTGCCCCACATCTTGAACCATGGCAGCGTGAGGTTGTGAGAATTGTTAGAAAAATGGCTCAGTATTTTTATCCTCAGCGCCAAACTCAAGTCATGAATGAGGGCTGGGCGACATTTTGGCACTACACCATTCTCAATGAAATGTATGACGAAGGCTTAGTGACGGATGCCTTTATGTTGGAGTTTTTGACTTCACATACTAACGTGGTTGCTCAACCAGAATTTGATAGCCCGTATTATTCTGGCATCAACCCTTATGCATTGGGGTTTGCCATGATGACTGATATTCGCCGAATATGTGAGGATCCTACTGAAGAAGATAAGCGCTGGTTTCCAGAAATTGCTGGTAGTGATTGGTTGGAAACGCTGCACTACGCAATGAAAAATTATCGTGATGAGAGTTTTATCGAGCAATACTTATCTCCCACTGTTATTCGAAAGTTCCGTTTCTTTGCGTTGCAAGACAATGAGCAGAAGGCGACGATTGACGTGACCGCGATCCATGATGATGAAGGTTATCGCCGCGTCAGAGAGGTGTTATCACAGCAATATAATCTCAGTGCTAATGAGCCTGATATTCAGGTGCAGAATGTTGATATTCGTGGTGACCGCTCATTAACACTAAGGCACTATCAACATAATGGTCGACCGCTGAATGATGAAACAACTGAGGTGTTAAAACATTTGAGGCGTCTCTGGGGGTATGATGTGCGTCTAGAGTCATTAAACGGCGGTCAGCGCTCATGGATGTTTGCGACTAATGAGTAGTTGAGTGCAGCGAAGTATCAGGATTATAGAGGGGTGATCAGGAGCAATTCGATCACCTTTTTTATTATGGAGAATAGAATGAAGCAGATGAATTGGACGAAGCTAGGACTATTATTATTTTTCATCGTATCCCTGCCAGGATGTGGTGCTGGTGAAGCAAATAAGAATGATGGCAGGGGGACTGCGGTTAAGCCTGCGCAACAGGCTAATGGGGGATCTATAAGTCAGCTATCTGCCGGGCAACAGGCTAAAGTTAGCCAATCTATTATGAAAATACGTGGCAACCCGTTAACTCAAGACTTTGCGGTCACGGTCAGCTACCCTTACGTCATTGCAGGTAACCTTAGTCAACTTGAGCTTGAGCATTGGAAAAGCCGAGTTCAGCGGACTCAAGCAGCCGTCAAATCTATGTACTTTAAGCAAGACCCTGCACAGGTTGTGCAGATTTGGCTGTTTAAAGATGCAGCCAGCTATTTTGAATATAATCAGTCGCTTTGGAATGCATCTCCAGGTACGAGCTTCGGTTATTACCTGCCGAAACAGAAACGCATGATGATGAACATCGCCTCAGGTGGCGGCACGCTCACTCATGAGCTGGTACATCCCTACATTGAGGCCAACTTTCCACGCAGTCCGCTATGGTTTAATGAAGGGCTTGCTTCTCTATACGAGCAATCATCTTATAAAGGTGGCAAGGTGTTTGGCATGACTAACTGGCGCTTAAGAGGGCTTCAGGCTGTTATCAAGGCAGATGCTATGCCAAGCCTTGAAGGTATGATGCAAACAAACCGCAGTCAATTCTTGGGACCTAATCGAGAAGTTTATTATGCGCAGGCTCGATATTTGATGTTTTATGTGCAATCGCGTGGCTTGCTTGAAAGATATTACCGTGAGTTTGTTGCAGCTTCTGATTCAGACCCAACCGGCATCAAAACACTCTTAAAAGTAACCAGTTTTGGGTCTATGCAGCAGCTAGAAGCCACTTGGGTCCGTTTCATTTTAGCTCAGCGTTTTTAATGACTTCTCAGCGAAAGTAATTCTGTTTATGATGACAAGTTTTCGTCTATTGATAGTCCGCCTATGCCGCGGCACTATCCAACATTACTAATGGAGAATTAACGTGCCTGGACTACTACCTAATATCGACCCTGATGGACTGCTTGAGTTCTCAGTGGTTTACACCGACCGCTCATTAAATCACATGTCTCAGTCATTTCAGGGCGTGATGCGAGGGATTTCCGCTACTCTAAAAGAGGTTTATAACGCGGATGCGGTAGCGATAGTGCCTGGAAGTGGGACTTTCGGCATGGAAGCCGTAGCGCGTCAATTCGTTAATAATAGAAAAGCATTGATCGTTCGTAACGGTTGGTTTAGCTACCGTTGGACGCAGATCTTTGAGATGGGCGACCTGCCATCCAGCTCAACGGTGATGAAAGCCAGAAGAGAAGCGGATGTTTCAGAGTCTCCGTTTGCGCCTGCACCGATTGATGAGGTGGTTGCCAAAATCCATGAAGAGCGTCCAGATGTTGTATTTGCGCCTCATGTAGAAACCTCAGCGGGCATTATACTTCCAGATGACTATTTGTTAAAGCTGAGTCAGGCGGTGCATGAAGTTGGCGGATTAATGGTGTTGGACTGCATCGCATCCGGTACTGTTTGGGTCGATATGAAAGCATTGGGCGTCGATGTATTGATCAGTGCGCCACAAAAAGGTTGGAGTGCTTCACCTTGCTGTGCGTTAGTAATGATGAGTGAATTAGCGCGAGAACGCATCGATAGTACTCAAAGCAATAGCTTTGCGGCTGACCTCAAAAAATGGCTACAAATCATGGAAGCATACGAGGGCGGTGCGCATGCATACCATGCAACCATGCCAACAGATTCACTAACGCGCTTCTATGAAATCATGCTAGAAACCAAAGAATATGGTTTTGACAAAGTGCGTGATGAGCAGCTAGTGTTAGGCCAGCGAGTTAGGGAGTTACTGACTGCAAAAGGCATTAAAAGTGTTGCAGCCGAAGGTTTCGGTGCACCGGGTGTTGTTGTGAGTTATACGCGAGACGTAGGATTTCAGACGGGTAAGAAGTTTGCTGAAGTAGGCATGCAAATTGCTGCGGGCGTACCTTTGGAGTGTGATGAGCCAGAAGACTTCCAGACGTTCCGTCTCGGTTTGTTCGGCTTAGAAAAGCTGCATAACATTGATCAAACGGTTGCTAGTCTCGAAGCTGCACTCGACCAGCTGCTGTAAACGTCTCCTCTCCTTATTTATTGATCCCTGAATAATTGGCTAACCAGGGATCAAGCCCATGTCATGGCTGAATTTATTCGTCTGTTAAACATCTGTGATAGCCAGTATGGCGTATGATAGCTATTCCTAATGTTTGTTTACTAGTTGGTCATACCTATGAATAAAAAAATCATCCTGATTGGCGTCATCGCTTTATTGATTGTGTCATTTTTCCTTTTTGATCTTCAGCAGTATTTTTCACTAGAGTTTATTAAGGAAAAACAGCAGTCGTTTAACGAGTATTACCAACAAAATACCCTATTGACGCTGTTAATATTCTTTGTTGTTTATGTTGCTATGGCCGCACTATCATTGCCGGGTGCTGCGATTATGACGGTGCTCGCAGGCGCATTATTTGGCTTGATTACGGGTGTCATTGTTGTTTCCTTTGCGAGCACAATTGGTGCGACTTTAGCGTTTATAGTGGCTAGGTATCTATTTCGCGATACCTTGCAGGAGCGCTACGCTGATAAACTTCAGCGCATTAATGAGGGTGTAGAGAAAGAAGGCCCGCTATATCTATTTGCAATGCGCTTAGTACCTTTATTTCCATTTTTCCTAGTGAATATCCTAATGGGATTCACGAAGCTGAAAACGATCACCTTCGCATGGGTGAGCCAGCTTGGGATGCTCGCGGGTACCGCCGTCTTTGTCTATGCAGGCACGCAGCTTGCTCAAATTGATTCTCTGTCCAGTATTCTTTCTCCTGGTTTATTAATTGCCTTTGCCTTACTTGGTGTCTTTCCTGTGATTGCTAAAAAAGTTATGAATAAAATTCGCGCTAATAAAGTACTGGCTGCTTATGAAAAGCCGGATAGTTTTGATTTCAATCTGCTAGTGATAGGGGCGGGTTCTGGAGGACTTGTTTCTGCTTATATCGCGGCTGCGGTAAAAGCCAAGGTTGGCTTAATTGAAAGACATAAGATGGGAGGGGACTGCTTAAACACTGGTTGTGTTCCTAGTAAAGCGCTGATCCGTACTGCAAAGGCTGTACATGAAGCGCAGCATGCAGAAAAGTATGGTTTAGATAATATGCTGCCAACGTTTGATTTTAAAACGGTTATGCAGCGTGTTCACGGTATTATTAAAGCGATAGAGCCGCATGACTCTATCGAGCGTTACACGGAGCTTGGTGTTGAAGTCATTACCGGTGAGGCTAAGATCCTTGACCCTTATCGCGTTGAAGTGAATGGTAAGGTTCTGACTACGAAAAACATTATTATTGCTACGGGTGCTGCGCCACTAGTACCGCCCATCAAGGGGGTCGATAAAGTTGATTATCTGACTAGTGATAACCTTTGGGATATTGAAGAGCAGCCTGAGCGCCTAGTTGTATTGGGCGGTGGCCCGATTGGTAGTGAGCTTGCTCAGGCATTTAACCGCCTTGGCTCTAAAGTAACGATGGTTGAGCGCTCAGCTACCATCATGGTGCGAGAGGATGAAGAAGTTGCGCAATTAATGCAGTCACGCTTTATAGAGGAGGGCATTGATGTATTGGCGTCTCACAATGCTCAGGAGTTTGTTCAGGAAGATGGTCAGAACTACCTGATTTGTGAACATGATGGTGAAGAGAAAAAAGTCCCATTTGATCGTGTATTACTAGCACTTGGGCGTAAAGCGAATGTTGCTGGATTCGGTCTTGAAGAGCTAGGTGTTGAAATTACAGATCGAGGCACTGTCGAAACAGATGGGTTCCTAACAACTAACTTCCCGAATATCTACGCGGTAGGTGATGTCGCAGGGCCTTATCAATTCACTCACGTAGCAGCGCACCAAGCTTGGTATGCAAGTGTGAATGCTTTGTTTGGCAGTGCTCTAAAGCGTTTCACGGTAGACTACCGCGTTATCCCTTGGGCCACGTTTACTGATCCTGAAGTGGCTCGTGTAGGGTTAAATGAAAAGGACGCTAAGGAAAAAGGCATCCCTTATGAAATTACTACCTATGGCATTGATGATCTTGATCGTGCGATTGCGGATAGTAGTGATGAGGGTTCTGTGAAGATATTAACAGTGCCTGGCAAAGATAAAATCTTAGGTGTAACAATTGTGGGCAAAGGGTCAGGAGATCTGATTCCAGAGTTTATTCTAGCGATGAAATATAACCTTGGGCTGAATAAAATTCTTGGAACCATTCATATATATCCAACGATGTCAGAGTCAAATAAATACGCAGCCGGTAACTGGAAGCGAGCACATGCTCCAGAGAAATTACTTTCTTACGTAGAAAAGTTCCATACTTGGCGTCGAGGCTAAGAGGGAATTATTGCCCAGCTTCATTCGTAGCTGGGCTTTGTTTAAGCGGTTCGTCGGTTTGGGTGGCAGCAGCTTCAGGTGACAGATTTGTTGTAGCCGTAGGCAATTGATCATCTGGTTCAGCTGCTTCTATTGCAGTTTTGCAGTCCCTATCGACAATTGCCTGAATCCTGTCTTTCCTTGATTGGTGTTGTTCACCAGCCAATCGTTTCAAGCTTTTTTCCCAGTACTCGCAGGCGGTTTCTTTCTTATTCCAGGCCGTGTAAAGAAATCCAAGATTAGTATATTGAGAGGTAACAGCCTGTTGGCTGTCGACTGCTTCATACAGAGCAATCGCTTTTAAATGAAGTGTTTCACCTTGTTCAAATTGTTTTCGATTTCGCGCGAGTATCGCCAAATTACTGTACTGATCTGCCGTGCCGCGAGGATTCTCTGTCGCTTGAAATAGAGTCAATGACTGATTGAAGTATTCTTCAGCTTTTTCTAGCTCATTCTTTTGCTGAGCTAAAATTCCCATATTGCTGTAAAGGCCTGCGCTAAAGCGTTGGCTAGGGTTTTCTTTATTTAGCGCGAGTGCTTTTTCATACTCAGAGAGTGCTAGTTCTGTATCTTGCTTAGTCTGATATAAGCTGCCTAAGGCTGAGTGGATTTCTATTCGTTTGGCTGTTTGATTGGATAATTGATAGACATCTAGCGCTTTTTGATAAAACACTTCTGCTTGTTCAAAATCTTTTTGTATTCGATATAAGCTGGCTAGGTTTTCGCTGTTGGATGCAACTCCTCCAGTATTTTTTAGCTCGGTATTGATAGTCAGTGCGAGCTTAAATGAATCGATCGCTTCACCATATTTATTTTGAGATTGATATAAAAGTCCAAAATTCGCTAGTGAAACGGCTTCAGTACGGCTTTTACTTGTCGATAGTCGAGTAACATTTTTATAAGCGATTTCAGCTTTATCATATTGGCCTTGCTGCCTTTCGAGGTGGCCTATGCGATTCCATGCATTAATGTTGTCAGGATCTAAAGTGACAGATTTTTGATAGGCATGGATTGCTTCTGTTTCTGACTTAAGGTTTTCAATGTTGCCAATATCAACCCATAGTTTTGCGGCATCTCTTTTCTTTTTAGTGCTTAATGCCAGATTTTTAAGTGTTGTTAAGGCATCTGGGAGTTGATCATCACGCAGCTGTTGCAAAGCAAGCTTCGCTGCTTCTTGAGGGCTTGCTTGAAGGTTGTTCAGTGTGTTGGTAAGCGCTTGAATGTCTTCTTTGCGACTGCTGTCACTTGCTGTCAAATAGTTGGAGGCAAGTTTTTTCGAAATTACATCTAGGCTTTTATTTGAAATTTGAGGGGTAGGAAGTTGCTTTAACTCCACAGATTCCTCAGGTTTATTTAAGGTGCTATTGGAAATGGTGTAGAGCACAGTGCTAACTGCAACTAGCAGGATTAGCACAGCAAAACCAATCAGCCATCCTTGACCTTGTTGTCTTGCTTTTAATTGCCTTTGCATTGATCAGTCCATGTCATGCTATTCAGACGCGATTCTAAGTGTCTGCATCTGGTTTAGGATCGTCCTTTAACAAGGTACGCTTTTTATCTTTATAGCGTATAACAACCCTTGGCTCTTTGCTGGGCTTATTTTCTGCAATTGCTTTATCCCACTCGCTGTTGGCCATTTGGGTAGGTTGATTGTTTTTGGTGCCAACGGAACTAACGCCAAAATCATTACGCTTTCGCTGTGCACCACCGTTTAAGCGACCATAAGGCCCTTTGCGTTGGCGCTTGGTATCTTTGTCATCACCTGATGGCGTTCTGGCTGTCGCCGATTTCTTACGGGCATGAGTTATCTTGGGTTTGCCAGCAGCAGCTGTTTTCTTGGCGGCTGGTTTTGCAGTCCCAGCTCCGCGTGCTCCACGACCTTTATTTTGCCGGCTTTGATTGTTTGGCTTCTTGGCTGTACTCGATTTATTGGTGTTCGGTTTTCTATTGCTGGGTCTTTTGGGTCTAGTTGCCTGAGTGCTGATAAACGGATTAAGTGGTTCAAGCCCAGGTGCCGTTTTTTGTGAAATCGGCGAGCCTATTTCTTTCTCAATGCGTCTGAGCGCGTCATAGTCATTGCCATCAGCTAATATGCCCATTGCCAGCTCACGATCAGTATCGTGTGCAGCTAATCTGCTTTGGTAATTATCAAGTTTATAGGGAAGATCAAAGTGGAGGATGTTTTTATCGCTTCCTGTAGGAAGCGTTAGCATCTGCTGGTCTGAAACAATTAGCGTTGGTGTATCAGTTGCCGATATATCTTCTTTTTTAAGTTCGTGTGCTAACTCAACAACATGTCCATGATTTGATAAGTTATCTTGTAACGCCTTGGCTGTTTTGGTTGTTGAGGTATAAATGACGGTTGGTTCACCAGAGAATTCATCCAGGAAGTGATCCATTAGCGCTATTTTGTGCGTGTAGTCATCCGCTACATAGGCGTGTTGCTCATGAGTTGGAAAAATAGGCGTTGGTTTTTTCTCCGCTGTTGCCTTTACCGCAACATTAGTATTTGTACTTATATCGTTTGTTATATCGAGTTCTTCGTTTTCTTCTTCTAAACTCTGGATTTCAACCGCTTCTGGAAACAATTTCTTCACAAGATCAGCAACCGCATCATCTTGGCGCACAAAGGCAATAGTCGGGCATGTTTTGCTAACTTGGTTGAGAATCTTTCCGATGAGGTCGTGCATATTCTTTTGGAAAATGGTGGTCATATCATCGATAATAAGCATTTCTAACTGTGAAAAGTCAGCTTTATTATTATCTACCAGATCATTGAGTCGACCGGGTGTTGCAACCATCATATCCAAAGGCCGTCGCATTAACCGCATTTGTGGCTGATAAGGCCTGCCACTCACGATGAAGCCGAATCGCATATTGTGATCACGCGTAAGCCTTTTAAGTGTGTAATTAATCTGACTGACTCTGTCTCGTCTAGACGTTAATATGAGGATGCGAGCGCCACGCTTTTCTTCTAATGGATTGGCTAATATATAGTTAACTGCAGGAATTAAAAATGCACCGGTCTTGCCGGCAGCAGATTGACTCCAAACAACAACACTTTTGCCATCACCAATAAGCGGGATTAGCTGAGATTGAAGATTAGTGGGTGACAAGTAACCAGCAGATTCAATAGAAGCTACAAAAGTGTCTTGTAAATTTAAGTTTGAGAATGTCAAATTAAAGCCTAGCAAAGCGCGCGCAGTAGAAATCTTTGGGATAAATCTTTTAAAATGAAGACGATACTAATGGCGCTATAGATAATCCGATGCCTACCCCCGAGTTATGATTTGGTATAATGGCATCGCGGAGCATTCCTCTTAGGAATGCGTGAGTGATAGTATGAAAATCATCACTACACAATAAATTTATAGGATTAGACGGAGTGAGTCAAGCGTTTGGCGAGTAATGGTGTGTTTAATTTACAACAGACTGCTGCTTTTGTACCAAAAAATAAGGTTTAAGCTGATTTCATTCTATCTTTCTACAGGTAACCATCTGATATTTTTGACTAATTTAGGTTTGATATTATGCGAGCGGCATAGATTGGTGGTTATCAATCACCAACCGTA
>Ga0209828_1002907_pt1 | contig 13622 bp, 11 predicted proteins | sample MaitaG_FD_187429 | JGI IMG/M metagenome (GOLD analysis project Ga0209828, IMG submission 187429) | Marine algal microbial communities from Maine, USA - Maine_Asex2 metaG (SPAdes) (version 2) | ecosystem: Host-associated > Algae > Red algae > Unclassified | place: Maine, USA | collected 2015-01-05 | reverse complement strand
GTTTAACCACTACACCTAAAAATTATGCCTATTTAAAAATTGCTGAGGGTTGCGATAGACCGTGCAGTTTTTGTGCGATACCATTAATGCGTGGAAAACACAAAAGTAAACCTATAGAGCATTTAGTAACGGAGGCTGAAAAACTAGCCGCAAATGGCGTTAAGGAGTTGGTGCTTATAGCCCAAGATTTAACTTATTACGGATTAGATTTGTATAAAAAAAGAAATCTTGCAGAACTGCTAGAGCAGCTTGTAAAGGTTGACGGTATAGAGTGGATTCGTTTACATTATGCATTCCCAACAGGTTTTCCAATGGATGTACTTGATGTTATGAATCGGGAACCTAAGGTTTGTAATTATTTAGATATACCATTACAACATATTAACAACGATATTCTTAAAAGTATGCGTCGTGGTACAACTCACGAAAAAACCACTAAACTACTTAAACAGTTTAGAGCTAAAGTACCTGTAATGACTATTCGTACAACACTTATTGTAGGCTATCCAGGCGAAACACAGGAACAGTTTGAAGAATTAAGAGAGTGGGTTCGCAAGATGCGTTTTGAGCGTTTAGGCTGTTTTACCTATTCTCATGAGGAAAATACACACGCCTTCAATTTGGTGGATGATGTGCCACAAGATGTTAAACAAGCGCGCGCCAATGAAATCATGGAAATTCAATCTCAAATTTCATGGGAACTTAATCAGCAAAAAATTGGTAAAACATATAAAGTCGTTATAGATAGGAAGGAAGGCGAATATTTTATTGGTCGTACAGAGAGTGATTCTCCTGATGTAGATAACGAAGTTCTTATTAATGCAACAACTACCTACTTAAAAACAGGCGAATTCGCAACCATTAAAATAATTGAAGCAGCAGATTTCGATTTATATGGAGAAGTTGTTCAGTCCAAATAAAGTTTTTTAAATTTTAGATAGTGCCTGTTTTAATTTTTTTATTTAATTTTATAATTAAATAATACTAAAAATATGGCACTTACAGAGTCTAAGGCATTTAAAAATGGAACGCTAGCACCAGAATTTTCTTTACAAGATGTTGTAACAGGTAAAACAATAAATTTACAACAACTAAAAGGAGATCAAGGTACCGTAATAATGTTTATCTGCAATCACTGTCCTTTCGTTGTGCATATTAATACAGAGTTGGTAAAACTTGCAGACCACTATAAAGCAAAAGGCATTGGATTTATTGCGATAAGTAGTAATGATGCAGAAAAATATCCACAAGACCGACCTGAGTTAATGAAGCAGGTAGCCTCAAAGTTAAAATATCCTTTCCCGTATTTGTACGACGAAACTCAAGAAGTTGCAAAGGCGTATAACGCAACATGTACTCCCGATTTTTATGTTTTTAATAGCAATTTAGAATCTGTTTATCATGGCAGGTTAGATAATTCTAGACCTGGAAACCAAAAAGAAGTTAACGGCAAAGATTTACGTAATGCATTAGATCGACTTTTAGCCAACAAGCCACCTGCAGAAGACCAAAAACCTAGCGTAGGTTGCGGTATTAAATGGAAATAAAACAATCTACAGTTTTGTTATTTTAAAAATTACTTAAGACTTTTTAATATTTTTTTCTTCAAAATAGCAGAAGTATAATTTTGATATGCGTTATTTTTACACTTCAAAATTATACACCATGCAACAAACTACAAATACAATCTTAATGATTCGTCCTGTTCATTTTAGAATGAATGAGCAAACAGCTATTAATAATTATTTTCAAGAAGATTTAGACCTAAAAAACGCTGAAATTAATAAAAAAGCACAAGAAGAATTTGATGCCTTTGTTGATAAATTAAGAGCTGTTGGCGTGCATGTAATTGTAGAAGATGATGATAAACTAATGGACACACCAGATTCCGTTTTCCCAAACAATTGGGTAAGTTTTCATGCTAATGGTGATGTAGGCTTGTATCCAATGTTTGCAGAAAACCGAAGAAAAGAGCGTCGCGACGAAGTTTTTATGCGTTTAGAAAGTGAAGGTTTTAAAATTAATAATATTATAGATTATACTGCCGCAGAAAATGAAGGCGTTTTTCTTGAAGGTACAGGCAGTTTACTATTAGACCATGTTAATAGAAAAGCATATTGTGCCATGTCTCCTAGAGCAGATGAGGACTTGTTTATTGAGTTTTGTGAAGATTTTGAATACACGCCAATAGTATTTACGGCCTATCAATCGGTAGAAAATAAGCGTCTACCAATTTATCATACAAATGTAATGATGGCTCTAGCTGAAACATTTGCTGTAATTTGTTTGGAAAGTATTGATGATAAACGCGAACGCAAAAATGTAGTACAACACCTAAAAGATTCTAAAAAAGAAGTTATTAGAATAGATGAAAAGCAAATGCACAGTTTTGCTGGCAATATGCTTCAAGTTAGAGGGGAAGACAATAAACTATTTATGGTCATGAGTCAAGCCGCTTACAACGCTTTATCTCAAGCACAAATTAAACTCATTGAAAAGCATTGTGCCATACTTTCTAGTCCGTTAGACACCATAGAAACATGCGGTGGTGGTAGTGCACGATGTATGATGGCAGAAGTGTTTTTGCCAAAAGCATAATTTAAGTAACACGCCTTAATTTTCATTTTAAAACCTTAAAAATAGTAACACGTCACCTCTGTTTTATTGCTATATTTGCATGTTTAAAAGTAAATACAAAAATGACACTTCAAGCAACTATTACCCGCGCTGTAAAGCAAGCCGTTAGTAAAATTTATAATGCAAATCTAGACACTGTAGAATTTCAATCTACTAGAAAAGAATTTGCTGGAGATATTACAGTTGTAGTTTTTTCAATGCTGCGGGTTATTAAAGGTAATCCTGTAGAAATTGGTACATCTATTGGTCAATTTTTGGTAGATGAGGTTAAAGATATTAAAGCCTTTAATGTTGTAAAAGGTTTTTTAAATATTGAATTAGAAGATGCCTTTTATTTTGAGGTCTTTAACGCTATAAAAGCTGATTCTAATTATGGCATTAAACCAGTAGTTGAAAATAACGATGCTGTAATGGTAGAATATTCTTCGCCAAACACAAACAAACCATTACATTTAGGCCATGTGCGCAACAACTTACTAGGCTATAGTGTTTCTAAAATTATAGAAGCTTCTGGGAAGAAAGTATATAAAACCCAAATTATTAACGATCGCGGCATACATATTTGCAAAAGTATGCTTGCATGGCAACGGTTTGCTCCTAATGGAAGTGATGGCCAAAAAGAAACGCCAAATACAACCTTAAATCCCGAATTAACTAAAGGTGATAAATTAGTAGGCTATTACTATGTAAAATTTGATCAAGCGTATAAAAAAGAAATGGCCACTTTAATAGCTTCAGGAAAAACAGAAGAGGAGGCTAAAAAGCAAGCTCCAATTTTACAAGAAGCACAGCAAATGCTTCAAAAATGGGAGGCTTATGATGCTAAAGTCGTAGAATTATGGCAAACAATGAATCATTGGGTTTATGCTGGTTTTAATGTCACTTATAAAAATTTAGGTGTCGATTTCGATAGTTTGTATTACGAAAGTGAAACCTATCTACTTGGCAAAGAGTTTATTGCGGAAGGCTTAAAAACGGGTGTCTTTTTTAAAAAGGAAGACCAATCTGTTTGGTGCGATTTAACAAGCGATGGATTAGACGAAAAAATAGTAATAAGAAGTGATGGTACTGCCGTTTACATGACGCAGGATATTGGTACAGCTATACAACGTATTAAAGATTATCCAGATGTTGGCGGTATGGTATATACCGTTGGTAACGAACAGGACTACCATTTTCAAGTGCTGTTTTTAATACTAAAAAAATTAGGTTTTAGTTGGGCAAAAAATCTTTATCATTTAAGTTATGGTATGGTAGATTTACCTAGCGGAAAAATGAAAAGTAGAGAGGGAACTGTTGTAGATGCAGATGATTTAATTCGTGATATGTCTGCTACAGCACAAACAATTTCTGAAGATTTAGGGAAATTAGAAGGTTACAGTGCATCAGAAAAAGAAACCCTTTACAATACCATAGGATTAGGCGCTCTAAAATATTATATTTTAAAAGTAGATCCTAAAAAACGTATCCTATTTAACCCTAAAGAATCTATAGATTTTCAAGGCAATACTGGCCCATTTATACAATACACTTATGCTAGAATACAATCAGTTTTGCGTAAAGCTAAGACAAGCCATGCCAGTGCATTTAGTGCTAATGCTATAAAAAACACCTTAGAGCTTCACGATAAAGAGAAAGCTGTTATTAAACAATTGCAGCAATTTCCAGAACTCATACAAAATGCAGCACAGCAATTAAGTCCAGCGCTAGTTGCTAATTATACTTACGATTTGGTAAAAGATTATAATTCTTTATTTCAAAATTTACCAATTGTAATGGGTAACGATTGCAACGCATCTATACAATTTAGAGTTCAACTTTCTAAAAGTGTTGGTAATACAATTAAAATTGGGTTTAAATTATTAGGCATAGCTGTACCAGAGCGTATGTGATTTTTTTTTTAAATATTTTATACCCAAGAACATAAAGTTCTGGAATGGTATTAACGCTTTGTATAGGGTCCGTTTTTTAAGACCTAGGTTGATTAAAACCGTAAAGACATTTAGTTGGATAGTATTTTGGTTTAATTATTTTGGTTAGCAAGCAATTTCATTTTCGCTTTTCTATTTTGTAAAATTTTAAGATAACGTAATGCATTTCTATTTTTATAATTAGTAAACGCTTTTGATACCCAATCTATTGCAACGTCAAGGTTGCCATTAATTTCGTTAATAATACCCATATTATAGTAAGCACGACCAGCAATTTTGTGGTTCCTATTTTCTGTTTCGACCTCCCAGAGTTTTGCTGCACCATCCCAGTCGCCAGTTAGGGCTCGGCGCTTGGCAATTTTAAAATTTTTGGTGCCACTTACATAATAATTTCTTGATACACGTATTTTAAAAGGATAGACTCTTAAAGCATAACTTTGACCAATGGTATTACTTATTTGTAGAATGGCTTCTTTTCTTTGAATTACAGCTTTAGCAGCCTCTATCGGATTAATTCCACGACCTATGGATACGGATTTATCTCGTCTTATAACTTCATCTAAAATTGTTTTATTGGCATTATCGTATATTCTCAAACCACCCAAAATATTGGTATTTATTCTTGCGGTATGCTCAATCATAGGAATTTTTACTCCTAAAACATTAGACTTTTCTATAGTTTTGGTGCTGTAACTTACTGCTGCATCGGTATCGTAAAACGACAATACAACTAAGGCATCTATGGCATTTTTGGTACAAATTTGATTAACTACAGACCAAGGTAGGGTGTTTGGAAAAATGCCCAATCCAGGATTTTTAATTTTGTCAGAATTTACTAATTTAACAGTTTCAAAAATTTTATTTTTTTCAAATTCATCTTTAATTCCAAAAATTAGATTTTCAGCACCTTCTTTGTCTAAATTTTTTCCTTCGGCTGAAAATATCTTGTCAATATCATCTAAAACTTTATTGGCTGTAGACTCACTTCTATTTAATAGGCCAATTTTTTTTATATGGTTTGGTATATAAACAGATGCTGGTTCTGTAACACTCATTGTTAAAATATTTGTTGAGCTACAGCCTACAAGTAGAAAAGTAATTAATAATAAAAGTAGAGACTGCTTGATATTTAATGTCATAAGTTCTATTTTTTAAAAATAACTAAAGATTAATCTTAAAATGAAACGTTAGTATTTAATAGGGTAATTTTCGTACGATATCTCAAGCTTTATGCTTTAAAGATAAGAATTATTTTATTTCGTTTTATGACTGAATTGTTTTTTAAGGTATTTAAAAAAGAACCTTTTACATTAAAAAGCAGCACTAATTAGTAACGAAAAAATCTAATTAAGATTTAGTTTGTATAGACCTATATTGATTGTTTGGTTTTTAAGAGCTTAATTTATTAAATGCAAAGCACAACAAACCCTTTAATTAAGAAACCACTAGAGTCGTAAAAACCTTAGAACAAGCAAAAAATTATTTAATACAAGTTTAAATTAAAAATACGTTTAAATTATTGGGCATAGCTGTACCAGAAAGCATGTAATGGCGTATGTGTAGTTTTTAAATAGAAATTTATTTTATAGAACTATTTCTTTTAGTATTTTACCATTCATGCAAAAAACGCTAGACAATTTCTTGCCAGAGGCTTCAATTTTTAAAATAACACAACTTTTAAAAGATGATAATTTAGTTGTTTTAGTTAAGAACGAACGAAAAACAAAGCATGGCGATTATAGAGCATTACCAAATGGAAAGCATCAAATAACAATTAATAACAACCTAAATAAATACCGATTTTTAATAACATTAATACACGAAATTGCACATTTTGAAGCTTATAAATCTTTTGGAAGATTTATAAAACCTCACGGCATAGAGTGGAAGCATACCTTTCAACACTTAATGCTGCCCTTTTTAAATCCTGAGATATTCCCTTTACAGCTTTTACCATTGCTTGCTAAACATTTTAAAAACCCAAAAGCAAGTAGCGATACAGACACGCAATTGGCGTATGCTTTAAAACAGTTTGATGTTTTAACCAATGTAATACATGTTTTTGAAGTACCCATCGGTACTATTTTTAAATTTAGAAATAAAAAAGTTTTTAAAAAATTAAAAAAACGTGTAAAACGTTTTGAATGTGTTGAAATTAGTACAGGAAAAGTGTATCTTTTCAGCCCTAATGCAGAAATAGAAGTAATATCTGCTTAAAAAAAGTAAAACAAATAAACATATATTTTTTTAAAAAATTCATGTTACATTTAAAAATGGTTTTCAAGTAAAAGATAGATGAAAAATAAAAATTACTACGCTATTTTAATGGCAGGAGGTGTAGGTTCAAGGTTTTGGCCCGTAAGTACACAGGATTTTCCAAAACAATTTCACGATATGCTGGGTACTGGTGATACTCTTATTCAAAAAACTTTTCACCGCTTGGCAAAACTAATTCCTAAAGAAAACATTTTTATTTTAACCAATGCAAGGTATAACGATTTAGTATTTAAGCAACTTCCAGAAGTTACAAAAAGACAGGTAGTTTTAGAACCAGCAATGCGTAATACGGCGCCTTGTATATTGTATGCTTCATTAAAAATACAAAAAGAAAATAAAGATGCATTAATTTTAGTTGCACCAAGCGACCATTGGATTGAAGATGAAGAAGCTTTCGGAGATAACGTACAACATGCATTCAATTTTTGTAAAACTAGCGATACCCTAATAACGCTAGGCATTACACCAACATTTCCAAATACTGGCTACGGTTATATAGAATACGATAAGAAATCAAAGGAAGTTATAAAATCTGTAAACCAGTTTCGCGAGAAGCCAAATTATATAACTGCTAAAAGTTTTATTAATCAAGGCAATTTTTTATGGAATGCTGGTATCTTTATGTGGAGTGTTAAAAGTGTATTAGCCGCTTTTAAAATTAACCAGCCAGAATTGTTTGAGCTTTTCGAAAACGGAGTACCTGTTTACAATACACATTTTGAAGACGATTTTATAAGAGATAACTATGTTAAAGCCAAAAGCATATCGGTTGATTACGCCATCTTGGAAAAATCTAAAAACGTATATGTTTTACCTGCAACGTTCGATTGGAACGATCTTGGAACTTGGGGAAGCCTATACGATAAGTTAGATAAAGACGACAATAATAACGCTGTTGTAAATTCAAGAACACTAACCGAAGACGCTTCTGGAAACATTATACGAACTAATAAAGATAAAGTTGTAGTTTTAGATGGCTTACAAGATTATATAATTGTGGATAAAGACGAAGTTTTACTTATCTTTCCAAAGAAAAAAGAACAGGATATTAAAAAAGTACTTCAAAAGGTAAAAGACCAATATGGAAATCATTTAGGATAGTATATGAGCAACGAGAATAAATTTAATTTTGCAGAAGAGTCTGATAAAGAAGCGTTAGCTAAAGTTGAAGCAGCCAAAGAAGCAGCGGCCAAAAGTGATGAGGCTATAAACCAATCTAAAGAATCTGTAAAAAAAGAAGCATTTAGTTTCTTTGAGAGTATTAAAAAATTCTTTACTGAACTACTAGATTTTAGGCACGATACAGATAGAGATGCTACCGTAGAGGCAATAAAAGCAGATATACCATTTAAAGGTGCAACCGCTTGGATTTTAATTTGTTCCATTTTCGTGGCCTCAGTTGGTTTAAATGCAGACTCTGCTGCAGTGGTAATTGGTGCCATGTTAATTTCTCCCTTAATGGGACCTATTTTGGGTATTGGTCTTGCCATAGCAATTAATGATATAGATACCTTAAAGCGCTCCTTAGTAAATTTAGCTACCATGATTGTTTTAAGTCTAATGGCAGCTTTTCTGTTTTTTAAATTTTTCCCTTTAAGTAACGACACATCCGAGCTTCTAGGGCGTGTTAGTCCTGATATTAGAGATGTTTTAATTGCCTTTTTCGGTGGAGCTGCTTTAATAATAGCGCGCACAAAACGAGGTACCATTGCATCAGTTATATTTGGTGTTGCTATTGCTACTGCATTAATGCCACCCTTATGTACTGCTGGTTATGGTTTAGCAAAAGGCAATTGGATTTATTTTCGCGGTGCCATGTATTTATTTATTATAAATACAATATTTATAGCATTAGCAACATTTTTAGTGCTTAAAATACTGCGGTTTCCAATGCTTAAATACGCTAATTCTGCAAAACGCAGACGTATAGCACAATTTGCATCTCTTGTAGCCATAGTAGTTATGATTCCTGCTATTTACACTTTTATTGACGTACTGCAACAAAGTAAGTATGAAATGGATTTTGATAATTATATTAAAAATGAAATTGAACCTAACGAAAATCTATGGTTACAAAACACACCAAAATTAGATGTTATTAATAAAAAGATTCGTGTTAATTTTAATGGAGAAATAGCAGATGCGACATTATCAGACCTTAGGAATGAATTAAAAAATGGCAGTAATTACGGTAATATTAAGGATTTTGAATTGGTTATTCGTGCCAATAAAAGTAGAAGTATTGATAGAATTTCTCAATCTTTAGAGCGTGCTTATGACGATTTAGATAGGCGCGATAATGTAATTGATGGTTTACAAAAGCAAATTGAAGAGCTTCAAGGTAATATAAACACACTAAATTTAGAGTTAGAAAAGAAAAACAACGCTAAAAATGCTATTTCTTTTACTACGTTAGCAAAAGATGCAAAAATTAGATTTAAGGATTTAGAATTATTTAGTTATGCTACAATGCTAGAATCTAAAGATTTTATTAGAATAGATACCATGCCAGTTGCACGCGTAAGATGGCGTATTAGCTTAAAAGACAGTATGGTTACACTAAAAGAAAAACAATTAAGTCAATGGCTAAAAAAAGAGATTAACGTGGATACAGTATACATTGTTAGAAAGTAAGTTACTAACTATTTTCTTTCAATATAGCTTGTCGTACCTTTTTAAACAAGTTTGAAGAGTATACAAAATCTGTAACAGTTTCATTGTCCGTTTTAAAAATGGTGTCTTTACTACCTTCCCAAGCTTTCAAACCGTTTCTTAAAAACATAATATGATCACCAATTTCCATTACAGAATTCATATCATGAGTATTAATTACGGTTGTAATATTATATTCTTCTGTAATTTCATGAATTAAATTATCGATTACAATTGCTGTTTTTGGATCTAAACCAGAGTTTGGTTCATCGCAAAACAAATATTTAGGATTATTTACAATAGCTCTAGCAATGGCAACACGTTTTCGCATACCTCCAGAAGCTTCACTTGGCATTTTTTTATGTGCATCATCCAGGTTTACTCGCTTTAAAACTTGGTCTGCACGCTCTCGCATTTCGTTTCGTTTCATTTTAGTAAACATTCTAAGTGGAAACATGACGTTTTCTTCAATAGTTAAAGAATCGAACAACGCACTGCCTTGAAATACCATACCAATTTTGGCACGCATATCTCTTTTTTTGTCTTCAGTTAAGTTAGCAAAAATCTCACCATTGTATTCTATACTTCCTTTTTCATAATTATATAAACCTAATAAACACTTTATAAACACAGATTTTCCAGAACCACTTTGTCCTATTATAAGATTCGTTTTTCCTTCATGAAATACAGCATCAATACCTTTTAAAATATGAGCGTCTCCAAACGATTTATTTAAGTTTTTTACTTCTATCATTAGCTTAGTAATAATTGGGTTGCTAAATAGTTTATAAGTATTATAAAAACACTTGTCCAAACAAAAGAGGTCGTACTTGCTTCTCCAACCTCTAATGCGCCACCTTTCATGTAATAACCATGATAGGAAGGAACCGTTGCTAAAATAAAAGCGAATAAAAATGTTTTTAAAAAGGCATATACAATATGGAAAGGTTCAAATTCTTGCTGAAGTCCAGTTATAAAATCGTCTACAGAAGCATAACCACCATACATGCAAGCCATTAAACCGCCAATAACACCTAGAAACATGGCAATAGATATTACAAAAGGATAAAATGCCATGGCTACTAATTTTGGAAATACAAGATAGTTTAAAGAGTTAATACCCATTACCTCCAAAGCATCAATTTGTTCTGTAACTCGCATTGTACCAATACTTGAAGTTATAAACGAGCCAACTTTACCAGCCATAATAATAGACATAAATGTAGGCGCAAACTCTAATAAAATAGATTGTCTTGTAGCAAAACCAATTAATTCTTTTGGTATTAAAGGATTATCAATATTTAGTGCTGTTTGTATTGTTACAACACCACCCACAAAAAAAGCGATAAACGCAACGATACCTAAGGAGCCAATTATTAAATCGTCTATGTCTTTTAAAATTAAATGCCGCATTACAGACCATTTCGTTGGTTTGCGAAATAACTCAATAATCATTAAAAAATAAGTGCCAATATTATGTAGGTACTCCATATGCATTTAAACATTTTTAGTTTCAGAAATTTTAAAATTGAAACTACAATAGTAATTATTGCTAAAATATAAAAATCTACACTGTATTTAAGGATTATTTTAAATTAAGATATTTAAAATAGCTTATTTTTGAAGTATTAAATAAAAGAAAAATATGAAAATTTTATTAAGTATATTTTTATTATTATTCCTTTTCGATAGCACAGCACAAAATGGTGTATTACAACCCAAAAAACCCAATAATAAAAATGCGGTTGCATTACATGCGAAGCCAAAATTGGTGGTTGGCATTGTTGTAGACCAGATGCGTTATGATTATTTGACGCGGTTTTACACCAAGTTTGGAAATGATGGTTTTAAACGCTTAATTAATTATGGTTTTAATTGTAAGAATAACCACTACAATTTTGTACCTACATATACAGGTCCTGGACATGCTTCTATATTTACAGGTACGTCGCCAAAAAACCATGGAATAATAGCAAATTTTTGGTATAATAAATTTAATAAAGAAACGGTGTATTGCGCAGGAGATTCTAGTGTTTTAGCAGTTGGGAGTTCTGCAGAAGCAGAGCGTATGTCTCCACATAGAATGAAAACTACAACATTTGCAGATGAGAATAGATTATTTACACAAATGCGTGGAAAAACCATTGGTATTTCTATAAAGGATCGAGGTGCAATTTTACCAGCAGGACATTCTGCAAACGCTGCGTATTGGTTTAGAGGTAGAGATGAAGGCAATTTTATTACATCTACATATTATATGAGTAGTCTCCCAAAATGGGTTAAAGAATTTAATGCAAGTAATACAGCTGAAAGTTATTTACGAGAATGGAACACCTTATACGATATTGATACTTATACCGAAAGTGGAAGCGATTTAAATAATTTTGAAACAGGTTTTAAAGGAAAAAAAGACGCTACATTTCCTTATGATTTAGCAACATTAAAAGAGAAAAATAGAGGTTTCGATATTATTAAGGCGACACCTTATGGAAATAGTATTGTTGCAGATTTTGTAATAAATGCAATTGAAGCAGAACAACTAGGGAAAGATAATTTTACAGATGTTTTAACCGTTAGTTTTTCTAGCCCAGATTACATTGGACATAATTTTGGAGTAAATTCTAAAGAAATAGAGGATACTTACCTCCGTTTGGATATAGATTTAGCCCGTGTGCTTAAAGCCTTAGACACCCAAGTTGGAAAAGGAAACTACACATTATTTTTAACAGCAGATCATGGAGCGGTCGATGTTCCAGCATATTTACAGAGTGCAAAAATACCAGCAGGATATTTTGATAAAGATGCATTTAAAATTAAATTAAATGCTTTTTTATTAGAAAATTATGATGCTTCAGATTTAATAGAAAACATAAGTAATGATCAGATATTTTTAAATAAAGTACGCTTGAAGCAATTAGATTTAGAACTAAACGATGTGCAATATGCTATTGTAAACGAAGTTATAAATTACAAGCATATAGATAAAGTATTTTCATCTCAAACCATGCAGAATGCTACTTTCTCAAATGGTATTGAAACTTTGGTGCAAAATGGATACCATCAAAAACGTTCTGGTGACGTTATTTTTGTAAAAGATCCTGCAGTAATAAGTTATAGTAAAACTGGTTCTACACATGGTTCTGGTTCTAATTTCGATACACATGTGCCATTATTGTTTTATGGTAAGGGTATTACAAAAGGCAGTACACATAAAAAAACCGAAATTATAGATATTGCACCAACAATTTCTGCTTTATTAGGAATAAGTTTTCCTAATGGAAGTACCGGTAATGTTTTAGATTTTGTTATCGATTAAGAATTGTTAAACGCTGATTTAATTGCGTTTTCAGTCTTTAAAAATAAATAGACCACACTAAAACCAATAACTATTAGTCCAATAATGGCTATTTGATTGTCTGTAAAGTCTATAACAATAAAATTGATGCTTAAAATAAGCATTACAAATCCTATTACTATCATTTTTTTAGCAGAATAGGTTTGAGCAAAATCCCATGCCTTTTGATTTTTCATTGATGTTTTTGTTCTATAACCATATAGACTGTTAATGGTTTTTGGTGGAAACTTATAAGTAAGAATCCCAACAATAATAAATATAATACTAACCACAGATAGAGGGTTAATTATGTGTTGTAAATGTTCCAAAATTTTAATTTAAGTGTATGCGTTTACCTTCTTTGTAAAAGTAGTTCTTTACTAATTCTATATAATTTTCTTTTTTATTTTAAAATGAGTAAGTGAAATTCAATAAAAAATAACGTTCTAATAGATTAGTTCTTAATAGATTTCTCGATATATCACTAGTATTTTCCTCAATATAAGATTTTTCGTTTAAAAGGTTTGTACCAGACACATCTATTTGCCAATTTTTATTATTAGGTCTATAATTAATTTTAGCACCTAAAAATGAATAATTATTAGATTTGTTATTAAAAGAAGGCACGAAATAGTGATATGTCATTGTAGCAAAAATAGTTTTAGTTGGAGAAAAAATAACCTTATACTCATTTTCTATGGATTTGTTTACAAACGTATTAATACTTCTGTTTTCTTGAAGTGTAAACGTAGTTTTATTTTCGAAATTAATAGAAGAGTTAAATGCAGTAT
>Ga0209828_1002905_pt1 | contig 13658 bp, 10 predicted proteins | sample MaitaG_FD_187429 | JGI IMG/M metagenome (GOLD analysis project Ga0209828, IMG submission 187429) | Marine algal microbial communities from Maine, USA - Maine_Asex2 metaG (SPAdes) (version 2) | ecosystem: Host-associated > Algae > Red algae > Unclassified | place: Maine, USA | collected 2015-01-05 | reverse complement strand
GCTTGAGCGCTGCGTCGGTGACGCGTCGGCGGTGCTCGAACCGTTCTCCGCGACGACGATGCCGGCGGCCGAACTTCTCGGCGTGGTCTATGAATCGCTGCTTGAGTCAGATAACCGCCGCCGGGATGGAGCGCACTACACGCCGTCGGCCGTGGCGTCCCGGCTTGTTGCCATCGTCATCGATGGATGGTCGCAACCGATTGCGTCGGTCGAGGGTTCGGGTCCGCTTGTTCTTGACCCTGCGATGGGAGGCGGAGCGTTCCTTGTTGCCGCGGCGCGACAGCTCGCAAGCTCGGGCGGCCCGTGGCGATTCGATCGTCTCGCCGGTCGCGATATCGACCCGACCGCGGTGATGGTCACCGAGGCCGCGCTCGCGCTGCTCGCGATCGAGTTTGGTGTGCCTCCGGCGACCGCCAACGCGGCCGATCTTGTCGTGGCCGATGCTCTCGTCGAGCCGTTACCGGTCGCCGACTGCGTCGTTGGCAACCCGCCGTTCCAGAACCAACTCCGCGAGTCGACGGTAAACGACGGTGCTCGCCGAGCGTTCTTGAAGGAACGCTTCGGCGCTGCGGCAACGGCGTACACCGATTCGGCCTCGTTGTTCCTGTTGGCCGCCCTCGATGCGCTCGCGCCGGGCGGCCGGATGTCGCTGATTCAGCCACAGTCGCTGTTGGCCTCCCGCGACGCATCGGTGACTCGAAGACTGCTCGTCGAACGAGCCACGATGCTCGGTATGTGGTTCAGCGCCGAGCCGGTCTTCGACGCATCGGTCCGCGTCTGTGCGCCGCTGATCACCCGCGGTGGTCGCGCTGATTCGCTGCAACGTTGGACTGGCCCCGCTGTCGATCCGGCATCGAACTTGACCCTCGACGAACCGATTGCAGCCAACTGGGGTTATCTCGTCGCGGACCTTGCGGGGATTCCGCCGGTGTCGCTCACCCGCTCGGGTCATCGGCTCGACTCGATTGCCTCGGCGACTGCGGGCTTTCGTGACCAGTTCTACGGGTTCGTGCCCCACACCCGAGAACAGGAAGCGCCGACCGACCCCGACCCATGGCTCGTTACCGTCGGCATGATCGATCCACTCGTCCAGCGGTGGGGGACTGCCTCATTTCGATTCGCGAAGACATCGTGGAAGCGTCCGGTCGTCGACATGGCATCACTCGAATCGGCCGATGCCGCCCTTGCCACTTGGGCCCACGATCGCCTGTGTCCGAAGGTCGTTGTTGCGACGCAGACCAAGGTCGTCGAAGTCGCGGTCGATGCCGAAGGACGATGGTTGCCGGTCACACCGGGCATCTCGGTCGAGCCCCGCGACCCGGCCGACGTGTGGCGCCTCGCCGCGTTGCTCTCGGCGCCAGAAATTTCGGCCCACCTACACATCGCGGGGCTCGGAACCGCCTTGTCGGTCGATGCCATGAAGATGAGCGCTAGCGCGTTAGAAGCGTTGCCGTTGCCGGTCGACGCCGGAGCCTGGACAGAGGGCGCGGAACTGACGAAGGCCGCAGTAGCGGCTGCGGCCGGAGGCGACCCTGACCAATGGAGCAAGCTCTTGTACAATCTCGGCACGGTCATGCAACGGGCCTATGGCAGCGAGTCATCTGCGGTGCAGGCGTGGTGGATGAACCGGCTGCCAAGATGGCGGATTCCGGCGGCGTCGGGGCCCGCGGTTTAAAGTCGACAAGATTAGTCGACAATTAGTACGATGCAGGCCGAGTACGCTATTGCTAGCCGCACTGCTACTCGCATTTTCCATCGCCGAAGGAGGTAGATCACATGGCTTCAGACGAACACCCCCTCAGTCATCCACGTGATTGGCCCACCGACGTTCCGGCGTCGGGTGCCTGGAAACCAGGTGACCCGGTCGGCAACCGACAATTCGTCGAACTGTTTACCGAGCGTCCAATGATGCTCGAAGGCGGCGAATCGCTTGGCAACATCACGTGTGCCTACGAGACCTGGGGCACCCTGTCGCCGACCGCTGACAATGCCGTCCTCGTCTGCCATGCGCTGACCGGCGAATCCCACGCCGCGGGCCAAAACACCGGTGGCCCCCAAGGCGACGGGTGGTGGAAAGACCTCATCGGTCCTGGTTTGGCGATCGATACCAATAGATACTTCGTGGTTTGCGCAAATGTGCTCGGCGGTTGCCAAGGAACCACCGGGCCGGCATCGATCAATCCTGCGACCGGAAAGCCGTTCGGCGCGGCGTTCCCGACCGTCAGCATTCGCGACATCGTTCGAGTGCAAGCATCGATGGCAACCCACCTCGGCATCGAGACCTGGATGGGCGTGGTCGGTGGTTCGATGGGCGGTATGCAAGTGCTCGAGTGGGCGCTCATGTACCCGGATCGGGTCCGCTCGATCGCTCCAATCGCGACGACGCTCGGCTCGTCGGCATGGCAGATCTCCTGGAGCGCGGTTGGCCGCATGATCGTTGCCCTCGACCCCAAATGGAACGGCGGCGACTACTACGACGCGGCGCCAGGGCAAGGCCCTCACGTCGGCTTTGCCATCGCTCGATCCCTCGCTCAAATCACGTATCGAAGCGACGAAGAGTTCGAGAGTCGGTTTGGACGCAGCTTGGTCGAACCGCATCAGATCTTCGGGTCGTGGGACCGGTTCCAGGTCGAGAGTTACCTCGACTATCACGGCGTGAAACTCGCCCGTCGCTTCGACGCGAACAGTTACCTGACACTGAACAAGGCGATGGACTTGCATGATGTCGCTCGGAATCGCCAGTCGCGGCAGTGCGCGCTCGAACGGCTGACTGCGCCGGTGCTCACCATGAGCATCAGTTCCGACACGCTGTATCACCCGTATCAGCAACAGGAGATCCACGATCTCGTAACTGCGGTTGGCGGCCATAGCGAATATCACGTCGTCGAGAGTCCCTTCGGCCACGACGGCTTCCTCGTCGAGGGCGATGCCGTCGGCGCGAAACTGGGCGACTTCCTCGAGCGGGTCCATAAGGGCGACCTGTAGCGGCGGTCGCCGCCGACGCGCGTTCTCGCTGTCGATGCCGGAAATCCTTGAAATCGAGCTGTATCGCCGTTCCGCCCAACCGGCGATCGGGCGTCCGGTCACCGCAGTCTTGGCGCCCGATGACTGGTACCTGAAGCGCACCAACGCGGTCAGTGTCGCTGCGGTCTGCGTTGGTCATGAAATCGCCGACGTGCGGCGACATGGCAAGCTGCTGCTCGCCGACCTCAGTTCGGGGCCGACGTTGGGCCTGCGGTTTGGTATGACGGGTCGGCTGCTCGTCGATGGCGGCGCCATCATCGAACAACTTGAGTACTCGTCGGGTCGCAACGATCCAGCCTGGGATCGTTTTGGCCTCGACTTCGCCGACGGTGGCGAACTGCGTATGCGAGACCCTCGTCGGCTCGGCGGTGTCGAGATCGATCCCGACATCACGAAACTCGGACCCGATGCCTGGTTGGTCACCTCGACCGGACTCGGCGAGGTCCTCGGCCGGTCGCGGTCAGCGCTCAAAGCACGGCTTCTCGATCAATCCGCACTGGCCGGCCTCGGCAACCTATTGACCGACGAGATCCTCTGGCGGTCGGGGTTTGCGCCGGGTCGAGCGTCTAACGACCTCACCGCTGATGACGTTGCGGCTCTGTGGTCGACGATGCGGTCGACCCTTGATGAGCTTGATGCCCGCGGCGGATCGCACACCGGCGACCTTCAGGAAGAACGCTCGGCCTCGGGCCGCTGCCCGAGCGATGGCGGTGAGCTGCGTCGAGAGCGCATCGGGGGCCGTACGACGATCTGGTGTCCGGACCATCAGCACTAGCGACTGGTGCGGTGGCGTCGAGGGTTGGACGGGCACGATCTGTCAGACTGGGCCCGTGATTCTGCAGATACCGGGCATCGCCGAAGAGGATCAAGGTGTCTTTCTTGTCGTGTTGTCGCTCATCGGCGTCGCGTTAGCGGCGCTCGCACTTGCCGTCATCTATTTCTGGGCGACCGGACGGCAGGCCCAGCGGCGCTTTGAACTGAAGCTGATCGAGGAGCGGCTCGCTCCGGAAGCGCCGCAGATCGGTCGACCACCGGGCGTACAAACGGCCGCTCCTGCTGGCCAACCGAGTTCACCGCGGCGACGCCGCCAGCGGTCTGAAGGCCCGAGCCAAAAGCTGTAGTTGCACCGGTGTGGTTTGTCGCGTTCGCGCTACACTCAAGGCTCCCGCGGACGTAGCTCAGTTGGTAGAGCATCACCTTGCCAAGGTGAGGGTCGCCAGTTCAAATCTGGTCGTCCGCTCCAAAAGAAATTCTCGGCGAACGGGCTCCTAACGGGGCCCGTTCGTTGGCTTTTCATTTGGGTTTCTCGGCAGATCACTGCGTCCGAGCGCTCATTTTGGGGACTTCGTGGTTTTTCTCCTTCATCACGCGACTTTCCCGCCGACGGTTACGTCTGGAACAACAGCTGCGGTTCAATGACGAGCTGCAGCGCCGCAAGAACAGATGTCCGAGAGTTGGGGCTCCCGCCGCCCATACAGCTCTCGGCCTGGGAGGAAACTCCCAGCGTCGGAGATCAGGCTCCCGCCGCCTGAATCTCTGCATGGATGGGGACGCCTAGCGTCCCCATCCTCTTTTTTGTGGGCATGGTCGGGTTGGAGCTCGCCCCGGGATCTGTTCGCTCGTGGGTTTTCGTACTGTATGGTGTCGTACAGTATGTGTTCGGCAGATATCAGGCGTGCATAACTTGGCCTCGTCGGTAACCCATGAACTCGACGCGCCGCCCTGGTTGCGGGTCGAGACGACGCTGATGGCGACGGCCCGTGAGCTTCGCACCGTCTATGACGACCGGTTCGCCGAGCTGAGCTTGAACCTGTCGCAGGCCAGTTTGCTTGCGTTTGTGCACGAGTTCGGGGCGACCTCGCAGACGGCGCTGGCCCGGAGCTTGAAGTTGGGGCGGGCGGCAACCGGCACGGTGATCGATCAACTCGAAGACCGGGAACTCGTGCGTCGGCTTCCGGACCCCGAAGACCGGCGAGTCTGGCTGATCGAGGTAACCGGCGCCGGAGCTGCGCTGAGTAGCCGTGTGCTCGAGATCGACGAAGTCGTCCGTCAGGAGCTTCGTCGCGGCATCTCGAAACAGGAGCGGCAGCAGTTGGCCTCGCTGTTGTTGAGATTGCGCCAGAATCTTGCGACGACGGGTGCCGAAGGTGCCACAACAAACCACTCGAAAAACGGCGTGGCGCGAGCGACGACCAGCGACCCGGCTGCGGCCGGAACGTAATCAGAGAAATGACACCTCGGCACTGCCGAGGAACGACACCCCGGCGTTGCCGGGCCCGACAAGGAGACAAGCAGAATGCAAGATGCAGTCATCGTCGATGCGGTGCGAACACCGGGTGGACGCCGCAATGGCAAGCTGAAGGATTGGCACGCGGTCGATCTGCTGGCCCACGTACTGAAAGCGCTCGAGGAGCGCAACAACCTCGACCCGGCGCTCGTCGACGACGTGATTACGGGTTGTGTGATGCAGGTTGGCGAGCAGTCGCTGAATATCGGCCGTAGCGCCGTGCTCAGCGCCGGCTGGCCCGAGTCGGTACCGGCGACGACCGTCGACCGCCAGTGCGGCAGCTCGCAGCAGGCGCTGCACTTTGCCGCGCAGGGTGTGATGGCCGGCGCGTATGACGTCGTCATCGCGTGTGGTGTCGAAGTCATGACCCGCACGCCGATGGGTGCGTCGATCGTCAAAGGCATGGGATTCCCGTTCCCGCAGTCGATGCAGGACCGCTACACCGAACACGGGTTGCCGCCGCAGGGCATCGGCGCCGAGATGATCGCCGAAGAGTTTGGTTTCAGTCGCGCGGATCTCGATGCGCTTGGTGCCCAGAGCCAGCAGCGCGCCGAACAGGCGACGGCGGAAGGTCGCTTCGAACGTGAGATCGTGCCGGTGCCGATCGACGTCGATGGCACGAGCGAAATGATGTCGTCGGACGAAGGCATTCGCCCCGGCACCACGACCGAGACGCTCGGGAACCTCAAGCCCGCGTTCAAGGAAGACGGCATCGTCACCGCGGGTAACTCGTCGCAGATCAGCGACGGTGCCTCTGCGGTGCTCATCATGAGCGCAGCAAAGGCCGCGGAACTTGGGTTGACGCCTCGGGCCAAGGTCACGGGTTTCGCTCTCGCTGGCACCGATCCGGTCACGATGCTCAAGGGCCCGATCCCGGCCACGAAGAAGTTGCTGGAACGCACCGGCATGTCGATCGACGACATCGACCTGTTCGAGGTTAACGAAGCATTCGCCTCGGTCGTGCTCGCCTGGCAGAAGGAACTCGGTGCCGACATGAGCAAGGTCAACGTGAACGGCGGCGCCATTGCCCTCGGTCACCCGCTGGGCTGCTCGGGAACGAAACTGATGTCAACGCTTGTCAACGAGCTTGAGCGCACCGGCGGCCGCTACGGCGTGCAGGTCATGTGCGAAGGCGGCGGGCTCGCCAATGCAACACTGATCGAAAGGGTGGACGCCTGATGTCGCTTGATTTCACTGGAGCTTCTGCAATCATCACCGGCGGCGCGTCGGGTATCGGCGAGGCCAGCGCTCGTCGTATGGCCGGCCTCGGTATGCGCGTTGTGGTCGCCGACCTCAACGAAGAGAAGGGCCAGGCGGTTGCGTCTGAGCTCGGTGGCATCTTCGCCAAGACCGACGTGACGAAGGAAGAGGACTGCCAAGCGGCGGTCGTTGCCGCGTCGGAGATGGGTCCGGTCCGCGTGCTCGTGAACAGCGCTGGTCTTGGTTGGGCTGGTCGCACCGTCGACCGCAACGGCGACCCGTTCCCGCTCGACAAGTTTGCGTTCGTCATCAACGTTAACTTGATCGGCTCATTCAACATGCTGCGACTTATGGCGTCGGCGTGCTCAAAGACCGACGCGATGACCGACGACGGCCAGCGTGGCTCGATCATCAACATGGCTTCAGCTGCTGCGTTCGACGGACAGATTGGCCAGGCCGCGTATTCGGCGAGCAAGGGCGGGATCGTCGGCATGACGCTGCCGATCGCCCGTGATCTGTCGGCGGTTGGCATCCGTGTCAACACGATCGCCCCGGGTCTTATCGACACCCCGATCTACGGCGAAGGCGAAGCGAGCGATGCCTTCAAGGCCAAGCTCGGCGAAAGCGTCGTCTTCCCGAAGCGGCTCGGTTCCGGCGATGAGCTGGCATCGATGGTGCAGGAACTCGTCGTCAATCCGTACATGAATGGCGAGACGATTCGCGTCGATGGCGCGATTCGTATGCCACCGAAGTAGGCATCGATGGCTGATGAAGTTCTGACCGAGGTACGGGGGCGCGTTCTGTTGATCACGCTCAACCGACCCGACGCTATGAATGCGATCAACAAGGCACTCGCTCAGGGCCTGCTCGCCGCCGTCGAGCAGCTCGACAGCGACGATGGCCTCACCGCCGGTGTGCTCACCGGAGCGGGCCGTGGGTTCTGCGCCGGTATGGACCTGAAGGCGTTCGCGAAAGGCGAGTCGCCCGAAGGCATGGACCAGTTCATCCAGCAAGGCGCCCAGAAGCCGTTGGTCGCAGCGATCGAGGGTTTCGCCCTCGCCGGTGGTCTCGAGCTGGCGCTTGGCTGCGACCTCCTGGTTGCCGCCGAGGGCGTGAAGCTCGGTATTCCCGAAACCGGCGTTGGCTTGTTCGCCGCGGGCGGCGGCCTGCTGCGGTTGCCCCGCATGGTCGGGTACGCCCGCGCGATGGAGATGGCGCTGACCGCCGATCCTATGACCGCCGAAGAAGCCCATGGGTATGGTCTCGTCAGCCGGGTGGCCCCGAAGGGCCAGTCGGTCGATGTCGCGATGGAGTTGGCCGAACGAATTGCCAAGAACGCACCACTTGCCGTGGCCGCGTCGAAGCAGCTCATTCGGGCCACGGTCGGTGCGACCGAGGAAGAGTTTTGGGCCGTGCAGCGTCCGCTGCAGGGTTCGGTCTTCCGGTCCGACGATGCGAAAGAGGGGCCGCGGGCCTTCGCCGAGAAGCGACCGCCGGAGTGGACCGGTACCTGACGTGTGAATGGTGATTACCCGGCGGGCTCGGGTGCTGCACTGCGCAGTGCCTAGGCTCGCCGGGTGGACACCGATCAAATCATCCACGTCGTCGGCTGCCATGCCGAGGGCGAAGTTGGCGACGTCATCGTGGGCGGCGTCGAACCGCCGCCCGGCGATACTGTTCTCGAACAGTCGCGGTGGATCGCGCAAGACCAAAGGCTGCGGCAGTTTCTGCTGAACGAGCCGCGTGGGGGAGTGTTCCGTCACGTCAACCTGCTCGTGCCGCCGAAGGACCCGGCCGCCCATATCGGGTTCATCATCATGGAACCCGAACACACGCCGCCGATGTCGGGGTCGAACTCGATCTGTGTGGCGACCGTGGTTCTTGAGACCGGCATCGTGCCGCTGCCCCAAACCGAGTCCGAGACCCGATTGATTCTCGAAGCTCCGGGCGGTCTTGTCGAAGCGCTGGCCGAGTGTCGCGACGACCGGGTCGAGCGGGTCACGATTACGAACGTCCCGTCATTCGTTTCGCGACTTGATGTTCCTTTAGCGATCGACGGCATCGGCGAAGTGCAGGTCGACATTGCCTTCGGCGGCGACAGCTTCGTGATGGTCGATGCTGCGGATCTCGACATCGCGATCGAGCCTGCTTCAGCGCGTGAGCTTGCGCAGCTCGGCGCCCGCATCACCCGAGCTGCGAATGAACAGATCGGCTTCGAACATCCAACGATGGCATGGAACCACATCTCGTTCTGTCAGATCGCCGGACCGCTGCAGCGCGGACCCGAGGGGGTCCACGGCATGCGGAATACGGTCGTGGTCGACCCGGGCAAGCTCGACCGATCGCCGACCGGCACTGGTCTTTCCGCGCGCATGGCCGTGCTGCGGGCCCGCGACGACATGCAGGTTGGCGACGAGCTGGTTATGGAATCGGTGATCGGCTCGCAGTTCATCGGCCGGATCATCGCCGACACAACCATCGGCTCGCACGCCGCCATTACGCCGACGGTCAGCGGGCGAGCCTGGCTGACGGGAACCCATCAGTACATGCTTGACCCCCGAGACCCGTGGCCGGGTGGCTACCGCTTGACCGACACCTGGCCCGCAATGCCAAATCGTCCGACTGCGTAGGGCGTCGAGTCCATGTTCATCGAACATACGACGTTGATCGTTCGCGACTACGACCAAGCGATCCGATTCTTCGTCGATGCGCTCGGCTTCGAACTTGCCGAAGACTCGCCGTCGTTAACCAACGATGGTCGACCGAAACGATGGGTGGTCGTCACGCCACCCGGCGCTGCTACCGGTTTGTTGCTCGCTCAAGCCGATGGTGAGCATCAAGCCCGGGCGGTCGGTGACCAGTACGCGGGCCGCGTCGGGTTGTTCCTTCGGGTCGACGACTTCGACGCGACGATGCAAGGTCTACGGCAATACGGAGTCGAGTTTGTCACCGAGCCCCGGGTCGAACCCTATGGTCGCGTTGTTGTATTCAAAGATGTGGCTGGCAACAACTGGGATCTTCTTGGACCGCCGGATTCCGTTACCTGAAACGCGGCGCAGATGCGCCTCGCCTATGGTGCTTCGATGGTTCTTCTGATGCTGATCGGCGTCCTCTTGGTGCTCGGGGGGCTCATCGCGGTCGTCTTTGTGCCCGCGACCGACGACGACACGAAGCGAAGGTAACAACGGTGGCGCTCGGCGCAGTGGAGCTGCTGATCATCCTTGTGATTCTGCTGGTGGCAGTCGTCATCCCGATCATTGTGATCGTTGCCGTGCTGACAAATCGGAAGTCCGCCGAGGCGCAGCCACCACCGCCGGATCGGCCAAACGGTCACTGAGTCGTCGGGGACGGGTCGCAATGCAAAACATCTGGGCGCCGCGCACAGCAGCTGCGTCATTCGATCCAGGCGAGTTCACCGTTGACGTCACTCCGGCCGCGGGCGCACTACGCGATCGCCGACTACGGCGGCTTTCGGCGAAAGATGTATCGCCTTGCGGTGAACGGCGAGATCCCCGTCTGAGTTCGTGATGAGATTTTTTCGGCGATGTGTCCCCCGGGGGAATGGTCCCGTGCGTGTAACTGGTCGTAGGGCCGGGCATACGACAAAGGACTCTCATGCTGCAAACGATCACGACATGGACGACCGATGCCGGTGGTTCGATCACCCGACAACCGGAATGGGCGCACCCCGACGCCGTGTTGTTGCGATCCACCGATCCCGACGTGTTCGAGCAGTTCACGGCCGCACCGTTCTCGAACCCCCGGGATCTCCTTGTCTCGCTGACGTTCCGCGGTGGGTATCACGCGGTCTATGTGGAAGTGGCGACGTCGCGTGGTCAGCGAGAGTTCAAGTTCACCCCTGACCGGCAGCGGCTGACCCTCGTCGGCAGATATCGGTACGCCTACGGCATGGGCACCCGAGCAAAGAACAGCCACTGGCACACCTTCGACTATGACCTTGGCGTGCTGGCGGCGCAGGCTGAACCCGGCATCGTCGTGCAGGAAATCACCGCGTTCTTTGTGCGGGTTGCCGGCACGCTCGTCGCCTCACCGGCCCGCAATCGCCCCGGCGCGGACCAGCCCGGTCCGGACCCGACGCCGACGGCCACGCCAGTTCCGGCGGCGACGCCGACGCCCGCCGCGACACCCGAGCCAACCGCGACGCCGGAACCCACGCCGACCCCGGTCGCGCCGGGGCCAACTGGTCCGACGAGTCGGGCCGACGCGGCCCGGTTCCTACTGCAGGCCACATTCGGACCGAGCGAAGAGTCGATCGATGAGCTCATGGCCATCGGCAACTTTGATGCCTGGATCACTCGGCAGTTCGCGTTGCCGATGTCAGAGACGCTGCCGTACACCCAAGCCAATTCCAATGGCAGCCTCAGCACCACCCGCCACGAGGTGTGGTGGAACAACGCGATGGGCCAACCCGATCAGCTGCGACAGCGCGTGGCGTTCGCACTCAGCGAGATCTTCGTGATCTCCGACAACGACTACGAACTGAGCAATTCGCAGTATGGCGTATGCCATTACTACGACATGCTCGCACGCGCCGTCAGCGGCAACTTCCGCAATCTGCTGACCGACGTCACATTGCATCCCGTGATGGGTGTCTACCTCAGCATGTTGCGCAATCAGCGAGCCGACCCGGCCCGCAACGTGCGCCCCGATGAGAACTATGCCCGCGAGCTCCTCCAGCTGTTCACGATCGGTCTGCACGAACTTGACGAGAGCGGCCGGGCCCGCCAGCAAGGCGGCGAGCCGATTCCGACGTATAACCAGACCACGATCGAAGAGTTCGCCCGGGTGTTCACGGGCTGGAACTGGAACGGCGTCGACTCCTTCACGTCGAACAACATCCCTCGCGAAGCGAGACTCCAGCCGATGTGGCCAGTCGACGCCTACCACGATGCGGGGGCGAAACAGCTGCTGAACGGCACGTCGCTGCCGGCGGGTCAATCGGCGCGTGCCGATCTCGACCAAGCGCTCGACAACGTGTTCGCACATGGCAATGTCGGGCCGTTTATTGGGCGATTGCTGATCCAACGGTTGGTTACCAGTAACCCGTCGCCTGCGTATGTGCGGCGGGTCGCTGCAGCGTTCAACAACAACGGCGCTGGCGTCCGCGGCGACATCGCAGCGACCGTGCGGGCGATCTTGCTCGACCCCGAGGCGAGGACTGCCGCCGCGGCTCGGGCATCGTCCTTCGGGAAACCCAAAGAGCCACTGCTCCGGTTGGCGAACTTCTGGCGGGCGCTACGTGGCCGGCCGGGACCACTGAACCCCGGCGTCTACCGCGCCCAAACCGGCGCGCTTATCCAACTCGGCCAATCCTTCGGACAAACCCCGCTCGGCTCACCGTCGGTCTTCAACTTCTTCCTTGCGTCTCATTCGCCGAACGGCACTGATCTGCAGGTTCCAGAGATGCAGATTCTGACCGAGGCCAACCTGGGCGCGATGAACAACGAATTCGCCAGTCTCGTCTTCTCGTATCACCACCTCACGAACTCGTACGGCGCCGTGTCGCGAATCCATATCCAACGGGAGATGGCACTCGCCTCGAACCCGGCTGCCCTCGCCGACCACCTCGACGAGCTGCTGCTCGCCGGAGCGATGACCTCGACGATGCGACGGGTGCTTACCGACCACGTCGCCAGCATTGCCCTGCCCGGCGACGGGACGCTCACCCGAGCGCTCGACGCCATCTTCATGTGTGTCGCCTCACCCGCCTTCCAAATCCAGAAGTGAGCTCCCCAATGAACACCCGACCTACCTCGACCGCTGGTTCCTCGTCGACCACCAATTCCCATCTGGACCGACGGCGATTCCTGAAGCAGGCGGCGGCCCTGTCGGTCATCGGTGGCGTCACGATGGCTGGCCTACGGGCCGACCCGGCCGAAGCCGTCTCGTGTAACGCCGCCGACGGCCCGCGGAGCCTGGTTTGTGTGTTTCTTGCGGGCGGCGCCGACTCGTTCAACATGTTTGTGCCGTTCGATCACCCGGCCGGTGACCGTTCGTACGCGACCTACGCCGACACGCGCGGCGTCATCGCCGTGCCCCGCAACAACCTGTTGCCGGTCGCGGATGGCCGGTACAGCTTCAACTCGCTGCTGCCGGCGTTCCGAGACATGTACGAGCGGAACGACCTTGCCGTGGTCGGCAACGTTGGACCGCTCGTGCGGCCAACGGTTCCGACCGATGTCGCGCAAGGTCGCGGTGTGCCTGAGAGCCTGTTTGCCCACGATGCGCAGCAGAAGCTCTGGCAGACTGCTGCGGCAACCGTCGGCGGCAACGACTTCGGCTGGGGCGGAGCGATCAGCGAGCAGGTTGCGTCGTGTGACGCCAATGCCGTCGTCGGCCCCAGCTTTTCCGCCGCTGGGTCGAACATCTGGCAGAACAACGCAAGCGAGAACTACCTGCGCCTCAGCCCGACATCACCCATGCGTCGGCTTGTTGGCTACGACGCCAGCCTTCGGGCGTGGCTGCCGAACTCGGTCGGTCTCGAAGCCGCCCTCGATTCGATTCTTGCTGACACGGCGCAGTCGCCGCTCGAAATCGAACGCCTGCTCGGCGAGTCGATGCGGCGAACGATCGCGACGACCGAGCAGCTCGAAGCGGTAACGCTCAACAACGAAGCGAATGCGGTTGCGATGGGCGGTTACGGAGCGAATCGGCTCGCCGCCCAGCTGCACCTTGTGGCCCGGCTGATTCGAGCGCGCGAAGATCTCGGCATGACCCGACAGGTCTTCTTTGTTCGCATGGGCGGCTGGGACACTCACGGCAATCAGAACGAGCGGTTTCCGGTGCTCCTGCGGGGCTTGAATGAGGCCCTTGGTCAGTTCAACGACGCGATGGGCTCCGAGGGTCTGAACGTGGCCGACACCGTGACGACGTTCACCGCGTCGGACTTCGGTCGGACGCTGACCAGCAACGGCGACGGCACCGACCATGGCTGGGGCGGCCATGCCTTTGTCATGGGCGGCGCCGTACAGGGAGGCCGGCTCTACGGCGAGATGCCAAGCTTCGCGTCGCGGAACAATCCCGATGACACCGGTTCACGGAACGGGTTCGCCGGCCGGTTGATTCCGACGGCATCGGTCGGTCAACTTGGCGCGACGCTCGCCAGGTGGATGGGGGTCGAAGATCG
>Ga0209828_1002899_pt1 | contig 13684 bp, 9 predicted proteins | sample MaitaG_FD_187429 | JGI IMG/M metagenome (GOLD analysis project Ga0209828, IMG submission 187429) | Marine algal microbial communities from Maine, USA - Maine_Asex2 metaG (SPAdes) (version 2) | ecosystem: Host-associated > Algae > Red algae > Unclassified | place: Maine, USA | collected 2015-01-05 | reverse complement strand
AACAATCTATAGAAACAAAGTTGATTTTACGCAAATTAAAAATACGAGCAGATACGCTTATGATGATAATGAGATAGAAGCTTACATTGGTGAGTACTTTGGAGATTTATCTGAGCTAAACAATCCGTGGAATTTTCTGCTAATCGGGCCGCAAGATACTCAGGGAAATCCAATCCCGCCAGAAGTTCTAAGAGGGAGGATTAAAAAGGAGAAATGGATAGGCTTTGTTCCGGAAAGTATTATAGCAAATGATAACGTTTTGACTATTAATCCAGCTCAAGTTGCTCCGAATAGAAAGGCAAATATTTCATTTGATCATGATCCTTTAGTCGATGATAAAATTATTGAAGTGCATTCTTGTGATAAAGAGCCTGAATTATTACTGTATGCTGGAGGATTGAGGACTTATGACATCCGACTTTATCGAGTTTGTGAGTCAGATGATGATTTTACAGTCAATCCTCCTGGACCTGCCGACTTGGACCCTTTCACCGTTTGCATAAGTCCAGGTATAGATGGTTCTGTTGATTTGTTTGATCAACCAAATAGATATCAGAATGATCGCATTACAGGATTAGGTGTTCTTGCATGGACTAACAGGAGGTGTGACTCTGCAATGAATCCTAATAGTCCTCCTAGTTGTACGAATGTGAATAATTTTGCAATAGCAAATAAATTGGCGGACATGAATTTATTATCTTCAAAAATTGGAGTTAAATACAGACTTAGTAATGCCAATCCTATAGATATTAACTTAAATTTTGATTCAGAAGAAGAAGATGGAATAATATCTAGTTATGCTGAAGTCGAGGCATTGGCCTCAAGTATGGGACATGTTGTTGAAGTGCCAGATCCTCTTGAAATCCATACCGCTTTAATCAATGATTTAGGTAATAATAACGGTAACACAGTAAATGGAGTAACGACAAATGTCGGATCGAATAGACTCTTTTTAGATTCAGGATCAGCTAACGGGGCAACATGGTTTCATGAAATAGGCCATGCTTTTGGAGGTTTTTTTCATGTAAACATGCCTCAGATGTTTTTGCATAGTGATAAGAAAAATTTTATGTACTCACCAGCAAATGGACGAATAAATAATGTGCGGCGTTATCAGTTTGAGCCATTAAGAAAGTAATAATATTTTTTTGATCAAAAAAATAAAAGTATATCTAATATGAAAAATTTTATAATTACGTTTATAATCATGTTCAGTTTTTCCTTTTTATTAGCTCAACAGAGACCAAAGGTAGCGGATGCCATTCTCTATTTTGAGAATTTGAATATGACTAAATTAGATGATGATACTAGCGTAGAGGTTAAATATTACGCTCAAAATTTTTTCTACTATAATGAACTTTCTGGAGAGGAAAAAAATGTGAAAAAATTAGTTGACTTGCTTATTGAAAAAGAGAAATTACACCAAGCTTATCCGGAAATATTCATTGAATTCTTTTACAAATATCACGAACGATTTGATGAGTCACAGATAAAAAAAATATCTTTGATTCTTGACGAAATTATAAAGCCAGAGATGGTGACAAGATATTGTCGTGTAATTGGACTTTATCATTTGAAAAAATTCGTTCCAAATTTGAGGAATTCTATAACAAAAAATGCATTAGTTGAAATGAAAAAGTCAATTAAGAAGATTGGTCGCGTAAAGAATGCTGGAGAATTTAATATAATAAATACGCTCTCAAATTTAGACACTGCCTATCAAGATTCACTGCTAAACCTTCTAAGGTATTCTTATGATTTAGCTCAACAAGAAAATAATACTCGGATAAAAAATACACGTAAATTAAGACTATATGGTGTAATAATTCCACAAACTTTGCAATATTTAACAGATTATAAAGAGGTGATCAGCAAAACACTTTATTTGTTAAACGAAAACATGGTATTCCCACCTCATGGAAATCAGCCTGGAGTTAAGTGTGGGTATGATTATTACTATGATTTAATTTTCCCTCATTTGTTTAAAAACAGGAAAGCAATTACTTATTGGATGGAATTTCATGGTGATGAACTTAGGTATTTTCAAGATGTGTTCTTTGAAAAAAACCGTACTCCAGAACTCATGCGTGCAGCCTTAATAGAATTTGGTATCCTCGAAAAATAAAATAAATAGGATTGTTTTACTTAATCTAGTCTTTTATTAAAAAAAAATCATGAAAAATATTTCGATAAAAATAATCCTATCACTCCTTTTTTGCATAGGCAATACATGTCTACATGGTCAAGCAGCTACAGCTTTAGCAACTTCTATTTCTTGTTTAGATGTTTGTGATGGAACTATAACTGTTACGATTGATCCTGACCAACTTGACTCTGGAACAGTTCTTCCATTTTTATAGAATACGAAAATAAAGATAATGGTGATTGGGAAACCTTTACAATGAATAGTTATGAGATGGTTTTTTCGGATTTATGTAGCGGTAATTATGATATTGATATTACTCTAGTCGAAGATGAAAACGAAATATGTGGTATCGAACTGGAAAGTAAAATATTAACCACTCCCTACAAAGCCGACTATTCCCTTTCTTTTTCTCCAGGAAGTGAACCTCTATTAAGAAATGCTTTCTTTGGATTAAATAATCCTATTCCAGGAGAAGATATCATGTTTAATTTATATAGTGTATCCGATCAAGAAGAACTATGTTTTGGTCTGCTGAGTGAGATGTTCACTTCAAAGTCCTGCTTCGATCTTAAATCTGCGTACGAATACTGCGCCATTTTTACCAGACCAAATGGTTGTCAATTTCGAAAATGTTTTATCGTCCCCGGAACAGGACAAACTTGCGAAAACGAACTCAACATTTCCCTCGTATCCAACACCGACGAATGCAAAGACCTTGCCGATGGATCCCTCGAAGTCAGTGTCGAAATAAATGAATGTACTGAATACAATATTGCCTGGACCAGCGGCGATATTGGCCTCGTAGCGGATAATCTCAAAGCCGGAAACTACTGCGTAACGGCTATCTCCAAAGATTGTGAAAATTGTAGAACGGTAAAATGTTTTGATGTAGAAAGCACGAATAATTGTGATGATAATCGACCCTGCGAAGCAATCATAGCCAGCGAAGTCCTTATAGCCACCGATTTTATATTTTACAATACATCTACAAATAACTGTGAAGGAGGAAGCTTTGAATTTGACGCTAGTGGAAGTAGTGTGTTTCCAGTGACGGTGAGTGTTGCATCTCAGTCAAATGACGGGTGTATACCGACCCTTTCGATTGAACTAACCCAATCTAATTCTTCTCGTTCTTTCGAGGTTAATTGTTTTGGTTTTGACTCTAAAAATTGTGCGGGAAAATATTGCTTCAATGTAGAAAGACCAGGTTGTCCAGTGTATCAAGTTTGCCGAAACATCAATTTTTGTCGTGGAAAGTTTAGGGATTCGAAGGAGTTAGGTTGCTTAAAAGGAGGTGACGGAGGGTCAACTGGTAATCCTCGTAAAGAGATTTCAGAAGAAGTATCACCTATTGCAGGAGGCAATCTTTTAGAGCTTTACACAGGAAAAATAGTGCCGCAGGAAAACAACACTGGATTGGCTTTAACGAAAGTATATCCTAATCCATTTACCACTGATATTAGTATCCAATTAGAAAGTACAGATGAACAAACAGTACAAGTCGAGCTGACTGATATTTATGGTAGAACGGTAATTCGGGAAGTTCAGCAACTGACTAAAGGCATCAATCTTATTGAACTTCAGCCATCCAATAATCTGGCCAGTGGAATCTACGCATTGATAATTACGGATCAACACCAGAAAAAATACACTCAATTAATCACCCGAATGAATAATTAACAGTATCTTTCTAACAAGATGAAATTAATCAAAAATATACTCCTTACGGCCATCCTGATTTTATCGGGATGGCCTTTGCTTTTTAGTAGTCACCAGATTGGTAGCGAAATGTACTACGAATTAATTGGTGAGGGTGGTTGGCCAAATTCCAAGTTATATAAGGTGTCTTTTGTCATTTACATAAAATGTTCAGTTCCCAACATACCTGACCTAGGAGTACAAATTAAACCCATTAATTTTGTTGGAAGGGATCTTCGACTTTTAATGCTTGATAGTGTTGAAACCTTTGATTATAATTTTGTCAATTGTAATTCTAGGCCTTCTGGAATTTGTTATAATAAGATATTTTATTCTGATACCGTTTCAATCAGAGAAGCGTTACTTCCTTATGATATATCATCGAGTCAATGTTGTCGTGACCCAAGCTTAGACAATATTGTCGCACCAGATACATATGGTACAACCAATAATGTAGAAATAACAAATTTGGTTTACGATTTAAATAACAATAGTCCGATTTTCTTTGATTCTAAATTTTTAAGTTTTTGTGTTAATGAACAAATCAATTTTGATTATAATGTTTTAGAATCTGATGGGGATCAGCTGATCTATAAATTTTGCACGCCTTTAGGTGCTGTAGTATTTTCTCCTAATCCACCCTGGCCCATCATCCAGTACCTCCTACCCACTTACGCCACCAACTATCCGCTCGGCCAAGGCGGCTTGGAAATAAACCCCTCCACCGGACAACTCACCGGAACCCCACAAATAGTCGGAAATTTTGCCGTCGGTATCTGCGTCGATGAATTTCGGAACGGTGAACTTCTAGGAACAATCCGGCAAGACATCGCAATCAACGTCATCGCCTGCACCCCACTCCTCATCGCCGACCTCGAATCCGAAACCATCGACCTCCAAAACCGCGCCGTCTATCAACTCTGTAACGAAAATACCCTGACAATTCAAAATCTTAGTGGTCCTTCTGAGTCTATCACGGATTACAAATGGTCTATCGAATATCCCGATCAACCGCTAACCAGCCATTTAGAAACACCAACCTTTACCTTCGATCAGCCCGGTGTTTTTTATGGATACCTCGTGGTCAATCCTGATAGTATTTGTAATGATACTGCTTTTTTTGTCGTAGAAGTCTCTTCTTTAAATACAGACTTCTTTATGGCATACGACACCTGTAATGCCGGCCCTGTTGACTTTATCCCCACTCCGATCAGTAGTGCGACGGTCGATAATTATAGCTGGGATTTTGGAGATAGTTTGACCACGAATCAGCCAAACCCCGCACACCAATATAAGGATGCCGGAATCTACACCATCCAACTAATTGTAGAGGACGAATTCCAATGTCGCGATACATTATTCCAAGATTTAACTTGGCGGCCAGCGCCCGAGGTGATTCTGGTCTCCCCCGACGTAGCCGCAGGCTGCACCCCGCTCCCGACCACGATCCAAAACCGCTCCCGACCCGTCGATACCACCTATCAACTCTATTGGGAATTTGGAGATGGCAATACCGCTACGGGATTGGCTCCTTCACATACTTACCGCAGATCGGGAAATTATAATGTTTATTTATCCATCACTTCTCCTTTGGGATGTTTTGTGGATACGGTATTTGAGGATTTAATTTTTGCTGATCTACCGCCCCGGGCCGATTTTAGCTGGCTGCCATCCCCTGATCCCGAGCAATTTGCGCAGCTACAGTTTTTGGATGCCTCCGAACGGGCGCTCGCCTGGAACTGGATTTTTGATACGCTTTCGTTATCGGACATTCGTCGGGAGCCTAGTTATATTTTTCCTGACACAGGCTATCACGACGTAGTACTGATGGTGGAAGATCAATATGGTTGTTTTGATACCTTGACGCAACGAGTGGACGTCGTTCCTTCGCAAACTTATTTTTTACCCAACGCCTTTACACCCAACGGAGATGGTCTGAACGACGAGTTTATCGGGGTTGGACTAACGGATTATTTACTGGATTTCAGGATGGATGTTTTTGATCGGTGGGGTGGTTTGGTTTTTAGTTCGCAGGATGCGCGGCGGGGCTGGGATGGTGGCAATGCTCCGGCGGGGGTGTACGTGTACCGGACGAGCTATCGGGTGCCTCGGGGCGAGCGGACGGAGGTGCGGGGCGAGGTGGTGTTGGTGCGGTAAACCTTGAGCGGGGCGATGACTGGCTAACTTCTCTGCAATCTGCCCGAACAGTCGAATTTAAAACGGTGATAGTGGAAACCAACAATATAACAATAAAAATTCATCTCCTGGGCTACCACTTTCGATGGGCCTTACTAGACAACTTCCAAATCTTATTCGGTGGTTTGTCAATTTATTTCTATTTTTTTTTTTTGAGAAGTATTGTTTATCTTTAATCCATCCTCAAAAACATTTCTTACAAAGAGTCACAAATCGAAGGTTGTCTGATTTGTGGATAATACACTGTACAAAGTGAAAATCGCGGGAGAAAAATGATCTGGTAGTCAGTAGACTGCACAGGTGGTGATTCTATTTTTATATCTAAAGTAAAGGCTTTGATATAAGAAAGAAGGTAAACTTGTTTGAGTTGCCATAGTATTGCTATGCTTTTATGGCAGGCTGCGGTGGTAAAAGAACGATCATAAGTTTAACGCGATGGAAGGATAAATTTATTATTCACTTATGTACTAAATATTAAAATGATGAAACTAAAAACACGTCAGGAGATTGCGCAAGAATATGGAATTTCTCGGAAAACGCTTTACCGGAAATTGGTTGCTGTGGGTATTGAGCTGGATAGGGGGTTTAATAAATGCAGCGGATCAGGAAAAGATATATGCGGTGTTAGGAAAGCCGAAAGGTTTAAGAATGTCAAAACATACTGGTTTTGTAAAAGAAAAAAATTAATACTTCTAGTTCTGATTTTCTTGTAATGTCCCAAGAAGTCCCGGAATGTCCCATTTTGTCCCAAAAAGGAAAGGTGTTGTTAGGTAGTTTTGTCATGGAGTGATTTTATTCACTCTGATAGAGTTTATATTCTGTAAATAGGTCCAAGCAATACTGAAGTACGGATCGACTCTTAAGAGAATATTTGTACGTTACTACCTAAATTTAAAGCAATGAAAAAGCTATTTTTTACAATCTGTTCCTTGGTATTTGTTTCTATAGTATTAGTGATCTCATCTTGTTCAAAGCAGGAGTTTGAAGATGATTTAGCTACTGATGTCGGTAAAATAAGTCAAGCTAGTTCAAGAGATAAGGATGAGTCTGTTTATGAAGTTGAGTATATTTTGGAATATATAAAAGCTAATGCACCGATAGATTGGTCTAAAGAAAGGAATGCAAAACTATTGCATAGTATTGGCTTTTATACTGATTCGTCTTATATTGTTGGATATAAAAGAAAAGGATTTACAGATTTTGAAAATGCATTTAATTCAAAAGAAATCAGTAAGCCTGGTTGGAAAGATGCAAGAAAGAAAATTTTAAATAAATTTAATTTTAAGGATGGTGATATACTACAAAACGAAGGAGAAAATGATGATATATTTCCAGCAATTTTAGTGAAATTTAGCTCTCTTAAAACTATGGAACGTTTAGTGGAAATGGATGAATTATATGCAATTGAACCACAGATTGAACTGTTTTTATTAATGTTTGATGAGGAACGACAAGCTGCAGTTAGATTTGAAGATCCAATTGTTTCGCGTGGACTAAACGAATTAGGTTGTGATTGCAATCTACCTAACGAACCTCATGTAAATGCTTTTCATCAAATTGAGCCGGGAATGAAAATGCCTTGGAATTATAAGTTTAACGGTGTTCATGAATATGCGATAGGTGACCAAATTGATCCAACCATTACTCATGCTTGGGATATTTCAACTGGACAAAATATAGGTGTCGCAGTAATTGATTCTGGTGTGTCTTATGAACAGGAAAATTTAGATAATTTTGGAGCCTTTGATATGGTAGGCCTTTCCTTTGAAAGACATGAGGAAAGAAGAGATTTTTTGGGAGTTGAACTTGGATATCGTGTGGTTGCTGTTAGTACAAGTGGTGTTCCATATTTCGTAACTGTAGAAAGTCGCACCTCAGATGATAGAAAAGCCCATGATCGATGTGGGCATGGAACCAGACAAGCAGGTCTTGTAGCTGGGCCAAGAGGTGACGACGGAAATTCAGTTGGATTTGCTTACAATTGTGACTTGTATAACTATCGTGCTGTGCATAACCCTATCATCTTGACAAATAGAGAAAAACTTGGTGTTTACAGAGCTCTATTAGCTGCAGGGACAGAGAGTAATATAAAGATAATTAGTATGGCATTAGCCCAACCTTTTGTAGATATAACAAGTGTTTTTATTCGGTCTGGTGTTAATTTTGCAGATAGTGAAGGGAAAATGATAGTATGTGCGGCAGGAACAGGAATACCAAATACATTACCGATCTATGGCGTAGTCCTATTTCCGGCTAATATGGAAAAGACTATTGCGGTTACAGGAATAAGAATGCCTTCTTCCTACCCAGGACCGTTAACTGATGATGATCATATCTGTAGTTTATGTTTTGCAGGCGATGAGGTCAACTTTGGAGTAATTATGCAAGATGCAAATGATAATGATAGGACTACTTTAACTGTTACTTGTGATGGTGATGAGCCAGAATATTCAACAGGATCATCTTCGGCTACAGGATCTTTTTCAGGTATGGCTGCTTTAGTTTGGAGTGAATTAGGCAGTTCTGCTTCTCGTGATGATGTGCTTCAGCGAATGATTTCAGCATCGAGTAATCCACATCCAGAATATCAACAAGGTAATATATCGGGTGCGCACCCTTACTTAGGTAATGGTTGGGTAAATGTAAAAGCTGCGTTAGAATAATATAGGAAATTCTTTTAATGAAATTTAAATATTTACATATTTATTTCGGAATAATTCCGAAATAGATATGTAAAAAAAGGAGGTAAGAATTTAGATGTTTTTTTTCGGTTGAAAAAAATCGGAGATTGTTTCAACAATTGTGGCTCGTTGTTATACTTGTTTTTTTTAGGAGTTTTAGATTTATTATTAATAATAACTCTTTATGAAAAAAATATTTTATCCTTATACTTTCTGGTGGTTGGGGCCGATTTTACTTGTCTTTATGTATTGTATAGATGTCTATTTCTATAGAGGATATTCTGCGGTCAGAACTCCTGCTCTTTTTATTGTGGTTTTTATGCTATTTATTTTTAGTTTTGCCCATTGGGAAGTGGCGGTTGTACATAAGTTAAATAAAAATTTAGTTACTGTTTCAAAGATAATTTTTTACATAAGTACATTAGTTTTGTTTTGTGTGGTAGTTTACTTGACAGGTAGTATTGAACGTGGATTTCGTACCCTCTATAAGTCAAGGATAATTCATTATTTAGTAGGTATACTTATTATATTAAATTCATTTTTTTCGATTTTAGTTTTAGCGTTAAGGTTTAAGAAAAAGTAGTAACATCAGAATATATCAACTTAAGAAAAGATATAAGAGTAAAAGAGTAGCCAATTAGACAACACAACGATTCATGACTTCCTTAATCAAAAATATATTTCTCATGGGGGTTCTAGTATTACTAGGATGCCCTTTGTTATTTGCAGATCACCAAATAGGTAGTGAAATGTATTACGAATATATTGGAGAGGGAGCATACGAAAATTCAAAGTTATATAAATTTAATTTCGTTGTTTACATGAAATGTTCTCATCCTGATACTACTGATTTATTGATGTTAATAAACAATACTGCTGATCCTTGGGAAGAGGAACGAATAATACTGGTCATGGATAGTATCCGAAATTTTGAATATAATTTTGTAAATTGTAATAATCGCCCTCCTGGGATTTGTTATAATAAACTATTTTATTCAGATACGGTTTCGATAAGGGAGGAGACGCTTCCTGTTGATGTGTCTTCTAAAATTTGTTGCCGTGATCGGATACTGAATAATATAGTTTCTGCAGATACTTTTGGTACTATCGTAAATATTGTGATAAATGAGTCGGCTTACCAAAATAATAACGATAGTCCTGTATTTGTAGAAACAAAATTTTTAAGTTTTTGTGTAAATGAAGAGATTAACTACATTTATGATGTTCCTGAACCCAATGGGGATCAATTAATTTACAAACTCTGTACACCACTTGGCGATAATATATTAATGGGATTAACTCAAAATCCACCCTGGCCTACCGTCCAATACCTCCTCCCCACCTACGCCACCAATTACCCGCTCGGCCAAGGCGGCCTGGAAATAAACTCTTCCACCGGGCAACTGACCGGAACGCCCCAATTTGTCGGAAGTTTCGCCGTCGGTATCTGCGTAGAAGAGTACCGCAATGGTGACTTTCTTGGTACCGTCCGCCAAGATATTGCCATCAACGTCGTCGCCTGCACCCCACTACTCACCGCAGACCTCGAAGCCGAAACCACCGACTCCCAAAACCGCGCCATCTACCAACTCTGTAACGAAAATACCCTGACGATCCAGCACCTGAGCGAGCCGTCCGAGTCCATTACTGATTTTGAATGGTATATCGACTATCCCGATCAGCCCTTGATGAGCAACGAAGAAATTCCGACTTTTACCTTTGATCAGCTGGGTGTGTTTTATGGTCACCTCGTCATTAATCCCGATAGTCTTTGTAATGATACTGCTTTTTTTCTGGTAGAAGTATCCAACCTGGAGGCAGACTTTTTAATGACGTATGATACCTGTGAGGTGGGGCCGGTAGCGTTTGCTTCCACGACCGCAGCGAGTGCAATGATTGAAAATTACCGTTGGGACTTTGGGGATAGTTTGCGAACGACGGGAGTAAATCCTGCTCACCAATATATGGATGCCGGAATCTACACCACCCAACTAATTGTAGAGGACGAATTCCAATGTCGCGATACATTATTCCAAGATTTAACTTGGCGGCCAGCGCCCGAGGTGATTCTGGTCTCCCCCGACGTAGCCGTAGGCTGCACCCCGCTCCCGACCACGATCCAAAACCGCTCCCGACCCGTCGATACGACTTATCAACTCTATTGGGAATTTGGAGATGGCAATACCGCTACGGGATTGGCTCCTTCACATACTTACCGCAGATCGGGGAATTATAATGTTTATTTGTCCATCACTTCTCCGTTGGGATGTTTTGTGGATACCGTCTTTGAGGATTTAATCTTTGCCGATCTACCGCCCCGGGCTAATTTTAGCTGGCTGCCATCCCCTGATCCCGAGGAATTTTCGCAGGTCCAGTTTTTGGATGCCTCCGAACGGGCGCTCGCCTGGAACTGGATTTTTGATACGCTTTCGTTATCTGACATTCGTCGGGAGCCCAGTTATATTTTTCCTGATACAGGCTATCACGACGTAGTGCTGATGGTGGAAGATCAATATGGTTGTTTTGATACCTTGACGCAACGAGTGGACGTCGTTCCTCCGCAAACTTATTTTTTACCCAACGCCTTTACCCCCAACGGAGATGGTCTGAACGACGAGTTTATCGGGGTTGGACTAACGGATTATTTACTGGATTTCAGGATGGAGATTTTTGATCGGTGGGGTGGTTTGGTTTTTAGTTCGCAGGATGCGCGGCGGGGCTGGGATGGTGGACGTGCTCCGGCTGGTGTGTACATGTATCGGGTGAGCTATCGGGTGCCTCGGGGCGAGCGGACGGAGGTGCGGGGCGAGGTGGTGTTGGTGCGGTAACGGTGGTTTACTAAATTTGCTCACCGATGGAAGCGGGTTTAGTAAACCTGAGTGGGTCGATAACTGATAGATGTCTGATCGTGAATTTCCCTTTTACAATTTTTGTTATCGTTTTACGTTTTAAGAAAAATAAGATGTTGAAATAAGAATAAGATGTTTATAGTTAAAGTGAAATCTATTTCACAGTACTGCTCGCTAATTCTATTCCTCACTTTCTCCGCTTGTAGCCCAAAAACCAGTTTGTTGATCCCGGAGCAAAAGCTGGATGGAATTTTTAATTCTGGAAGTTGTGGTTTTTATAGCCAGCCATTTGATAGGAGTGTCTTATGGGAAACCGACGAAGGAACCGAATTTCTTTTAAAGAAACTAAATAGCAAATATCGACGTGATCAGGTTATGGCGATTACTTTTTTGGGGCAAACTAAAAATCCTGATTTTATCGATGTCATTGCTCCATACCTGAAAAGCTCCGACCGCTACGTAGCGCAAAATACCGTACAAGCTTTAAGTAGTATAGGCACACCAGAAACGCTTGTTTTGCTACAAGCACAATTACTCACCGCAGATAAAAATGAAGGGGGCTTAATTTTAAATCTGCTAGGTAGCCTCAAACGTTCGACCGATACTTCTTCCCTGCCTTATTTAAATTCTTTTATTAATATCTGTGATACGTCTAAAATGGTGGAAGCAAAATATATAAATAAAGCAAAAAAAATTGCTAAATTTATCACCGATTATAATGGTAGTCCGGCAGACCAGAAAGCGATGATGGCAGCTTATCTTATTTCGGAAAATCCTGAGGATTGCAATTGGGCCCGAACAAAACTCTACCAAAACAGAGATACGAGTGATCTACCGTTGCTCAGAAAGTTTATCAACAAAACCGGTCAGGAGTACAACCGAAGAAGTCTCCTTAAGTTAATGATGCTTTTGGGGGAAAAGAATTTTACTGAAAAAGATCAGTTGGTGTTGGATAAAATGAAAGATTATGAAAAGGCTATAAAGGAGAGAACGAGACTTTTCCTAAAAAAATCGTTGACGAGCCGGGTAGTTAGTGATTTTTAAATGTCGAGTCGTTTTAAGAAAACTTGCTTTGCGCTTTGCTTGCTCGCAGTTTTCTCAAAACTTGATTCGAAAATCAAAAAATCTACAATTCCTCCTCCCCTCGATGCGCCTTATACCGTCCCTTCCCAAATTTCGTCCCGTTAAACTGCATCGTCGCCTTCAACAGATCCCGCTCCTCCTTTGGTAATTTTATAAAATTCTGACAAACTTTGGAACAGGTATCCTCGTACTTTGTCGCACAATTCTTACACTGAATAAAAAGAATATGGCAGGCTTCGTTGGCGCAGTTGACGTGTGTGTCACAAGCATCGCCGCATTGGTGACAATGTGAGATGACCTCTTCACTAATCCGTTCGCCCATCCGCTCGTCGAAGACAAAATTCTTTCCTTTAAACTTATTGGGCAATCCTTTTTCGTTGACCTGACGCGCGTATTCGATAATGCCACCTTCGAGCTGAAAGACATTTTTAAAACCTCGGTGTTTATAATAAGCGCTCGCTTTTTCACAACGAATTCCCCCCGTACAGTACATCACGATATTTTTGTCCCGGTCTTCGGCCAACATATCTTCGATGATGGGCAACGATTCGCGGAAGGTCTCTACGTCCGGCGTAATTGCTTTTTCAAAATGACCTACCTCACTTTCGTAGTGATTACGCATATCGACAATCACCGTGTTAGGATCGTCCGCCAGTGTATTAAATTTTTGGGCATCTACGTGCGTCCCACCATCGGTTACATCAAAGGTCTCGTCGTTCAAACCATCCGCTACAATTTTGTCTCTGATCTTAATTTTTAATTTATAAAAAGATTTTCCATCGTCCTCAATTGCGATATTCAATCGGATACCCTTCAAAAAATCGATACCATATAACTGCTCCTTAAACGCAGTAAGCTTTTCTGCAGGCACTGAAATCTGCGCATTGATCCCTTCCGTCGCCACGTACGCCCGACCAAAAACACCCAACTCCTGCCACGCCAAAAACAGCTGATCCCGAAAAGCATTTGGATCTGCAATCTTCGCATACTGATAAAAAGACAGGGTAGTCCGTGCCTCGTTACTTTGTTGT
>Ga0209828_1002897_pt1 | contig 13687 bp, 11 predicted proteins | sample MaitaG_FD_187429 | JGI IMG/M metagenome (GOLD analysis project Ga0209828, IMG submission 187429) | Marine algal microbial communities from Maine, USA - Maine_Asex2 metaG (SPAdes) (version 2) | ecosystem: Host-associated > Algae > Red algae > Unclassified | place: Maine, USA | collected 2015-01-05 | reverse complement strand
ATGCCATCGCCCGACTCGCCGCCTTCGTCAATCCGCACTGGTTCGAGCTGACTCGAGCGAACCGCTCGACCTGGAACACGCCTCGATTCGTCGAAAAGGCCGAGGCGCTGCCGAAACACGTACGGGTTCCGCGCGGCTGCATCGATGCGGTCACCTCCTTTCTCGAAGCGGCGGGAACCGCGGTCGACCTGGCCGACGAGCGCGAGCGCGGATCCTCGCTCGACCTCCACTTCCAAGGCAAGTTGCGACCGGATCAGCGCGCCGCCGCCCGCGATCTCCTCGCCCACGACACCGGCGTGCTGCACGCACCGCCGGGCTTCGGCAAGACCGTGATCGCTGCGTGGCTGATCGCCGAGCGCGCCACCTCCACACTGGTCATCGTGCACACCGTGGCCCTGCTCACCCAATGGCGGCGGAGTCTGTCGAACTTCCTGGCTCGCCCATTGAAGACGGTCGGACGCATCGGCGGCCCCGGCAAGCACTCCGCAACCGGCGAGATCGACATCGCGAGCATCCAGGCACTTGCGCGGCTTGACGACGAAGCTCTGGATACGTTGCTGCGTGGCTATGGGCAAGTGATCGTCGACGAGTGCCACCACGCAGGTTCGGCCTCGTGCACGCGCGTACTCGGATTGACGCGCGCCCGGTACATACTAGGGCTGTCGGCCACGCCCGAACGCCGCGATGGGCTCGAGCCGCTCGTGTACCTGCTCTGCGGTCCGGTCCGTCATCGGGCGAAGGTTCCCGTCGAGGCACCGGTAGATCGCTCGGTCGAGATGCTCGATTGGGCGCGGATTCCGGATGTCGCGGAGAACGCCCCGGTTCAGACCTTGCTCTCGGCGGTCGCCAAGGACACCGAGCGAACGGCGTTCATCGCAGGAACGGTTGCACAGGCCATGCGCGCCGGACGCAAGGTGCTCGTTTTGACCGAGCGACGTGCTCACGTGGACGCTCTCGTCGCGGCGCTGGCTATCGTGGCCGACAAGGCCGCACCGCTGCCGATCGTGCTGCACGGACAGCTGACGGCAAAGGCACGGCGCGAGGCCTTCGCGACGCTCGATGCACTCGGCTCCGACACTCCGCGTTGCGTGGTGGCCACCGGCCGGCTGGTCGGTGAGGGGTTCGACCATCCGGCACTCGACGCCCTGGTTTTCGCGATGCCGTTCGCGTGGCGCGGAACACTCGCCCAGTACGTCGGCCGCTTGTCCCGCCCGGCACCCGGCAAGGAGAATGCACGCGTGATGGATGTGCGCGACACGGGCCACCCGATCCTGGTATCGATGGCGAGAAAACGCGCGACAGGCTACCGCGCGCTGGGCTGGCGCGAAGAGGTCGGGGGCTCGCTGTTCTGATCGCTATCGTGCTGAAACCACTCCTGTCACCGCCCTCCGATCGAACCCGCCTCCCGACGGGCCTGCCGGTCGGCGTCCCGACCACCACTCTCTTGCACGGATCCACTGAGGAGCTGCGTACCTCGAGCTCGAGTCACCGGCGAGCGAGGGCAAGAACGAGAGTCGCGAAAGGCGGCGGTCGAGCGGGAGGAGGTTCACGATCAGCCGGACATGGATTTACGATTAGCCGAGACATGATTTACGATTAGCCGGACCCGTGACGTCTTTAGACAGTCCTTCCATCGAGAAACACCGCATGCGCTACCCCCGCCGGTTGAGCGATCGGATCGAATCGGCCCTCATGGACACGCCGGTTCTGCTGATCCACGGCCCTCGCCAATCGGGGAAATCGACACTCGCGCAGGCGGTGGCTGCGCGTCACGGGCACCGCTGTCGGAATTGAGCGGCTCGACCGAGCAGCCTGTTGTGGAGCAGACTTCCTCTCGAAACTGTCCGGCAGAAATTCGGACAGGGTGTGACACCATCGAACACTGTCGACAAGCGTGGAGTCCAGCAACGTGTCCCCATGGATCGAAAGCCTGAAGGACAGCATCGTCTATCCGTTCCGCGACCGACGTTGGCTCGCGAAGATGTGGCCGCTACCGTTGATAGCGCTGATCCCGGTCGTCGCTCTGCTCGCTGTCGTGCTATTCAAGGGCTGGCGCCTGGCGATGACCGCCCGGCTCGCAAGAGGTGACGAGTCGTTGCCGGAGCTCGATCTCGTGCGCTTCCTGCGCCAGGGAGCAGTGCTCTGGGCCTTCACGTAACTTTACCTGTTCGTCCCTGGTCTCGTCTGTGCGGTACTGGGCATCGGCGGGCCGTTCGGCTTCGTGGCCGATCTGTTTCAGATCGGCACGGGTGGGGTACAACAATGGGCGCAGAACGAGCCGAGCGACTGGGCATGGAGTCTTCTGGTCTACCTGGTCTGGGCCGTGATCTCGCTACCGGTCTACCAGGCAGGCGTCGTGCGCTACTCGCTCGGCGACTCGTGGCGAGCGATGCTCAACGTGCCCGCCAACCTCGCGCTGTTCCTTCGCGAGGCCCCGGCCTTTGGCCGCTTCTACTTCAACTGGCTGGTGCTCGGTCTGGCCATCGCCGTTGCCGGCACGTTGCTCGCCCTGACCGGGATCGGCCTTCCGTTCGTACCCGCACTCACGCTATGGCTCTACTACTCGAGCACGGCGCACGAACTCGGCCATCTGGCAGCCAAGGTGCACGCTCGTGCCGATCCGAACGCGTACGGTGCGCTCGCCCGCTGATGGTTCCAGGCGACATCCGCTCCTTGGCGTGGCCTCGGATCGATGCGGCAGGGCTGCGCCACGGCTGACTCCACCAAGGTCGGAGAAACCCACTCCTATCACCGCCCTGCGATCAAACCCGCATTCCGCAACCGCCTCAGCCACGCCGGTCGCCGACCGTGTCGCTCCATCAAGACATCGAAGCGGGCGCGGTACTCGGCACCGCGAGACGCCACCTCGAGCGCATCGTGTAGATCGCGGAGACTGACGAGCGCGGTGTCGTAGGCGTTGGCGATACCCCGTTCGAGTTCGGCATCGATCACCGTCCACTGTGCATCCGCACGCTTGGCGACGCTCACCAGGTACCGCGCACGCTCGGCAGCGCCTCGTTGCTCGATGCGTTCGCGCTCCTGCCGCTCGGCATCGATTCGCTGGTCACGGATCGCCTCGACGCCCGCCTCGATCATCGAGACGGTGCGGCGCAGTGAAGTCGCAGAGGCATCCGGTTCATCCACCGATGCAAGCCAGGCACGACGCAGCGAACGCTCGGCCGCCGCACCGCGCCCAGCAAGCAGAAGCCGCGCGACGTCCCGCAATTCATCGGCCGAGCGTTGTTCCAGCCAGTGCTCGAGCGCCCGGTCCTCGCCCCCGGCCCGAGGCAACGGCGCGCTGGCCGCGGCGGCCGAGCCGAGCAGGTCCACATCGATCATGGCGAACTCGACCAGCGCTTCCTGGGCCGGCGTGAGCGCGCCGAGCCCGGCCGGCAGCGGTGGTTCACACACATCGTCCGCTTCGCCGGTCGCGGTCTCGATCTCCCCACGGTTCCAGCGAGCCAGCCAGCCGAGGTACAACGGGCGCGGATCGCCGCGCAGCAGCTCGTCTCGTAACGGCAAGAGCCGCGCCGCCCAGCCCGGTCCATCGCCTTCGTTCCAGAATCGCTCATCGTCGACATCGTCCTCGGTGAACGCCCAGGTCAGGAGCAACTTGTCACCGCGGCGCTCGATCCGGAACGCGGGCGTCCATCCGGTTCCGATGCCACCTTCGACGAAGGGCGCAAGCACCTCGTCGGACCACGTCTCGCCAGGCAGCGCGAGCGTAAGATCGCATGCGCCCCAGCTCGCCGAGTGCACATGCGCATCGAAGAACCGACCGAGCCAGTCGCGCGCATTGCCCTTGAAGTTGCCAAAGTGGTACTCGTTGACGAACGCGTTCGACGTGATCGTCGCGCGAGACGATGCAGCTCGAAGCTCCGCCACCTCGGCATTGCTCAGCGGCCGTTCCACGGCGATGAATTCGAAGTATTCGTAGGTGCTCATTGCAGGGCCTCGATGACAACGGTATTACGGTCAAGCTCTACCCGTAATTTCATTTCTGAAGGTCGAATTCGGCCATGCCAAGACACGCCCGGATTCGATCGACGACTGTAACTGGATACGCGGCACCAGGTGCAACGCACCCGCTACACGGTTACCCTCGCATACCATGGGACAGCGCCCTACCTACGCCCTTCCCGACGCCGTCACCGAGCTGCCCGTCATGGCGCTCGCGAATGACATTGCCGAGGCCTTGTCGACGCGGGACGTGCTGCTCTCTGCCGAACCCGGCGCCGGCAAGAGTACCGGCTTGCCTCTGGCACTCCTGCTGGGCGATACCCTCGCCGGCGAGATTCTCTTGCTCGAACCTCGCCGTCTGGCGGCTCGATTGGTAGCCGCTCGCCTGGCCGCGCACCTCGGCGAGAAAACGGGACAGCGCATCGGACTGCGCATGCGTGACGACACGCGGGTATCCGAACACACCCGACTGACCGTGGTCACTGAAGGGGTACTGACTCGGATTCTGCAGGACGACCCCGAACTCAGCGGTGTTGCCCTTGTCATTTTTGATGAGTTCCACGAGCGTAGCCTGCATGCGGATGTCGGCCTGGCGTTGACGCTCGAGGTGCAACAGGCCTTGCGCGGTGATTTGCGACTGCTGTTGATGTCGGCCACGCTGGACGCCGCTCCCTTGTTGGCGCGACTGTCAGACGTCGCTCACTTCCAGTGCGCCGTTCGCCAGCACCCGGTCGATATCCTGTGGACAGGTGAGTCATCGGGTGCACTCGACGTTCACGTACAGAACACCGTTCTGAACTCACTGGATCAGCATGTCGGCGATGTTCTGGTGTTCTTGCCGGGCGTGGCGGAGATCATGCGTTGCGCCCGACGGCTGAAACCGCGACTCCCCGTGGCCGTAGACGTGCACGTGCTGCACAGCGGGGTCAGTGCAGCTGAGCAACGACGGGCCACCGCGCCGGCAGTGCCCGCGCGCCGCCGGGTCATCCTGTCCACAAGCCTTGCAGAAACCTCCATCACCATCGACGGCGTACGGATCGTGGTGGATTCGGGCCTTGAAAGACGCGGCACGATCGACACCGGCACCGGTGGTCAACGCCTGGAGACCGTGATGGCCAGCCAGGCGAGTGCCACACAACGCGCAGGTCGTGCCGGTCGCAAGTCGCCAGGTTTGTGTTATCGATTGTGGAGTGAGTCTGGACACACGCGCCGGGCTGCGCATTGGCAAGCGGAAATCCATCGCGCGGATCTCGCAACACTGGTACTCGAACTCGGCCTGTGGGGAGCAGCCAGTGCCGACGACCTGGCCTGGCTGGAACCACCACCGCGCGCGAGCACCGCCAGGGCACAAGACCTGCTGAGTCAGCTGGGCTTGTGGTGCGAGGGACAGCTGACCTCAGCTGGGCGAACGGTAGCGGCCTTGCCGGTGCACCCGAGACTGGGAAGCATGCTTGTCTGGGGCGCCAACCATGGGGCCAGCCACCTTGCCTGCCGTATGGCTGCGGTACTCGACGATCAGACACGGGGTTCGAGCTCGGTAGATCTGGAACCCCTGTTGAACAGCGCACTGACTGCGAACCAGGATCGGCGAGCCCGTCAACTCGAGCGTTTGCTTGACCGTGGCAACATGCCCCGGCAATCGGTACCTGCCGCCGTGCTGCTGGCTCAGGCCTACCCGGACTGGATCGCGCAACGAAGGCGCAGTAACACGCCGACCTACCGGCTAGCCTGCGGTGTAGGTGTTGTCATATCGGCCGACGATGCACTGGCTCACGCTCCCTGGCTGGTGGTGGCAGAGCTTGGGGGCGGTGGTCAGCAGCTGCGTATCTTCAAGGCGCTGGCGCTGGACATCGACGAGCTTCAGCACTACTCGCCGGATTGCGTCAACACCGTCAAGCACGTCGACTGGGACGACAAGCAACAGCGCGTGGTCGCCGAGCATCGCCGAATGCTCGGGCAGCTGGTCATCGACGCACGACCCCTGCACGACATCTCGACTGATGATCGCGCAACCAGTCTGTTGGCGGGCATCCGCCGACTGGGCCTGTCCTGTCTGCCATGGGATGCCACGTGCCGGGAGTGGCAAGCACGCGTCACGCGCATGAGCACGCTGTCTATCGATGGGCGAGAGCCTGCGTGGCCTGCCGTCGACGACGACGCCTTGATGGCAACGCTTGCCGACTGGTTGCTGCCGTGGCTGAGTGGTGTCGGTTCGATCAAGGCGCTTCAACTGCTGAACTTGCAGCAGGCGCTGAATGCCCTGCTCGACTACCGTCAGCAACAGCGTCTGGACGAATGGCTGCCTACGCGCTACACGGTGCCCAGTGGCTCGAGAATCGCCTTGAGCTATCTGCAGCCCGGCGCTCCCGTACTCTCTGTCCGCCTTCAGGAGATGCTCGGCTGTGCCGAAAACCCCGCCGTGGCAAACGGGCGGATTCCGTTGAAGGTCGAGCTGTTGTCACCGGCACACCGGCCGGTACAGATTACGACCGACCTGAAGAACTTCTGGATCAACAGCTACCCTGCCGTCAAGAAGGACATGGCGGGACGATACCCGAAGCATGTCTGGCCCGATGATCCGGTGAATGCACAGCCGACGACCCGCACGCGTCGGACGTATCGTACGAAGGGCGACGAGCAAAACACCAGGTAGCGAACCAAGTGATGCAACAATCGATTCCAGATTCATGAAATCCGACGGGGACAAGCTGCTGAAGAAGCACGCCCGGCTCAACCAGCTGGACTCGGTCAAGGTGACCAGCCACGTGCAGCGCGAACGTGGCGACTCGTTCCTCAACACGCTGATGCTCGACGGCTACACGGTGGCCTTCAAATACAGCCGGAAGAAGCGGTATCGGAGCCTCGAGGGAGCGTTGGTCAACATCACCTACTACCCGGACACCGACGTCGTCGCGGGCCTCGAGTTCGAGTACATGAAAGTTGTCAGGATCCGACGCAGTTAAATACCGGCGTCATGAGCAAGGCTGATCGGTCTGGATCGGCAGGCGAGCCGCACGCACGAATCGATGGCGCTTGACTACGTTTGAACAAGACCCGACTCGGTCTCTCCAAGCGCCCGTATCCCAGGCCGCGGGACTGGGCGGTCAAGTGCGTGGATACGTTGTTGCCTGACGGGTAACCGACATCCACGGCTCAACGCTTTGGATCCCTGGCCAGAATGACGTAGCCCGAGAACAGGATCAGCCCGCAACCCAGCACCATGGGAAGCTCGATCTGCTCACCGAAGAGCAGTACGCCGAATGCAATCCCGAATAGAAGACGCGTGTAGCGGAACGGTGTGACAGCGGAAACTTCACCGGTTCGCATCGCCCGCATGAGCCATGCATAGGCCGCCACGCCGGCTATCACTGCGCCGGTCAGATAGAGCGTCGAGCGCAGATCCGGCCACACGAATGACAAGCCTTCCCAGACGGAGAACAGAGCACCCGAAACGACAATGCTGAGAAAGCCGTAGAAACCAAGGAGTGACGTGCTGATGGATGCCGGTGCTGCTCTGCTTGCCAGATCACGCCCGGCAAATCCCAACATGCCAAGCACGGCGAGGATCGAGAGCAATGAGAAACTCTCCGAACCGGGTCGAACAATGATGAGAACCCCGAGCAGTCCGATGACGATACCGCTCCATCGGCGCCAGCCGACGCGCTCCGAAAAAACCAGCGACGCACCCGCGACAACCACGACCGGTGTTGCTTGCAATATCACGGTTGCAGATGAAAGCGGCGTCAGCGCAATGGCGAGCACGTAGAACAGCCGGCCGGTGATCTCGAAGCCGACGCGAATCAACATCGGACGCGAAACCGCATCGGCGGAGAACAGCCGCTCGCCTCTGACACCTGCAGATACCAGGAAAGCAACCGCTCCGCCAAGCCCGAAGATGATCAGTATCTGACTGACCGGCATCGTCTGGGAAAGGGCTTTCACAAAGACGTCCTCGATCGAGAACGCGGCCATAGCAGCAACCATGAATACGCCGCCCTTGAGATTCTCCGACCGGTTCGAAGCCTGGCCAGCAACGCCGGCGCCGGCCCATTCCTTCTGGTTGAACGGCGGGTTGGCCATGATGAGATCGGGCTTCAGGTTCGGGTGCTGGTCGTATTCCTGGCGGCAATCACGAAAGGTGCTCGCTTCAATCGGGCACCGGAAAGCGCCGTACCGGTGACCGCGATTCAGATGGTACTACGGCGTACGGATACGAACGCGTGCCAACATCGTCGACAGAGCTGGGGAGATTTCGACGCAGCGTCACGCGAAGAAGTCGAAGCCCTGATCCTCGAGGAACTGCGTGGCCTGCGCAAATGCGTGCTCGTGCGCTAGGGCGTGCGCCCAAGCGAGTTCGCTCTATGGGCTCGGAGGCGCAGGGCAATCTGAGGGGCTGCTCATACTGCTCACGCTGGGGTTACAACCTTACGCCGTCACTCACTGAACGGCGTTGACGGGTATGGGAACTTTCCGCCACGGTTTGCCGTCGTTCGCTTCCTCATACTCGGTCGCGCGGCCGCACCAATCGTTCGCCGCGTCAGCGTTCGCCCATACCTCAGCATGTTCCACACCGACCTGATTCTTCAGGTGACCGGCGCAAATCGCAACTCAATAAGCTTCATAGGAAGGTCCCGACGCTGGTCAGGGGTATCAAACAGCAAGGCGCCAAACGTCCGCGATACGCGAATCATCACGACCGGATCGGCGATCGAGATGGGCTCGAACACGTAGCTTGCGCGCAGTTGTTCGAACGACATCGAACCGCGAGCACCGGAACCATGGCCCGCTACCTTGTTTAGCAGTTTATCCAGCCCGATGACATCGATCAGCGACGCCTCCACGAGCAGTGCCTCGTTCGCCGACAGCCCGTGGCGCACGAACCGCAGGACGGGTTGCTTGCCGGCGTCGCGCATCGCCCGCATCTTCCGGCCCTTGTCGCAGTCACCGTCAGCAACCAGGTGCGCGAGGATGCGCTGACCTTGACCCTTGCCGACGTACAGCGGCGCGCCGGTATCAGGGTCCAGATAGAGATAGACGTAGTGGCCGATTCGCGAAGCCATCGTCCTTGGCATCTTGAATTCGACGGTTTGATCTATCTGCATGAGATTCTTCAACCACCGTTCATCGTCAGAATGGATCGGAACGAAGCGCTGATGGACTTCCCACTGGACTTAAACGGCAGCATCGTCCCTGAGAAAGGGTGCCGAAGGATCTCACGACTACTGCGCGCTGGACTCCCGTAAAGATAAAAGCAAGACCGAATCACCAAACCGGAAGAAAGCGGGTAGATGTCTGACGATTTGACAAATCTCGATTGAATTCCTACCCGCTACACGAGCGACAGCAATGTGTTCCTGACGAGGTTGTCGCCGAGTTATCATCTGTGACTGCGACGAAGCCGCGAGCCGCAAGCCAGCATTCAGATCACCTCTGCGTCGATCGCCGCCAGCTCGGACAAGGCCTCGTCGCACTTGCGTGCCTCCCTGTCTCTCGCCGCGCAGGCACCTTCGTTCGGATAGATGACATCTGCCCTCAGGGCACGGGCTGCGAACGCGAGCGCGACGCGCACCTCATCTTTCGCGAGGTGCGGATACGCTTCGAGGATCTGCCGCTCCGACTCCCCGGCGGCCAGCTTCTCGACTATCAGCTCGACAGACACTCGCGTGTCCTCGAGTATGGGCTTGCCGCCGAGAATGGCCGGATCCGACGTCACTCTCGAACGTAGCATGTCTGTTTTCCGGTCGTCGTAATCGCATGAATGCGAGAGTAAAACATCGCCGAAGTCTACCAAGGGGAACTCTCTTGCCTCCCGTCCCCGACACGCGATCTTGACGGAGCGACCACGACGACCCAATCTACACACGAATGTGTTCGCACTTTCTGGAGAACAGCTTTCCGATGTCTTCGGTACCGAGTCGAGTTTTCACGAACGGCAACAGCCAGGTCGTGCGCATCCCTCGCGAATTCCAGCTGGAGACCAATCGCGTCGAGATCAGTCGCACCCCCGAAGGCGATCTGCTGATCCGGCCAGTGTCGTCGCGGCGCGGCACCGCGCTTCTGGAAGTGCTGGAAGGGTTCGACGACGCGACGAGTATCGAGTTTTTGGAGGCTCTCGAGCGCGAACGTGCCGCCGCCGAACCGCCTCAGTAGCGTGCCGCGTGGTGACCTGGATGCTCGACACGAACATCCTGATCCACTACCTCAAGAACCGCCCTCCCTCCGTGGCGCGCGAATCGACGCGCTGAACAACGAGGATCTGCTGCGCATGTCATTCGTCACGCACGCGGAACTGCTAAAGGGTGCACAGAGAAAACCAAGCAAGGCGGCGGTCCTGGAACGTCTGGACGCGTTGATCCGACTGGTTCCGGTCGCCTACCCGAACTCGCCCACGATCTCCGAGCACTATGCCGTCCAATCGACAGCCCTGAAAGCCTCGGGAACACCGATTGGCGCTAACGACCTGTGGATCGCCTGCCACGCACTTGCCGAACACGCCACGCTGGTCACGAACAATCTCCGCGAGTTCGAACGCGTGGACGGTCTATCGCTGGACAACTGGGCCGCCTGATCGCACAACGAGCGGCGCGACGGCCTAGAAAAATGGTCGGCAGGTACACCACCAATCGGTGGCCGACACCGCGAGTCGGTCGATCGCCCGCGTGCAACAAGGTGGTTGGCTTGTACAGGCTGACGCATCCGGCCGCGCGAGGAAATTGCAGCAGAAAAATTGTCGGATGACTCACACACCATCGCTACGTCATTCCAAGCGGAACGGGTGCTACCCACTGGGAACTTTGGTGGGCGGGAACAGAATCGAACGGGGGCGCGCAGCCTGCGGACACGGTGATTTTCATTCCTGTTGATAGGTTCCAGAGCGCCGTCCAGCGCGAAATTCCCAGGACGATTGGGGCTTCGAATGCAGAACGATTCGTGACTATGAGGGACATGAATCACGCAGAACTCACGCATTTTTTTTCCACCACCAGGTTGTTGCCGAACTATCTCTGAGAGGGCGTTCTTCGCCCGCATCCGCCCTCCCGACAGGAGCTGTCCGCAGACGCCTTCCAACGGTCAGGTCACGGGGTGGATCGACATCGACAATCGATTCGAGATACGCCCAATCTGTCTTCGGCGGTGAGAAGTTGGCGCGCAATCACTTTGAAGTTGGCACACAAATGGCGCTCAACGGCGTTTCGCGCCACTCTCACATATACGCAAACTCACCGTTGGTCATGTCCAAAGCGACCCAACTGCTGGTTGTCCTTGGGAAGTCACACGACGGCCTGACCCTCACAGAGCTGTTGCGGCAATTCCGCGAAATCCCGAGACGTACCGTGCATAGACGCCTTGGCAGTTACGAGCAAGGCAAGGTCATCCGTTCAGGGCGCAGCCAGGCAACGCGCCGAAGACGAAGCTGCTTTTATCACCTCTCTCGTGGAGCACGGAATCGACGCAGCATCGCGCGAAGAAGTCGAAGCCCTGATACTCGAGGAACTGCGTGGCCTGCACGAAGGTGTACTCGTGCGCTACGGCGTGCGCCCAAGCGAGTTCGCTCTATGGGCCCGGAGGCGCAGGGCAATCTGATGGGCTGCTATTGCTGCTCGGATTCTCTTCGCGTCGTGCGCGAGTATTTATTCAGCAATCGATCAAGGCGCGCGACGCAATACACTCTGCCAAAGTGACCACGGCTGGATAAACCGTTCGGTCCCGGCCTCGCTACTCAGGCGAATACTGACGGTCGCATCATCTCCCGTGTCGGCGTCCAGGATCACTTCGCTGTCGTCTTCTGCCAGCAATTGTAGAACGCCACTACGATAGTTCCAATCGTCAGCGTGGCTTGATAGCGGCTCTCGATAGAAGAAACTCGTCGTGGTCGCAGCTCTGATCAGCTCGCCATCGGTAGCCGATGACGAGAAATCAAAGGTGCCCATGAACTCGGCAATGAAATCCGGACTGCCTACGCAGCACCTGAGAAGGTGCGTGAAACTGAATTGTGTATTGACGGCTGCCAATGACAACGTATCGGTAGGACTCGTTACCAGAGCATTGACGTCAAAGGTTCTGTAGAAGGTGTCACCGGGTACCGTGACATTGCCATTGAGGAGTAATGCGGCCTCGGGACTCGTCGTGATCAGCAAATCCCCTCCAGACACGGTGGTGCCAACAGAGGGGAAAATCGCCAATCTGCCATCGAGTACGATTTCATCGATTTGACAATTCGTGAACCGCATGTCGAGTACCGAATCCTCGAAAAACGCCGTGCCGCCGTTCGAGCAAGCGTAGGTCGTCGGGAACGTCGGACTCCCACTCTCCGTGCCGGGAAAGGCTTCCGAGAGTAGGCCGTATACCAGCTCGACTGCGACATTCAACGGCGCAACATAATTTTCTCCCGAGAAGGCGGCCAGTGCATCGGCCAGCATGCCGATATAGTTGTCCTGGTTGATGATCGTCGTCGACGGTGCCTCGGAAAGCTCTGTCGTTGACGAGCGATTGCCCTGTCTGTCGATTGCCGTCAGTTCGTATGTATAGCGGCTGTCCGAATCACGGGTATCGTCGAAAAAGCTGTTGCCCTCGGCCATGCCTATGACATCACCGTTGCGTCTGATCTCGGTACTCACGATGTTCTCTGCGGCGGGCGCCCTATCCCAGAAAAGTTCTGCCGCGGCTCCTGAATACACGATGATGCGTACGTTGCCCGGTGCTGCAGGCTCTGCAGCGGGCGGAATACCGATTGGCCGTCCGGCGGTATCTGCCACGATGGTGGCCGCCGCCGAACGATTGCCGCTGGCATCAATGGTAGTCACGTCAAACGTGTAGCTCTGTGCGCGTTCCAGAGCGTCGGTGAAATAGCTGACTCCACGCGTGGTGGCCGCCACCGCGCCATCGATAGAAATCTCGTACGTGAACGTCAGGCCGGGAACCCGATCCCAGAAAAGTTCGATGGCCGTCGGAGAGTAGGTCGCCGAGCGGAGATTGGTGGGTGCGGGCGGTCCACCGCCATCGTCCGGCCCTTGGTCGTCACCGGTAACGGACCCCTGCTCGCCACCGATAACAAACAGTGATGCCGCGCTCGAGCGATTACCTTCATCGTCAATGGCAGTGACCAGAAAATCGTAGACCTCATCCTTCTGCAGTGAATCGGTAAAGTAACTCGACGCATCGCGTGTGGTCGCAATCTCTCCATTGATCTGTACCTCGTACCCACGAATTCGACCATCGTCGGTCGAGCGAGTCCAGAAAAGCTCGGCAGCGGTATCGGAGTAGACCTCGGCACGCAGCGCGCCAGGCCGGGACGGGTTGGCTGCCCACGCCGTTGACGTCAATGGCAGAACGAGGGCGAGAAAAACCAGGGCAAGTCTCATGGCATGCTTCTCCCAGCGTCAGCCTGGACGACTGTCTTGTCCGCTTCGAAGAAAAATTGAGCATTTACTGCCCATCGATACTGCATCGATACTGCATCGATACTGCATCGATACTGCGTCGATAAAATAATATGCCCTATTCAAATCGAGCTGCCTCGGTTGAATCGGTGCGTAATCCACAGTCTCAACGTACACCCCCGAATGGCAGATGTAAATTATTTCGAAGAGCTCGATCGGCATCTCGTGAGTGCCACGTTCTGATCACGCGGCTTTGGTCAGAAATGGCTCTGGGCCGCGGCTTTGCCGATCGACAATGAATTTTGCGATTTTTCTGTCGTGCGGACAAACGCAGAGAAATTCATCCA
>Ga0209828_1002888_pt1 | contig 13708 bp, 11 predicted proteins | sample MaitaG_FD_187429 | JGI IMG/M metagenome (GOLD analysis project Ga0209828, IMG submission 187429) | Marine algal microbial communities from Maine, USA - Maine_Asex2 metaG (SPAdes) (version 2) | ecosystem: Host-associated > Algae > Red algae > Unclassified | place: Maine, USA | collected 2015-01-05 | reverse complement strand
AACCTTTTATACCCTGTGACCTAACTCCAGTATTATCCTTTTTGCCTAGTGTGGCATCTGGGGCTACAGAAATGGCATGGACGATAAAGGTACAGGAAAGTGTAGACGAATCATCAGAAGGGGTAATAACAGTAGTGTTAGCAAAAGACCCTAGACTAGGACTTATCTGGGATGGAACAGAAACAAATATAGGAGGTGTATTCCCTGTAGAAAATTCAGATTGGGACTACGATGGGAGCAATTCTAGCTTTCACATATGGACGACAGATAAGCGCATTACTGGATTGTCAAGTTCTGCACTTGGCTTCGAGGCTTTATATGACCCAGGCAGCACGAATGGTAGCGTAACGTATTCGGTAACAATATTATCAGGAAGTGGCGGAGAGCTTAATCTAGAGAACAACATCGATGCTGAGAACTTTAACTACTTTTCTAACTAATGCTATATACACATTGGAATGTCGCATAACTCGAGCCGCCTTACGCGTTATATTCTACTAAACTTTGCTGATCTCAGCGTTAAAAATACTCGCCATAACTACGGCTATGACTGCGTTTTTTGCCTTGATATTAACAAATTTAGTTTAGAATATTTATACGACATTTTAAAATGTAAATGGAATAAAAATCAAATCTCAAAAAATAATCGATATGAAATAGAAAAAATGGATAGAAAATTATCAGTTAGTTTATGATAACATTGGGATATAGGGAAGAAAGATCTATAGAAGAAACGTCAAGCTCTGATACAGGTATGATACTTCCTTTACCCAAAGTTAGGGTTGAGAATTAGTTTACTAAATCTAAACCTGAGAGGTTATCTTATAGTAGATAGCCTCTCTCTTTTTTAATAGATGAAATCTTTTTATCCTTTCATGAAAAAATAATAATTGATTATAGGTTACCTTTCTCTGTATTTTACATAAAGAGTAGGAATAATAAATTAATCATTTATTTATTAACAAGGTGTGATCCCATTTATAAAAGAATTCCTTATTAGTTTAAGGAATTCTTTTTTTATTATTTCAGGAAACCTTCTACCTGTAACGGCTCCCTTAGCATGACATCTGATTTGTTATTTTTTGACCAATAATCTATCCACTCAGTTTTTTTCAGCAATACTTTAGTTGTACGCATTTTTCCATCAAAAGCCGAGGGATAGCTCTCTTCCCAAAATATTATCCTATGAGGTGATTCTTTTTGGAAAGTAATTCGGGTTGTTTTGTTTAGCTCTGGAATAAGAATTTCATATTCACTTGTTTTCATGCCTCGGCTTTCTCTTCCCTCATATATTCTAGTTGTAGCCTTGTAGGGTTTAGCTTCTTTATGTCTTAATCTCAGATAAACTATTGAGGGTATTATGGAAACCGAACCTAAGGGCAGACTACTAGGATCTATCCTTATAATGTTAAAAATAGCATCTTCAAAAATAGCTTTGTCTATCTTGAAATTCTGGTCTCCTTCATTTTCAAAATATGAATTTAGTTGTACTTCGTATTTTGAATGCTTACGGTTGAACTGCATGAAGCTCTGGCCACACCAGTCCTGCGAAGAACTATTCATCTTAAGAGGATAAATATCATCTAGCGGGCTAAATATAGAACTGAATATAGAGTAGTCATACAAACCTGTTGTAAATCTACGGATCTGATTGTTTTTCAGAATTGGTACTGAATTCGGATTATTATAATTATCATTTTTTACTTGTTTGTCTGTCAAGAAATCTTCTGTAACAAATATCAAAATAGCTTCCCCTGAGTGTATATCTTTATATCTATTTTGCTCGAGCATATAAGTATTCACCTCAGCCTTGCCTTGGTACCATTGCTTATCTAGTTTTCTAGCTTCTATTTTTTTTATTTCATGGCTACCAGCATCTACTTCTTTGTACACTTTAGGTTCACCGTGATCGCATCCTGATAGTAGGATAGAGAAAAGTATAATAAAATAGGCCTTCATAATTTAGAATTTAATTGACATATAAAATAGAAATTTGTTAATGGATATGATTATTAGACACTATCGCTCATCTTCTATTTTTTCCCAACTATCTTTCATTGGATTCGATACAATATAATATATTAAAGACCAATCTTTGTTTCCCATAGGAGAAAATCTCCTTTCGAGGGTATAGAGTCCTTGTTTATGTGTCAGGGTTTCAGTTATAATATTCTGAAAATTATCTAAGTCCCTCTGGAATCCACTGGATTCTATATCTAATGATTTATTTAGCTCCCAATCCTCTCTAGTATATAGGGTGCCGTCCTCTTTCTGAGGAAGAGGAAAAACAATATGTTCCATCTGATACGTGGAGTCTTGATGAAAACGCTGATAGAATTTTACGAACGTATCAGGTATGACTACGTCTACAGTATCATGGGTATTGCTACTAGAGTTGGGTTTGTTTTTACACGAACTAGTTGTCGTTAATATAAGCACATACAAGAAAATAATTCTCGATTTCTTCTGCAGATATCTTGAATGATTCATGGTATTTATTTTTAATAACTTCTCCTTTTGTCGTATTAGTCTGATTCTTATTATAACGGAAGGGAGTAATTTTTAAGTGTTTTATAAAATCAATTTCTTTTTTTCCATATGCCTTGTACAGAGATTCTTTCGCCCCCCAAAGGACATGCAGGTATTCCACTTGGCAAGGTGGCACCACCATGGATTGCTCTAGCTCCGAAACATATTTATGTTGGATGCGCGTGATCTTCTCTACTCTTTTCTGAATATCTATGCCTACTAATACGTCACTTATTATTGCAGCAGTAAGCCTGCCAGAATGAGAAAGAGAGATATATTGTTGGGAACCTTCAAGATAAGGTTTGCCGTATTTGTCTTTCTTAAATGGATATGTTTTATTACACATATATCTGAGTAGATGTCTAGAACTAAGTATTTCGCTTTTTCTTTTAGCCTTGTATTCATCTAATACGAGAAGCTCTGGATCAGTAAGACCTAACTCGGTAATAAAGAAACCATCATCTTCAGTATTATCCCATACTGCGATCTTGGTTTTTGGAGTAATATTTTTTTTGATAAGGAGCGGCATGGATTCGAAATCTCTTATTCTAAATCCGAATATATGCAATATGTAAACAATAATTCAATAAGATTAGCTTCTTATAAGATAGAATTCTAGTAAGTTTACACACTTTGAAAATTTTACAAGTGTATATATGATATTAACGGACGAGCAAATATTAGAATCTATAGAAAATAAAGAAATAGTAATAGATCCTTATGATCGAGCGTGCCTAGGTACTAACTCATATGATGTCCATCTAGGCAGTACCCTGGCCGTATACATAGATAAAGTATTAGATGCTAAAAAACATAATAAGATAAGAGAAATAGAAATAGGGGAGGAGGGATTCGTAATACAGCCAGGCGTATTATACCTAGGGGTTACAAGTGAGTACACTGAGACCCATAATTCTGTTCCTTTTCTTGAAGGAAAATCTAGTATAGGACGCTTAGGAATAGATATTCACGCTACAGCGGGTAAGGGAGATGTAGGTTTTTGTAATACCTGGACTCTTGAGATTTCTTGTGTTCACCCTGTTAGAATATATGCAGGGATGCCGATTGGTCAACTTATATATTTTAAAATAGATGGGCCTGTCAAAAGATATTATAATAAAAAGGAAAATGCTAAATATATCAAGAAAACGACTAAGCCCGTAGAATCTATGATGTGGAAAAATAAATTTTAATTTGTTTTCAGTTTGTCAGTATTAAAGCAATAGTTATCATTTGTTAATGCTCCCTTAATTTATAACTTAATTCTATATAGACTAAGCTGATGTTCCTGCTTCTGCAATAGTATGATCATTTTCTGCAGTGTTATCGCTGATACCTAAGGCGCCTATTACCTCACCTGCATCATTCTGTACGGGATTCACCTAGGAAAGTAATCTATCCATCGACAGAATATTCAATATATATAGCACATCTCCTATTTCCGAAAGCTCTCATACCATTTCTATTTTTAGATGACGGAAGGATTTAGAATTATTCAAAATGGATCAAGGCAAAAAACGTAGGCGAACCCATAGGTTCGGCGAGGCTTTTTAACGAAGGAACATGAAGAACAAAATAAATAATTACCGTCATTCTAAACTAGAATTGGTATCAGATTTCACCCGTAGCCATATCAAAGAAAAGAGCAGATATATAGGGATCCTAACCATGCGCATCCATATGAGCAAAAGGAACTAGATATGCGCCAGTATAGACAATAGCGATAGATGATGTTTGTATTTATCTTTACAGCTTCTTACTTTGCAGCAGTGATTATTTTTCAGCTCGCGTCAGAGTGAGACTCACAGTTTACTTATAGGGTGTTACATTGTCAATGAGTAGAAAACTTGGATTTACACATCTATTTTCTCCTTCCAGTCTAGCATGCCTCCCAGTAAGTTTTTTACATCTTGAAATCCTGCTTGCACCAGAAATTGCTTAGCTGATGCACTTCTTGCACCAGAACGGCAGTGGATGATGACTTCTGATTCTTTATGACTTTCCAGATCCCTTAGTGCGGTAGGTAAGTTCCCTAAGGGTATTAGTTTAGCACCTATATTATAAGCCTCATATTCGTGTGGCTCTCTTACATCTAACAATAGAAATTGTTCTTTCTGGTCTATCTTATATTTGAGTTCCTCTACAGTTATATCTTTCATATATTTATTGACAGTTTTTAGGTTTGGATTGCTGAATGGTTAATCTTATAAAATCACCGACAGCGATTTTTCCTGAACCAAGCGGTTTGGGATCCTGATCCACAACATACGCTTTTTCACGATTTGTGATAGGACCATTTTCTGTTATTTCTCCTACTCTGAATTTAAGTTGTTCTATGGCAAAAAGAGCAGCATCTAGCGTACTACATCTATATTCTGGAATCTCGAATTCTCCACCATCTTTCTTACTTAGTACAAAGGATATGGTGCCTCCTTTCTCTATTTCTACATCACCTTTTCTACCATTTCTGCTGATGATCATCTGCCCGTTATAGTAGGCTTCTAGAATATGATCTTTCTCTCCAGCATCATATTGGTATGACTTGATAGTACAATTTATATTTTGATAACCTAGGTCCTTACACTTAGAGTAATAATCCGTACCATATAGGGTAGGAAGATTTTTCACGAGAACTTTGTCTGCATTATACTTAGTTGTCGTAACATATACTTTTCTCTTTTCTTTGACCTTGCTATCTGCTTTAGGATTTTGACTTATGATCTCACCTCCAGATTTCCCCACAACATGCACAGAATCTGATACGATAAGCAGGAAGGATTTATCTTCGGCATCATCCTTAGCCTCTTCTATATTCATACCTATATAATCGCCCATAGATAATTGCTGACCATGGTTCGTATAGATCCTTAGCCAGAACAACACTAGTGCTAGCACAATACCTATAAAAAGTAGTATCAGTATGATATGTTTTATAAAATCTTTAATTGTCAATGATTTATTTTTTATTGAGTAAATACATCCTATAATAACTCATAAGTTGCCTATTCTATTTTGAGCTGGTTTCTTTTTTCGTGACTTTCTATGGCGTATTCTATAAGCTTAGTAACGAGTTCCACATTATTTACACCAGAATATTCTAGTAACTTTGGATACATAGATATACTTGTAAATCCAGGAATTGTATTGACCTCATTAATAACAAGCTTTCCATCTTCCTGCATAAACATATCTACTCTAGTCATTCCCTCACATTCTATTAATTGGAAAGTACGAATAGAAAGTTCCTGAATTTCTTTAATCTTTTCTTCAGACAGAGCAGCAGGGATGATAAGTTCCGCTCCTTTTTCGTCCAGATATTTGTTTTGATAAGAATAAAAGCCGCCCTTCGGGACCACTTCACCGGGAATGGAAGCCATAGGTGAGTCATTGCCTAATACAGAACATTCTAGTTCTCGTCCCACTATCTTCTCTTCGACAACAACTTTATGGTCATACAACAGAGCATGCTGAATGCCTGCATCATATTCTTCTTTATTATGCACGAAGGATACACCTACAGAAGATCCTAGGTTAGCGGGTTTTAAGAACAGATCTTTTCCTAATTTTTCACTAACCTTATCGTAAGGATAGTCTTCAAAATTTGTGTTACGCACCGTAACAAAATCCGCTACAGGTATCTGAGAGTCTCGCAGTACTCTTTTCATAATATCCTTGTCCATGCCGACGGCAGAACCCAGTATACCACATCCGACACAAGGTAGATTAGCTAATTTTGCTAATCCCTGGATAGATCCATCTTCTCCAGAAGTCCCATGGAGAACAGGAAAGATAACATCTATAGTGTGGATTACCTGATGTGTTGTTGCTGAGATGAGCGCTTTAGCATCTGCATTCTGCGATAGAATAACTGGCGTATGCTGGTGATCTAAATGTACCGTAGAGGCACTTTCTGAACTTAAAAGATGCAGCGAATCTTCATTATAAAACCATTTTCCTGACTTGTCTATACCGATAAGTACAGGCTTGTATTTAGACTTATCTAGTGATCGAATAACATTTTTTGCGGATAGCAAAGATATTTTATGCTCAGTGGATCTACCACCAAATACTATTGCAACATTGATCTTTTCTGCCATAGAATTTAGAATATCAGATACTTCTGATCTATTTGTTAGTTAAGTAATAACAAATAACGAAAAATATTAATGTATCTTTTAATAATATCAGTGATATTTGTCCTTGATTATTTTCCTTACTTATGATAATGTATGAATAAAGAGATATTAAAACTAGCTATTCCTAATATCTTAAGTAATATTTCTATCCCTTTACTTTCTTCCGTGGATACCTTACTTATGGGAAATCTGTCTGCGGTACACTTAGGTGCTGTGGGCATAGGATCTATGATCTTTAATATTATATATTGGAACTTCGGGTTCTTAAGAATGGGCACAACAGGTATGACGGCGCAAGCTTATGGCAAAGGAAATAAACTGGCTATGACGGACACCCTTCTCAGAGCTATTGTACTTGCAGTCATAATCTCTGCTCTACTTCTATTGTGCGCTATATGGATACAAAAAGCATCCTTCTGGTCTATGAATGTACAAGTAAATCAGTTCGAATTTGCTAAGTCATATTTCTACATAAGATTATTTGCAGCGCCAGCAACGATGAGCCTATTTGTTATTATGGGTTGGTTTTTTGGTATGCAAAACGCATGGTTCCCTCTCATTGTTACCATCATAGTAAATATGGCCAATATTGCCATCAGCTACTACTGTGTTGTAGTCCTTAGACTCGAGGTAATAGGTGTTGCTTGGGGAACAGTCATTGCGCAGTATATTGGACTAACCATAGCTGCTGTGCTCTTGTTTTGGAAATACCCTTTCATTGTACAGCATGCTGCAGAAGTCTCCCTAAAAAAGCTAGCAACTTATAAATCTTTTCTTGTCATCAATAGAGATATATTTCTGCGCACAACTATGTTGACCTTTACATTTGGATTCTTCCATAGCAAGTCTTCAGAAATGGGAGAAATGGTTCTAGCGGCTAATCTTATATTATTACAATTCGTTAATTGGATGTCCTACGGGATAGATGGATTTGCATACGCTGCAGAATCTTTAGTAGGAAAATACAAAGGCGCTGCCGATGATGTCAAACTAAAAAGAGTGATTTCTCACTTACTCATATGGGGAGCAGTATTAGCTATTTGCTACAGTTTAATTTATGCTATTTTTGGAGACCACATCATAGATCTTTATACAGAGGACATGGATCTTATACGGTTTACAGAAAGAATTTTATACTGGGCTATATGGTTACCTCTTCTTGCATTTTTGTCTTATATATGGGATGGAATATATATCGGCCTTACTGCGTCGTCTTCTATGAGAGATACAATGTTTGTGGCTTTTGCGCTCTTTCTTATAAGCTACCTTGTATGTGATTACTTGGAGCTTGGCAATATTGGTTTGTGGATATCCCTATCCGTATTTTTATTATTTCGAGGCATACTTCAGAGTATACTATATATGAAAAAAGGGTATGAACTGAAATAAAAAGAAATGCCAATAATTATAACTAACTATTGGCATTTATACTTTCTAATAATATCCTTTACTCTTTGAATACTTTCACTACCTGATTGTAGGTACTATTATAAATTCTTAGAAGATACAATTGACTAGCCGCATCACTCAGATCTATTCTTCCGTTTGTATTACCTAGGCCTATCTTCTGAATAAGCTTACCATTTATATCTAGAACATCTACTTGGTATGCTCCTTTACTTTCATGTTGGATAATATTAAATATTCCGTCAGAAGGATTAGGATATACCTCAAATATATCTTCTACTTCCTCGCCATCTAAAGTACTAGATGAAAAATCTTCTCCTATAGCTATGTCAAACTGTGTGATTTCTATCCAGCCACCTTGGCCATCTATTACTGTAAATAAGAAGAAATCTTCAGTTGCGTTATCGCCATTATGTAAGTACTTTACCTTAGCATCATAGATGTCTTGTTGGGTAAACGTATCGCCTATTTGCATAGCTTGTCCGTCATTTTCTAATAGACCATGGCTAGTAGTTTTTACAAGTGTAAAAATCAGTTCATCAGGACTGTTGTCATTATCTTCCACAAGTAATTGTGATCCAGTAATTCTATCTTTTACATTAGGTGGAACTTCTAGTACGTTGTTTTTCACTAAGAAAGGATTTTCCAGATCTATGGAAGAACAAACGACAAGATTAAATTCTTGGAATTGTCCTCCAGCTCCCGCTGCAGAATCTTTAATTTTTAGGGTCCAATTTCCGTTAGATGATTCTCCTATCAACTTACTTAGGGCTTCTTCAGGTATAAAAGTTTTTCCACCAGTTAGTGGACAATTTACTTCCTGTGGTGCTTCATCATCGAAAGAACAGTTAAAATTTGTAAAGATATTACACCTGTTTTTCACTAGAGTTATTTCTGTACCTTCAGGACTGATAAGCGATATATCTAACTGCACCACATCGGCATGTGTTCCCACAAGTTTAGTAACATTTACATCGCTTAAGATTCCCGCTCCATTTACATTAATCCTAGACTCTACAGTAGGTGATCCAGACTGAGATATGTTTTTAGGAAGGTCAGTTGCAACAAAAGATTGACATGCTAAGGATAATGTTGTAAAGGCTGCTATTTCAGAATAAGGTCCCGTTCCACAAGTATTGTTACCCTGGATTCTCCAGTAATAAGTCGTACTTTTTTCTAGTAAGTTTACGAGTGATACAGAATCAGCTTCTATATCAGAAACTACAACAGTATTATCTTCTGGAAAAGAAGGATTAGTTGAAACTTCTATATTGTAAGAATCTGCATTCTGTGTTGCATTCCACTTGAAGAAGGGTAATTCACTTTTTCCTGTTGCACCATTTTCAGGAACAGTCGTTACCATAGTCTCGAAATCATTAGAGATTAGATCTACTTTTACTGTCCTAGTATAGCTTTCCATATTTGTAGATGTAGCAAGAATCTCTAGATCCATTGTCTCGTGCTGGCTTAGGTTTTCTAGATTTATATTCAGGGAAGTGCTACCTCCATCAGCTGATGTTGTTTCATTACTGAAAGTATGCGTCACGTTATCAGGCAGCGCAGTAACAAGTTGGAAACTTACATCTTCAGAAAACCCTTGGAAACCAAGTGTTGTCAATGGTATTTCTAGTGTCGCTGGACTACATCCTAGATAAGTGCAATCGGTAGCTTCCACTACAAATCCCGCTTCATTAGATTCTTGGATAAAAAAGTCAGAATCATTGATGTCAAAAAATATGTTGTCAGCCGCTTTTATTTTTATTCTACACTGATTAGAAGGTGTATTAGGTAAGTAGATAAACTCAGAGCCATCATTTTCTGTCTCAGCACATAACATATTGGTAAATGTCTGGCCTCCATCTGTAGATAGAAGAATATTTACCTTCTTAGCATTTATAGGAGAATTATCAGTATTAGCTACATCCCATGTGATCTCTATTCTATCTCCTACATTTAGTACGCTAGTGCTGTTAAGGGATGTTATAACAAAAGGTCCTCCCGCACTAGAAGCCTTAAATCTTAATTCTTCCCATGCGGTAGTTCCTCCTCCGGGATGATTATCTCTCACCACAAATCTGAATTTGAAATCTCTACTAGCAGTAGGCAGTACCTCCGCTCTTGAGTTTACATTATTAAGAATATTATTTATATTAGGAAAATATCTTGTACGTATTTCGTTAGGAGCATATACTCTGAAACTAGGACCGTTACCTATAGGTTCCCCTAACTGACTTATAGGGCCAGTATTGTATTGTTCCCATGTATAGGTCATCACATCACCGTCTTCATCAGTAGCTTCTCCCGTTAGCTCAAACGGCGTACCTATAGGTATAGAAAAATTATTTTCATAATTAAGGGTAATATCTGGCTCATGGTTACCTATATCCTCAGAAGTTCCACAGAGATCTCCCAGTGAAGTTCTCGTAAGTAAGTACATCTCAGTAATAGATCCTACATGATAGTGGTCATACCTATTATTAGTAACATTTAGATTGCCACAGGCTCCAGCATAAGACATAATCGTCGATCCACTCCCAGGCTCAAATCCCGTCCCATTATTTTCGTTTTCTCCATCACAATGATTAAATGTGTGATTTGCACCCATCTGGTGTCCTAACTCGTGAGCAGCCGTTCCTATAGCTGTTGCTTCTATATTGTTAGAGAAATGACAGGTAACACCTCGCCCTTTATTTCCTGAGCATAATGATCCTAGTGCTGCTACGCCTCCTACATCCGTACAACCTCTAGTGTATACATGACCTATATCAAAAGCTCCGTTGCCTATTTCGTTGAGTAAAATATTGTGATTGACACCTAGAAGTGCAAACCCATTATCACCTACGTTGTAAGGATCTGTGTTAGGGTCTAGCCATATAATTTTATCATTATCATTTATCAGCACCATCTTCAGCATGAGTTCATTCTCAAATATGATATTGAACCTATTGACAGAGGTGTTCAGTCTAGAAAGTACAGTTGCTTTTGTACCTCCATTAGTTGCCCCAAACTCTCCAGTCGTAGCAATAGCGATCCTATAAGTTCTCTTGGGAATATTAGCTCCCTTAGCAAGATTGACATTACTATTCTCTATTTCACTTACAGGTGACTCTAGTGCTTCTCCGCTTGGTTCATACCCACACGCTGATTTAGCCAACACCTCTTCTGATACGATTTGCTTCTTCGTGTTATAGACTACATAAGCATTTTTAGAATTTATTTCAGCAGGGTCTATATAGTTCATTATGCCATCTACGAGAAAACACGCATGGAAACCATCATATCCAAAATCTATTCTACCATTATTCTGAGGCTTATCTACTTGGTACAATCTGTAAGACTTGATCTCAGGATACCTCTTAGATATTTCAGATTCCATACAGGGAGACTCGTAGCTTATATATTCTGTAAGTTTCCCTGTATGATCAGGGATCCAAACATAATTAGTTTCTTCATTACTATACTCTAATGCAGATAAGGACATATGTTTCTTCAGTCCATCTACATCCAGCTCATAGGAAGAATAGATGTCTTCATAGATGCCTTTCTGCTGTTCGTAATCGTCGATTCCAGGAAAAGTCTTTGGTGAGAAATAACTTTGTGCCTTTGAGGCAAAAGACACCATTATTAAGCATATTCCTAATAGATATTTATTCATATTAATTCAGTTATGATGTAAATATAATGCGTTAGAGCTAAGAATTGTTGTTTTTTCCATGTAGTAGTCCCGACTATATTATATTTTAGGCTTATTATCACCCTTAGAACGCTTATTTCTATGTAAAATAAATAATTAGAAATTTGCTCTTGCTTGCATTCTACCCACATGTACTACTCTAGCTGTATCACCTGTTTTTCTTCCTTCATAGTTGATTATCAGATCTATATTGTTGGCTAATCTTCTCGTGTAGGATATATTCCACAAGTAATTAGATCCGTTTTTTAGTCCCTGTAATAACTCGAACTCTAGAGGTGTATTGCTTAAGCCATTATAGCTAATACTTACGATATTAAATTTGAGGTCTAGACTTTGTTTTGATGTTTTTCTCCAGTTTGCTTCCACTCCTAGATCGTGAGAAATGGCAGAAAGACCAGAGCTGTCTTGGCGTTCTGCATACTCGTAATTAGTAATAAATCTTAGGTTTTTTGTAGGTCTATAACTGATTTGCGGTTTAACTTTCACAAAATTGATCAAGAAATTTCTAGTGTCGAAGGACTCAGATTCATGACTCGTATTTCCTACCGATATCTCGTTTATAAAATCTAGCTTGCTTTTCAGATTTATCCTCGTCCGTAGGAACCACTCTCGTAGTTTTCGATCTTCGGAACCTGTTATTTGTACAATTTTAGACCGGTTACTTCTATTGGAAAGTTGGATGTCATAGGCTGGATTCCCTCGGTTAAAAAATATTGTATTGTCTAGATTATTTCTTGTAGAGACGATACTTGTATCCTCCGTGTCAAAACTAAAAAGTACAACACCACCCCCAGAACCTTCATCTTCTACCTTGTTATCTACCCTTAACTTAGATAGAAAACTTATCCGCTTTGCGATATTACTGACCCTACCAAAGGTTTTTTTATTTCTGTAAAATTTGTCAAGATCTATTCTGAGACTATGATTCCATTCATTCCTATTCGTTCTTATAAATTCATTATTAAACAGATTTATTTTCACATAATTTGCCTGATCCTGGAATTGTGCTATCTCGAACTCATTGAGCTCCTGTATTTCATTATCATTATAATCTATCCACACATGTGTTCCTTCCCCAGGTTGTATGGTTTCTGTATATGTAAATTCTAGTTTAGGCTCCTGACCGGAAGATAGCCTGTAATTTGTGTTAAGATAGATACCATTATTTTTACTTTTGAAAATGTAGTCTACACCACCTAGTATTGTTTTTCTCGCATCCTCGTTCGTCAGTAGAGGCTCATCTACTTTAAAATCTCTTAACTTAAGATTCCAGCTAAGGTTAGTAATGTTATCCTTATTATAACTGCCTGTGAGTTCCCATTCTCGAGCATTATTAGCCTGTTCTAGTGCGCCGTTTAATACATTTCTATCTGTTCTTGTATTATAAGATAACCTAAGACTGAACTGATCATTGAGTGGTTTTTCTATGTAATGTTTTTGTATTGTAAATACATAACTCGGTTCTTCTAGCTCATCAGAGTTGATGAGTCTGAACTGATTATTTTCTTGCTCTAAATAGTATCCTATTTTCCAGTTTCTTAATCGTTTGAAAGACTTGTATATGTTTATTTTAGGTTTAAAGAAAAGAGTAGTTTCTAGATCCTGTTTTGTATTCAGAATATCTCCTATTAGATCTATATTCCACCCATTATTTTTATATCTACCTTGGACATAGTTCCTGTTGCCATTGTAAAATCCCTCCTGGACAAAATTGGTAAAATCATACTGAAAGTAATATTTCTTATCAGATATACTGGTTGATAACTGAGTGATCCATTCGCGGTATTGATCGATCGTATTTATATTCCAGTCCCTGGAGAACTCAGCTGATCTATAAGGATTTAGTGGACTGAAATTTTCACCTTTCTGCTCTAGAGAAATTCTATTTTTCATAGTCCATCTATCGTTTTTTCCTACCTTAGTTATACCCTCATAACCTATT